>Ga0209382_10010479_pt1 | contig 11537 bp, 9 predicted proteins | sample SoiMetdeltSBSDD5_FD_187599 | JGI IMG/M metagenome (GOLD analysis project Ga0209382, IMG submission 187599) | Bulk soil microbial communities from a Populus tree surrounding site in Tennessee, USA - Soil MetaG P. deltoides SBSDD5 (SPAdes) (version 2) | ecosystem: Environmental > Terrestrial >...
CCCGGTGCTCACCGTCGGCCACCAGATCGCCGAGGCGCTGCAAATCCACAAGGACCTGGACCGCAGAGAGGCCCGCCGGCGGGCACGCGAGATGCTGGAGCTGGTTCGCATCCCCGACGCCGAGACCCGACTGGACGACTATCCCCACCAGTTCTCCGGCGGCATGCGCCAGCGGGTGATGATCGCCATGGCGCTGGCCTGCGCCCCCAAGCTGCTGATCGCCGACGAGCCGACCACCGCGCTCGACGTCACGATCCAGGCGCAAGTGCTGAAGCTCATTCTGGAGCTGAAGGAGAAGACGGGCGCGGCCGTCATCCTCATCACCCACGACCTCGGCGTGGTGGCCGAGACCTGCCAGCGCGTCGTCGTGATGTATGCGGGGCGCAAGGTGGAGGAGGCCTCGGTGCTGGAGCTGTTCGACCGGCCGGCGCATCCCTATACGCGCGGCCTGCTGGCCTCGATCGCGCGCGGGCGGGCGGGGGCGCGGGTGAAACGCCTGCAGGAGATCCCGGGCATGGTGCCGTCGCTGAAGGAGCCGATCCCCGGCTGCGCCTTTGCGCCACGCTGCGCCCACGCCAAGGATCGTTGCCACCACGAGGCCCCGCCGCTGCGCGCCATTGCCAGCCGCGACGGGGCCCCGCATCTCGCCGCCTGCTTCATCGCCGAGGAGCTCGTGGCGTCATGAGCGCCCAAAGCAACAGCGTTCGGCCCCGCGCAGGCCGTTTCGTTCTGGAGGTCGAGGGCCTCAAGAAATACTTCCCCGTGCGCCGCGGGCTCCTCAAGCGCACGCGCGCCGAGATCAAGGCCGTCGACGACGTGAGCTTTGCGCTCGAGCCCGGCGAGACGCTGTGCCTGGTCGGCGAGTCGGGCTGCGGGAAATCGACCGCCGGCCGCCTCGTGCTGCGCCTGATCGAGCCGACGGCGGGCAGCGTGCGCCTCGATGGCCACGACATCACCCGCCTCGACCGCGAGGCGATGCGCCCCTGGCGCAAGCGCATGCAGATCGTGTTCCAGGACCCCTATGCCTCGCTCAATCCGCGCCTGACGGCGGGCCGGATCGTCGCCGAGCCCTTGGAGAATTTCGCGGACGAGACGGGCCCCGATCGGCGGGAGCGGGTGGCGCAGCTCTTCGAGCGCGTGGGCCTGAGAGCCGACGCGGCGGCCAGGTATCCCTTCGAGTTCTCGGGCGGCCAGCGCCAGCGTCTGGGCTTGGCGCGGGCGCTCGCGCTCAACCCGGCGCTGATCGTCGCCGACGAGCCCGTCTCCGCGCTCGACGTGTCCGTGCAGGCCCAGGTGCTCAACCTGATGATGGACCTGCAGGCGGACCTGAAGCTCGCCTACCTGTTCATCAGCCACGATCTCGGCATCGTCGAGCACATCGGCCACCGGGTCGCCGTCATGTATCTCGGACGCATCGTCGAGATCGCCGGCAAGGAGGAGCTGTTCGCGCGGCCCTTGCATCCCTATACGCGGGCGCTGCTGGCGGCGGCCCCCATCCCCAATCCGCGCGCCAGGAAGGAGCGCATCGTGCTCGAGGGCGACGTGCCCTCGCCGATGGCCCCGCCGTCGGGCTGCCATTTCCACACCCGCTGCCCGTTCGCCTTCCCGCGCTGCCGCACCGAGGCGCCGGTGCTACGCGATGCCGGGGGCGGACGCCGGTTCTCCTGCCACCTCGATCCGTAAAGCCGCCGGCGAGGATCATCACACCGAAGCGGGGATAGGCGCCGATAGGGTTAATACTGAACACCTCATTGTTTCACGTGAAACATTCAGGCGTTCAATTCCGCGAGCTGGCGGGAATGACGGCGGGTCGGCTGCTTGCTATCGTGCGCCGGCCAAGAGTGGGAGGCGAGCCCGTGCCAGACCTGAAGAGCCTGATCCGCACCATCCCGGACTATCCCAAGAAGGGCATCATGTTCCGGGACGTGACCACGCTGCTCGGCAACGCCCAGGGCTTCAAGGCGGCCATCGAGCGGATGGCGGCGCCTTACGCCCATGCCAAGGTGCAGGCGGTGGCCGGCATCGAGGCGCGCGGGTTCATCCTCGGCGGCGCCATCGCCGACCGGCTGGGTTGCGGGTTCGTGCCCCTGCGCAAGAAGGGCAAGCTGCCCTGGAAGACCATCGGCCAGGAGTACACGCTGGAATACGGCGTCGACATCATCGAGATGCACGAGGACGCGGTCGCCAAGGGCGAGCGCATCCTCATCGTCGACGACCTGATCGCCACCGGCGGCACGGCGGAAGCCGCGGCCAAGCTCATCAGACGCTCCGGCGGTGAGGTCGTCGGGGCGACGTTCATCATCGACCTGCCGGAGCTGGGTGGGCTGAAGAAGCTCGCGGCGCTGGGCATCGAGACCCACGTACTGATGGCCTTCGAGGGACATTGAGGCGGCATGGCGCTCGACGCCGAGCAGCTGCACGAGGCCGCCCGCCGCATCTCCGCCTGGCGCGCCGATCCGAAGGTGCCGGTGGCATGTCCGGTCTGTGGTAAGCTGGGCCTCGCCATCGTGGACCGCTCGGCACGGCCTCATGCGGAGTGGTATGCTTTGACCTGCTCGGCCTGCGGCCTGAGCGAGACGCTCAACATCCCGCTCGGAGCCGCGGTGCCATCGCTGGATTGATCGCATGAACATCGGCGGCAAGCTCTGTTGTGCAATGCCCCGCACTCCGCGCGGATTCCCTCCCCCGTCAAGCCGAAGGCGTGCCTCCGGCACGACGTGGGGGAGGGACAGGGAGGGGGGGATTGCAGAACATCGATTGTCGGGATTCCCCCCACCCCTAACCCCTCCCCACGTCGTGTCGAAGACGCGCCTTCGGCACGATGGGGAGGGGGACAGGTCTCGCCCGCGTGGCGCGCCATGAACATCGGCGGCAAGCCTTATCGCACCATCTGGCTCGCGGCGCATGGCGCCTCGGTCGAGATCATCGACCAGACCAGGCTGCCGCATGCGCTCGTCACAGTCGCGCTGAAGACCCTGGAGGATGCCGCCCAGGCGATCAAGACCATGCAGGTGCGCGGCGCGCCGCTGATCGGTGTCACTGCCGCCTATGGCGTTTGCCTTGCGCTCCGCGAGGACGCCTCCGACGAGGGCCTCGACCGCGCCATCGCCCATCTGGCCGAGCAGCGCCCCACCGCCATCAACCTGCGCTGGGCGCTCAAGGAGATGCGGGCCGCTGTGCGCAACCAGCCGCGCCAGGCCCGCGTCGCCGCCGCTTACGCGCGCGCCGCCGCGATGGCCGAGGCCGATGTCGAGACCAACCGGGCCATCGGTCGGCACGGCGCCGAGCTGATCGCCGCGACCGCCCGGCGCAAGAAACCCGGCGAGGCGGTGAACATTCTCACCCACTGCAACGCCGGTTGGCTCGCCTGCGTCGATGTCGGCACCGCCACGGCGCCGATCTACGCGGCGCACGATGCCGGCACCAAGCTGCACGTGTGGGTCGACGAGACGCGGCCGCGCAACCAGGGCGCGGCGCTGACCGCCTACGAGCTCGGCGCGCACGGCGTGCCGCATACCATCATCGTCGACAACGCCGGCGGGCACCTGATGCAGCTGGGCCTGGTCGACATGTGCATCGTCGGCGCCGACCGCGTCGCCGCCAACGGCGATGCCGCCAACAAGATCGGCACCTACCTCAAGGGACTGGCGGCCAAGGACAATGGCGTGCCGTTCTATGTCGCCCTGCCGCATTCGACCATCGACTGGACGCTCGCCGACGGCCGCACCATCCCCATCGAGGAGCGCGGCGCCGACGAGGTGCTGGTCATGACCGGCCGCACCAGGGACGGAGAGGTGGTAGCGGTCGAGATCGCCGCCCCCGGCAGTCCGGCGCGCAACGACGGCTTCGACGTGACGCCGGCGCGCCTCATCACCGGGCTCATCACCGAGCGCGGCGTCTGCGCGGCGTCGGCCGAGGGCTTGCGTGCCCTATATCCCGAGTGGCGGTGAAGGTGTCAGACCCCCCGGGTCTGACACCATTGCGCTACCCCTATGGCGCGGAGGCGGTGGTTGACCCGCTGGGTCGGAGTTACGGTGTCTGACCCAGAGGGTCAGACACCGCGAGGGCCGGAGTTACGGTGCCTGATCCAGAGGGTCAGACACCCGCGAGGGACGCAATGCAAAGCCACTGGAAGGATGCCGACGCGCGCCGGGCGGTCCAAGTCTATGGCGCGCTGGGCGCCGGCGAGGGGCTGGCGCTGCGCACCTACACGACGCGGCTGCTCGGGCGCGAGCCCGCACTGGTGCTGCACGGCGGCGGCAACACCTCGTTCAAGACCGAGATGGAAGACCTGGTCGGCGACACGCATCAGGTGCTGTGCGTCAAGGCCTCGGGGCGGGACATGGGTACCATCGACCCGTCCGGCTTCGCCGCCGTCAAGCTCGCGCCCCTGCGGCAGCTGCGCCAGCTCGACAGCCTGAGCGACGAGGACATGGTGCGCGTCCAGCGCACCTATCTGCTCGATCCGTTGTCGCCGGACCCCTCGGTCGAGTTCCTGCTGCACGCCTTCATGCCGCACAGGTACGTCGACCACACGCACGCCAACGCCGTGCTGGCCCTGATCGACCAGCCCAATGGCGCCGAGCTGGCTCGCGAGGTGTACGGTGACCGCTTGGGCCTGGTGCCCTACGAGCGCCCAGGCTTCGAGCTGGGGCGGCAAGCGGCGGATGTCCTCGACGGCGGGCCCGGGGTCGAGGGCCTGATCCTCGACAAGCACGGCATCTTCACCTTCGGCGCCACGGCCCGCGAGGCCTACGAGCGCATGATCGAGATGGTCTCTCTTGCTGAGGCGCGGCTGCAACGGGGGCGCAAGGCTGTGTTCAAGGCGGCGGCGCTGCCCAAGGCAAAGGCGGCGATCGCACCGCTGGCCGAGGTGGCGCCAATCCTTCGGGGTGCCTGCAGCCTGCCCGACCAGACGATCGAAGGTGCTTGGCGGCAGCTGGTGCTGGAGTTCCGTGGCGGCCAGGCAGCCCGCGCCTTTGCCAGTGGCAAGGAGGCGTTGCGCTACGCCCGCGCCGGCGTGGTGACGCCCGACCACGTCATCCGCACCAAACCCAGGCCGCTGATGGTCCCGGCGCCCGTGTCCGGCAAGCTCGACGCCTTCAAGATCACGGCGCAGCGGGCAGCGAAGGAGTTCATCGCCGACTACAAGGCCTATTTCAAGCGCAACGCTTCGCGCGTCGGACAGTCGTGCAGCATGCTCGACCCGCTGCCGCGCGTGATCCTGGTGCCGGGACTGGGCCTCTTCGGACTCGGCCGCAGCAAGGCCGAGGCGCGGATCGCCGCCGATATCGCCGAGGCGGCCGTCGCCGTCATCACCGATGCGGAGGCGACGGGCGAGTTCCAGTCGATCGGCGAGCTCGAGATGTTCGAGTGCGAGTATTGGCCGCCGGAGCAGGCCAAGCTGGCGCGAACGAAAGAGCCGCCGCTGGCCGGCCAGATCGCCGCCGTCACCGGCGCCGGCGGCGCCATCGGCGCGGCGACGGCGCGCGCCTTTGCAGCAGCCGGCGCCGAGGTGGCGCTGCTCGATGTCGACGCGGCGGCGGCCCGCGCGAAGGCGGAAACGGTCGGCGGATCGGCGCTGGCGGTTGCCTGCGATGTGACGGATGCCACCTCGGTACGCGCCGCCTTCGCCAAGGTGGTGGAGACCTTCGGTGGCCTCGACATTGCCGTCTCGAATGCAGGGGCGGCCTGGCAGGGCCGCATCGGCGAGGTCGAGGAGGCCGTGCTGCGCCAGAGCTTCGAGCTGAACTTCTACGGCCACCAGCGCGTGGCCCAGGCCGCTGTGCGCATCATGCTGGCCCAGGGCACGGGCGGGTGCCTGCTGTTCAACGTGTCGAAGCAGGCCGTGAACCCCGGCCCCAACTTCGGCCCCTACGGCCTGCCGAAGGCGGCAACCCTGTTCCTGGTGCGCCAGTACGCGCTGGACTACGGCGCCGACGGCATCCGCGCCAACGCCGTCAACGCCGACCGCATCCGCTCCGGTCTGCTGACTGACGATTTCATCAAGGCGCGCTCCGAGGCGCGGGGGTTGAGCGAGAAGGCGTATATGTCCGGCAACCTCCTGCAGCGCGAGGTGACGGCCGAGGATGTGGCCCAGGCCTTCCTGCACCAGGCGCTGGAGCTGAAGACGACGGGCGATGTCACAACCGTCGACGGCGGCAACATCGCGGCGGCGCTGCGGTAAAACAGGTCGAGCAACACACCGTCGTCGCCTGACACGAGCAATTCGGCGCCAGTGCCGCTATTGCCCCGGAAGCTCGCGGCCGGCAGATGGGAGCAGACAATGTGTTTCAATACGCAGCGGACTGCCAAGCTCCCAGAGCTCATAACCTCGAGCGCTCGGTTCCAAGCGCACTCGATCAATGCGAGCGGCCGCCATTCGTTGTCTCGCGCTCGGCTTCCTCGTCCACGTCGGCAACAGCACCATCGCTTTGCATCGGCAGACGGAGCTGCGCGCCAGCGTCGCGGCCGTCCGATCCAAGCCGAATTGGCTCGTAGGCTTGCTCATCCTTGCCGGCTTCGATGTCGCGCGCGGCACGCATCACCGCCTGAAGAATCATCTCGGGCCAGGCGCCTTTCCTGAAGCGGTAGACTTTGAACGCCGGTTTCTCGACGTCGGGCGTTTCTGCCCACACGGATTTCAACGTCTGCCATCCGTGCTGGTAGCGAGGAGGGCGGCTCCTGCCGTAGCAGCGCACAAATTTGCTGTTGCGCTGTTTGAGTTGCCGCACCACGAAGGAGGTTCGCATCGGGCGCCGAGGTCGCTTGAGGATGCCCTTGCCTTCCAGCGCATAGCAGAGATTGGCAAGTCGATGCGCTTCACGCTCGAGCTCCTCGCGCTGCTCGGCACATTCGGGAATGCTGAGCGGCACAGCCACGTAATACTGGCCATTGGCGTCGAAGATGACGTCGCGGAACACTTCGAAATATTTCACCGCATCGTCGTCGCTATGGATGTTGTGAAAACGGGCGAGGATGGGAAGGACTGGCCCTCGTTCCGCAAGGCGCATGCCCTCTTCCAGATGCAGAAAGCTGTTGATGGGCCGGCCGATCGAAACCAGCAGTAGGCAGATGTCGACAAAGATCGCCACGCCAAGCGGGACATAGTCGCGTTTGCCGAGCCCCGCCGCCTGTTTCTCGAACCGCGCATGGACGAAGTCGCCGGCCGGTCTCGCGCCCGATACCTGCGAAGATGGCGTCAGCTGGCTCTGCAGCGCATCGGCTGATGGCGCCGGGTCGAAGGTAAGCAGACCGTAGAAGGTGGTGGTCAATCGCCGGAAGGCTTCGATCGTAGCCTCCGAACCTTCCACAGCCGCGATCCTAGGTTTCTCCAGCTCCGGCAGTTGTTCGATCGCCCGCACCACGCCGCGCAGCGCCGTCTGCAGCTGGGGATCGGGGCAGAAAAAGTTCCCGCCGCGTCCGTCCGGGAACGTGGTCTTCTCCGCCCGCTCGCCAAGGTCGGCACGGATCTGCTTCAGTTGCGGGTCGGTGCTGAAGGCGTTGAAGCCGGTGACCGTGAGATCAAGCTTGCGCCCGAGGCCCCGCAGGAACTCATTGCGGTGGCCGGTTCGGGGATCGATGAGCGATCGATCGTCGGTGAGGATCTTTTGCAGCTCGGTATCGAGCGCCGCCACGTCGCTCTTGACCGTTGTGATGCGGCCCTTGACGAAGTCGGACGCGAACTTGAAGCGCTGCGCATCGTCGTCGCGCATCTTGCGCCGCGGACCATCGCCGGGGGCGCTGCCGTGACAGGTACGCCCGCTTGCACGCTCGGTTTGCGCCTTTTCGGCAGAGACCGTGGTGAGTTGATCCAGGGTCGATTGCAGCTGCTCGAGCCGCGTCGAAGCACCGAACAGCTCGCTTTGCACCTGCGTGACCGCGGTTTCGGCCGAGCGCGAGGCGACGCCGCGGCTCTCCAGCACCTTCCAGTAGAAGCCGAAGGCGAAGCCCACCGAGATGATGGATAGAAATAGATAACCTGCGATGTAGGAGAGCCGGGTGCTAAAGCTTGCAGGCGCGAACATCTTGTCGAGCAACCAGATGATCATGGTCATCAGCATGGCGCACGAGAAGCCGATGATCACCTTGTGGGTAAGCGGCAGATCACCGAGGTTGGCCTGGATCAGCTCGAGCATGCCGACATAGGTCGCGACCCAAGACAGGCCGCCAAGACCAATCAGCAGCAGCAGTCGCTTGAGGTCGGGACGCTGGCGCGCGGTGTCCAGCCAATGTCCGTTCAGCGGGGCCTGAGCGCGCGCCGCGTCGCGGCTACGTGTCAACACACTCCAGAGGTTCATGCGGGGTACCGTGTCCTGCGCACGCGCGGCCACGGCTCAAGACGTCCGGCGCCCCAACGCCCTGCCCTTTGCGATGACCCATGCGGTGCTGTTTGCCTCTTCTTTCAAACGCCAGGTCCCGGTCGATCCGAATTTGACTCCTAGAAGCTTGCCGCACCCCAGACACGTTAAACATCGGAAAGGTAGGTGCGGCGTGGCCAAGCTTACGCCGGCAATTGCGCTCGCGCGCACCGCATCAGAGCGCGCCGTACGTGCTGCGGCGATCCCCAAGGCAGCACAGGAGCGGGATGCCCTCGTGGGGCGTGGAGGGCGGTTGGCCGACCGGCTAGAGTGCCGATCAAGATGGGTGGGTGCAGGTGCTCGAGCCGCCTTCCCGCACTTGCGCCAACGTCGAGAGTGGCGCATTGAGACCAGACGAGCGACAACACATGGCCGAACCATCGCCCTCCACCTCCGTATTCGCTGCCGGCCTCAAGGGCCGCTGTCCGCGCTGTGGTCGAGGCGCGCTGTTCAGGCGCGGTCTGGGGCTGCGCCACAAGTGCGAGGGCTGTGGGCTCAGCTATGCCTTCGCGGACTCCGGCGACGGCCCCGCCGTGTTCGCCATCTTCATCCTGGGCTTTCTCATTCTTGGCGGCGCGTTGATCGTCGAGTTCAGGCTCCATCCGCCGGTATGGGTGCACGTCCTGCTGTGGGGGATCCTCACGCCGCTGTTGGCGTTCTTCCTGCTCCGCGTGCTCAAAGCGACGCTGATCGCCCTGCAATTCAAGCACAAGGCGGAGCAAGGCCGGTTCGCGCTGGACTGAGCGAGCGATGCTGCAGAGCCTCAAACGCGCCGGCTTGATCTGGCCGACGGTACTGGCGATCGCCGGCCTCGCCGTGTTGATCGGGCTCGGCACCTGGCAATTGCAGCGCAAACAGTGGAAGGACCAGCTGATCGCCAAGATCGCCGCGCGCGTCGTCGCCAGCCCGGTCCCCCTTTCCGAGGCGCAGCAAGCCTCGCTCGCCGGCGGCGACATCGAATATCTGCACGTCACCGCCAAAGGCCGCCTGCATCACGACCAGGAGCGCTATCTCTATGCGCCCGCCAAGTCGGGGCTGGGCTGGCATGTCTACGCCCCGCTGGAGTGGGCGCCATCGCAGGTCGTTTGGGTCAATCGCGGCTTCGTTCCCGATGCGCGCAAAGACCCGGCGAGTCGGCCCGAGGGCCAGCCGCCCGGCGAGGTGGAGGTGACGGGCCTGGTCCGCGTCCCGCATGGGCCGGGCCTGTTCACGCCGGCCAACGATGTGGCTCGCAACCTCTGGTACTGGCCGGATGTGGCGGCCATGCACAGTTCGGCTTTTGCCGGCACGGACGTGCGCGCTTCGTCTGTCTGGATCGACGCCGACGCCCAGCCGGAGCCACCCGGAGGCCTCCCCCGAGGCGGCGTCACCCGCCTCGATTTGCCCAACCGGCACCTCGAGTATGCCCTTACCTGGTACGGCCTGGCGCTGACGCTGATCGGTGTTTATGGAGCTTTTGCAGCCAGCCGGCTGCGCATGCCAAGCTCCGCCCGGTAGTCCCGACTTTTCACCTAATCCCTTGAGATTCAATGTTTCTCCTCGATTTGGTGGTGTTTACCAGTACATTTCGCGACCAGCCCACCCTGGCCGCCTTGTTAGGCTCCCGCTCGCGTCCTAGGGTGCAAGTTGGACCTCACCCCTCCGGAACGAAAGTCCACCCTGTGCGGTACGTCAGCACCAGAGGCGAAGCGCCCGAGCTGTCCTTCGAGGAGGCGCTGCTGGCCGGTCTTGCGCGCGATGGCGGACTCTACGTGCCCAAGGTCTGGCCGCAGCTCGCTCCTGACGTCATCGCCGGGCTTGCAGGCCAGCCCTACGCCGAGGCCGCAGCGACCGTGATCGAGCCGTTCACGGGCGGCATGGGCAGGACCGAGCTGCTGGCGCTCACGCAAGCTTCCTATGCCGGCTTCGGCCACCCCGCCGTCACGCCACTCGTTCAGATTGACAGCAATCTGTGGGTGCTCGAGCTGTTTCACGGGCCGACGCTGGCCTTCAAGGACGTGGCCATGCAACTGCTGGCCCGCCTGATGGATCGCGTGCTCGCCGCCCGCAGCGACACGGCCACCGTCGTCTGCGCCACCTCGGGCGATACCGGCGGCGCGGCGATCGAGGCATTCCGGGGCTCTGCGCGCGTCACGGCCATCGTTCTCTATCCACAGGGGCGCATCTCCGACGTGCAGCGCCGGATGATGACCGTGGCGCGCGAGTCGAACGTGCACGCCGTGGCCGTCGAGGGCACCTTCGACGACTGCCAGGCGCTGGTCAAAGCCATGTTCAATGACCTCGCCTTCCGCGACCGGGTGCGGCTCGCCGGCGTCAACTCCATCAATTGGGCGCGCATCGTCGCGCAGATCGGCTACTACGTGGTGGCTGCCGTGGCGCTGGGCGCGCCGCATCGGCGGGTGTCCTTTGCCGTGCCCACCGGCAACTTCGGCGACATCTTCGCCGGCTATGCGGCGCGGCGCTCCGGGCTCGGCATCGACCGCCTGGTCATCGCCACCAATGCCAACGACATCCTCGCGCGCACACGCAAAACGGGGGTCTACGAGGTGCGCGAGGTGGCGGCGACCTCCTCGCCTTCCATGGACATCCAGGTCTCCTCCAACTTCGAGCGCTACCTTTTCGAGGCGGCGGACCGCGATCCGGCGTGGGTGCGCGCCAGCATGGGGGGGCTGCGCCAATCCGGCCGGTTCGAGCTCAGCGCCAAGGCGCTCGCCCATCTGCGCGAGGACTTCGACGCGGCAAGCGCCAGCGAAAGCGAGGTGGCGGACTGCATCCGCCGCGTCAGGCGCGAAAGCGGCACCACGCTCGATCCCCACACCGCCTGCGGCGTCATCGCTGCGGCCAAGACGCTGCACGACCAGGCCACCCCGCAGATCGTGCTCGCCACCGCCCATCCCGCCAAATTCCCGGACGCCATCGCCGCCATCACCGGCGAGCGGCCCGCCTTGCCGCCGCGGCTTGCCTCCCTCATGACGGCTCCCGAGCGGATCACCGTTCTTCCCAACGACCTGAGAGCCGTCGAGCGCTTCATCGAGGATCGCGCGGGGCGCAAACAAGGAGCCGCGGCATGACGACTGAGGTGACAGGGCTCCAGAACGGCCTGCGCGTGGTCTCCCACCATATGCCGCACGTCGAGACGGTCTCGCTCGGCGTCTGGGTGGCAGCCGGTGCGCGCCA
>Ga0209382_10010485_pt1 | contig 11533 bp, 12 predicted proteins | sample SoiMetdeltSBSDD5_FD_187599 | JGI IMG/M metagenome (GOLD analysis project Ga0209382, IMG submission 187599) | Bulk soil microbial communities from a Populus tree surrounding site in Tennessee, USA - Soil MetaG P. deltoides SBSDD5 (SPAdes) (version 2) | ecosystem: Environmental > Terrestrial >...
ATTTCGGTGACCAGTTCAGCCACTCGTCCTTCGGCTTGTCGTGAAGGAAGAAGACCGTGCCGGCTTTCACGCGCGGCGATTTCTCGCTCGGCGTGGCGAACTCGATGGCGCCGGTGTAGAGCGTGCGCAGCGACTCGATCTCGAGCTCGATGCCTTTCAGGATGCCGCCCGTCGCCGAGATGCCGCTCGTGTTCCAGAAGGCGGAGCCCTGACGCACGAGGTGGGCGAAACGGCTGCGCACCACGATGTGGATGTCGGCCGAAGCCGCGTTGGGTGCGAGCTCGATCTTCTCCACCACGCCGACTTGCACGCCGCGATAGTTGACCGGCGTCTCCACGCGGATGCCCTTCGGCCGCTCGGCGCGCAGGACGAGCCGCAACCCCGGGACGTCGATACCGACCGGCGCGTGGTCGAGGCCGTTGAACTCGGAAAGGCGCTCTTCGCCGTTGCCGGGCCGCACCTGGATCTCCGGGCCGCTCAGCACGGTATTGAGCCCGGTCACTTGGCTAAGACCGATCTGTGGCCGCACGATCCAGAACACCGCACCTTCGGTCGCGATGGGCGCGGCCGACTTATGCAGGCGCGCCTTCACCACGGCCCGGCGCCGATCCTCCGAGAGCTCGATGCCGATCACTTCACCGATCTGCACGCCGCGGTAATGGATCGGGGTCTGGCCCACGCGCAGGCCACTTGCGTCGTTGAAGCGGATCAGGATCTCCGGTCCGACCGAACGCATGTGCTGCCAGACCAGGTAGGCGGCCACGGCGAGCGCGACCACGGGAACCACCCATATCAGGCGGAACAGGCGCCGGCGGCGGATGCGAGCGCGCGGTAGCTCTTCGCCGGTCATGGCCGCTGCCAGATGAGCTTCGGATCGAACGCCGCCGAAGCGAGCATGGTGAGCACCACCACCGCGGTGAACGCGAAGAGCCCAGGGCCGGGCAGGATCTTCGCCCAGGTGCTGAGCTTTACGAGAGCCACGAGCACGGCGAGCAGGAAGACGTCGAGCATCGCCCACGGCCCGACCGCGTCGATGAATTTATAGAGCTGGGTGCGCTCGCGCAGGCGCTGGCCCCATCCCGTGCGCGCCGTGACGACGAGCGCGAACAGCCCGGCGAGCTTGACGAGCGGAATCACCATGCTCGCCATGAACACGACGACCGCGACGAACCACTGATTGTTCTCGGCGAGGAGCACGATGCCGTCCCACACCGTGCTCTCGGAGTAGCCGCCGTAGAGGTACATCTTCATGATCGGATAAACGTTCGCTGGCACGTAAAGAATGAGTGCGGCGAGGGACAACGCGGCCGTGATCTCCAGGCTGCGCGTGCTCGCCCGGCCGCCCATGAACGAGCCGCAGCGGATGCACTCCGCCACGGTGCCCGGCGCAAGGGGCTCGAGGGCTTGGACCAGGCCGCAGGTATCGCAAGCAATCACCGACGCTTGGGCCATCTCGCATCGCTTTGCAAACAGCATGCCCAAGCGCGGCGCGCCTCATGTACCTTCCGGACCATGAAGGACTGGGACGTAGGCCTCGTTCGGCACCTGGGTATCCGCTTTGTCGAAACGGGTAGGGACCGCGTCGTCGCCGAGCTCGAGGTCCGGCCGGAGCTTCTTACGACCACCGGCGCGCTCCACGGCGGCACGCTTATGGCGTTCGCCGACACCATCGGTGCGGCGGGCACGGTAGTGAATTTGGGGCCCGGGCAGAGTACGGCGACGCTCGAATCGAAGACCAACTTCTTCGCTGCCGCGTTCGAGGGAGTGGTGCGGGCCGAGTCAACGCCGCTTCACCGAGGCAAGCGCACGCACGTCTGGCAGACGCGCATAACGGATGCGAGCGGCAAGCTTCTTTCGCTCACGATCCAGACCCAGGTGGTCCTATAAGCCGGCTCCTGCTCGTTATGGCACTGGCTTCGCAGACGGCGGCGGCATTCGATCTTCAGGGTCACCGGGGCGCGCGCGGCCATGCGCCGGAGAACACGCTCGCGGGGTTCGAGCGCGCGCTCGCGATCGGTGTCGACACGCTCGAGCTCGACGTCGGCGTGACGCGCGACGGCGTGGTGGTGATTCACCACGACCGGCGGCTCAACCCGGATGTGGCGCGCGGCGTGGACGGGAAGTGGGTCCGCGCGCCTGCGCCCACAATCTATTCACTCTCCTACGCCGAGCTTGCGCGTTACGACGTCGGCCGTATTCGGCCGGGCTCGGACTACGCGCGACGCTTCCCACACCAGCAGCCGATCGACGGCGCGCGCATCCCTCGGCTTTCGGATCTGTGGCCGATCGCTCCGCGGGTCCGCTTCAACATCGAAACGAAGCTCATGCCCGAGGCACCGGAGGAGACGCTGCCACCGGAGCCTTTCGCGCGAGCGGTGATTGCGGAAGTTCGAAGGGCCGGCGTGGCGCCGCGCACCACCATCCAGTCGTTCGACTTCCGCACGCTCGCGGTGGTACAGCGCGAAGCGCCCGAGATCCGCACCGCTTACCTCACGTCCGGGCAGCGCGGCGATGATGTGGTGAAGCGCGTACATGCCCTGCAAGGCACGATCTGGTCGCCGAACTACCAAGACCTCGATCCGGTCGCACTCGCCGCGGCGCGCGGCTTTGGGTTGAAGGTCATTCCGTGGACGGTGAACGAGCCGGCCGACATCGCGCGCGTGCTCGCGATGAACGTGGACGGCCTCATCAGCGACTACCCGGACCGCGTTCGCCAGGCGCTCGGACGTTGATGCCGCCAGTCACGCAAGCGCTGCTCATCGCGAACGTCGGCGTTTTCCTGCTCGAAATGGCGGGCATGGTGGCGTTCGGCGAGTTCGCCCTCTGGCCGCCGCGCGGACTCGAATCGCGCTTCGAAGTCTGGCAGCTCGTTACTTACTCGTTCCTGCACGGCAGCGTCGCGCACATCTTCTTCAACATGCTGGGGCTTTACATGTTCGGCTCCGAGGTGGAGCGGCTCTTCGGCTCGCGCTTCTATGCCGCGTACTACTTCGGCTGCGTGGTGAGCGCCGCGCTGTGTCACCTCGTGGTGACCGCTTGGGCGGGCGGCCCTGCGTACCCGACCGTGGGCGCATCCGGCGGCGTGTACGGCCTGCTCCTCGCGTTCGGCGTGTACTTTCCGCACCGGCAGGTGCTGCTGCTTTTCCCGCCGGTGCCCCTCCCCGCGCGCATTTTCGTTCTTCTTTTCGCCGTGCTCGAGCTCGTCTTCGGCGTGACGGGGACCCAGGCCGGTGTGGCGCACTTCGCGCATCTCGGCGGCATGATCGGCGGCTGGCTCATGATCCAATACCGGCGCGGAGCGCTGCGCCGCTAAGCGGCACGAAAACTGCATGAAGGCCCCCGAAAAGGAGGCCCCATGTCTTCGCTGCTTCGCCAAGGCCTTGTAGCCGCGCTCCTAATAGGCTGTCAATCCGTATCGGCACAGACGAGCGTTCCGCCGACCGTGACAGTGCAGCAGCTCGCGCCGCAGCTCGTGCCATTCGCAGGATCGCAGGCCAATTTCCAGAATCTCGTGACGGGGCTTGCGCAAGGCACGCAAGTGCAGCTCGTCAGCGTGCTGCCCGATGGTTCCACGCAAGTCGTTAGCTTCACCCCGGCGCCGGTTCCGGTGGCGCAGATTCCGTCGCTGCTCGAAAGCACGCGTCAACAGCTGATCGGCTTGGGCATCGCCACGCCGAGCGCGCAACAGCTCGCCCTCGCACTCACGGGCGGCGCGGTACCTCCGACGCTCGCCGGCGAGAACCGACCGAGTCCGGCGGTGCAGACGCAGTCCCATGTGACACCAACGAATGCAGCGGCAGCCGCATCCGCCGAGGCGGCGGCGCGTGCGAATACGAGCGATAGCCTGCTACCGCCGGGGGCCACCAGCCGCACGCCGGTCCCATCCACGCCGGCCACGCCCGGCCCAGCCGCGGTTGCGACACCGCTCGCTTCGAGTGCCAGCGCGGCGGCCGCGCATTCCCCGGCACCCGCGGGAGTCGGCGCCAGAAGCCACGCCAGGTAGGCATGGGAAGCGTGCTGTACCTCGACGGAAGGCTACGGCGCCGCGCGCGCGTGCAGCCGTTGCGCACCGAGCGCAAGAACCAAGGCGCGCCAAAGAGCCTGTTGCGCCTTGGTTACAACTGCTGGGCGATCGCGCGCGCACAGCGGGCAGCGTTCATCGTCGACGCGAAGGATTATTTCGAGGCGTTCTACCGCGCTGCGCTGCGCGCAAAGCGCTCCATCGTCATCGTCGGCTGGGATTTCAACAGCCAGACGCGGCTGCACCACGATCCGGTGGCGAAAGACGGCCCGCCTGCGCTGGTCGGCGATTTCCTGAATTACCTCACGCGCCGGCGCCGCGGCCTGCGCATTCATGTCCTGGGGTGGGATTACCCCGTGCTCTTTGCCCGCGATCGCGAGCTGCCGCCGTTCTATGGCCTCGGGGGTTGGACGCCCGCGCGACGCGTACACCTGCGCTACGACGACACGCATCCGGTGGGCGCCAGCCACCACCAGAAGATCGTCGTGATCGACGACGCGATCGCGTTCTCCGGCGGCATCGACCTGACGGTACGGCGCTGGGACTGCGGCGCGCACGCCGCCGACGACAAGCGGCGCATCGCCTACGAGAAGCCCTACCCGCCCTTCCACGACACGATGATGGCGGTCGATGGCGAAGCGGCGCGGCGCCTCGGCGAGCTCGCGCGCGAGCGCTGGCGCCTCGCCACGGGGCACCGGCTGCGCTCGCCCGAAGTTGAATCCGATCCGTGGCCGCACGAGCTCGAGCCGAGCGCGACCGATGTCGACATCGGCATCGCGCGCACGCTGCCGCCGCGCGGCGAACTGCCGGCGGTACGCGAGATCGAGAAGCTTTATCTCGACATGATCGCCGCGGCGCGCCGCACGATCTATATCGAGAACCAGTACTTCACCGCGCCGCGCATCGCCCAGGCGCTCGAGCGCCGCCTCGGCGAGCCGGACGGTCCCGAGATCGTGCTCGTGCTGCGGCTGCTCTCGCATGGCTGGCTCGAGGAAGCAACGATGCATGTGCTGCGCACGCGTCTCATTCAGCGGCTGCAGACTGCCGACCGCCACGGCCGCTTTCGCGTCTATTACCCGCACGTGCCCGGCCTGCCCGAAGGCAATTGCGTCGACGTGCACTCCAAGCTGCTCATCATCGACGACGCGCTGCTGCGCATCGGCTCGTCTAACCTCTGCAACCGTTCCATGGCGCTCGATACCGAATGCGACCTGGTGGTCGAGGCGCGCGGCCAGGCGCGCATTGCCCAGGCGATCGGCAAGTTTCGCGACAAGCTGCTCGCCGAGCATCTCGATACGCAGCCCGAGCGTGTACGCGAAGAGATCCAGCGTGCCGGGAGCGTGCACGGCGCGATCGCCGCTTTCCGCGAGCAGACCCGCACGCTGCGCCAGTTCGACCAGCTCCCCGAGTGGTCCGACACCCTGCTCTCCGTAGCCTCGGTCGCCGACCCCGAAGAGCCGATCGCGCTGGAGACACTGCTTTCAGAGCGCCAGGCGGAAGAATCCGTGGCGAAAGACAAGCCCGCCTGGGGCAAGATTGCCGGCCTGGTCGCGGTCGTGGCGGCGCTCATGGCGCTGTGGCGCTTTACGCCGCTGCGCGAGGTGGCCACCGCCGAAGCCGCGATCCAGTGGGCGAAAGCCTTCGGCGAGCTGTGGTGGGCCCCGCTCCTCCTCATGGCGGCCTATACACCGGCATGCCTTGTCATGTTCCCGCGGCCGCTGATCACGCTCGCTGCAGTGCTCGCGTTCGGACCGTTGCTCGGATTCACGTACAGCCTGCTCGGCATCTGCGCTTCGGCCGCGGTGACATGGTGGATGGGTCGTCACATGCGTCGCGATACCGTGCGGCGGCTCGCCGGACCGAAGCTCGATCGCATGATCGATGTGCTGAAGAAGCATGGACTTGTCGCCATGACGCTGCTTCGCCTCGTGCCCATTGCGCCGTTCGCGGTCGAGAGTATTGTCGCCGGCGCGATCGGCATGAAGCTCTGGCACGTGGTGCTCGGCACGGCGATTGGACTTCTGCCCGGCACGCTCACCACGACGGTGTTCGGCGACGCGATCGAGACCGCGGTCACCGGCGCGGGCGAGGTCAACTGGTGGCTCGTCGGCGCCGCGGTCACCCTCCTCGCCGGCGGGGCCTGGGGCGTGAAACGTTGGTTTACGCGCATGGAGCGACGGATGCGCGCGCATGCCGAAACCGGCCGACAGCCTAGCTAACTGGCGCGCGCTCGACGCCCAGTTCGGTCCGGATGTTCTGCGGATCGCCTCGTACAACGTGCACGGCTGCCGAGGCGCCGACGGCCGCAAAGACGCGCAGCGCATCGCGCAGGTGATCGCCGAATGCGGCTGCGACACGGTCGGACTGCAGGAAGTCGACTATCGCCTCGACTACATCGCCGAGAAGCTCCGCATGGAGGCGATTCCTGGACTAACGCTCGCGCGCCACGACGGGCCATGGGGAAACGCGCTGCTCACCCGCCGCAAGGTGCTCGCGGTGCGGCGCTTCGGCTTCACCTACGGCGGGCGCGAGCCGCGTAACGCGCTCGACGTGGATCTCGAGGTGGCCGGCGAAACAGTGCGCGTCATCGTGACCCACCTGGGCCTCTGGCCCGCGGAGCGCCGCTACCAGGTCAAGCAGATCCTCAAGATGATCAAGGAAACGCCGATGTGCGAGCGCGTACTGGTGCTGGGCGATATCAACGAGTGGCTTCCGCTCGGACGGCCGTTGCGCTGGATGCACGCCCTCTTCGGCCGCTCGCCGGCTGAGCGCTCATTTCCCTCGCGCTGGCCGCTCGTCGCGCTGGACCGGGTCTGGGTGCGGCCGCGCCATGCCCTCCTTGCGCTCAAAGCGCATCGCACGCCGCTCGCGCAAGAAGCGTCCGACCACCTGCCGGTCAAAGCGATCGTCGCCATCCAGGCGCACGACGCTAAGCTTTCCCGGGCTTCGGAGAGAACGGCCGTGGCCGCTTAAGCCGGCGTCGGTTTGGGGCGACGCGGCTTACGCTTCTCGGCCTTGGCCGGAGGCAGCTTGTCCAGGCGGTTGAACTCCGCCTGACTGAGCTTACCGTCCCTGTTGCGGTCGGCGCGGTCGAATCGCGTCACGATCTCGCCGTGGCCCGCCGCCTCGGCGAGCGAAATGCGCCCGTCGCCATTCAGATCGAGCGCATGCAGCGTGCCGGCGGAGCGGCCGGGCAATGGGGCGGGCGCAGTTCCGCCAGCGGCGGCCGACACGTGGGCGTAGTCGAAGCCCGGGTTCCCGGATCCGTTCACGGCGATCACTCCGACGAGCGCGGAAGCGAGGAAGACGATCAGCCCGAAAAGGGCGCCGGCGAGTGTTCTCACGGCACCCTCTCCGCAGGATGCGTGCCTGCTTCGCTACATCTAGTTACACATTCGGACAGACGCGCATGAGGGCGTTTCCTACATTGACGGCATGAAGCTGGTGACCGCGATCCTCGCCGCTCTGATCGGGGCCTTGCTCCTCATCAACCTCGCGCAAGCGCAGCCGCGCGCCTACCACCAGGGCGAGCTCGATGCCATGCTCGCGCCGATTGCGCTACAGCCCGACAGCGTCGTCTCCCAAGTCCTGATCGCCGCAACGCGTCCACACGAGGTCGCGGCCGCCGCGCGCTGGGTCCGCGCCAATCCTCGTCTTCGGGGCGACGATGCACTGCGCGCCGTCCAGCACGAGCCATGGGATCCGGTGGTGAAATCGCTCGTCGCTTTCCCCGATCTCCTCATCCGCATGGATGAAAGCCCGCAATGGCTGCACGACCTCGGCGAGGCGTACCGCTGGCAGCAGCCGCACGTGATGCAGACGGTGCAGTCGCTGCGCCAGCGCGCGCAGGCTGCGGGCTATCTCGGCAGTAACGACGAGCAGGCTGTTTACCAAGACCAGGGCGCGATCGTGGTGCAGCCTCGCACGGAGTACCTTTATGTGCGCTACTACGATCCGTACGTCGTATACGGTAGTTGGTGGTGGCCGCACTACCGGCCTGTCTACTGGCGCCCGTGGGCGCCGCGCCCGGTGTTCGTAACGCACCACTATCACCACCACAGGCCACACAACTGGCACTACCACAGGCCAGTGCATAACCACGTCGTGGTGAAGCCGTACGTGCGCGTGCCCGAAGCGCAGCGCCGACCGATCATCCAGCACCACCCCGTCGTCCAGCCGCATCAGATGCCGGCGGCGAGCGGCTTCTCGCCGAAGCAGCAGATCCACCAGCGAAACGGCGGAGGCGGCCAATCCGCCGCGGTCCCCAAGCGCCGAAGCTAAGCTAGACTTTCCTCCGCCCCCGGAGGAAAGTCGCATGATCATCCGCAGCGAAGACGACGTGACCGCGGCGGTGCTCGCGGAAATGCACCGCACGCCGGACCCGCGCACCAAAGAATTGCTCACCGCGCTCGTCCGGCATCTGCATGCCTTTGTGCGCGAGACGCGCCTCACCGAGCGCGAATTCCAGCAGGCGATCGCCACCATCAACGCGATCGGCCAGAAGACGACGCCGAGCCACAACGAAGCGATGCTGGTCGCCGGCGCGCTCGGCGTTTCGAACCTGGTGTGCCTGGTGAACAACGCACATCCCACGCAGGCGAACAATCTCGGACCGTTCTACCGCGCCGGCGCGCCGCGGCTCGCCGATGGCGCGTCGCTACTCCAATCGCCCACGCCCGGCGCGCGCCTTGACTTCACAGGCTTCGTGAGAGACAAGACCGGCAAGCCAGTGCCCGGCGCCGAGGTCGACGTGTGGCACTCGTCGCCCGTGGGTCTCTACGAGAACCAGGACGCAACGCAAGCCGAGATGAACCTGCGCGGGCGATTCGTCACGCTGGACGATGGCTCGTTCAGCTTCACCAGCGTCAAGCCGGCCGGCTATCCCGTTCCGATCGACGGGCCGAACGGCGCGCTGCTCCGCGCGCAGAAACGGCACAATTTCCGCCCCGCGCACCTGCACTTTCTCATCTACAAGCCGGGCTACAAGACCATCGCCTCGCAGGTCTACGACCCCGAGGATCCGCACCTCGAGACCGACAGCCAGTTCGGCGTTACCGAGGCGCTGATCGGCAAGTACGAGCGCGAAGGCGACGCCTACCGGCTGCGCTTCGCCTTCGTCATCGAGCCCGGCGAGGCGCGCCGACCGCAGCCGCCCATCACGCAAAAAGTCGCCGCCTAGTGCCGCGCATCGTCCGCGAGACGCTGGTCTCGATGCGCGATCTTGCCGTGGCGTGGGGCCCGTTCATCCTGCTCGGCGCGGCGCTCCTGGCCGGCGCGTACTTCCTGCTCGACCCTGCTCCGCCGAAGCGGGTGGTGCTCGCCACCGGTCCTGAGCAGAGCGCCTACGCGGCATTCGGCAAGCGCTACGCCGACGAGCTCGCGCGCTACGGTATCACGGTGGAGCTGCGGCCGACCCTCGGCTCGCGTGAGAACCTGCGCCTGTTGCGCAACGGCAAGGAGTCCGTCGACCTCGCGTTCGTCCAGGGCGGCGCGAGCGAGACGATCCGCACGCGCGAAGAAGAGGAGCTCGAGCCGGTCATTTCCCTGGGCAGCCTCTTTTTCGAGCCAGTGTGGATTTTCTACCGCGCCGACGCCATCAAGGATTTCGTCTCGCTCACTCAGCTGCGCGGCAAGCGCGTCAACCTCGGCATGCGCGGTAGCGGCACGCCGGGGCTGGCGAATCGCCTTCTTGCCGCCAATCAGGTCGACCGTGACGAGCTCACGCGCAGCTCCACGTCGGACCAGGAAGCCGTGCTCGCGTTGCTCGACGGCAAGCTCGATGCGCTGTTCCTCGTTGCAGCGCCCGAAGCGCCATACGTCCAGATGCTTCTGCAGACGCCCGGCGTGCGCCTCTTCGAGTTCGTCCAGGCTGAGGCTTACGCGCGCCGCTACCGGTACATCCGCCCCGTGGTTCTCCCCCGCGGCGTCGCGCATCTCGCGGCCGATGTTCCTTCTCAGGACATTACGCTCATCGCGACCACGACCTCACTGGTCGCGGCCGAGGACACGCATCCGGCGATCGTGCAGCTGTTCGTCCAGGCCGCGGCGCGCGTTCATGCCGACCCGGGCTGGATTGCGCGCGCTGGCCAGTTCCCGAGCGCGCAGGGCAACGAGTTCCCGCTCGCCAAGGAGGCCGAGCGCTACTACCGCAACGGCCCGCCGCTTCTCCAGCGCTACCTGCCGTTCTGGGTCGCGAACCTGGTCGACCGGATGTGGGTCGCGCTCTTCTCGATCGTGGCGGTGCTCATCCCGCTCTCGCGGCTCATCCCGCCGCTCTACACCTTCCGCGTGCGCTCGCGCATCTTCCGTTGGTATCGCAACCTGCGGCTGATCGAGCAAGAGCTCGAAGAAGGCAGCCGCGCGCGCGCCGAGCTTGCCGCTTCGCTCGACAAGCTCGAGAGCCGCGTGGCGAGCATCCGCGTACCGCTCGCCTACACCGACGAGCTCTACTCGCTACGCTCGCACATCGATCTCGTGCGCGCGCGCCTACCCTCCGGGCTCAGTGGATCGTCAGACGCTTCACCTGCGAAGCGCGCTTCTTCTGCAGCGTGAGGTAGAGCACGCCGTCAACGTAGCGCGCCTGCGATGAATCCTGGTCGACCGCCTCGGGCAGCGTGAGATTGCGCGCGAACTTGCCGAAGCTGCGCTCGCGCAGGAGCCAGTTCGACGGTTCTTCCGCCTTCGGCTGCGCCACCTCGGTGCCGATCGTCACGGTGTTCTCGTACACGCCGACCTGGATCGCCTCCTTCGGCACGCCGGGCAGCTCGATGGCAAGCTCGTAGGCGTTCTCGGTTTCGGTGACGTCCAGCTTGGGGCCGGCCCAGGCCTGCCGGGCCATGGGGTCCAAAACCGGACGCAACAGGGTCGGGACCATCTCGAACAGGCTTCCCTCGAACGGGAGCGCTGCCTTGAACGGGTCCCAGCGGACGAGTTCATTCATAGCGTTCCTCCTTCAAGTAATTTGCGATAAAGCGGGCAACCGCGCCCGCCTGGCCAGAAGCTATGTTCGCCAGGGCGGATTTCAAGGGGTGGCGCGCGCCTCTAGGCGGCTTTCTGCTCGGCGCGCTGCTCGGCGGGCTTCTTGTGGGCGCTCAGGTTCATTGCGGTGTTGACGAGGCCCACATGCGAGAAGGCCTGCGGGAAGTTGCCGAGCTGGCGCCGCGCGACCGGGTCGTACTCCTCGGCGAGCAGCCCGACGTCGTTCGTCAGGCCGAGAAGCCGCTCGAACAATTCCGCCGCCTCGTCCCAGCGGCCCTGCATGCACAGGTTGTCCGCGAGCCAGAAACTGCACGCGAGGAACACGCCCTCCCCCGGTGGCAGGCCGTCGCCGACGGCCTCCGAGCGGTAGCGCAGCACGAAGCCGTCCCGCGTCAGGTCGCGGCGAATTGCCTCGGTGGTCGAGATCACGCGTGGGTCGTCCGCCGGCAGAAAACCGGTCATCGGGATGAGGAGCAGGCTCGCGTCGAGCTCCTCGCCGCCGTAGCTCTGCACGAAGGCGTTGCGCCTCTTGCT
>Ga0209382_10010486_pt1 | contig 11533 bp, 8 predicted proteins | sample SoiMetdeltSBSDD5_FD_187599 | JGI IMG/M metagenome (GOLD analysis project Ga0209382, IMG submission 187599) | Bulk soil microbial communities from a Populus tree surrounding site in Tennessee, USA - Soil MetaG P. deltoides SBSDD5 (SPAdes) (version 2) | ecosystem: Environmental > Terrestrial >...
CGACGACCCCTTCCAGACGCTCGATCAGGAAGGCGTGGGGCAACTTCTCAAAATCGGCGTCCAGCACGGACGCACGACGCGCCCCGATCTGAAGATCGGCATCTGCGGCGAGCACGGCGGCGACCCCGAATCGGTGATCTTCTGCCACAAGGTCGGGCTGAATTACGTGAGCTGTTCGCCTTACCGCGTGCCCATCGCGCTGCTGGCCGCCGCACACGCGGCGCTGGCCGATCAAGTCAGCGCGACGGCGGCGGCGACGACGGCGTAGCTGATTGCGGAATGCGGAATGCGGATTGGGGAACCTTGGTTCCCCAATCCGCATTTTTCGTCTTAATGCATTTCTGAAAAGTTTCCCTCAATCAGATACGATTGAGGAATGAAATAAAACCTTAGCCAAGCGACCTGACTGAAGGGGAATTGAAACATGTAAAGTGGATGATCCCCAGAGCAAGACGCGGCGGTCGCCCCGGACAACTAATCTGCAAGAGCCTGAGTTGATGGGGTTGGCCGCAATGTTTTGAACCACAGAACTTTTGCCCCAGTACTTATTGGGGTAGTGTCACTGGTTTTTTTTGAGTGTGCGTTGGATAGTTTCAGGCGGGTCTACTGGTGACAAGGCCTTCTTAACCTGTTCAGGTGACAAACCCTTTTGCGATTGTCCTTCGGCTTTGCTTTGATTGGCTTGCTCTCTCCTCTCCATATATAGTTCCTCCCCATTCTTTCCCAAAATTCGCACTTCTTGGTAATTATCTCTCACGGTGATTTTAATACGACCATTTTTTATAACATCTCTCAATTCATTCATCGCCCTTTCCTTTGCAGCCTTCTGATTTATCTTTGCAAACTGTTTATGCAACTGTTCACGAACTATCGCGATATCGTCCCATGCTTGTTTGATGGCAGTCCGGCCATTCTCAATATTCAAATCAATGACGCAAGCGTTCATCATTTGTTTCATTGACCCATCCTCATCCTCTTCTAACAAGTCCGTGATCAAGCCGTAAAGCCGCACATCCTTGGAGGTTTTCGCCGAAGCAAGGCGTCGTGACACTGTGTTCAACCGGCCTTGACACAAACGAACTTTATCTTTGATTGACTCAGGCGCGGTAGCGACCTCTGCAATGACTACAGCCTCAAATTTATCGAACGATTGCTTTAGCTCTGGTAATTGCTGTACCGTTTTATCAAAGTTAATATCTCGGCTTAGATAATTATTGGTAAGTACGCTCAAGGCCATAGACTGTTCAACAGATGACGACAAATTGGAGACGATCTCTAGCTTCCGTTCCAAGTTCCGCACGCGTGACTCAGTTTCCGGGCCATTCTTCTTCACTGCAATTATAAGACGATTGACGTCCTCCTGGTAATCCAGTAGTAATTTTGGGTCTATACTATCTAAAACTACAAGAGTATTGATGACTCCACTATAATTTGAGCGCAGCGCCAGAGCCTTGTTAACCAACAATGGGATGAGTTTGGGGTCTTGCTTCCAGCCTATGATCAAAGCGCTTGTGGCGCTAACCCGAGTCGTTTTGTAGTCGCTGAACATCTCATCAATCAATCGTGAGCGTTGCGCGTCTATATCAGCATTCGGGATCGGATTGGTGGTCGCCGACGACTCAATTGCTTGCAAATATGTCTCGGCCTGAGCGCGGGTAATATCGTCGCTAGCGTCGCCGGATGGGAAGCTCAGGAACTTCTTGAAGTCGGCGCTTGCTTTTTCCTTATCCTTAGTTTGTAGGTAAGCTTGTCCACGAAAGAAATAAGCAACCGGGTAATCATTGGCGATTTCAATTGCCCGTTGATAATCCTGAACCGCTTCCGGAAATTTCTCGTCATTAAATTTGGATAGCCCCTTCATCACAAAAGTACCTGCGTCCAATAACTGTTTCTGCTTAGTTATTAGTCGCTGATTTTCTTGACTTTCGAACCGCCGACGCTGTATCCACCAAACTGTAGCGACAATCATTGCCAGTAAAAGAATGATCGCCAGCCCTTTATATCTTCTACGCTCTCGGCTTTTATCAAGGAATGCGTTGGAGTCATCCAGGCCAGGATGATACCTCTGGGCCCAAGATTGATTGGGTTTGTTTTTCTCTCGCCATTGCAAGGCCAGTTTCAGCTCGGGATCGCCCCACAAACTGCCTTCATTGTTGCGATAGCGATTGGCGGCCGCCACCACGCTCAAATATCTATCACGAGAGATCGCTTCATCCTTCACCCATTGCCGCAATTTTACCCATTGTCTAATTAAGCTCTCGTGCGAAATATCAATGAGTATTTCGTGGGTTAATTGGGTTTCAGCAGTAGGCATTAAAAATGATCGAGCGGGTTGGCGGAAAGTTTCTATGACCGTTGTTACTTCTTCATCGCGCCCTTCAGTTATAGCCCGAAGTTCGCCGAGTACGACCGGACGGCGGATAGGCTTGTTATCTTCGCCTTGCTCGGTCAGAGCTTTAAATATCTTTTCGGCAATTTGGCGGTGACGATCATCCGGCAATTCGTCGTAAGCTTCGTCCGCATGCCGTGAGAGCGCATTGGCCATTCCGCCGATCTTCTCGTAACAGCACATATCCATAGCCTCGGAGGATGACTGATGCTCGTGCTGTTGGCGTTTCCATTCATCCCAAGCGCGCATAAGCGCATGTTGCAGGATGGGCAGTTGATCCTGGTTGTCTGTGATGTCGTTGAGCAATTGATTGACCAGGCGCGACGCGATCTGGCCGCCGCCCACGGCTATAGGGCCTTCGATCACTTCTCGCAGTTGATCGCGGGTCAGGCGCGGGATCAGGTACTGGCTTTCGTTGATCGCTTCGGGCAAATCCCAGAACTGCGAGCAATCGCCTAGAAAATCGGACCGCATGGTCAGCGCGACATAGATGTTGGCGTCGTACTCGCCGCGTTCGTTCGGCCTGACGGCTTCGAGCAGAAGTTTGACGAAGGCCGCCCCGTCATTATCGAAGCGTTCGTTCTTCGCCTTTCGGGCTTCGCGGGCGAATCGGAACAACTCTTCAAACTGGTCTACGACCACCAGCAGGTTTTCGGTCTCCGGCATCGCGTTCTGGCGGACGGTTTCGATCAGCCCGCGGCTGCCCAGCCGCAGCGTAGCTTCTGCGACGGCGATTTGGATCGCGACGTTTTCTATGTCCTCCGAACCGAAGACCCCCGGCGCATTCAACGCTTGAGCCAGATAGCCGATGGGATCGTTGCTCGGGCGCATGACGGCGATGCGCCATTTCGTTCCCGCTTCAGCCATCATTCCGCTGCGCAGCGCGTGTATCAGCCCCGCCCGAACCAGCGATGATTTGCCGCTTCCAGATGTGCCGACTATGGCAAGGAAGCGGTTGACGGACAGCTTGTCCATCAGGTTTTCGATCTGTTCGTCGCGTCCGAAAAAGAGATCGCTTTCTTCAGGCTCAAATGGGCGCAAGCCGGGGAACGGACTGGGCGGAATCTTGATCGCGTCGAGCAAGCTGGATGGTTTGATAGTCATCGCGCGCCTCCTTTCGTCGCTCTGATTCGGTCAATGAATGGAGCGAGCGCATTGGGCGTAAACGGCCCGTAGTTTTTGATGATCAACGGATCATCAAATTCGAGCATATCTTTTTCGGGCGTTGATGGTTGCCCCGCATAAATGGCTCTGGCCAGAATTGGTTTCGATCTCCCCGCCGAGCTGAATTTTTTGATCAGATTCCAGATGTTCACAAACCAGTCTTGTCCGGCGGCGCCGTAATACATCAGGACGGCATCGCTCGTTTGCAGCAACTGTTTGTGATCTCGTAGCGATTCCGCATCTTTCAACGGGACTTTGACATTGAACGGTTCGTTGAAGGTCAGATGATTGAAAAGCGGCCTGACCGAATCCTGGTCTTCTTCGTGGTAGAACAGACAGAGATTGACCAGATCAGCATCGTCTTCGCCATTATTCTTCCAACTGCTGGGCGAGGCGGGTTGAAGTTTCTTCCTAATCGCGGTCTTCATGTCTTCCAACTTTGTTTGCCAATAATTGGGAGAATGATTCTTGATGCGGGTGATGAATTCTTCCTGGTTTTTGTTTTCGGGCGCCAGGTCGGGTGGCAGCCAAACGATCTGGCGCTGCGCGTCCAGTTCCGCCGCCAGATCGTACTGGATGTGCGGAACCGAGCGATCGTCGCCATCCGGTCTGACGCCGTATTTCGCGCCGATCAGGTGGACGAAGAGCCTGGCTTCCTGCAAGTGGCGGCGCACTGTGTGGATGAGGTCTTCGGCGTCCAGCGGCGCCGGTTGATCCGGCAGGACGCGGTAATTGAATTGCAGCAGTTCACTCTTGACGCTGTTGTACTCGGCCTCAAGCCCTTTAGCCGGTTCCGCCAGATAGACTGCGATTTGAGGCCGGACTGACGGTTCAGCGACTTGCTCGGCGCGCGGCGCTGTCGCTGAAGTTGCGGACGGGGAGGACGGGCCTGGAGCGCATAGCTTCTTGAACAACTCTACCAGGTTTTGCGCGATTACTTCGATCTTTTGCAAGCAAACCATCACGTGTTCCGGGTTGACTTCGGGCAGCAAATCCTCGATGAAACCGGTACTTTCATTTCTTGCGTAAAACCTTGAATCAAGCACGTGTTCGATCCGTTTCAACAGTGACCTGGCGTTCGGCTTGAGGCTTTGTTCGTCGAAATGCGTCTTTACAACTTTGATAATACGATCGCTGCCCGTCCGTTTGTAGAATTGCTCCAGCTCCCATAGACACCAGTCCGACTCTACGTAATTAGGTGATGGAATGCAGATGAGGACGGCGCTATTGGCGAGTTCCTCAGTTAGTTGATCTGAGAACTTTCGGTACAACCGCAGTTGCTGATCGCGGAAGAATTGAATCTCACCCCGCAGGCGAGCCTTGACCCGCTTTCGCAGTAAATCCTCGAAGAAGTCTACCCAGCCGGGTTTATCTGGAAGGATAGGTTCGTTATCCGCGTGCGCGTAGCTGATGAAGACATCGTTCTCATACCCTGGCACATAACCCATGACATGTCCTCTCGATTATGGAAAAGCTGTGGCAAACCGGATTGCCGGCCGTGGAAAGAAATGCTGGCTACTTTACCGATTGAACCCCTGAACCACCGGCATACGGCTTATGTTTTATAGCTGAAGAAAAGGAAAATTTGAATAGCAATCGGGACATGCAGATCAACCACGGAGAACACGGGGAGGCTGGTCTGTAATGCCTTTCCCAGCGCTTCCCGCGCTCCCCGTGGTCGGCTCTGTACTAATGGCTGGGGATCGATCTAGTCAGTGAGTGCGGACAACGGGCCGAAAATCACCCGCCTTCTGGGTCTCCAGACGAAACGCTGCAAGAGCGCGTCGAGTGCGATAGTTACGTCTAAGCGGGAAACAGGGCGCCCCTCCGAGCTTGCATCTCCGGAGCATGGGCGCCCCTTTCGCTCAAATCGTCATGGATGGCGGGACCGGGCCGGCCAGGCGCGAGACGTCCTGGCCTTGCGACCATCCGACCAGGACCTGAACCGCCGCCGCATGGATGTCGATCTCAAGCGGCTCTTCTCCCGGTATCTCGAGGCTAACAATCGCTCCGGCGTCCCAGCCGAACCTATTCGGGTTAGTGCGCTTCGTGCCCTCCTTTCCGGTCTCGACGAAGCGCGGTCGGCGCCTCGGATCATAGGCTTGAACGACCTCGTCTTTCTGGTCGAAGAGGATCACCCGATTCTGTGTAGTGCAAGCTACCCATAGCGGCCTCCCAACGTATTTGATTCCCCCGACCCCGACCGCGGCTGTGACTGCGCTGATTGCTTCCACCGTCTTCTGGCCTTTGCTTAGCTTCGGCGCCGTGATGGCGTCCCACGCTGCCGCCACGCTTTCGCCATTGGGCAACTGGAAGAGCTTCTTCAGTCGAGCGCGGGCGTAGGCTTCGTCCCCGCCGGCTTTTTGTGTCTGTGAACGGCGGTAGAAGTAGTAGCCGTACCCGATCACGAGCCCGAACACTATGATGAAGTAGCCGTAGTAGCTCATCTCTGACTCCTTCTAACATTCATTACCGATTCGAGTAATGAACAAATAGTCTGTGTATTCAGATTTAAAAGATAGTAGATGGGGCCGGATCGATGTTGGATTCACTACCAATAAATATCGAATCCTGAACTCTGTTGGGGAAGCGCTGTTTGGGAAGCATTTGGCGCCTAATACCCTGCCGACTCGTCATCATTGAATATCGCGGGTTGTCTAAAACCTAACACTCTTGGTCTGAAGCAGGCAGGACCGGAAGTTGTTAGAGCGCTAGAGCATGTTTTAAAAGTTCGTTAGAACCCTGAGCGGACGCAAAATAATAGCCATGAGTAGAGCGCAGCGCAGGTAAGTACCAAGGAGGCGCCAGGCCTTGAAAGGGCATAGCAGCGCTTTATCACTGCGCCCTTTGGTGGCTTGTGAGGATCGGCGACCTCGATGTGGGGAGCTGCGCTGCGCTCCTCCGGCTATTATGTTTGCGCCCCTGTGGGGATCAGGTCTGACCAACCATCTTTCATAACGCCCTTAGTAGCCTTGAGACCGGAACCCCTGACCATGCCCAAATTCCCTCTCCGATAACTGATGCAAAAATCAGAAAAGTATTTCATGGGGACGTGGCCTGGTTACTGTACGGAATGAGATAGATTGGGACTTCAGGTCGGACTAACCAGGATTTAAAACAGACTTTTAGTCGGGTTTTTGCGGCGCAGTGGAAACGCCCTTGATACGCATCGCATCCAGCGTGTAGGCTTGGGGAAAGACGCATTGATCGGAATTAGACACCCGAAGTCGCTTCGTTTGCGTCGAGTGATAATTGCTTACAATCATGCGCATCCGGCTCTGAGCGCGCTGCGCGCCTCCAAATGGTCTCCCGGCCCATGACTGCACGCTGGAAGCGATGCGTACCCAGGGCGCGCTCGGCAAAATGCCCGTTGAAAGAAATCGAGCTACTTGCCAGTTTGACGTTCGGCGAATAGTATCGTTGACATATCCGCATTCTCTACTGGCGAATCAGTAGCGCTAGCGGTAGCGAGCGTGGCTGCACGATTAATTTATTAGTTAGCGCCACGCCAGCGAAGGCGAGCGGTACTGATTGACGACGAAACGGATGAAATCCGTATGAACTGGAGACTACCGAACGCGATCTCTGTTTTCGCCCTCTTATTGGCCGCCGGCGTCACAGCTTTCGCCCAATCAACCGCTCAATCATCAGACCCCAAAGTGGCGGACAAGCAGACAGCGGATGCGCGGCAGGCGCCTATGGTCGTCTACACAACTCCGCCAAAGCTGTCCGTCGCCAAGTTGAAACTTGGCGAGTCTGAGGCTCATGAGGTTCGGGGCAATGTCACATTCACGATCACGGCGGCGAATTACAACGACACCGTAGTCGGAACGCTCGTCTTCACGATTCCCGAAGAGGCGCGGAAAAAGATGGCGGAGGCCTCTGGCGAACCTTTAACTTCGATTCCGGCGAGTGTGGCGCAAAAAGATGTGACCGCCGGTTTCCGCAAGGGAACGTCGTGCCCTGTGGTTAGCCTCGAGATAGGCGCGACGGAGTTTGATGTGGCCGGAGCGAAGTTGAGTTTCGATCGCGTCGTGGTCAACGTCACCGAAACTCCTGAAGAGGTCCCGCAACATTTCTGCGTCTGGGCGCGACAGATCAACGCCAATCGCCAGCGCCGGGGCGTCATCGCCTCTCTTAACCGTCTGATCACCGTGGACCAGTAAAGTGATTGCGCGTGACGCCTGATGTGTTAAAATGCCCCCGTCGTTCATCACCAACCCATTGGCTTTAACAATTTTGCAGCAAAGTTTGGCGCCGGCATTCGAGGCGCCGGAATTGAGCGATGATCTTTTCACTACCGACAGGCTGACGCCTGTTTTCCCGAGTCGTTCAACTCCCCTCTTGCGCTGGGATGTTTTTTGAAGGTTTGAAGGGAGGATACGATGTGTAAGAACAGAATCTTTAGTCCGCCAATCATCTTTCTGCTCGCAGTATTTTTCTGCCTCATCGCAGTTCGCGTCGAGCAGGCCGCGCAGCAAGGCCCGCAACCTGATAAATCCGCCAACAAAGAGTCAAATTCTCAACAATCAGGCGCTCAGTCGCCTGGCCCTCAATCGTCTGGCGACGTGGCGCCGGCGAGATGGCCGATTTTCCTCCCGAGAAAATCGCAGCCGTCCGGCCCTCAATCGTCTGGCGGCGGGGCGCAGGAGCAGAAACAGGAGCAGAAACAGGAATCTAAAACGACTCCGACTCCCCCGGCTCCGGGGAAACAATCTCCGATTCAACAGGTGCGTTCTCAATTGGGCGGTCAAGGAAACCAGGATGACCAAATCAAAATCCCCACGGAACTGGTCTCGCTGCCTGTCACGGTGACCGACGCTTATAACCGACTGGTGACCGGACTGGACAGACAGCACTTCGAGATCTACGAAGACAAGGTCAAGCAGGAGATCTCCTTCTTCAGCGATGACGACTCGCCGGTCAACCTGGGCATCGTCTTCGACGTTTCCGGTAGCATGAAAGGCAAGCTCGACCGCGCCAGGGACGCGCTGAAGGCCTTCATCCAAACTTCCCACAGCGACGACGACTTCTTCCTGGTCGGGTTCAATCAACGCGCCAACCTGCTGGCCGAGTTCACCGACGGCGACGCGCTGGCCAATAAGCTCACGCTGGTCGATCCGAAGGGGCAGACGGCGCTCTACGACGCGGCCTATCTCGGGATCGAGAAGGTCAAGCAGGGCCGCCACAGCCGCAACGCGATACTCCTGATCTCGGACGGTCAGGACAACTCCTCGCGCTACACCTACGGCGAATTGCGCAAGCTGCTCAAGGAAGCCGGCGTGCAGATTTACTGCATCGGGATTGTCGAAATAGGCGGCGCGGCTGGCGGGACGCTGGACATGCAGGGGCAGGCGATCCTTGAGGAGATAGCGCAGACCACGGGCGGTAAAGCCTTCTTCCCGCGATCGAGCGCGGAGTTGGAAGACGCCACGACCCGCATCGCGCTCGAACTCAGGCATCAATACAGCATCGGCTACAGTCCGACCAACGTGAAACGCGACGGCCAGTGGCATAAGATCAAAGTTAACGTCAAAGGCCCGAAAGGCTTATCTAACCTGAAAGTACAGCACAAGGAAGGCTATTACGCCGTAGCCAACAAAGGCGAACGGTAGGCGTTACTCGATTCCTCGGTCCCGTTTTGAAAGGGGGACGCGATGCGCGCTAATAGAATCTTTATCGCTCTGCTGGCGCTATTCTTCTGCGCCGCCGAGGTTCGCATCGGGCAGGCCGCTCGGCAAGACCCGCAAACAGACAAACCGTTCAGCCAGACATCAAACAGCCAATCGCCCGGCGGGTCTCCTGAGCAGAGGCCCGGAGGTCAGTATCGATTTCCAATGTCTTACATCGAGTTAGCCACGGTGACTGACGGTTCCAACCGCATAGTGACCGGACTGGACCGACTCAACTTCGGGACTTACGATAATTACGTCGAGTTAGTCCCGTTAACTGTCACGGTGACTGACCGTTCCAACCGACTGGTGACCGGACTGGACCGACTCAACTTCGAGATTTACGAAGATAAGGTCAAACAGGAGATCTCCTTCTTCAGCGACGCCGACGAGCCGGTCAACCTTGGGATCGTCTTCGACGTGTCGGGGAGCATGAAGAGAATGAAACTCGACCGCGCCAGAGACGCGCTGAAGGCCTTCATTCAGACCTCCCACAGCGACGACGACTTCTTCCTGGTCGGGGCCAATCAACGCGCCAACCTGCTGGCCGAGTTCACCGACGGCGCGCTGGCCAAAAAGTTCACCCTGGTTGACCCTGGCGGTCAAACGGCGCTCTACGACGCGACGTATCTTGGGATCACGAAAATCAGGCAGGGCCGCCACAGACGCGACGTGCTGCTCCTGATCTCGGACGGGCAGGATAACTCCTCGCGCTACACATACGGCGAATTGCGGAAACTGCTCAAGGAACCCAACGTGCAGATTTACTGCATTGGGATCGTTGAGACGGGCGGCGGAGCTGGCGGAGCATTCGACATGCAGGGGCAGGCAATCCTTGAGGAGATAGCGCAGACCACGGGCGGTAAAGCCTTCTTCCCCCGATCGAGCGCGGAGTTGGAAGACGCCGCGACCCGCATCGCGGTCGAACTCAGGCATCAATACAGCATCGGCTACAGTCCGACCAACATGAAACGCGACGGCCAGTGGCATAAGATCAAAGTTAACGTCAAAGGCCCGAAAGGCTTATCTAACCTGAAAGTACAGCACAAGGAAGGCTATTACGCCGCAGCCGGCAAAGGCGAACGGTAGGCGTTACTCGATTCCTTGGCCCCGTTTTGAAAGGAGGACATGATGCGCGCTAATAGAATCTTTATTGCTCTGCTGGCGCTATTCTTCTGCGCCGCCGAGGTTCACATCGAGCGGGCCGCTCGGCAAGACCCACAATCGGGCAAACCGGCCAGCCAGACATCCAACAACCAATCACCCGGCAACCAATCACCCGGCAACCAATCACTCGGCAACCAATCACCCGGCAACCAATCGCCCGGCAACCAATCGCCCGGCGGGCCTCCTGAGCAGAGGCCCGGAGGTCAGTATCGATTTCCAATGCCCGACTCCGAGCTGGTCTCGTTAACTGTCACGGTGACTGACAGCTTCGACCGTCTCGTGACCGGGTTGGAAATACGCAACTTCGAGGTCTACGAAGATAGGGTCAAGCAAGAGATCACCCACTTCAGCTATGACGACGCGCCGGTCAATCTAGGGATCGTCTTCGACGTGTCGGGGAGCATGAAGGGAATGAAACTCGACCGCGCCAGAGACGCGCTGAAGGCCTTCATACAGACCTCCCACAGCGACGACGACTTCTTCCTGGTTGGGTTCAATCAGCGCGCCAACCTGCTGGCCGAGTTCACCAACGGCGAGGCGCTGGCCAATAAGCTCACACTGGTTGACCCTGCTGGGCAAACGGCGCTGTATGATGCGGCCTATCTCGGGGTCGAGAAGGTCAAACAGGGTCGCCACAATCGCCATGCGATACTCCTGATCTCGGACGGGCAAGACAACGCCTCGCGCTACACCTACGGGGAATTGCACAAGCGACTCAAAGAGGCCGGCGTGCAGATATATTGCATTGGGATCGTCGAAATGGGCGGCGCAGCGGGCGGGACGTTGGATATGCAGGGGCAGGCTATTCTGGAGGAGATCGCGCAGTCTACGGGCGGCAAGGCCTTCTTCCCCAAATCAGCCGCGGAACTGGAGGAGATTACGACCCGCATCGCGCTCGAACTCAGGCACCAATACAGCATCGGCTACAGCCCGACCAACGTGAATCGCGACGGCCAGTGGCACAAAATTAAGGTTAGCGTTAAACCTCCGAAAGGATGGTCAAACCTGAGGGTGCAGCACAAGGAAGGCTACTACGCCCTGACCGGCAAAGGCGCGCAGTAGATAGCTTTCATTTTCCATTTTCCATTTTCCATTTTCCATTTTCCATTTTCCATTTTCCATTTTACGTATGTCATATGTC
>Ga0209382_10010488_pt1 | contig 11531 bp, 10 predicted proteins | sample SoiMetdeltSBSDD5_FD_187599 | JGI IMG/M metagenome (GOLD analysis project Ga0209382, IMG submission 187599) | Bulk soil microbial communities from a Populus tree surrounding site in Tennessee, USA - Soil MetaG P. deltoides SBSDD5 (SPAdes) (version 2) | ecosystem: Environmental > Terrestrial >...
CAAGGTTCCCCCCCCCCGAGATCCACCGCGCACCCTAGCAGGAACCTATCGGCCTTTGCGATACGACCATGGTCCTAGGGGCGATGGACCATGGGAAAGGGGCGGATTGCGCTCGCTCGCCCCTCGACCCCACAAGGGCCGCCATCCTCTGACATCGCCGCGGTCGCAGCCATCTTCGCTTGGATCGCGTAGCTGACCGCTGGGTCATCGACCCAAGTGCCCCCGCTAACTCCGCGATAGTGCAGGCGTAGCGCGAACGCTTTCCGTACGCTTTCCGGGGTTCAGATTAGCTGGCCCTGCCCCGGTGACGTGCGTTTGTCCGGCCGGCGAACTACTGCGAGGCCCGAGAGGGGGGTGGGCATATATCCGGCCGCCCCGGTAGCGACGCAGGGTACCTCCCGCAGGGCAGAGATTCCGCTAACCCCTCGTGTCACCACCAGGTCGGCGCTCAACTGTCTGCACATCCGTGGCCCCGACGTCTGCGGTCTGCCGGTGCATCGGCAGCGCTTCATGCTCTAGTAACTTGACGTGAAGAGCCCGCTGCTTGAGCCGGTGAACCGACCCCATCCAGAGCTTCACGTAACAAGCTGCGCAGGCGCTCACGAATCTTCTCCAGGTCTTCCATGTCGTCCATCGTCGGCGTCTGGCCGTCCAACGTCATCTGTGTTTCGCGAATTGGTCGTTCGCGGGATGTGCCTCCCCATGACAAATCAACATCTCGATGGGCACACGCAGTTCGCCCCCGACCATGAATGGGACGAGTTTGGCATTCACGTCCTCCCGCACGACCAGCCGCTGCCTTTCTTCGAGCAACAAATAAGATTGTGGGATGGAGCCAATCCCGGCATGGACAGACTCCCAGTATTCGTTGAGGCTTTTCATGCTGCCGACGCGCGACTCGCGTGTCAGACGGACATTCGTGAAGCCTGCTCCGCTGAACAGGTCCTGGACTTTCTCGTCATCGGCGAGAGCAAACGACGTCAGAACGACATTACGCAATTCGGGTAGACAGCGCGCGATCGCTTCAGCGAGAAAACCCCAGATTGGTGCCCGATCGGGGTATGAAATCACACATACGGATGCCTTGCCGCCCGGGCGCAGTACGCGCCGGAACTCGGAAAGGCCGCGCGCCGGGTCCGGAAAAAACTGCAGGCCAAGCTGACAAACGACGGCGTTGAAGCTCCCGCTTCGAAACGGCAGTTCCTGCCCGTCGGCGGCGATCGGAAGGAAACGAGTGTCGCTTACGCGCCGAGCCGCGCTTTGCACCATTTCCAGAGATATATCTGCGCCGACCACGGCACCGGAGGGGCCGATCACCGGCAATAACGCGACGGCAGCCTCGCCGGTGCCGGTCGATATGTCCAATACGATGTCGTCAGACCGCACCCCCGCCGCCGCGATCACGCTGGGCACAAACAACCGGGACCAGCGGCCCGTGAACCTTTCATAGGCGGATGTGTCGACCTCAACTCCTGCTCTGGCATGCAGCCCAGGTGCGAATTCTGTCACGTGCGCCTCCTCCGTCTGGGCGCGGCCAATCATGTCTGAGCGGTCGATACTGCAACTATTCCGTCCGCCTGTTCTATCGCTGCCAAACGATTGCGCGGACCCGAGACGGCACCTCGGCGAGCCAGTGTTCAGAGTCAGGCGGCTCTTTGGACCATAAATGGTCGTCCAAGAAGCCACGCATGTTCGCACTATCTTCGGTCGACGCGGTGCTCACCATTAGCTGAAAGTTTAGATGATCCGGAACTCGTTCCCAGACCACGTACCGATCAACGTTGATAGGCGTGCCCTTCGCGGCGTCCGCCGGGTCCTCGGGGTAAATGGTGACCGTTACCTCGTAGTCGGATCGAGCCGAAGCTCACGACCCCACGCCACGCAGGAACGAAGAGCCTCGATACAGCGTCGGCTCGCCGCAACCATGTGGGCGTGCGACGCGCACGCCAGCTGGTGCGCGCGCGCCGTGCAAGAGCCGGTCGACTGGACGCCCGAGGAGCGAAGCCGGCTCACGCGGCCCGCACGCTGAGAGCGCCGTAGCGCTTCGCGCCTACACGCGACCGCGTTCCTCCCGCACCCTGCCCGGGAACCAACAATCGACGCCATTTGGACACAGGAGGAGGGACGAAGGGCTCTACTGCCGACGGCAGGCCGCTGCGAGAGTCACGCGTCTCGAGCAGCAGGGAGGTACACGACGATGCCGCTATGGGGATCGGCAGATCGACGCGGCGTGGGCGTGGCACTCGCCGCGATCGTCCTCGGTAGTCTGTCCTTGGTGCCCTCCGGGCCGGCCGCCGCGCAGACGGTGCGCGAGGTGTTCGAAAAGGTGGCCCCCTCGGTGGTCGTGATCCGGGCGAGCGGTCGGGACGTCGCGGCGTCGGGCGAGACGCGCTTCACCGAGACGGGGTCGGGGGTGTTGGTCTCGCCGGACGGCCGGGTCATGACCGCGGCCCACGTCGTGCACACGATGGATGAGATCGCCGTCGAATTCCTCGGCGGCGAGAAGGTCTCGGCGCGCGTGGTGGCCTCGGAGGTCGCGGCCGACCTCTCGCTTCTGAAGCTCGATCGTGTCCCGCCGGGCGCGAAGGTGTCCCCGATGGCGGATTCGAGCAAGATGCACGTGGGCGATCCGGTGCTCATCGTGGGCGCGCCATACGGCCTCAGCCACTCCCTCAGCACCGGCTATATCAGCGCCCGGTGGCCCCCGAACACCGTCTACAAGACGATGCCGCTCGCCGAGTTCTTCCAGACCAACGCCACCATCAACACCGGGAACTCCGGCGGTCCCATGTTCAACATGAATGGCGAGGTCATCGGGATCGTCAGCCACAACATCTCCAAGAGCGGCGGCAGCGAAGGCCTCGGCTTCGTGGTGACGATGAACACGGCCAAGCAATTGCTGCTGGAGAAGCGTTCGTTCTGGGGCGGCCTCGAGATGTTTCCGCTGAACGACGAGCTGGCCGATCTGTTGAACGTGCCTGCGCGATCGACGGGGTTCATCGTCAAGACGGTGGCGAAAGACTCCCCGGGCGACCGCATCGGACTGCGCGGGAGCCGGATGATGGCGAGGATTGCGGGCCAGGACGTGCCGCTCGGGGGCGACATCGTACTGTCCGTCGAGGGCATCGCGGCCTCCGCCGCAAACGCGCCCAAGATCCGCGATCGGCTGGCCGGCCTCGCTCCCGGCACACCGTACAAGGTTTCCATTCTCCGCGCCGGCCAGGTGTTGGAGCTCACGGGCAAGATCCAGTGAGATCGCTTGACCGAATCGCCGTCGTGGCCACGCTGGTCGGCCTCGCAGCGGGTTGCGCCAGCACCACGCCGCCAGCCGCGACGCCGCCGACAGGCGCGGCGGCCGCTGCACCGCCAGCCGCCGCCGGCGGCCGGCCGACCGGGACGCCGACGGTCGAGAAGTTACCGAACGGGCTCACGCTCGTCGTGCAGGAACACCGCGCGGCGGACATCGTCGCGGTCCATTTGTGGGTGGCCACGGGGGTGCGGTACGAAACGTCCGACACGCTCGGCCACGCCCACTTCCAGGAGCACATGCTATTCAAGGGGACCGATACGTTCGGCCCCGGCTACATCGATCGCACCGTCGAGGGCACCGGTGGACGCTCCAACGCGTTCACCTCCGCCGACTACACCACGTTTCAGATCCTCGTCCCCAGCGAGGCGACGCGGAGGGCGATCGAGCTGCTGGACGCCATGGCGTTCCGCTCGGCGTTCGCCCCGAAGCAGATCGACGCCGAGCGTCAGGTCATCTTCGAGGAGGCGCGCATCGAGACCGACACGCCGCGGACCGCCATCATTCGGCAGCTGCACGGCATGGTGTTCCCGCGCCATCCGTATGGCTGGCCGGTGTTGGGAACCCTGGAGACGATGAACGCGGCGACGCAGACCAATCTGAAAGAGTTCAATCGGCGGTTCTACACGCCCGAGAATATGTCGCTCGTGGTCGCGGGTCCCGTCGACGCCAGGGCCGTCCGCGCGATGGTCGACCCGACCTTCGGTCAGCACGATCGGACCGGTTACAAGCCTCCGCCCAATCCGACGCTCGAGCCGATCACCGGCGTCGTGGGCCGCACCGTGGAGCGACCCGAGCAGCAGGCACACCTCGCACTGGGCTGGCAAGCACCGGGACTCGCCGACCGCGACAGTCTTACGCTCGATCTTCTCAGCACGATCCTGGCCGGCACCGAGAGCTCGCGCCTGGCCGCCACGCTGCGCGACAGCGAGCGCATCGTGTCCCGCATCACCATGAGCAACACCACGATGCAGCTCGCCGGCATCATCTACATCCACGCGCAGCTCGAGGCCGCCGACGTCGACAAGGCCGAGCGGCGCGTCCTCGAGGAGATTGCGCGCTTGCAGCGGGACGGACCTACCGAGGAGGAGCGGGAGCTGGCCATTATCAAGGCCGAATCCGAGCACGCGTTCACCTACGAGACGTCCGACGGCGTGGCGGGGGCCTACGGTGTCGCGCAGACCACGGCGGCCCTCGACGACGAGCTGCGCTACGTCGAGCGGCTGCGGACCATCACGCGCGAGCAGATCCGAGACGCGGCGCGCAAGTACCTGCCCACGACCGCGTACGCTCGCCTCGCCTTCGTACCGAAGAAGGCTCAATGAACCGCCGCGTCCTCGCCCTTGCCGGTCTGCTCACGCTCGTCGCCGCGGCGTTGGCCACGGCGCAGGCTCCCGGCGTCACTCGGAGCCGGCTGCCCAACGGCCTCACCGTGATCGTGAGGGAAAACTCCGCGGCTCCGGTCGTCGCCTTCTCGCTCCTGGTAAAGATGGGCACGCGCACGGAGACGCAGCAGGACGCCGGCATCTCGAACATGCTGCAGATCATGCTGGTGCGCGGCACGGAGAAGATGAACGGCGAGCAGATCGCCGCCGCCGCCGACCGCATGGGCGGGAGCATCGACGCCTACGGCGACGCCGACTACTCCGAGATTGCCGCCACCGCGCTGGCGCGCAACTGGATGCCGATGCTCGAGCTGGTCGCCGACGTCGCGCTCCGTCCCACCATCCCGGACGGCACGGTCTCACCCGTCCGCGATTTCCTCCTCCGGCAGATCCGGAACCGAGGCGACAAGCCGTTCGACGTCGGGGTCGACCAGACGCGCGTCGCGCTCTTCGGAGCCGACCATCCGTACGCGTGGGACCCACTCGGCCGTCGCGAGAGCGTGGAGCGCTTGACACGGGACGCGCTGCTCGCGCACTACCGCCGCCACTACACGCCCGAGCAGATGGTGCTTGCGGTGAGTGGCGACGTGAAGGCCGCCGAGGTGTTCGCGCAGGTTCAGCGCCTGTTCGCAAGCATGCCACCGGGCACCGCACAACAGAGGCCGCTTCCCGCACCGGCGCCGATGTCCGCCGGCCGCGAGGTCTTCATCGTGCCGGGAGCGCAGGCGCAGATCTTCATGGCCGCGCAGGCGCCGGCGTTCAGCCACCCCGACTACGCTCCGCTCAAGGTCATGACAGCGCTCCTCGGCGGGGGGATGGCGTCACGCCTGTTCTCCGACCTGCGCGACCAGCAGGCGCTGGCGTACACGACGGGGGCGCAGTATCCACCGCGTATGGACACGAGCGGCTTCGCCGCGATCCTGGGCACGGCGCCGGCGAACGTCCCGAAAGCCGAAGCCGCGCTCCGCGAGCATCTCATACGCATTCAAGACGAGCCCGCGTCGGAAGAGGAAGTGGCCGTCGCGCGCTCGTACGTGGTGGGCAGCCAGGCGATGGATCGCCGTACGAACGCGCGGCAGGCGTGGTACCTGGCTGCCGGCGAGCTGGCAGGCCTGCCTCCAGATTTCTTCGACGTCTACGCCGCCAACGTCCGGAAGGTCACGCCCGCAGACGTCCAGCGCGTGGCCCGGAAGTATCTGGGGGTCATGCGCGTCGTCGTCGTCCAGCCGCCGCGCGGCTGATCTGCGCGCGGAATCTCCGCCGACCGTAGCTTCGCCGCTCGCGGCTCGATTCGCTCCAGCAGTACACGCCACGCGTCGAGCTCCGGAGACATTGACGCGACCAGCGCGCGTGGCTACGCTGCCGCCATGAAGCAAGCGCCATTCACCGCGAAGCGCTGGCGCCGCGTCGAATACGAGCGGCTGGTCGACGTCGGCGCGTTCGAGGGCGAGCCGATCGAGCTCGTCGGCGGACAGCTCATCGTCGCGGAGCCGAAGGGCAGCCCGCATGCGGCGGGCGTCGGGATGGCGGGCGATGCGCTGCGGGGAGCGCTGCCACCGGGCTGGATCGCACGTGTCCAGGATCCGCTGGCGCTGGACGACGAATCGGCCCCTGAGCCGGACGTGGCGGTCGTGCGCGGTCGGCACGCGGACTATCGAGATGCGCATCCCGCCCGGGCGGCCCTCATCGTCGAGGTCGCCGAATCGAGCCTGACGTTCGACCGTGTACAGAAGGGCAGCCTGTATGCGCGGGCCGGGATCGCCGACTACTGGATCGTGAATCTGGTCGATCGGCTCGTCGAGGTCTACCGGGATCCGAGTCTCGATCTCACGGCGCCGTTCGGCTGGCGCTACGCCTCGGTGCAGCGCTTCAGTCCGCCGGCTGCGGTGACGTTGCTTGGTGTGCCGGCGGCCCCGATTCTCGTCGCCGCGCTGCTGCCGTAGCAGTCAGTCGGAAGCGCCGGGGCGATCTCGCGCGGGCCGCAACGGCCTCATCTCGATCAGCATCCCGTCGAGCGCGAACCTGCTAACCTTCACGTCAACACGGGATCCTCTGCGTGGGCGATATGTCGTTAAAATTGGACGCCGAAGCCAATACGGACGCGGTGCTAGTCTGCCGGCGTGACGTACGAGTGGGACGCCGCGAAGGCGGCGGCCAACGCACGAAAGCATCATGTGTCGTTCGCGGAGGCGGCGTCTGTATTCCTCGATCCCGCCGCGTTGACCTTCGCAGACCCCGACCACTCGACCGAGGAAGAGCGATGGATCGATGAAGCGACAGACTGACGACCTCCGCCCAGAGTACGATCTCAAGAGCTTGAAAGGAGTCGTGCGGGGCAAGTACTACCGACGCGCGATGGCGGGAACGAACCTGGTTCTCCTGGAACCGGACGTTGCGCGAGCGTTTCCCGACAGCGAGTCGGTGAATCGAGCCCTGCGGCTGCTCCGCGACGTGGCCACCATGAGCTCCCGCCGGACACCGAGCGACAACGGCCGCCGTCGCGCGGCTGATCTTCCGCCTCCTCGTCGTCGCGCGCGGTAACATGCTGACGCCATGGACTCCGCGCGCCGCGACGTCCGCGACCACCTGCAGCGGCTGCGCCGCGGCCACGCCATCCTGCGCGAGCTGAGGCTGCGCGAGCTGCGGACGCTCAGCGTCGCCGACGCGCGCGCCCAGTACGACGATCTGGTACGGACGTGGCAGGCGCAGCCCCGCGACCTTGGCGCCGCACTCGAGCGCCGGGCCATCGAGCAGCGCGTGGCGCTGCGCCGCCGGCTCGCGGGCAGGCGGTGAACGGCCAGTTCGAAGCGGCCTGGCAGCCGCATCGTTTCCTCACCGAGCGCGACATCCCTACGTCGTCATCGGCGGCATCGCCGTCCAGCGATGGGGCGAGCCGCGCCTGACCATCGATCGTCGCGCGCTTCGAGCGCGCGTGGGCGAGTCGCCCGCAGACCCCTTCGTGAGATCGAGAACGTTCCCGCGGGAACGTTCTGATCATGTGCAGACGATGGCGGCGCGCAGCATATCGAAACGTCGACGATTGACCGACGACGACGCGCTCGCTACGCTGCCGTCATGAAGCAGCCACCGCTCACGCTTCGCCGCTGGAGACGCGTGGAATACGAGCGCCTCGTGGACCTCGGCGCGTTCGAGGACGGCGAGCCGGTCGAGCTCATCGGTGGCCAGCTCATCGTCGCCGAGCCGAAGGGCAGCGAGCACGCCACGGGCGTCGAGATGGCGGGTTATGCGGTGCGTGCGGCGCTGCCCGCGGGCTGGATCGTCCGCGGGCAGAATCCGATCAGCCTGGACGACGAGTCGGCGCCGGAGCCGGACATCGCCGTCGTCAGCGGCGCCCTCACCGACTATCGCCACGCGCATCCGGCGCGACCGGCGCTGATCATCGAGGTGGCGGAAACGAGCCTCAGGTTCGACCGGATCGAAAAGGGCAGCCTCTACGCGCGCGCGGGCATCGTCGACTACTGGATCGTCAACCTGGTAGATCGCGTTGTCGAAGTGTACCGGGAGCCCGGCGCCGACGGCACCGCGCCGTACGGGTGGCGCTACATGTCCGTGGAGCGCTTCACGCCGCCGAGCGCGGTGGCGCCGCTCGGAGTTCCGGCCACGCCAATCCCCGTCGCCGCGCTGCTCCCGTAAGGTCCCTCAGCGCGCGCCCTGAGCCCCACCGAATCGGACGAGCTTCAGCGGCACGCCATCGAGGAACCCGTCCATCAAATCGCCCCGGACGACGAGCCGAGGGGCGAGCGCAGGCTTCGGGGCGCTGAGGTCGATCGTGTTGCCCGCGACGACGCCGGTGATTGGCCCATCTGCGGCGCCGGCGCCCGCGAGGGTGCCCGTCACATTCGTGCCGGTCTGCTGCAGCCGCAGTGTCATCTCTCTGGTTCCTGTTGCGGTGCCTCCGATCCACGTACCAGTGACGTTGGTGGGCTCGGCGCTGGAACTTTTGGCGCCGGCACAGCCTGCGAGTGTGCTGGTAATGAGCGATCCGAGAACAAGCAGCCTCAACGTCTTTAGCATTTCTGTGCCCTCCCGCTGGATCGCGCCTCACGCGCACCTTCGCGCACGTCGTCGCGTTACGACAGGGCCGACTGCGGGTTCTCGCGGGCCGTTGGGCCCTCGTTTGCCGCATTGCGGCGCCCTATCACCATCCGCAATGGGGAAAGCGGTATCGAATCCCCTTTCGGTCGTGAGGATGGCGCGGGAGACCCTGTGGGAGGGCGGCCCGGGGGTTTGCCACTTCTCCATCACCAATGCCTGCAATGCGCGCTGTGCCTTTTGCAGTTTCGCCTACGACCGGCTGCCGGCCGAGTCGCGACGTTGGGTGACCCTCGCCGATGCACAAGAGGCGTGCGACATCTTGCGGCGCAACGGCGTTCGCGTCCTGCATTTCAACGGCGGCGAGCCAACTGTGCACCCGGACCTCACGGCAATGGTCGCTCACGCCGCCCAGATCGGCATGATGCCGGGGCTGGATACCAACGGCGCGTTGCTGACGCAGAGGCGGATCGACGCATTGGCGGATGCCGGTCTCGCGAAGGTGTGTATTTCCATCGATGCCGCCTCCAGCGCGGTGCACGATTCGAATCGGGGTATACCCGGTCTGAGCCAACGCATCCGCCGCGCCAACGCAGAACTGAAGCGACGTCGAATTTCGACCACGGCCTCGGTGACGATGAGCCGGCTCGTGGACTATGCGGCCTTGCCGGAGCACTTGCAGGCTCTCGGCTTCGGTGCGGTGACGTTTTCTTACCCGCTGCGAACGCTGCCTTCCTCCTATCGGGCCTGCGCGGAAGATTCTGAGCTCGTCGATTTCACGGCGGAGGAGCTGCACACCGCCTTCGAGGCCGTGAAGGCGTTGAGCAAGCGGTTCCCGGTGCAGAACCCGGTCGCGTCGATCGAGGACATGCAGCGTCACCTGCGCGGCGAGCCGGAAGTGTTCGGATGCCTCGCGGGCTGGAAGTATTTCTATCTGGATTGGAACCTGCAGATCTGGCGTTGCCACCATTGGGACCGGCCCCTGTGCCACATTCGGGAGTTCGACGGAACCCAGCGCGTGCGCGACGGCTGCACCGCATGCATGGTCGATTGCTACCGGGACGCCTCAGTGATGCAGCATGTCGGTGTCGCACTGAGCGACGGCTTGCGCGCCGCAGCGCGCGGCGATATCCGGCAGGCGTGGAGCCATTTGGCCGATCGCCGGAACGTGATCTCGGTGCGGGCAGCGATGCGGACGGCGAGGGTGTGGACGCGCGTCTCGGTCTAGCCTGCTTCCTCCCTGAACCGCGTCACCGACTCGCCCGCACCGCGCTCGACCAGTCGCGGATACTCACGCGCGAAGATCGCCATGATCTCGGCGACGGGCACGTCGGCGTGGACGCCGCGGTCGAGCAGGTATTCCATGTGGCGGCGGCCGGCGCGATCGTACGCCTGGAAGATCGAGTCCGTGCGGCCATCGAACTCGAGCGGCAGGACGCCGAAGCGCTCGCAGAGCGTCTTGTCGAACGCGGGCGTCGCCTTCACCCACCGGCCGTCCAGCTCCAGCTCGACGTAGCCGTGGTAGTAGAAGACGTCGCCGCCCACCAGCTCGCGCAGCCGCGGCGTGCAGAGATGGTTGCGCACGTCGGCAAACCGCAGCCGCGCCGGAATGTCCGCCACGCGCGCCGCGGCCGTCAGCAGTGCCGCCTTGCCGACGCAGAACCCCGCGCCCTTCGCCAGCACCGCGCTGGCGCGGTACGTCTCGGGTGAGCGGTAATCGCAGTACGGCGTGTAGGTCACGCTGTCGCGCGTCGCGTAATAGAGCGCGACGGCGCGGCGCACGGGATCAGTCTCGCTGCCCACGGCGGCGCGCGCGAACGCGATGACGCCCGGCGTGTCGCTATCGACGCACGATGTCGGGCTCAGCCACATGTCGGCCAGTGTACCCCGCGGGCGTCCGGCCGATGAGTGATACTCCATCGAATGGACGGCGGGAAAGCGGGCGGGGAGCCGGTCGACCCCCGCCCGCCTCGTGCGAAACATTACGGCCGGCGCACGGTGCGAACGCTATCTTGCCCGTGCTCAACGAGTCCCGCTCAAGGAAAAGCTGCCGTTGAAGGTCGGAGGCGTCGCGTCGTCGACGATGTCCGTGCCCACGCGCAGCCAGTCCGGGTCCAGGTCCGCGTTGCGGATCCACATCTGCAGATCCCCAACGAACGCGAGCGGCGGACGTGGCGTCGACAACCAGAGGAAGTTGCCTCCGCGGCCCTGCAGCCTCACCTGAGGAACGAAGAAGTAGTGATCGGCCGGCAGATCGATTGGCGGGTCGAACACCACGTCGACCCGGATTTCGTGCCCCTGCACCGGCCCATCACCCTTCGTGGCCTGATCGGGGATGGCATGGATGCCATCGATCACCGAGTTGGCGGCGGGGAAATCGTGCCCGAGCACGGTGACGGTAAACTGCAGGGTGCCGTCCGTGCTGTCGCGCGTGTCGAACGCCACATCGCTCGGTGAGTTGGCCCGCGTCGGCACCTTCTCGGTGCTGAAGGTGGGGGCGCCCGAAGTCCGATTTACGTTCGAGTCTTTCGGGAACACGCGGTAAATCTCGACGGCGATCTGACGGATCTCGCCGGGACCGCCCTGGAAGATCAAACCGGTGAAGCTCGCTCGCTCGAGGTGCGTCTCGGACTCGAGGATGAAGTCATCGGCCGCCTCGATTTCGATCTTGCCGTGACTCTCGGGCCGCGACGCCGCGCCCATCCGGCCGTCCGGCGCGCCCGTGCTGAAAAAGAAAGGATCTGCGGAGGCTGCCGTGGCTCCCGCCAGGATCAGCCCCAGTGTCA
>Ga0209382_10010489_pt1 | contig 11531 bp, 9 predicted proteins | sample SoiMetdeltSBSDD5_FD_187599 | JGI IMG/M metagenome (GOLD analysis project Ga0209382, IMG submission 187599) | Bulk soil microbial communities from a Populus tree surrounding site in Tennessee, USA - Soil MetaG P. deltoides SBSDD5 (SPAdes) (version 2) | ecosystem: Environmental > Terrestrial >...
GCCTCTCCGTCCGGCAGCTCATGAACCTGATCGTCGGAGTCTCGACGGCCTACTCGCTCTGGAACGCCTGGCCGGACCTTCCCCTGCCGGTGCGCTCCGCGCTGGCCGTGACCTGCCTCGCCGTCGCCCTCATCCTCACGCTGGTCAGGCCGGGTGGTCGGCCGCTCGAGGAGTGGGCCTTCGTCGGGCTCCATTACCTGGCGACCCCCAAGCTCAGCGTCTGGCGCCCGCGTGAGCCCGACCCTGCCGACTGGCAGTTGGGCCAAGGGTCATGGGAGGAGCTGGACGCCCGCGTCTCCTGGAAGCCGACTGTTGAAGCCGACGAAGCAGTGGAGGAGCGATGAGCAAGCGTGCCTCGGTGCAGACCGCTCGACTCAGCCTGGAGGCGATCGAGGACGAGGTCGTCCTGCTCGCCCGCGGCCAGTATCGCGCCGTGCTCGAGGTCAGCGGCGTCCACTTCGGGCTCCAGGGCGAAGTCGAACAGGAGGCGATCGTCGGGGGGTTCGCCGCCTTCCTCAACAGCCTGAGCTTCCCGACTCAGGTGCTGGTCCGCGTCCTCCCGATCGACATCGACGGCTACATCGGCGAGCTCGAGCGGCGCGCGCGCCACGAGTTGTCCGATGACCTGGCGGCGCTGGCCCGCGATCACGTCGCCTTCGTCCGCCGACTCGCCCGCAACCGGACGCTCCTCGAGCGCCATTTCTACCTCGTCGTACCTGCCGACACCGAATCGACCGGGTCGCGCGGCGCCTGGTCGATGGTCCGCCGGCATGCCGGCCGTGACGCCGCCGCCGCGCGCAAGCAGCTCGTCATCCGCTGCGAGGAGGTCGAGCGCCAACTGGGCCGTTGCGGCCTCTCCGCCCGGCGCCTCGGCAATAGCGAGCTCGCGCAGCTCTTCTACGCCTGCTGGTGCCCCGAGCTGTCGCGGGTCCAGCGGCTCCGACGCGACCTCGCCGAGTATGCCACCCTGGTCGTCCAGGCCGGCCACTCCAACGGAAGGGATTCCTGATGCCGCTCCTGAAGCTTCGTCGAAACCGCGACCGTCAGCACGGCCTCAGCGCCGATGGACGGCGCTTCGCTTTGGGCACGCGCACCCTCGCCGACCTGGTCGCGCCGGCAGTGCTGGAGGTCGCCCGCGACCACGTCCGTCTCGACTACCACTACGCCCGGACCCTCGCCGTGACAGGCTACCCGCGAAGCGTCGGCCCGGGTTGGCTTCAGCCGCTGATCGACTTCGAGGAGCCAATCGAGCTGAGCCTGCACCTGCTCCCACTCGAGACCGGATCGATGGTTGCCTCGCTCACCCACAAGATGGTGCAATTGCATTCGTCGCGATTACTCGAGGCGCGTGGCGGCCGACTCGCCGATCCAGAGCGCGAGGTCGCCTACGAAGACGCCGAGCGACTGCGCGACGCCCTGCAGCGCGGCGAAGAGAAGGTGTTCTCGGTCGGGCTGTACGTCCTGCTGCGCGCCAGCTCGCTCGCCACCCTCGACGACCTGACACGTCGCGTCGAGGTCACGCTCGACGGCATGCTGGCGCACTCCCGAGTCGCCATCTTCGAGCAGGACGCCGGCTTCCGCTCCTGCCTGCCGGAGGGGCAGGACTACCTGCTGGTCTCCCGCAACCTCGACACGTCCTCGCTCGCGACGACCTTCCCGTTCTCGTCCAGCACGCTCACCATGGAGCGCGGCGTCCTCTACGGGATCGCGAAGCACAACGCCTCGCCGGTCATCTTCGATCCGTTCGACGCGAGCTTGGAGAACGCGAACGCCGTCGTCTTCGCCAAGTCCGGCGCGGGCAAGTCGTACTTCACCAAGCTGATGGCGCTGCGGAACCTGCTGTTCGGGGTCGACTTCCTGGTGATCGATCCGGAGGACGAGTACCGGACGCTCTGCGACGCCGTCGGCGGCCAGTACGTCCGTCTGGCCAGCTCGTCGGCGCAACACCTGAACCCATTCGACCTGCCGCCGCCCGACGACGACTGGGAAGGCCGCGATCCGCTGGCGGAGCAGGTCGCGGCACTACTCGCGCTCCTCGAGGTCATGCTGGCCGAGCCGGGTCGCCCGCTCGGGTCGTACGAGCGTGCCATTCTCGACCGTGCGCTCTATCGGACGTACGCGGCCAAGGGCATTGGGCCAGATCCCGCCACGCACGGCAAGCCGGCGCCACTGATGCGCGACCTCCTGGATGCTCTCGCCGGCGAGCCGGGCGACACGGCGGCAGATCTCGCCACCCGGCTCGAGCGGTACGTCGGGGGCTCACTCGCCGGCATCTTCGCCGACTCGACCAATGTCGCCCTTGACCGGCGGTTCGTCGTCTTCAACGTCCAGGCCTTGGAGCCCGAGCTGCGGCCGCTCGGCATCCACTTGATCACCACCTTCGTCTGGAACCAGGTGCGCCGCTTGCAGCGGCCACGCCTCCTGATCATCGACGAGGCCTGGTCGCTGATGCAGTACGCCGAGGGCGGAGCGTTCCTGGCCGCCATGGCCCGGCGGGCGCGCAAGTACTACCTCGGCCTGGTCACGATCACCCAGGACGTCGCCGACTTCCTCGACGCCGACCACGGACGGACCGTGCTGGCGAACGCGGCGATCAAGCTACTCATGAAGCAGGACGCCTCCACGATCCAGCCCGTGGTCGGCGCCTTCCGGCTGTCGGATGACGAGCGACAGTTCTTGCTGGCGGCCGCCAAGGGCGAAGGCCTGTTCTTTGCACGCGGCAGCCACGTCGCGGTCAAGGTTGAGGCGAGCCCGGCCGAGCACCGCCTCGTCACGACGGCGCCGAGGGAGCTTGCCGAGCGGTCCGCCGTGTCGACCGGACCCGAGACCGCCGACGCCGATCGACCTTTCCGTCCGCTCACGCCGCGCCGCCGTCTCGGATCGACAGGAGCGGCCCGATGAACACCGTCCTCAATCGTCGCCACGACGTCGACGCGATCAAGCGCGCTCATCCCCTGGCCCGGGTGGTCGCGAGCAGCGGCGTGCGTCTGACCCGGTCCGGACCGAGCAGCCTCAAGGGCTGCTGCCCCTTTCATGACGACAAGAGCCCGTCGCTCGTCATCGACGAGCGTGACGAGCACTTCCACTGCTACGGCTGTCGGGCCCATGGCGACGTGATCAACTGGGTGATGCGGCGCGACGGCGTCAGCTTCACGGCGGCGTGCGACCTCCTCACCAGGCAACCGGCGCGGGTCCGGCCAGCCGCGGCTGTGCCACGGGAAACCAGGACCGACCGGACCCGACGCTGGGATCGCCTGACCCTCGCCGAGCAGGTCGTCATGAACATGGCGGGGACGGTGTACCATCACACCCTCTGGCGAGAGCCGAGAGCGCTGGCCTACTTGCGCGACCGCGGCATCCCAGACTGGGTGATCCGTCGGTGCTGGCTCGGGTACGCCGACGGGGAGTCGCTGGCGCGGTTCCTTCGCCCGAGACGGGGCCTCGAGGTCGCCCAGGATCTGGGGCTGCTCCATCGGCCAAGACAGCGGGGAGCCGACCCGGCGCTGCGCGACGTCATGACCGGCCGCATCGTCGTCCCGGAGCTGCGGGGCGGCCAGACCGTCTGGATGATCGGCCGGAGCCTCGACGAGTCGCTGAACAATCCGAAATACCTGGCGCTCGGCGGCGAGCGACCGGTCCTCGGGTTCGAGCGGGCCGTCGGCCGGAAGGAAGCGATCCTCTGCGAAGGGGTCTTCGACTACCTGACGGCGGTGAGCTGGGGGCTGCCGGCTTTCAGCCCGTGCGGCACGCACATCCCCGGCGATCGGCTCGGCTTCCTCGCACGGGCGGAGCGGGTCTTCGGCGTCTTCGACGGCGACGCCGCCGGCGACGAGGCGGCAGCTCGTTTCGGCGCGGACCTCGGGAGCCGCTGGAAGCCGCTTCGTCTACCGGATGGCGTCGATCTCAATGACCTCGGCCTACGCTCACACGGGCGCGATTGGTTCTTCCGGCTCCTCAGCGCCGCCAGGATCAGCGAAAGATCGGAGGTGTGCGGTGCCCCGGCGTGGTAGGCGGTCGGCGCGGATCCGCCAGCGCGAGCGAGCCCGGCTCCGTCTGGTCGTGCTGCGCCTGGGTGGCCGTCTCGGTTGGGGGCCACGCGACGTCATCGGCTTCGCCGAGGCGCTGACGAACCACCCCTGGCGCCGGTGCGGACGAATGGACTTGGAGGCCGTCCGAGACGAATTCCTGGCGCTCCGCTGGGTGATCAGGCGCAAGGCAGCACAGCGTTCGAATCGTGCATCGCTCCCGAAATTCGTCATCACGGACTATCCCCATGCTGCTCAAGGTTAGGCGCCGAGCACGTGCCGTCCTCCGCCCCGAGGTGGTGGAGATCGTGACGCCGCGCACCAACGCGGCCGTCATCACGCCGGCCGAGAACCTCCTGGCGGCGATCTCCCTCGCCGAGCCGTTCGGCCTGGAGATCTCAGCCACCGCCCAGGCGCGCCGCTTCGTTGTTCGGGCCGGGTCCGCCCAGACGCGGCAGTGTCTCGAGGACCAGCTCGGGGTCGCGTACCCCCAGGCGGAGCTGCGTCGGCTCGACGTCGACCAGTTCCCCGGTCTGGACCCGGCCTGGTGCCACCCTGACGAGCGCCTCGTCGCCTGCACATTAGCCTTGCGGGGCCAGGCCTATCTGCCGCTCCGCACGTTCCGCGACAGCGACGTCGTCGCCGATCGCGCCGCCCAGGCCGACCCGGTCCTCGGGATCCTGGGGGCGCTCGGTGACCTGCCGCGGGGTTGGAGGTCGCTGAGCCAGATCGTCCTCGAGCCGGCTCCGGACGACTGGTGCAAGGAGTACCTTCGCCTCTCGGTCGAGCATCCGCTGGCATCGGAGCGCGCCGCCGGACAGGCGGATACGTCGCTGACACCGGTCTTCCTGCTCGCCGGCCTCCTGATGACCGGATGCCTAGCCTACCAGGCGTACCTCTGGTTCAACGCCAGCCAGTGGCTGAACCTCGGGCTGCTCGGACTCACCACCGGAGTCGGGGTTCCATCGGCGGTCTGGCTCGCGCGACGCCTGCTCCAGCGTCCGATCTACGACATGCGGCTCGTCCAGGAGAAGATCGGCCGCATCGCCTACGTCACCGAGATCCGACTGGCCATCTTCGCACCGGCCGACACGGCACCGGTGACGATGGATGAACGCCTGGACCGGCTCGCGGCGTCGTACCGGCAGTTCAGCCTCGCGGCCGGTAACGGCCTCGAGCCGCGACGTCTCCGCCCAGACGATCTCGACCTCCGCCATCTGCGTCCGCTAGCCCCGGCGAGGTCACGGCCGGTCTTGAACACGCGCGAGCTCGCCGGCCTCTGGCATCTCCCGCAGGCCCTGGCCGATGTCCCGCTGCTCGAGCGGACCGGGGCCCGTCGCCACCTGCCCAGGCCATTCTCGGTTACGCACGGGTGTCGTGTCGGTGTCTCGGCCCATCAGGGACGGTCCGTGCCGGTGTCGCTGCCCGACGAGCTGCTCCGTCGGCACCTGCTGCTCGTCGCCAAGACCCGTCGCGGGAAGTCCTCCCTCCTGCTCCGCATCGCCAGCTATCTGATGGGGTCCACGGCGATCGACGGCCGGCCACCGGCGCTCGTCCTCGTCGATCCGCACCGCGACCTTGCCGAGGCTGCGCTCGGTCTGGTGCCCTCGAGCCGACGCGACAACGTCGGCTACCTCGACGTCTCGGAGCGTGCTCGGCCGTTCGGCCTGAACCTGCTGGACGTGGGGTTGGGCTGGGATCGCGACAAGGCGGTCTCGAATGCCCTGGCGATCTTTCGGCGCGAGTTCGACCGATTCTGGGGGCCGAGGATGGAGGACGCCTTCCGCTTCGCACTGCTCACCCTGTTCGAAGCGAATCAGGCGATCTGCGCCGAGGGTCCCATCGGACGGAGCCGTCAGCACACCATCCTCCAGGTGCCGACGCTGCTCGCCGATGACATCTTCCGGAAGAGCGTCCTCAAGCTCGTCTCCGATCCGATCATCAGGGACTGGTGGTCCGGCTACTTCGAGCACCTGGATCGTCGTCTCCAGGTCGAGGTTTCCAATCCCGTACAAACGAAAGTGCATAAATTTGCTGGCTCCCGTGCGGCCCGCTCCATTGTCGGCCAGCCGCGGTCCACCATCGATCCGTCCGGATGGCTGAGCACGGGCGCCATCGTCGTCGTCAACACGGCCAAGGGGACGATCGGCGAGGACACCGCCGCGCTGATCGGTGGCACCCTGGTCAATCTCGTCGGCCTTCTGGTGGGCGAGCAGGCCGAGCTCCCGGAATCGCGGCGGCGCCCGGTGACGCTGATCGTCGACGAGTTCCACACCATGCCGGGCGCCGATTACGAGGCGATCCTCTCCGAACTGGCTAAGTACGGAGCCAGCCTGGTCCTGGCCACCCAGAGCTTGGCCCGCCTCGAGACGCTCGACCGCGACCAGGGACGCGCCCTGCAAGCGACCGTCTTCGCCAATCTCGACGGGCTGTTCGCCTTCCACACCAGCGCCGAGGACGCCCGCTACCTGGTGCGGGAGCTGGGCGGCGAGGTCGACGAGCACGACTTGATCGAGCTCGGCGAGCACCAATGCTACGCCAGGCTCTCGGCCGGTGGCGAGCGGCTGCCGACGTTCTCGCTCGCCCTCGATCGGCCACCAGTAAGTGACCTGGGCCTGCGCGACGCGCTCGCCGAGCTCTCGGCGGCTCGCTATGGCCGCGAGGCTAGCGCCGTCGAGAACGACCTCCGATCAGCCCTGGCCAGGATCGAAGCGAGCCGTTCAGAGGCCGAGAAGCAGGAGCAGGCGGGCCGGAAGGGAGGCGTCGGCGACCGGAGCCGGCCACCCGCCGGGGCGGGATCGTCCTCCGAACGCCATCAGCGGCGGAACCAGCATCGCGACGAGAAGCACGGGCGACGAGTCTCGCCCGGAGCGACACCCGCCGGCAGCGTGCGTGACGTCGCTACAGGCCCGGATCCCGACATGATCCAGGCGCCGCTGCCGATGGACGATCCGGCCGGGGAGCTGGCTGAGGCCGCGACATGACCGTACGAACCCGCTGGCGAGACGCTATGGCGGCCGCCGACCGCCTGACCGAGGGCGACCGACGCACGCTCCACCTGCTGACGCATCTGCCACTCCTCTGGGAGGGGGCCATCGAGCAGCTGTCCGGAGCCCGGGCCGGCGCTCCGACCTACCGACGCCTGGCCCGGCTCCGTGACATGGGGCTGGTCGGCGAGGTCCATCCTGCGCTCAGGGCGGGGAAGAATCCCGGCCTGCTCTACCTGACCGACCTGGGCATCGCGACGCTCGCCGTCGACCGGCGGGTCGACGCGGCGCACCTGGCTCGGCGAGCGCGCCTGCGCGGCCCCGATCTCCTGGATCGCCTGCTCGGCCTGCCGTACCTGCTCGCCGCCTACCAGCTCCTCGCGGCGCTCGCTGGCGCCCCAAGTGCGCGTGCCGAGCTTCTCGCCTGGGAGCAGCCGTGGCGAGGGCGGATTCGACTTCCGACCCGCAAGGCACCGGTCACGGTCGAGCTGCCGGCCTATGCCGCCCTCTCCTGGGACGGCAGGGTTGCCGAATTCATCCTGGTGCCCGACCTGGCGACCGTTCCACTGCGCGTGTACCGGCCGGCCATCGGACACCTGCAATCTCGCCGCCGCGTCAGCGAGGCCACGCTGCCGACGCTCGTCATCGCCACGACCGATGATCGGCGGTCCGCCTGGATGCGGCTGCTGGACGAGGTGGCGCGGTCGCGCCGGGGTGCGCCGCTGGACGCTCGCATCGTGACCTGGAGGGAGCTGCTCGACGACCACCACGACCTGGACGAGGTGGCCGCCGCCGGGCCGACACCGGCTGTCTACGCGCGTGACCTGTGGCTCCGGCCACTTGATGAGCGGCGGTCGGCCAGCCCGATCCCCCGCCCGGTCGGGACGGTCTTCGATCGCGACGCGTCGGATGGCAGCCTCGGCAACCTGGCGCTGAAGGTGTCGCCGGTGGAGCGAGTCCTGCTCGATCTGGTCGGGCGCCATCCGTTCCTCACCGCTGACAGTCTCGCCGTCGTCCTCGGGTGGGAGACGCGGAGCGTACGGGAGCGACGGGCGCGGCTGATCCGGCTCGGCCTCGTTCGGCTACTGGATTCCCATGAGCGCCACTGGTCGTTGCCGTCCGATCTGACCGAGCTGACCGAGGCCGGCCTTGAATTCGTCGCCGCGCAGCAGGGCCTCAGCCTCGCCCGTGCCGTCCGCTTCAATGGCCTGGCAGGCGGCGGGCCTGAGCACCCGACGGGAATCCGCTGGCTGCTAGTGCGAGATCTGGCCCACACGCTCGGCGCGGATGCGCTCTTCGTCGGCCTGTATCGCAGATTCGGCGCTCGGCCGGCGGAGAGCGAGGACGCGATCCTTGAGTGGCGAGGGGCCGCGGCGTGCAGTCGGCGGCGGGTACGGCCGGACGGGTACGCCATGGTCCGCCATCACGGCGAGCTCCACGGCTTCTTCCTGGAGTACGACCGGGGTACGATGAGCGCCCGCGACTACGCCGAGAAGTGGAATGTCTACCACGACTATCGCGAGAGCCGCGCCTACGAGCTGGACTATGATGGCTTCCCGACCGTCCTGGTAGTAACCAAGGACGGCACTGCCGAGGATCGCATCGCCCGATCCGCACGCGCCGCGTCGGTCGGACGTCCTGGCTCGCTTCCCATCCTGCTCACCTGCGAGTGGCGCATCGCCGACCATCCGTCGAGCTCCCATGGCCTGCTCGGTCGAGTCTGGCGGACCCCTGAAGATCCAGCTCGCCGCGGCTGGCCGTCAACGCCATAGTGGAGGTGGACTACATGTCGATCGACGCGTGTTGCCTGTCCGTCGGCCGAGTCCGCGCCGAGCCTCTCGTGCACAGGCCGGGATCTCGCCGAAGGCATCGGACAGGGCGTGGTGACAACCGTTTGTGGCTGACGACTTCGTCAGCCAGGTTCCCGACGAGTGCCAATGTCGCATCACAGGAGAACGACCATGGCGAGCACAGAGAGCGACGACCGCCTACTCCTCCGCTTGCCGGAAGTGGCGACCCGCCTCGGCCTCGGGCGCAGCACGGTGTACGAACTGATCCAGCGCGGCGACCTACCGGTCGTCCGGGTGGGCCGAGCCGTACGAGTGCCCGTGGGCGCCCTTCAGCGCTGGGTCGAGCGGCAGACCGAAGACAACGGACGACTGTGACGTCGCATCCAACAGGCGAAGCTGTCATCATCGGCCAGCACTCGTCGCTCGGGTACACGACGGTGTCGGCAACGGCAGATCGAGCGCCGCGGCGGTCGCACCGAGCTTGCGATTCGAACGATTCAGGGGGCACCATCAGTCTCATTGACGGAAGGTGCTGGGCAATGATCGGGAGCCGCCATGTCAGGCAAGCGTCGCCGCAATAACGAGGGCTGCATCGGCAAGCGGCGACCAGACGGTCGCATCCCCGGCTACGTCTCCCTGTCCACCGGCGGAAGAAAGTGGGTCTACGGCCGCTCCGAGCGCGACGTGCGGCAGAAGATCCGAGCGCTCATCCGCGATCAGGAGCAGGGCATCCAGCCACCCGCCCGCCTGAAGCTTGCAGCGTACCTCCAGGACCAATGGCTCGACGCCAAGCGGCGCAAGCTGGGAAATGGGGCGCTGCGCTACGAGGAGCTCATCCGTCTCCACATCGCGCCGCGCGTGGGGAATCGCTGGCTCGACAGCCTGCGGCCGCTCGATGTCCAGAAGCTCTACGCCGACCTCGAGGACGGCGGGCTGTCGACGGCGACCGTGCTGAAGGTCCATACCGTCATGCACGGTGCGCTGCGACAGGCGGTGAAATGGGGCCTCGTCGGGCGGAACGTCGCCGAGGCGGTCGAGCCGCCGCGGCCCGCCGAGACCGAGAAGCGGGCGCTCGCGCCGGAGCAGATCAAGTCCCTGCTTGCCGCCGCCGCCGGCGATCGACTCGAAGCCCTCTACTGGATGGCGATCGGGACCGGTCTGCGGCAGGGAGAGCTCTTTGCCCTGCGATGGAGCGACATCGACCTGGAAGCCGAGACCCTCCAGGTGCAGCGCAAGGTGCGCCGCGTCGGGAATCTCGGGCTCCAGGAAGGCCAGCCGAAAAGCCGGAAGGGCCGGCGCGGCATGACGCTGCCCGGCATCGTCGCCGCAGCGATCCGCAGGCACCTCGATCGCCAGCAGGCCGAGGCGGCCACGCATGGCGCGGCGTGGAATCCGTTCAAGCTCGTCTTCTGCACGGACGATGGCCGTCAGATCGACGCCAGCGTCTATCGCAAGTGGTCCTGGTATCCGCTGCGCAAGCGGGCCGAGCTGCCGACCGACCCGCCGGTGGACTTCCACGAGCTGCGCCACACCAACGGCTCGCTGCTCATCGCGCTCGGCATCGACGTCAAGACGGTGCAACAGCGATTGGGCCATGCGCATGCACAGGTGACACTCGACGTCTACGCCCACGTCATGCCGGGCGTCGCGGATGACGCGGCCGCGCAGCTCGACCGGTTCCTCCGAAACGTCGCTCCCGACCAAACTGTTGTCAAAACTGTTGTCAACCAGCCCGATGACAGCAGCGAGGCCGCCCCGGAAGGGCGGCCTCCGTATCTGGTCGAGGGTGGTGCCCCCAAGGGGATTCGAACCCCTGATCTCCGCCTTGAAAGGGCGGCGTCCTAGGCCTCTAGACGATGGGGGCGTGTCTGACAGAGAGAGTGTACGACAAAAAGAAAGGGCCGAGAGGGTTGGTCCTCTGGCCCTGATTGGTAGCGGGAGTTGGATTCGAACCAACGACCTTCGGGTTATGAGCCCGACGAGCTACCACTGCTCCATCCCGCGTCGCTTCGTAGGGGATTATAGCAAGTTGACGAGAAGAAGGTCAAGGATGGCCCTGGCACCGGCCGATTGTCCCACGCCGTTGCCGGCGCAGTATCGTTGGCGCTGGGGCGTTTCACGACCGTGTTCGGGAAGGGAACGGGTGGGACCACCCCGCGTGCGCCACCAGGGCCACGCCTTGACCCGCAACCCTGAGCCTTACGGCCTCGCGCATCCAACCGTCGGGAGGCCAGCTCCAGACGGGTGAGCACGCGAGGACGCAACGACTCCGCTGCGGCATGATGAGGAGTGAGGCGATCCTGTCGGCCGGGCGTCGTGCATGAGCGAGGGTGATGAGCCCTCGGCCATTAGTACGGCTTGGCTGAATGCCTTGCAGCATGTACACCTGCCGCCTATCAACCAGGTAGTCTACCTGGGGCCTTACCCGATTGACTCGGTGGGGACCCTCATCTTCAGGCGAGCTTCCCGCTTAGATGCTTTCAGCGGTTATCCCTGCCGGACGTCGGCTACCCAGCGGTGCCCCTGGCGGGACAACTGGTACACCGGAGGTCCGTCCGTCCCGGTCCTCTCGTACTAGGGACGGCTCCTGTCAAGATCCCTGCGCCCACGACGGATAGAGACCGAACTGTCTCACGACGTTCTGAACCCAGCTCGCGTACCGCTTTAATGGGCGAACAGCCCAACCCTTGGGACCTGCTCCGGCCCCAGGATGCGACGAGCCGACATCG
>Ga0209382_10010490_pt1 | contig 11531 bp, 8 predicted proteins | sample SoiMetdeltSBSDD5_FD_187599 | JGI IMG/M metagenome (GOLD analysis project Ga0209382, IMG submission 187599) | Bulk soil microbial communities from a Populus tree surrounding site in Tennessee, USA - Soil MetaG P. deltoides SBSDD5 (SPAdes) (version 2) | ecosystem: Environmental > Terrestrial >...
AGGTCGACGATGCTGCCGTCGGCGGCTTGAAGCGGAAACTCGCCCGCGAAGACGCCCCGTGTCTTCAGGTCACCGAAGGCGACTGTCGCCTGCTCGACGAGGCCGGGCGGGACGAACGTGGTGAGATCTGCGCCGACGAGCTGCTGGCGCGACACCTGTAGCATCCGGCAGAGGCTGTCGTTGGCGTCGACGCAGGTCCCCTGCTCGTCGACGATCATGATCCCGTCGAGGGATGCGTCGAAGAGCGCCCTATAGGCCGCCCCGGCGAGGCGGAGTGGGCCGGCGTCGTGCTCGGGTCGGGCTACATCTGTCACCGTAGTGCTGTCCGACGCGCCAATGGAGTCGAGAAAAGCTCCACGACGTCACGCTAAGACGCGTCTACGACCAGGGTATACGGTAGGTGGCTTCCTGACAAGCGCGTGAGATCGCTGTGACGAATGGCGTACTGGGCGCGAGGTCGTCCGGGAAGTGCCTGCCGGGAAAAATGAGGAGGTAGCTCCATGGCGGACGATAGTGTCAGCGCGACCAGGGTCATCAACGCCCCGGCGGAGGCCATCTTCGCGGTCCTTACCGATCCAGCAAAGCACGCCGCGATCGACGGCACCGGCTGGGTCTGCGAAACCGTCGACAGCACGCCGTTGACCGCCGCCGGGCAGATCTTCCGGATGTCCATGTACCACCCGAACCACGCGGAGGGTAACTACGAGACGGCCAACCGGGTCCAGGTTTTCGACCCGCCGAGCACCATTTCCTGGGAGACAGGTTACGACCCCGGCGACGGTACGCTGCGCTTTGGCGGCTGGTTCTGGCGCTACGACCTCACGCCAACTGGCCCCTCGAACACCACGGTGACGCTCTCCTATGACTGGTCAGCATGCTCGGACTCCGTCAGAGAGCTCATCGGGTTCCCGCCGTTCCCTCCAGAGCATCTGGGCAGCTCGCTCGCCCACCTCGCCGAACTGGTTACCTCATGAACCGTCTACGGCGGGCCGGCGCCGCTGGCGTACGCCGCGCCACTCACGTCCGATACCTCCGGCAGTGTGCCGTCAGCGAGAGAGCAGGCGACGGGCGGCGTACCGGCCGTCGCGGTAGACGCGCCGGAGCGGCCCGAGCAACACCGCGTTCTGCGCACGGCGCACGAGATGCGGCAGACCAGTCGGTCGGACGCGCCGGAACACGAACAGCCGGCTGCTCAGGTTCTCTAAGCTGCACGAACCCGATGTCCTGGAGTGTCCGCCGCAGCGGCAGGTCATCCGAGTACAGGTGCCAGGCGTTCTCCGGCGTGGCCGGTCGGGTGTCGAAGTTGGTCAGCAGCAGGCCGCCCGGCCGCAGCGATCGGTGGAGCATCGTGACCGCCGCGCGGAAGTCCGGGACATGCGCCAGGACGTCCTTGGCGATCACGACGTCGTACTTACCAGTTTCAAGAGTTGCATCGTTCAGGTCGACGTACCCGGCCTGCTGACCCCGGCGCTCCAGTCTATACTGCGCGAACGCCAGCAGCGTCTTCGAGACGTCCGCCAGGTCGACCTCGTGCCCAAGCGCCCCTAACAGGTGCCCCATGTCGCCGACCCCGGAACCCGAAATCCAGACACCGCAGCGTCCGCGAGACCTTCGGGATCGTCTGCGCCGCCACGACGGCCGCCGGGTAGACCGCCCCCTCGGCCTGGAGGTACGCCGCCCAGATGTGGTCGAAGCTCCACGACTCGGTCGTGTTGTAGAAGTCGGTCAGGCCATCCGCCGAGTCTCTAGGGCGCTCCTGCCACTCCTGGACGCTCCACTGCTCCCAGTGGACGCAGCGCCGGACGCACTCGTCCGGATCGAGCTTGTAATAGGTGCTCAGGTCGTCCAGGATCGAGGCGCGGACGTCAGGCTGGCCGGGCAGCAGCAGGCTGGCGCGGTAGACCGCCATCTCGGGGCTCGTCAGTGCCGCGCGCCACCGGTCGGGCAACGTCTCGGGGTTGGGCGGCTGATAGCCCGGGTCCAGCAGGTCCGGATGGGCTCCCTGCCTCAGGAACTGGTCAGTTTGCTCCACGCTAGAACGCCTCCTCGGTCGCTCCGAGGCCGGCCGAGGCGCTCATCGTTGCCCGGCGTAGGTCCGAAGCTCGATCAGGTTGTCGTCGGGGTCCCGAAAGTAGATCGAGAGCGCGTTCCCCCTCGCACCTGATCGAACGGCCGGACCGACCTCCGTAGTGATGCCCACAGACTCGAGTTGGTCCTTGACGGCGTTCAGGTCGGCCTCGTCGGTGACCAGGCAGAAGTGGGCGAGGTTCAATCGGGTCTTGCCAGACTCGGCCGGTGCGTGCACCAGGTCGATGATGGTAGCCTCGTTGACACGGACGCTCGGGAACCGCAGCTCGCCTCGCCGCCACGCTTCAACGCGCTCGGCGGGCAGGCCGAGCAGCTCGGAGTAGAAGGCCAGCGACCGCTCGACGTCGGCGACGTTGAGGACGATGTGATCGAGAGCGCTGATCCGGACCATGGCGCCACCCCTTGGCACGCGGCTCGCTGGGGCGAGTATACCGACAATCCGGGCCGCGAAATGTCGATTTCGGTCAGGCTGGGATCCCACGCTTCGCGCGTGTACCATATGATCGACGATCGGCTGCGCGGTGCTGGCTGACGCGCGGCCCAGGGCACTCACAGGGGAGTACCACGATGCAAGGTCTGCAACCCCCGGCTTCCCGACGAACAGGGCGACGCGCGTTTCTCCGCACCGGCGTGCTCGTGGCTGGCGCCGGGCTGGCGCTCCCGCTGCTGGCGGCGTGCTCCAGCACCCCGGTGACCCCGGCGCCGCCGGTCTCCGGTCCGGCACCTGCCAAGTCAGCCGAGACGAAGCCCGCCGAGAGTAAGCCGGCCGCCGCCGCGCCGGCCCAGAGCTCCGGCAAGCCCGGCGACGTCAAGCTCACGGCCTGGTTCACCGACCGCCGCAGCATCAACGACATGACCGAGAAGGAGGCGGTGCCAGAGTTCCAGGCGAAGAACCCCGGCATCACCGTCGAGGTCCAGTTCGTCCCAGAGGCCCAGATCCAGCAGAAGCTGCTGGCGGCAAAGGCGGCCAACAACGCCCCGGACATCACCGCCATCGACGAGACGTTCGAGGACACCCTCTGGAAGAACAAGGCGCTGGTGGCGATCCCGCCGTCGGTGCTGGACGTCCGCACGGAGATGGGCGCGAAGGTCGCGGACCTGTACAAGCTCCCACCGGGCAACGCCCAGGGCGAATACTTCGGCCTGCCGAACGGCAACTTCGGCGGCGTCCTCTACTACAACGAGGCGCTCCTGAACGAGCTGAAATACACCCCGGAACAGATCCCGACGAAGTGGGACGACTTCTTCAAGTGGGCCAAAGACATCACGAAGTGGAACGGCAACACCCTCGAGCGGTCCGGCTTCACGATCTTCGGGACGGAGGACGGCCTGCGCCACGAGTACCGTGTCCAGCAGGGCGGCTGGACAGACGGCAACATGTACCCGACCAAGGAGAAGGTCTTGCTGGCCCGCGACCTCGAGTACGAGGCGATCAAGTGGGTGCTGGACATCTACGACGTCCACAAGCTGGACGCCAAGGATGGCGTGACGTACCAGGAGAAGTTCGGCACGGGCAAGGCAGTCACGGCGTTCGCCTGGACCTGGAACAACGGGTTCTTCGAGACCCAGTTCAAGATGCAGAACTACGGCACGAAGCTGACGCCACACGTCGATCCGTCCAAGAAGGACTGGCCGCACGGCCTGGCCGGCCCGGACGTCGGGTTCTGCGTCACGACGCAGTCCACCAACAAGGACCAGGTGGACGCCACCTGGAAGTTCTGGCGGTACCTCGTCGGGCCTGAGTACCTCAAGAGGTACGCGATTCTGCGCGGCGTCCAGCCGAGCCTCAAGTCGATGTGGACGGACCCGGCCTTCTCCGAGGACAAGAGCGGCCCGAAGTGGGCGCCGCTCGCGAACAAGATGAAGCCGGGCCGGAACCTGGACTACGGGTTCAACGCGATCGAGCTGAACACGATCCTGGCGCGGGCGATGCCGCAGATCCGCGACGAGAAGGCCGATCCGAAGACGGTCCTGCCGGCCCTGGAGAAGGAGGCGAACGACTACCTCGCGGCGAACCCGCAGTGGTCGATCCTGAGCGCCGCCGACTACAAGGCGCACCCCGAGTGGCTGAAGCCGGAGGGCTGACGAGCGAGTAGGCAGAGGGCAGTAGGCAGTCACGGTCCCACTGCCCACTGCCTACCGCCTACTGCCTACTGGAGACGACATGCAGGCCGAAGCGTGGCTGCCGCGTAGTGGGCTGGCGCGCGCGGTGCTCTTCACGAGCATCGCGTTCTTCCTGACGTTCATCTGGTGGCCGATTTTCCAGACGTTCTGGCTCAGCTTCCAGTTCAAGCGCCCGGGCGAGCAGTACTGGGTCGGCATCGAGAACTACCGGACCATCCTCTTCGCCGACCCGGTGTTCTGGAAGTCCTTGCAAGTGACCTTCACCTACGTGGGCCTGACCGTGCCCGGCGTCGTGATCTTCGGGCTCCTGCTGGCGGTCACCCTCAACGCCCTGAAGAACGTGACCGTCCGAGGCTTCTTCACCAGCCTGTACTTCGTGCCGTACATCGTGCCGCTGGTGGCGGTCGCGCTGGTCTGGCGGTACATGTACCTGCCCGGCCCGCAAGGCCTGTTCAACGTCCTGATTGGCTATCTCGGCTTCGAGCCGATCCGCTGGCTGAGCTCGTCTGACTGGGCGTTGCCGTCGCTGGCGTTGCTTCGGATCTGGAAGATCAGCGGCTACGCGATGGTCCTCTTCCTGGCCGGCCTGCAGAGCATCCCGGCGATCTACTACGAGGCCGCCAGCATCGACGGGGCCAGCTCCTGGCGACGGTTCTGGTCGATCACGCTGCCGCTCTTGATGCCAACGACGGCGTTCGTGGTCGTCATCACGACGATCGGCGCGATGCTGGAGTTCACCACCGTCTACACCATGACGACCCAGGCCGGCGTCATGGGCGGCGACCGCGGCGGGCCAAACTTTGCGACCCACGTGATGTCGTATCACATCTTCAAGACGGCGATCACCAACCAGTACGAAGGGCTCGGCAGCGCCTACGCCGCCGTCTTCTTCATCATCATGGTCGTGATCGGCTACGTCCAGTACCGTTTCCTGCGGGTGCGGTACGAGTATTAGGCTCACCCTGGCGCCCAGCGGGAGGGCACGATGGCACAGGCACAGACGAGCGCAGCGGCAGCCGGTCAGGTCGCCCGGCCGGCCGGCGATCGGCTCGCGTGGCTTCGGAGCAACGGCGGCCGGGTGATGGTCCTCGCATTGCTCCTGCTGTTCGGGCTCGTGTTCGCCTTCCCGTTCTACTGGGTGCTGACGGCCTCGGTGAAGGAGCCCGCCGAGATCCGCGCTCTGCCGCCCACCTGGTACCCGCACTCGTTCACGCTCGACGCGTACGGCCGGGTCTGGAGCGGCAAGTTCGCGCGCTACTTCCTCAACTCGTTCATCTACGCGGGCAGCATCACCTTCATCGACGTCGTCACCAGCACCCTGATCGGCTTCGTGCTGATCAAGCACGCCTCGCGGCTCGGCAACATCGTCTTCTGGACGATCTTGTCCGCCACGATGGTGCCGTTCGTGACGTACCTGCTGCCGCTCTTCATGCTGCTGATCCAGTTCCAGGACTGGTTCGGCATCCCGGTCGTCAATACCTACTGGGGGATGATCATGCCGTGGATGATCTCCCCGTTCGGGGTGTTCCTGATGCGCCAGGCGATGTACAGCGTCCCGAACGAGCTGCTGGACGCGGCCAGGATCGACGGCGCATCGGACTGGACCGCCTTCTGGCGGGTGGTCGTGCCGCTGGTCAAGCAGAACATGGCGGCGCTGGCGCTGCTGATCTTCATCTTCCGGTATGACGACTTGCTCTGGCCACTGGTCGTGGCCCAGAGCCCGTCGATGTACCCGGTCACCATCGGGCTGGTGGAGTTCATTGGCGAGTTCTTCGTCGAGTACGACCTGTACACCGCGGCGGCAGTGATGACGATCGTGCCGGTCCTGGTGATCTACCTGATCCTCCAGCGGTTCATCATCGAGGGGATCGCGACGCAGGGGCTGAAGGGGTAGCTTTCCGCCCAGGGTGTGACCTTCCTCACAGCATCGGATTTCTGCGGGCTGTATCGTAGCGACGCGCCGCCAACGCTGCGTCCGCCGACGAGCACCAGCGGGCGATCCCGCGTTTGACACGGCCAGGGAGCGGCGGTACCCTGCGCCTGCCGGCCGGTGCCCAGCGGGCATCGCGACGGCCAGGAGCGTCTCTCCTTGCCTTGCCCTGCCTGCCAGCACGAGAACCCCGCCAGCGCCAAGTTCTGCTCGGAATGCGGGACCGGCCTGCCGGCTGCCTGCTCAGGCTGCGGGAGCAGCCTCCTCGCCGGAGTGAAGTTCTGCTCCGAGTGCGGCGCCCCAACGACGAGCGCACCTGGCGCGACTGCCTCACCCGCACCTCTACGAGCGCCACCTAACCCGTTGTCGGGCCTGCGTCAGCGGCCGGACCTGGAGGCCCAGTTCGCCGTCATGCGCCAGGCGATGCCGGCCATCCTCCAGGATCGGCTGCTGGCAGAAGCGGACGGCGAGAACCGCCTGCTGACGATCCTCTTCTCGGACCTGACCGGTTCGGTCAAGACCACGGCGCAGCTCGCGCCCGAGGACGCCGCCGCGCTGGTCAATGAGGTTCTGAAGCTGATGATCGACGCCGTCCTGGAGCACGACGGGCGGATCAGCCGCCTGCTCGGCGACGGGATGCTGGCGTTCTTCGGGACGCCAGTCGCCCGCGAGAGCGATCCGGAGCGAGCGATCCTGGCCGCGATGCGGATCCGCGAGCAGGTCCGCAAGCTCGGCCTGGATGTGACGGCCGGCGTCAACACCGGCGAGGTCTATCTCGGCACCGTCGGCAATGAGGGGCACCACGAGATCACGGCGATGGGCGCTGCCATCAACCTGGCGGCCAGGCTGCGCGAGAGCGCCCGGCCGGGCGAGATCGTGGTCGGCGAGGCGACCTACCACCACACCCGGCGGATGTTCGAGCTGACGCCACGCCTGGTGGACGCCAAGGGGTTCGGCGAGGCGGTGCCGGCCTACGTGGTCGAGCGGCGATTGGAGCGGCCGGAGAAGGTGCGCGGCGTCGAGGGGCTGCACGCCGAAATGATCGGCCGGGACGAGGAGCTGCACAAGCTCGAGCTTGCGCTGGACGAGGTGCGCCTAGGCCGAGGACAGCTCGTCTCGATCGTCGGCGAGGCCGGGGTCGGGAAGTCGCGGCTGATCGCCGACCTCATGCGGTCCGCCCTCGCCGATCCGGAGCGGGCACCCCGCTGGCTGGAGGGGCGCTGCCTCGACATCAGCATGGCGGTGAGCTACTGGCCGTTTCTGGACCTGTTCCGGAGCTGCTTCGGCTGGCGGGTGGAGGACGACGAGGCCGCCCGGGGCCGGCGCCTGGTGAGCACGCTGCACGGGCTGGTGGAGGAAGGGGCGCTCGCCGAGGCGCGCTGCCGCGAGCTGATCCCGCTGATCGCCGACCTGCTCTCGGTGGACCTGGGGAACGAGTTCTCGGTCGTGGCCCACGCCAGCGCCGAGCAGGCCCGCCAGCAGACGATGCTGGCGATCCGCGACGTCGTCCTGGCGCTAGCGAGAGGGCGCGGGCTGGTCCTGATCGTGGACGACCTGCACTGGGCCGACCCGTCGTCGTTGGACCTGGTCTCGCTGCTGATGGAGTCGCTGACGCTGGCGCCGATGCTCCTGATCTGCGCCTACCGGCCGGACCCTGAGCATCGGAGCCACCACCTGAGCACCGTCGCGACCCGCAAGTGTGCCGACCGCTACACCGAGATCCGGTTGCGTGAGCTGACGCCCCGCCAGAGCCGCCAGTTGATCGCCTCGCTGCTGCGGATCGAGGCGCTGCCGGCCCACGTCGGCGACCTGATCCTGGAGAAGGCCCAGGGGAACCCGTTCTTCGTCGAAGAGGTGGTGCGCGCCCTGATCGACGCCGGCGAGGTCTTCCGCGACGCCGCTGGCAACTGGCGCGCCCGGCCCGAGGTGGGCGCGGTGGCGGTGCCGGAGAGCATCCAGGGCGTGATCCTGAGCCGGGTCGACCGGCTTCGGCAGGAGACGCGACAGGTGCTCCAGAGTGCCTCGGTGATCGGGCGGGTGTTCCGGCGCCGGCTGCTGGCCCACGTCACTCGCCAGGAGTCGGACCTGGACCGGGCGCTCTGGGAGCTGGAGGAGCGCGCCTTGATCTACGAGGGGCGGGTGACGCCCGAGCCCGAGTACTCGTTCCAGCACCAGCTGACGCAGGAGACGATCTACCGGAGCCTGCTACGCCGCCAGCGCCAGGCGTTCCATCAGCAGGTCGCCGAGGCAATCGAGGTGCTCTATGCCGACGGCCTGGACGAGCTGTATGAGCAGCTTGCGTACCACTTCGACCGGGCCGGCGCGATTGTGAAGGCGATCGAATACCTGGTCAAAGCCGGCCAGAAGGCGTCCGACCAGTTCGCCAACGCCGAGGCGATCGGCCACTTCGACCGCGCCCTGGAGCTGGCCGCCGGCCAGGCGGCCGAGGAGTCGATCCGCACACTCCGAGCCCGCGCGCACCTCGGGCTGTACCACGGGACTGAGGCCGGAGACGACTACCAGTGGCTCCTGGATCGCGCCGAACAGCGGGAAGACCGCCCGGCCATCCTGGCAGCGCTCCTGGGGCTTGGCCGGGCGTACTACCAGCGTGGACTCGACGACCGTGAGGGCGTGGCGCTGCCGCGATGCCGCGAGATCTGTGAGCGGGCAGTGGCACTCGGACGGGAGCTTGGCGACCTCCGCCACACGGCCCAGGTGCTCATCGTGATGGTGCGCTTCTGCGAGATCTGGACCGAGCTGTACGATCAGTCCGCGGAGCACGCCCGCGAGGCATTGAGGCTGGCCCGCGAGAGTGGTGACGAGGGCCTGATCCTGGAGGCCCGCCAGGTCGCGTCACGCTTCTTGCCGACGGCCCAGGCGGTGGCCGAAGTCGAGGCGCTGGCCGCCGAGCTGGAGGCGGCTGGCAATCTTTCGGCGCTGAACGCCCTCTGCTTCGATCAGATGGCGCGCTACATCGCCTGGGGGGACTACACGCGCTGCATCGAAACCGTCGATCGCGCGATTCAGGTGACAGCGAGGCTCGGCGTGCCCCCCGTCCAGTACCCGACGTTCAGGGCGTACGCCCTGACGATGCTCGGGCGTTTCGGCGAGGCCTGGCGGTGGCTCGAGGCTGAGATCGCGGACGAGGCGCACCCGTTCGCGCGGGCGTTCCGCGAGCTTGGCGAGGCCAGGTACTTCATGCAGGTTTGCGCCTACGATCGCTCAGCCACCCTCTTCGCGCGGCTCATCGAGCAGGGGATTCGACTCAACCGGAGCTGGATGCGTCATGCCGCCCAATCCGGCCTCGCGCTCGCCTCGCTGCGGGCCGGCACGCTCGACCGGGCCTGGGTGGCTGAGGTCTGGGATCGGCTCGACGGGCACTGGGGACCGGCCGCGAACGTGACCGCCCCGGCCGAGAGCCTGCTCGCGGATGGTGACGCCGAGGGCGCGTTGGCGCGCCTGGAGCCGCTGGCGGCGCAGGCTGAGCAGATGGAGCTGCGTCCCCGAACCATCATGATCCAGGAGGTCCGGTCGCGGGCGCTGCTCCGCCTCGGTCGGGCCGAGGAAGCGGTCGCGGCGGTCGACGCGGTGCTGCCGCTGACCGACCAGCTCGGCATTCGCACGCTGCTCTGGCGCCTGTACGCGGCACGTTCGGCGGCGCTCGCGGCGCTCGGTCGTGACGACGAGGCGAGCGCAGACCGTCGGACCGCGTCCAGGATCGTCCACTGGATGGCCGCCACGATCGAGGACGAGGAGTTGAAGAGCGGATTCCTGGCCGATCCGGAGGTCGCCGCCATCACGAACGCGTGAGCCGCCCAGACCGAGGGGCGCAACGAGGTTGGGATCGGGAGGGTGGTCGTGGACAGGACCCTAAGATGTGGCACTCCGGAAGACGCTGGGATGTCGCCGGAGCGGATCGACCGGGTTCGCCGGCTGTGCGCCGGTTGGGTGGAGGAGGGCAACTCGCCGGCGCTGCAAGTGGTGATTGCCCGGCGCGGCACGATCGTCCTCGACGACGCCTGGGGACGGCTCGGCCCTGAGGACGACGCCCCGCCGCTGACGACCAACTCGATCTTCCCGCTCGCCTCGATCACGAAGCCGATCACGGCGGCGGCCGTCATGTGCCTGGTCGAGGACGGGCTGCTCGGCCTGAACCGCCCGGTCCAGGAGTATCTCCCAGAGCTCGTCGGCGACGGCAAGGACGCCGTAATGGTGCACCACCTGCTGACTCACACGTCGGGGCTGACCGAGACGGACGTGACCGCGTATCTTGTGTCTGGCATACGGGCCGGCGAGATCGAGCCGCCGGAGCCGCTACCTGGAATCGGCCCGGAGGAGGGTTTGTTGATTCGGTGCCGTAGTAACGCCTACCGCGCACCGCTCTCGCAGCCGCCCGGATCGACGATGAGCTATTGCAACCTCGGCTATAGGATGCTGGCCGAGATCGTGTCCCGCGTCGCCGGTCGGCTGGCGGCAAGCTTCGTCGGCGTGCCAGATGCGTGGCGAGATCGCTACGTGCGACGCCCCGCGTCTGCGCCTCTCGCCGCCTTCATGAACAATCTGGACCTCCGCGCCCGCATGGCTCCAGGCGGCGGCTCGGCAGCCGGCACGGCTCGCGATGCGGCAGCGTTCACGCAGATGCTTCTGAACGGCGGCACGTACGGCGACACACGGGTGCTGAGCCGCGCCTCAGTCCGCGAGATGACACGCAACCAGATCCCTGGGGTCAGCGCCACCTGGGCCGGCGAGCACTTTCCGGAGGCGTCCTGGGGCTACGGCTGGGGTATCCAGGGGGACAAGAATAGTCAACGCGAGCCGTCATTGCTCTCGTCGTCGGCGTTCATTCACGGTGGCGCCGGCATGATCCTGGTGTGCGCCGACCCCGTGGTGGACCTCGTCGTCAGCTACCTCTCGGTAGGGTTGGAGATGGTCACGTCGCGGAAGAGCAACTGGTGCGCTGACCTGGTGGTGAACGCCGTGATCGGCGCCATCGTCGATTGAGCCGTCGCGGCTGGAGGGGCAGGGACATGAGCGAGCAGCCTGTCGGGATCGTGGCGGAGCGGGGCGTCAAGGTCCCGATGCGCGATGGCGTCCTGCTCGACGCCATGATCTGGCGGCCGGCGGCGCCGGGCCGGTACCCGGTCCTGGTCGAACGGGTGGCGTACGAGCTGGAGTGGCGCGCCCGCGCCAACGGCGAGCTCTATGCCAGCCACGGCTACGTCGTCGTCGCCCAGAACGTGCGCGGCGTGTACGACTCCGAGGGCGAGTACGCCCAGCTGCGGACCGACGGCTGGGGTGACCTTCAGGACGGCTACGACACGGTTGAGTGGGCCGCGCACCAGCCCTGGTCGAGCGGACAGATCGGGATGCTGGACGGGTCGTTCTCCGG
>Ga0209382_10010495_pt1 | contig 11529 bp, 10 predicted proteins | sample SoiMetdeltSBSDD5_FD_187599 | JGI IMG/M metagenome (GOLD analysis project Ga0209382, IMG submission 187599) | Bulk soil microbial communities from a Populus tree surrounding site in Tennessee, USA - Soil MetaG P. deltoides SBSDD5 (SPAdes) (version 2) | ecosystem: Environmental > Terrestrial >...
CGGGGCCAATCTCCCGGGGGCGCACGCCGCGGAACACCTCTGCGGAGGCCGGGTCGGGCGTGAACGCGTTCGCCTTCTCGTAGCGGGAGCCGCGCAGGAACATCAGAGCCCTCCCCTCAGGACGTCGATCGAAAGCCCGGCCAGGTTCAGCGCCGAGCCCAGCAGCTGCCGCGCCTTCTCGCGCTGGTAGAACGGGTTGTTGCCCTCGATGACCTGCAGCGTGAGCGTGACGCCGGCGCGGTAGGGCACCAGCGCGGGCAAGAACGCGGTCTCCTCCACCTTCACCGAGGTGAGGAACACCGGCAGCACCTGGTCGCCCCAGACGAACAGCAGCACCGAGGCGCTCTGGTCGCGCTGGAAGGCGCGGGAGGCGCCGGCGCCCAGGCTGGCCAGCACCTGCACGCCGCCCGGGCCCTGCGACTTGGGCTCGACCATGGTGCGCAGCGTGTCGAGCTGCGGCTGCACCCCCAGCATCGAGGCGACGGGATCGCCGGCCTGCATCCTGTCGGTGGCGTCCAGGAGGATGTCGATGGAGAAGGACTCCGGTTCGACGGTGACGCCCTGGGCCACCCGCGGTGTCTCGGTGGGGAGAGCGAAGTCGTAGCCGCCGCGCGTCCCGGGAGAGGAGCCGGTCTTCACCGTGATGCTCCGGGTGCGCGACAGCTTCTCCGGGTTGAAGTCGAAGACCAGCGCCAGCGGCGGGACGGTGAGCCCGTACTCCACCAGCGCGCCCCTGGTGACCCTCAGCATCAGAAGCTCCTCCTGGCCAGCCGATGTCCGATGGCGCGGGCGATGCTCGACGCCACCTCCTGGTTGCCCGCGCCCGGCCCTGTGTGAAGCGGCGGCACCTCCAGCGCGGGCAGCGACAGGTTCCCCGGCGGCAGCGGGAGCCGCGCCAGTTCGTCCCCCAGGAGGCGCACGATGGCGCCCGCCCGGCCCTCGAACCCGGGCGGCAGCCGCAGCTTCAGCGCGTCGATGGTCAGCACGGGGTCACCTCCGGGACGTGGCGGAGGAGCGGGCCGAGGTCGCCGGGCGAGACCTCGCGGCCGTCCTTGGCCAGCTCGCGCCAGACCGCGAGCGCCACCTCGCGCAGGCCGATCGGCCGATCCGCCGCCGCCGCCAGGTAGGCAGCGTGAAGCGCGGCGTTGCGGATGCCGCCGCCGGTGAGCGCCACCGCCTGGCCCAGGAGCTCCGGGTCCAGGTCCGGCGCCAGCGGCGCGCGCGGGGGCAGGAGCACGCGCCACAGCCGCGCCCGCGAGGCTGCGTCCGGCTTGGGGAGCTCCACCACCACCTGGAAGCGCCGGGCGAACGCCGGGTCCAGGTGGCCGCGCAGGTTGGTGGTGAGGATGCAGGGGCCCTCGTGCTGCTCGATGCGGGCCAGCAGGTGGCTCACCTCGAGGTTGGCGTAGCGGTCGCGCGCCTCGCGGATCTCCCCGCGCTTGCCGAACAGGCTGTCCGCCTCGTCGAACTGCAGCACCATCTGCCGGCCGTGCGCCGCGTCGAACAGGCGGTTCAGGTTCTTCTCGGTCTCGCCGATGTACTTGCTGACCAGCGAGCCCAGGTCCACCCGGTACAGCGGCCAGCCCAGGTCCGAGGCGATGACCAGGGCGGCGAACGTCTTGCCCGTCCCCGAGGCCCCGCTGAACAGCGCCACCGGGCCACCCACGGTGCGCCCGCCCCAGCGGTCCACCACCGTCTCGCGGTGGCGGATCCACAGCATGAACTCGCGCAGGGGGGCGATCCGGTCCTCCGGCAGCACCAGCTCCTCCCAGCGCCCGCCGCCGCGGACGCGCAGCGTGCCCGGCGGCGCCACCTCCACCTCCGGCGCGCCCAGCAGCCGCGCCGACAGCCCGCGCGCGGGCCGCAGCGGCGTGAACGGGCCGTGGCCTTCCAGCTCCACCAGGCCGTGGCGGCGGAGCGGCGCATCCTCGGCGAGCGCGGCGGAGAGCTCCGGGCCCTCCCGCGGCTCGAGGGCGAGCAGCTCCTGGATGAGCGCCGGGCTGGGGTACGGCTGCGCGCTGCCCGGCTGGAGTTGCTGGAACATCCAGCCGATCCGCGGGTCCACCTCGGGCGCCACCGCGCAGGCCAGGATGTCGTACTCCAGCAGGCTGAACGGGCCGGCGCGCAGCCGCTTCCACCCGCCGCCCTCCGCGCGCTCGCGCTGCACACGGGCGTGCAGGTCGCGCAGGCGGGTGAGGGAGACCTCCTCCAGCTTCGTCCCCTGCCGGAGCAAGGAGAGGCAGTGGCCCAGGAGCTCGATCCGCTCCCATTCGGGCGACAGCGGCGGCGACGCGCCGTTGCCCCGGCTCATGGTGCGCCACCTTCCGCGGAGAGGTTGACCAGGAGCGGGTTGCTGCGGACCTGCACCTGGACGCCGTCCGCGCCGCGGGCGTACGTGCGCCTGGCGTAGAGCACCGCCTGCCCAGGGTGGTCCTTGAAGGGCAGCGCGATGGACACCTCGTCCCCGGTGGGCAGCGCCTCCGGGTCCAGGCTGGCGCGGGCGATGGTAGTGGAGGCGGTGGCTCCGCCCGCGCGCCAGCCCGCGGCGGCGTCCCAGACCTCCCATTCCAGGGTCACGGGCGCGCCCACCGCGCCCGCCACCAGGGTGGAGGGCGTGAAGGCGGAGAGCTCGCCGCTGCCTACCTGGAACGAGAGCGACTGCGCGGCCTGGCCGCCCACCACGAAGCAGATCCGCGGGGCCCAACCCTCTACCGAGGTGTTGACGGTGAAGGGCTCGACCTCCGGCGCCCGGACGGCGCCGGAGAAGGCGAGACCGGCGGCGGTCTGGCCGCGCACCTCCAGGCCAAGAGCGGCCGTCCTCGGCCCCGGGATGGTCCTGGTGGCGGGCACCACCGGGACGAGCGCCATCTCGTAAGCGAGCGATGGCCGGTAGGCGACGTCCTTCTGGGTGGACCACAGCCGGTTGATGTCATCCAGGCTGAGCGTCTGGAAGACGACCTTGATCCGCAGGCTCTCACCCTGGTCGTTGACGGCGCTCATCACCGGCTTCTCGTGGAAGTAGCGGACCACCGCGCCCAGGAGGCGCAGGTCGTTGTCGCCGGCGCTGACGTTGTGCTCGTTCACCCCGAAGGCAGTCACCAGGCAGTGCGCGCGGAGCCACCAGGTCTCGCCCGGCGTCACGTCCGCGTCGAAGCTGGAGGGCTCGAAGCGGTGGAAAAAGAAGTTCACCCGGTGATCGGTCTCGTTCGCAGCCGGGTGGGCGGTGGCGGGCGAGCCCAGCATCACGCGGATGGTCTGCCCGTCGTCGCGGAAGCGCTGCCGGACGAAGTCCACCACGGACCGGCACGCCAGGGCGATCGATGAGTCGGGCAGGGCCATGTCAGAGGTTGCGGAGGTAACGGCGGCTCAGGCGGCCGGAGCCCGGCGAGGGCCGGCCCGGTGGCTCCGGCGCGCTCGGCGCCATCACCACGACGTCCACCCGGCCGATGTGGACCGACGGCCCGGGAGACGATGCCTGCGCCTCGGCCACCTCGAGCGCTGGAGACCGGTGCGCCTGGACCTCCAGCGGCGCCAGCGCCGGGGGTGTGGGGGCGAACGGGACCGGGGGGGCTGGAGCAGCCACTCCCGTGGCCTTGCCGCCCGGCGGCGTGACGGGTACGTCCGGACCGGGCTGGCCAGGGCCAGCGGCTGGAGGGGACACCGCGGGACCGGGCGTGCTGGGAGGCGCCTCCGCCGCGGCCGGCGCCGAAGCGGACGGAACCGGGGTGGCTGGAGCGACCGGCCCGGCGGTCTCCGCCCCGGCGCCCTCGCTGCCCGGCGGCGTGACGGGTATGTATGGATCGGGCCGGCCATGGCCAGCGATCGGAGCCACCGCGAGGCCAGGCGCGGTGGGAGGGGCCGCCGCCGCCGCTGGCGCGGAGATGGCTCCAGCGGCCCCCACGGCCTCGGCGGCCACGCGTGATGTCGAAGCTTCGCGCTCGACCGCGGGCGGCGCGGGAGGAGCATCGAAGCCGGGAGGGATGGCGGGACCCGGAAGCCGGCTCCTGAGCCAGTGCGACTCGGGAACGGGCGCAACTGCCGCAGCTTCACCGGATGGCTCCGGTGCGGTTGGAACAGGAGAGCTGCCGGCGAAGGCATCCGCTCCCCGCTCTGGAGGGTCCCCTGTTGCCACCGTTGCGGCTGGTGCCACGTCCCCCCACTGCGATCCCGCGGTGGGGCCGGCCTCCGGCGCGGCCGCCGGGCCCTCGCCGTCCGGGCGCCTTGCGTCAGCCACGATGTCGGCGAGGAAACCCACGCGGGACTCCGATCAGCTCGCCAGACCGCGCGCGCGGTCGACGAGGCTCAAGTACTTGTGCCGCCGCTTGCGCGGCAGCGAGAGGATCTCGCGCTCACTCCAGTGGTACGCGGAGGCCAGCGCGTGGACCTCCGAGACCAGCGTCGCCCCGGCCTTCAGGCTCAGGTACGGCTCCACCGAGACCCTCTGCCCCGCCCCGCACGAAGGACACCGGGCCTCCACCTGCGTCACCACTCCCGGCGAGACCTCCTCCAGCGATGCCTCGATCGCGCGGAGGTCCTCCGCGGTGAAGGCGCCGGCGGGCACGTCCGGCCCCTCCACCTGGCACCGCTTCACCAGCGTCCGGACCGCCTCGGCGGGAGGCAGCGCCGCGATCGCCTCCTGGTCCGTGCCGTTCGGCACCCGGAAGCGCAGCCGGCCCGGCGTCGCCGCCACCTCGGCGAACGGGTAGCCGGCACCGGGCTCCTTGACCGGCAACGCCCCCAGGTCCAGCGGGAAGTCGAACGGGGTGCCGCAGGCTGCGCAGGTGGACGTCCGCCAGACCTGCCCCAGGCCCAGGCGCTCGGCCAGCCGGTGCATCGCGAACTGGCGGTCCGCGACGCACAGCTCCCGCACCGAGTCGAGGTCGGCCGGTGCGTCGCCCACGCGGTCCAGCGCGGCGGCGAGGGCCAGGCTGACCTGGTGAGGGAGGCTGGACGCCGCCTCGCCGCACTCCCAGATGGCCAGCTCCAGCCGGCCGCTGACCCGCTTGAAGCGCAGGTCCCGGCGCCGCTCGCCGTCCCGAACCAGGCCACCCGGCAGCATCACGTCTCCGGCGGCTCCTGCACCGCGGTGTCGCGCTCCCAGCCCTCGTGTTGCAGCGTGAGCGTCTGGATTCCCACCGCGTTCATGGCGCCGGCGTCCAGGTCGGGGAGCGCCTGGAAATCGGACACCCAGGCGCGGAGGATGCGGTACGAGAGCGCCACCTTCCCCTGCTCGTTGAGGACGTTCAGCACCACGTCCTTGCGGAAGCCCTTGAGGGAGATCGCCGCGTCGCCCTGGATGTTGTTCACCAGGTTGGCCCAGCTCTCGAACACGGGGTCGTGGGTCAACCCCTGCTCGAGGGTGATCGGCTCATAGCTGGTCCCACCCGGGAGGATCCGCTCGTGGGAAGGGTCGCCGGCGGTCCGCCACTTGATGGGCTCGGTCTTCTTCTTGAGCGCCCCCATCTTCTTCAGGCCCGCCACCGGCTTGCCGTCGACGAGGAGCTGGAACTTGAACGTGCGGTACGGCTCGTGGCGGTGCGCGTTCACCGTGAACAGTGGTGCTGCCATGGGTTACCTCTTCTCGTGCTCTCGGTGGGCCGTGGCCGCGGGGCCCCGGCCGGCCGCGGGGAATCGCTACTGCTGGACCTTCTGCTGGATGCGGACGATGACGAACTCGGCCGGCTTGAGCGGCGCAAAGCCTACGATGGCGATGACCTGGCCCCGGTCGACGTCGCCCTGGGTCATGGTGTCGCCCAGGCCGCAGCGGACGAAGTACGCGTCGCTGGCCTTCTCGCCCTGGAACGCGCCGGCGCGGAACAGGCCGTCCATGAACGAACCGATGTTCGCCCGCAAGGACGCCCAGAGCCGGTGGTCGTTCGACTCGAACACCGCCCACTGGATGCCGTTGTAGACGCTCTGCTCGATCATGATCGCGGTGCGGCGCACCGAGATGTAGCGCCACTCCGGATCCGCGTTGGTGGCCAGGGTGCGAGCGCCCCAGATCACCGGCCCGTAGGTGGGCATGGCGCGCAGGCAGTTGATGCCCAGTGGGTTGAGCTGGTCCTGGTCGCCGTCGCCCACCTGGTACTCCAGGCCGGCGACCCCCAGGAGCCCGGTCTCCACGCCCGCCGGGGACTTCCACACGCCGCGCCGCCCGTCACTCCTCGACCACATGCCCGCGGCGAACGCGGAGGGCGCCACCAGCACCGTCGCCGCCGACGGGTCATCCACGTCCGCGTCGTAGAACGGGTTCGAGACCTTCACGCGCGGGTAGTAGAGCGTGGCGTACGTGGAGGTGGTGAGGTTGAGGTCCTGCACCACGCCGGCGCTGGTGAGCTCCTGGCCCGGCGGCGGATCGAGGATCACCACGCGGTTGCGCATCTCCTCGCAGTGAACGACGGCGGCCTTCACCCGCACGTTGCCGGGGGTGGCGGCCTCTCCGGGCAACACCACCACGCTGATGTCGCGGATCTTCTTCAGTGGGCCGTCGAAGGCGTTAGAGTAGTCGGCGTCCAGCGGCGCCTCTGCGACGCCCTGGCTCAGGCTGACGGCGGGGGAGCTGACCTGCTTGGGCACCAGGCCGTCCCAGCTGGGCGAGGAGGCGGCGTCCATCTTCAGCAGCATGGCCAGCGCGCCGCCCTGGCCGGTGGACGAGACCGCCACCGACGCGGTGGCCGACTTGGACGACTTGAAGAGGAAGCGCTGGTTGGTGTCGTCCCACTCGGCGTTGAAGCCGTTGTAGGGGGCCGTGGTGGGGGTAATGGCGCGGACCGCCGCCTCGATGGCCGCCGCCAGCGCCTGCGCGTCGGCGGTGGCGCTGATGCCCGGGAGGTTCGGCTTGTTGATCTTGACGACCTTGATGCCCAGCCCGTCGAGGTTGATGGCGAGCACCACCTGGGTGCCGGTGATGGCGTCGATCCCCTTCCGGAACACATCATTGGCGGGCGAGTTGAACGCGCCGCCCGCCAGCGTGCCGCGGGAGAGCAGCCTCACCAGGAGCGACTGTCGGTTGACCGTGTTGAGCGCGTAGGAGGGCGAGCGTGCGTCCAGGTTCAGGCCTTGGTACGTCTCGATCGCCCTGAACGTGAGGACGCCGCCCACCGTCCGCATCCGGCCCACCTCGAGGGTGAAGGCGAGGTCGGTGGTGCTGGGCTTGATGATGCGGAAGAAGAGGTCGTTGCCCCACTTGCCAGTGCTGCTCGCCTGAACCTGCAGCACGTCTGTGGTGGCCTCGCCGTCCAGGTCGACGAACGCCGCGGCGGTGGTGGATGCCTCCGCCACCCGGCAGATGTACGCGTCCCTTCCGCCGTTCTGGTAGAAGGCGGTGGCGGCGAAACCCATGACGTCGGACCTGTCGAGGATCTCGCCGTAGGTACTCTCGTAGTCCTGGAGGCTGTGGATCAACACCGGCTCGCCGACCGGGCCGCGCGCGGCGGGCCCGACGAACGCGGTGATCGACGTGGCCACCCCCTCGATCGGCTTGGCGCCGCTCGGGATCTCCTCCAGGTACACCCCGGGATGCAGATATGCCGGCATGCTCGCCCCCTCAGGTACCGCGCACCGTATGCGCGGCTTCGTCACGGCGTTATCGCTTGAGCCCTCGACGAAGGGCGCGCGGATTCTCGACGGCCCGCGGGCGGTGAATCAATGGTATTCTGCAATTTCCTGTTTACAACGTTGTCTAATGAACAGTGGCAGGCGTCCGTGGATCACAGCGAGCAGTGCGAGCAACACCGGCAGCTCGCGCTCGTAGAAGTGACTCGGCCGGTAGCCGGCCGCCGCCGGAAGGCGAACCACGCGCCGCTCAGCGGATGCCGCGGCGGCCCAGTCGTGAAGAGCACCAAGGCTTCCCGTGCCTCGTGCTCCAGAGAGTGGACGTCGGCGCATGCCCCGCGGATCTCAGGCCGAAAATGACGCAAGGAATTGGATCTTCTCGGGAGTTTCCGGACGCGCTCTACGGCATCAGGTGGCATCATGTATTGGAAAGTGGCGGGAGCTCACAGCCCGAGCCTTTCGCGCCGTGTCTTCGGCGGCCTCGCGCCCCAGCGTCTGGAGAAAGATACAAAGATACAGTGACGAACCACGTGGTCGGCTCGAGCCACGCCTTTTCGAACACGGCGTTGAAATCGAACCCGGCCGTCCAGTCACCGCGATCGCCGCCGAAGTGATAGCCGGCCGCTCCGCGAAGAATGAAGGCCGGAGGGATACTATCGTTCGTCGTCTTCAGGACGCCCCCGCCGACGCCGAGATCGAGGATCACGGCCCGGGCGCCGGGCGGCGTGTAACGAAATACGGCGTCCACGGCTCCACCGCCTCCTGTCGACAGGCTGTCGGTGCTCCTGCGTCTGCCGGGCGGGGTTCTTCACTGGGTAACGACTTGCTCCCACGGGAAGTTCGTGTCTGGGACCCTTACCCATAAGACGCCGGAAGTCGTGTTCACATACTGCGACCCTACGGGCGCAGAGAAGGGCGCAGCATCCTCAGGGTTGCCAGCGTGTTGAATTCGATAAAAGCCGCTGGCTGCTTCAGCACCGTTGGGCGCGGTTACCACTAACGCGTTCTGAAGGATACTGTTGGCGCCGTCGCAGTCGACATCCAGAATCCGAATATTCGTAGGAGCCCGGCCGCTGTCAGGAATGAGTTGGATTCCGTAAAGCTGCGCCGGCACGGCCAGATCATCATACAACCGCCCGCCCGCGATCGTTATCGAGTCGGCCCTTGAAGAGATTCCGATCCCGAGGTGCGCGGCCGAACTGCCGTTGTCGAACACAGTGGGATTGATGACTTGCACGCGCGATGCCCCCGAAGATCCGATGACCATGCCAGCGCCGCGATTGTACGCGACCGTTGGGCCGGATATGACGACATTGGTGGCATTCTCGACGACGATACCGTTTTGCCAATTGTAGGAGGTGTTGACGTCGTTCACCTGGATGTTGTTTGGAATGGCGCTGTAGGCCGTGTTCACGTCAATGCCATGAACATGATTCGCGTCGTAGTGGCCGCCGATGATCTGAATATCGCCAGGGGCACGCGGCGGAGTGAGTCCGATTGTTTGGATGAGAAGCCCGGAACCCAAGTTGTCATGAGCCTGGCAATTGCTGACCACGACGTGCTCAGCACCGATGCCGATGCCTACCGCCCCGATGGTGCCATTCATGTTTCTAACCTCGGAAGTATCGATGCGCGTATAGCTGGTATTTGGACTGCCCACCACATTCGGAGGCAAATAGATGCCGACCTTCGCCATGCCATCGACAGTGCAGCCTTGGATCAGCCCCCCGATCGAGCCGGCCGCCATGACGATTCCATCGACTCCGGCGGGGAGCACATTGACGCTGGGGTCCCGGACGACACGGACGTGTCTGACGACGCAATCTGCGCAATTATTCAACTGGATGACGCCAGCGCTTCCGCCCGTATTGTCGGAGCCGCCTTTCACCTGGAACGTCAATCCCTCGATCACAACTCGATGGGTCGTCGTCGCACCGCCATTCTGAGCCACGAGCAAGGCTTCTGGGTAGCTCTCTAAGTTGCCGGGAGGCGGTGGATCGACGAGCAGGACCGCGTCCGGACCGCCGGTCAGCGTTAGGCCATCGCGATCCGCGCGGATCGTCGAGGTGAGTCGGTACGTTCCCGTCGGAAAGAAGACGTTAAGACCGTCGCCGGAGGGAGCGGCAGCGTTGACTGCCGCATTGATCGCGACCTGGTCTGGCGTGCTCCCGTCCCCCTTCGCGCCGAACCACCTCACGTTCACCGGACCATCGTAGAGGCGCCTCCAGCTTCCGCTACCACCAGTCGGATGAATAAGTGTGCCACCGTCGTCCGCAGTGGTCCCTGAATCCCAGGAGAACAATCCACCGCCTCCATCGCCGGGTGTTGAATGCCCCTGAAGCGTCACGACGGTCGGCGGATTGGTGGCGTCGCCAATGGTGCCAGTGCCGATGGTTGCGCGCAGGTCGGCCACTGTGCGAACCACTCCTAGATTCGTTCCAGCGGGACATCCCAGCAACGCCATTACACCGATGCTGCCCAGCACCGAAACGAGGAGCGCGCCCCATGAGGGCTTCGGTTCCGTAGCTGCCTTCATCGGTGCAGAGGATACCGAGCTTCTGTCGTCCATATATTGTGGCTCCTTTGTCGTCATCATCCGTTGTTCAAGCTTCGGGCTGTTTTGGTGGGCCTGCGGCAGAATCTATGGGTCCGCTGGAGACCGGAACGGCACTACTGCCTTCTGGCTTCTAGGTCGTGGGGCGCCAAGCGCGGGACGAGACGAGGTGGCCGTTGTAGCCCTGTTTCTCGTTAGGGTTCACGTCGCTCGCCTTGCCGTGAAGTGGAGGGTTCCCGAGGCGAGGTCCACCGGAGCTTCCGTCGTATTAGTGAGCGACGCCCAGACCTCCTCGGCGCCGCTCTTGCCGGCGTTCAGGATCACGCCGGCTGGGACGTAGCCGGAGAAGCGGGCTCGGATCTCGTCGCACGCCGCGATCACTCCGGCCGGTACCGGCGTGGCGTCAATGCCCCACGTCCTGGCGACGGTGACTGTGGCGCCAGCCGCGATCGACCCCGGGTTCCACGTCACCACGTCATGTGCGATCGATCCGTCCCACGGTTCGAGCGCGATCGTGGTGGCGGTGCCGATCTTGTTCGCGGCGTCGCCCTTGCTGTAGACCGGGCACCGACGGAGGCCGTAGTACTTGACATCGCCGGTATAGCTGTCCGGCCCGCATAGTGGCGCGCCCTGGGCGTTGAACCACGGCGCGTAGCTGCCGGAGGGCATGTTGCCGTAGGCGTTGTTTTCCGAGATGTAAGCGCCGGGCACCTTGCCGGATGGCTCCTCGACTCCGATGAACAGAGGGCCGTTGATGCCGACGATCACCCGCGGCGCGCAGGTGTCGAGATTGGTGACGGCGCCACCGAAGTAGCAATTTCGGATCGTGAGCGGACCGGCGTACTCGATGAAGCCGTGGTCGGCCGTCTCCTCCATCTCCATCGTACAGTCCTCGACGGTGAGGCCGTTGAGCGTCGAGCTACCCATGCCGCCGGCCGCGATGAAGCGACTTCGTAGCTCGTTCTGCGTACTGCACGACTTGACCGCGACGCGGCACGCCTCGCCGAAGCGCATACTGGCGGCATCGGTGCCGTCGCCTTCTTTGCCGTCACTGAACTGCCCGAAATAAACATCGGTCACGGAAATCGTCCCGGAGCCCTTCGCGGCGTCGATGCCGTAACGGCCGTCGTAGAACGCCCCGCCGACGAATGCGTAGTTCAGCGTGTTACCACCCTGTTCCTGGCGCCAAAGGGTCACGGCCTCACGACGTGTCGCGCTTCCCTGGAACTGGCAGTGCTCCCAGCGCGCCGGGTCGCACTGGTAGCTGGAGAAACCAGAGACGTACCGCCAGTGCACGGTCCCGTCGGTGATATCCGCGGCGATCGCAGTCGGCCCGCCGGATGCCGCGCTGATACCGGCCGCGACGCAGCGGTACACGCGCGTCGCGTTCTGGACCAGATCGTCGACATCGTACTCGGTCA
>Ga0209382_10010496_pt1 | contig 11527 bp, 9 predicted proteins | sample SoiMetdeltSBSDD5_FD_187599 | JGI IMG/M metagenome (GOLD analysis project Ga0209382, IMG submission 187599) | Bulk soil microbial communities from a Populus tree surrounding site in Tennessee, USA - Soil MetaG P. deltoides SBSDD5 (SPAdes) (version 2) | ecosystem: Environmental > Terrestrial >...
GCGAATCGCGCCGGCCCGCTGCTGCTCCTTGATGAATGTCCAGAGGCTGCCGTGGCTCGGATACCAGGTGGTTTCGTAGTTGACGAAAACCGCCACGCGGCCGGCCTTCGCGGCACGCTCGATGCGAGCGGCGTGGGCGGTGCTCACCGCGAGCGGTTTCTCCATCATCACCGGCACGCCGCGGGCGGCGGCGGCCTCGACGACCGCCGCGTGATCGAACGTGTTGGTGAACGCGGCGACGGCCTGCGGCTTGGCGCGATCGAGCAGCGCCGCGAGGTCCGTGAACCGGACGGACTCCGCGAGCTTGAACCGCTCCGCGTACGACTGCACCAGCGCGCCATCCGGATCGAACACGCCCACGATCTGCACGTCTGGCCGGTTCATGGCCGAGCGCAGAAAGCCGGACACGTGACCGTGCACCAACCCGGCGATCGCCAGACGCAGCGGCGGCGGCTCCTGGGCGCGCACGGGCACCAGCAGCGCAAGCGCACACACGAGCGAACACAGCATCGACGATCGTCGCACCATCATGCCTCCCAGTGGCCGTGCCCAGAATACTCGCGCTGGCGCGCAAGCCGCTTCCAGACCGCGCCCCGATTGTCCGCTTGGTCGGATGCCAATCGCAAGCGCACGATTGGCCATAGAATTCGTACGATTGCCGGCGGAGGTGACCGATGTGGCGATTCTCAACCGAACCGACGGTACGGGTCTCGCTACGCATGGCTGCTGGCGGGGCGGAACTCCACACTCGATCCTCGCGACCTGATCGCTTCGCAGCGCTGATCGTGAACAGCGCGCCGCGCAACCCGCGCCCCACCGAGGCAGAACGGCTCACGAGCTAGCGGCCGAGTTCATCGATTCCCGCCCAATTCTTCGCACTCCCACCGTGCGCTGACGGTATCCGGATTGCCACCCATCCCCCCGTGTCCGCGGCCAGTCCCTCGACGACCGGCCTTGGGCACGAGCTCGGGTGACGCGCGCCAACGTCGCTGACGCCACGCTGCGCGCAAGCCCATGCGACGGGATGCCGAGCATTCAAGAGAGGAGGGCGAGGCAATCATGATTCGAAGAGGCGTGCTCATCCTGGCCTGCGTCGTCGCCAGCGCGATAGCGGCGCGTGCCCAGGAAACCACCACCGGCTCGATCGCCGGCAAGGTGGTCGATACCCAGAACCTTCCCGTTCCCGGTGCGACCGTTACGTTGACGACGCCGCAGGGACCACGCACGTTCGTGACCGATTCCGATGGCGCGTTCTTCGCGCCGTTCCTGACACCCGGATCGTACGCCATCAAAATCGAGTTACAGGGATTCCGTACGTTGGATCGCCAGAACATCGACGTGCGGCTTGGCCAGCGGCTCGAGCTGACACTGCCGCTTCAGGTCGGCGCCTTGACTGAAGCAGTGAGCGTGACGGGAGGAGCGCCGGTCGTCGACACCTCGTCGACAACGACTGGTGTGGTGCTCGACAGCGAGATGCTGCAGCGGGTTCCGGTTGGCCGCCGCTTCAGCGACACGCTCTACATCGCGCCGGGCGTCTCGAGCGGCGGTCAGGTCGGCGACGCCAATCCGTCCATGTCCGGCGGCAGCGGCCTCGACAACCTCTACGTCGTCGACGGCGTGAACATTACCAACGCCGGCTACGGCGCGCTCGGCTCGTACTCGATCATCTTCGGATCGCTCGGCAACGGCGTGCCGTTCGACTTCGTCAAGGAGACGCAGGTGAAGACAGGCGGCTACGAAGCGGAGTTCGGACAGTCGACCGGCGGCGTCGTCAACGTGGTGACGAAGAGCGGCACCAACACGCTGCGCGGCAGCGCCTTCGGCTACTTCCGACCGGACGCGCTCGAGAGCGCCTACGACCAGATCACAACCGAGAACGGCACCGTCAACCTGACCAACACGCGGCAGAGCGACACCGGCTTCGAGGCCGGCGGCGCGGTCGTGCCGAACAAGGTGTTCTTCTTCGGCGCGGTCGATCCGCAGTGGCAGCGCACGACCTACATCGCGCCCGACGGGTTTCCGCTGCGCAGTCTCGGCGACGTGAACCAGGATCGGCGCATCGTGGCCTATGCGGCGAAGGGGACCTGGCAGATGGCGCCCGGGCACCGGATCGATGCGTCGTTCTTCGGCGACCCGGCGGTCGGCGACAACGGTCCGCAGCGCTACACGGCGCTGCTGAGGACCGATACGGCCGGCTTCAGCAAGCTCGACAAGTACGGCGGCCACAACCAGACGGTTCGCTACGAAGGCGCGCTGACGCCGAGTTGGTTCGTCGAAGGATCGTTCGCGCGCGCGCAGAACACGATCGTCGAAACACCCTCGGTGAACGAGTGGTCGGTGGTGGACAACACCGCGACGCCCCAGATACGCAGCGGCGGCATCGGCTTCTACGAGGTCGGCAACGACGGGACCAACTGGCAGTATCAGGCGAAGGCCACCAACGTCTTCCACGGACACAGCCTCCGCTACGGACTCGAGTACGAGAACATCGACTACTCGAACGAGATCAACCGCACCGGCCCGACGTTCACGCTGCCCGACGGCCGGCAGACCGTGACCGGCGCACAGGTTGAGATCGACGCCGATCCGGACTTCGGCCAGATCTACCGTGTCGTCCGCGCCAACACGAGCGCGGTGCGCGACACGACCCAGCACTATCTGAACCTCTTCGTCCAGGACACGTGGACGATCGGCGGCCGGCTGACGATCAATCCCGGCATCCGCTACGAGCGGCAGAAGCTGACCGGCACGCTGGCGGACCTGACGCTGTCGGACAACTGGGCGCCGCGCGTCGGCGCCACCTACGATCCGACCGGCCGCGGCAAGATGAAGATCTACGGTAACTGGGGCTGGTTCTACGCCAAGGTGCCGAACGACCTCGCCGCGCGCTCGCTGTCGTCGGACGCCGGCGTCAGCCGCGCCGACTACTTCGACGCGGGGCTGACGCAGCCGGTGCCCGACGGCGTCTCGGCGCTCGGTACGACGCAGCACTTCCTGGAGCAGGGCGTGTCGGCCGACGTGATCGATCCGAATCTCAAATCGAGCTATGTCAACGAGGTCGTGGGCGGGTTCGAGGTCGCGGCGCTGCCGCAGATGAACGTCGGCGTGCGCTTCATCCATCGCGACATCCCGCGCGTGCTCGAGGACGTCCAGCCGTTCCCGATCGTCGCCGGCGATCTCGGCATCCCCGGCGCGAGCAGCGTCGACTACGTGCTGACGAATCCCGGACCCGACACGCCGACGACCGCCGATCTCGGCGCGTCGTTCGAGAAGCCGATCCACCGCTATGACGCCATCGAGTTCACGGCCGACAAGCGGTTTGCGAATCGCTGGGCGCTGCAGGCGTCGTATCGCTACTCGCGGCTGCGCGGCACGTTCGAGGGATTCTTCCGCGATGACAACGGGCAGTCTGATCCGGGGATCACGTCGCTCTTCGATTTCCCGACCAACGATCCGAGCTACACCTCGATCGGCGTGCCCGAGTTCGGGTATCGCGGCGACGTTCGCTTCCTTGGCGCGCTCGGTGAAGGGCCGCTGCCGCTCGATCGGCCGCACCAGGTCAAGGCCTACGGCAACTACCAGTTCCCGTTCGCGCTCAACGTCGGCGCCGGCGTGACGTTCCAGTCGGGCAAGCCGCTGACAGCGCTCGCCGCCCATCCGGTCTACGGCAGCTCGGGGGAGATCCCCGAAGGACCGCGCGGCTCGGGGTTCGAGACGATCGACGGGGTCAGGACGAGAACCAAGCCGCTCTACACCACGGCGCTGCATGCCGACTATCGCCTGCCGATCGCGGCCAACCAGCGCTTCGTGCTGCTCGCCGACGTGTTCAACCTCTTCAACTCACAGACGCCGACCGATTACGACCCGGACACGCAGACAACATTTCCGGTCGCCAACCCGGACTTCGGCCAGCCGGTCCGGTCGAATCTTGCTCAGCTGCAGACGCCGCGCCAGATTCGGTTCGGCGTTCGCTACGAGTTCTGAAGTCGTTGAATAACTTGACGGAGTTGCCGAGTCGCGGCGGGCACGCGGCGTGTATGCGTGCCCGCTGCAGGGGGAACCGAGGAGCAAGTACGTGGTGAATTACAGACTTTCTGCCGCTCGAGCCATTACCACGATCGGGATTACAGGAATGGCGATCGTAAGCGCGACCGCCCAGCAAGCACCCTTCAAGAGCGGCATCGACATGGTGCCGCTGAGCGTCACCGTCACCGATGGTTCGGGCAGGTTCGTGGGGGGACTCAACGAGAACGATTTCACCGTCTATGAGGACGGAGTGAAGCAGGCGGTGTCGTTCTTCGCGCGCAGCGAAGTCCCCGTCGACGTGGCGCTGGTCGTCGACACCAGCGCGAGCATGCGCGACGACCTGCGGCTGGTCCAGACGGCGGCCATGGGGCTCGTGCGCGCGCTCGGGACCGCCGATCGCGGCGCGGTGGTCGAGGTCAACGAGCGCGCAGGAATCGTGCAGCCGTTCACCGGCGATCGCGCGAACATCGAGAACGCGATCAACCACCTCTCAACCGCGGGATCGACGGCCCTGTACGACGGTCTCTATGTCGTGCTGCGCGAGTTCGAACGTGAGCGTCGCAATACGCCGCAGGTGCGCCGTCAGGTGCTGGTCCTCCTCTCCGACGGTTTGGACAACAAGAGCCGCCTGTCGTTCGACGACGTGCTCGATCTGGCACGGCGCGGAGATGTGGGCGTGTATGTGATCGCGCTGCCGGGCCAGGACCCGCCGGCGTCGGCGCAACGGCAATTCGGCGCCTCTCTGCTCGACGCCCAATACGCCATGACCACCGTGGCGCGCGACTCGGGCGGCCGCGTGTTCAAGCCGAAGGACGCGGCCGAGCTGCCGGCAATCTACAGCGCCATCGCGCAGGAACTGACGTCGCAGTACCAGCTGGGTTACACGCCGATGCGTCCCGGCGGCGATGGTGCGTTTCGGCGCGTCGCCGTCCAGGTGACCGAAGCTCAGCGGGCGCGCGCCCGCACCCGCGCGGGCTATTACGCCTCGAGGAGCATCGCGTCTCTGTACCCCCGATGATCGATGAGTTGTAGCTTCCGGCTTTAGCCGGAAGAAGCCCCGGCTTTAGCCGGAAGAAGCCCTCGGCTTTAGCCGGAAGCCCCGGCTTCGGCAAGCCTGGCGGCCTGGGTCGTGAGGTAATTGCGTTCCGGCACGCTGGCGGTGCGCGCGGCGGCGAACTGGTATTGCGCGATCGCGGCGTCGCGATTGCCGGCGAGCTCGAGCAGATGCGCGCGAACCGCGGCCAGTCGATAGTGACCGCCGATTCGCGGATCCGCATCGAGCGCGTGCAAAAGTTTCAAACCGGCCTCAGGCCCTTCGACCATGGCGGCGGCGATCGCGTGATTCAGCGCCACCATCGGATTGTCCGACATCCGCTTGAGGAGGCCGTAGAGCGCGAGAATCTGCGGCCAGTCGGTATCTTCGGCGCGCGCAGCCTCGTCGTGCAACGCCGCGACGGCTGCCTGCAGCTGATACGCACCGATCGAACCGCGCGACAATGCAGCGGTGACGAGGGCGACGCCGTCCTCGATCGCCCGTCGATCCCAGAGCGTCCGATCCTGCTTGTCGAGCGAGATCAACTCGCCGTCCGGACCGGTTCGAGCGGCGCGCCGCGCGTCGGTCAACAACATCAGCGCCAGCAGTCCCGCGACTTCACCATCGCCGGGCAGCAGACGATGGACCGCGCGGGCCAGACGGATCGCTTCGCTCGCCAGATCGGCGCGCTGGAGCGAAGCGCCGATGCTGGTGGCGTAGCCCTCGTTGAAGATCAAGTAGAGAACGTGGAGCACTGCGGCGAGACGTTCCGAGCGGTCTTTCTCGGCCGGCAGCCGAAACGCGATGCCGGAGGTCTTGATCCGCTGTTTCGCGCGGCTGATGCGCTGCGCCATCGTCGCTTCCGGCACCAGATAGGCGTTGGCGATTTCCGCCGTCGTGAGGCCGCCGACCGCGCGCAGCGTCAGCGCGATCGCCGATGACCGCGTCAGTGCCGGGTGACAGCACATGAAGAGCAAGACCAGCGTGTCGTCCTGTTCCTCGCGGGTGCCGCTGTCGGGACCTGGCACGATCTGTTCGTCATCGGTCGCCTGCATGACGACAATCGCCTCGCGCCGGCGGCGGGCCAGCTCGGCGCGCAGCTGATCGGTCATGCGCCGCGCCGCGACGTGAATCAGCCAGCCACGCGGGTTGTCAGGCAGACCTTCGGACGGCCACTGCATCGCCGCCGCCAGGAGCGCTTCCTGCACCGCATCCTCGGCGGCAGCAAAGTCGCCGAACCGACGCACTACGGCGCCGAGCACCTGCGGCGCCAGCTCGCGCAGCAGATGCTCGCCACCGGAGTCGAAGGTCGTCACAAATCGGAAGGCGGCGCGCTCATCACCTCGCGCACTTCGATGGGCATGTTGACCGGGACGCCGCCCTTGCCGGGCGCCGCCGAGGCCCGCGCGGCGATCTCGTAGGCGCGTTCTCGGGAATCGACATCGACAATCCAATAACCGGCGAGGAACTCCTTGGCCTCGGGGAAGGGGCCATCGGTCACCTCCGGCGCACCTCCTTTGCCGGCGCGCACGACGCGCGCTTCTTCCGGCCCGGCAAGGCCTTCGGCCCCGACCAGTTCACCGGCATCCTTCAGCTCGACGGCAAACCGGCGCATGAAATTGATGTGCGCCTTGATGTCGTCGGGCGGCCAGGTCCCGATGCCTGCGGTCGTCCAACCGGCACGCGGCGCGTGCATCATCAGCATGAACTTCATAGCGGCTCCTTCGTATCCATCGCACCTCAATTGGTGCGTTCATGGGTAAGTCGGAGCAGACCTCGGGCTCTCGACATGGTCGATCTTAGCCGGTGGCTCGGTGGCCCGGCTTGAAGGGTCAGATCTTGTATTTCAACATTTGATGTCGAAATACAAGATCTGACCCCAAAGCTGCTCGGTGACTCGGTGGGCCCGGACGGCGGTCGCCCGAGCCCCGAGCCCCAAGTCGGTTCTACTCAGCCAGCCGCTTGCCGGTCTCGAGCAGGGTCTTGAGATCGCTGAGCACGAACGCCCAGCCGCCCCCGGCGTTGGGCACTTCGCCGGCGACCATGGCCGCGGTCAGCGGCGCACCCGCGACATCGTGCGTGATCGTCAGGCGGCACATGCCGCCAGGCTGATCGTCGATTTCGTAGGTCAGCCGCGTCGGCTCTTCCTTGGCGCTCGCCTCGTCCCAGACCGGATGCCACGTCTGAACGAGCTTCCGTGGCGGCGCTGACTCGATGACTTCGCCGACGATGATGACGTCGGGCATGGCCGGCGCATGGGCCTTCATGGCCGGGCTGGCGACAGCGCGAAAGGCGCCTTTCGGTCGAAGGTCGTATTCGACCGGGCACCCGTAGCCGTACTTTTCCGCCCAGCCCGGGGCGGTGATCGCGTCCCAGATGGCCTGCGCGGTGGCCTTGATGTAAACGCGGTACACCTGCGTTGTCGTGACCTGCTTCTCGGTGGCTGCTGCAATCATTTCGAACCCTCCAGCTCTCGCTTGAGCTCTGCGAGCGCCGATACGCGGCGCTCTCGGTACTTGTCAATCCAGCGGTCGTGGATCAGTCGAATCGGAACCGGGTTGAGGAAGTGAAGCTTTTCCCGTCCCGATCGGCGCGTGACGACGAGGCCGGCGGCCTCCAGAATCCGCAGGTGCTTCATGACGCCAAAGCGCGTCATGTCCAGCTCCGATTCCAGCTCGGTGAGCGTGCGGCCGTCACGCGCGAAGAGCCGATCGAGCAGGAAGCGGCGGGTCGGATCAGCGAGCGCCTTGAAGACCCGGTCGTCATCCACGAGCCGATAATATGTGACCAAATGGTCACATGTCAAATCAGCGCGCATTCGGCCTTTCACCGGTCAACCAATTCACTCATCCCGCCGTCCAAGCGTCTACAAAGTAGACTGACATCATGACCGACACGCCAACCCTCGGCGAGCTGGAGCAACTCATCCTGTTGGCCATCCTGCGCCTCGGCGACCGCGCGTATGGGTTGTCGATCGCGCGTGAGCTCGACGCCCAGGCGGAGCGGACGCTGTCGCGCGGCGCGCTTTACACGTCGCTCGATCGGCTGGAGATCAAAGGGTTGGTGCGGTGGAGGCTCGAAGCGGGCGGCCCCGAGCGCCAGACGCTGCCCAAGCGCGTCTACACCGTCTCCGCGCGAGGGATTGTGGCGGTGCGATCGTCGCAACGGATCCTGCGGCGGATGTGGCGCGGTCTCGACCACATCCTGAAGGAGCCGTCATGACGACTCCACCACGGATCTTCGATTGGCTGCTGCGGCGGGCACTGCCGCCGGGCGCGGCCGGCGACACGATCCGCGGCGATTTGATCGAAGAGCTGACGACCGCGAAGCGCCCGGCGATCGCGAGGCTGCGCTTTCGCCTGCAGGCGATCTCGGTCGTCGTCCGCGCCCATCGATTGGTACGTCCTACGAACCTCGCTCACCGGAGAGGCGTCATGGATTCGTTCGCTCGCGATCTTAGATTTGCGGTTCGCTCGTTGCTCCAGCGGCCGACGTTCTGCGCGATGGTTGTCGTCACGCTCGCCCTCGGGATCGGCGCAAATACGGCCATCTTCAGCATCCTGCACGCGCTCGTCCTGCGTCAGCTGCCGGTGAGCGATCCGTCGCGGTTGGTGGTGGTCACGCGCAATCAGTCGAGCCTGCAGTATCCGCTGTTCCGTCACTTTCAGGCGCACAGCACGACGCTCGCCGGCCTGGTGGCGTTCCGCACGGCGCATTGCCGTCTGACCACCGGCGATCGAACGGAGCGAGTGACCGCGGTGCTCGTATCGGGCAGCTACTTCGGCGTACTCGGCGTCAGGCCGGTGCTGGGCACGCTGATCTCGGACGAGGACGACGCGGTACAGGGCAGCGGCGGCAGCCGCGGCGCCGTCGCGGTCATCAGCCACGGGTTCTGGCTGTGGCACTTCGGCGGCCAACCGACGGTGATTGGCTCCTCGATTCTTCTCAACTCGCGACCGTTCACCATCGTCGGCGTCGCGCCGCCGGGATTCACTGGCACGGAAATCGGCGAGTCCGCGGACGCGTTCGTGCCGATGATGCTGGTGCAGACGATCATCCCCGGCCTCGGTACCGCTTTGAACCAGCCGCGCAGCAACTGGCTGCGGATGATTGGCCGGCTGAAGCCGGACGTGGATATCCGTCAGGCGGAGGAGGAGCTCACGTCGCTGCTTCGTCCCTACAACGACGAGATGCTGCGTGCTCCCGACGTCCAGAAGTTCGATCCCAGCTGGGCCCGCAACCTGCGCCAGCAGCGGATCTCGCTCCTGCCCGGCGGCGCCGGCATCTCGAGCCTGCGTCAGCGCTATGCGCAGCCGCTCTTCGTGTTGATGACCGTCATGGGGCTGGTGCTGCTGATTGCCTGCGCCAACGTCGCCAACCTCACGCTGAGCCGGGCGACGGCGCGACGGCAGGAGCTCGCCATTCGCATCGGCCTCGGCGCGTCCCGGGCCCATCTCGTCGGACAGATTCTTCTCGAGAGCGTGCTGCTCGCGCTGACCGGCGCAGCCGCGGGGCTGACGCTCGCGCGCGTGGGCCGCGACGCGTTGCTCACGTATCTGCCGGCCGAGCAAAGCCTCAGCGCGCCCATCGACGTCCGTGTGCTGTCGTTCACGCTCGCGGTGTCGATCGTCGCGGCGCTGCTGTTTGGATTGCTGCCGGCATTTCAGAGCACCAATGTCGACGTCGCGCAGGTGCTGCGGGACGGTGGCGCGGGGAAATCATCGCGGGTGCCGTTTCGCAAGGGGCTGGTCATCTTCCAGATCGCGGTCTCGCTGATCGTGGTGATCGGCTCGGTGCTGTTCGTGCGGTCGCTGCGGGCACTGCTGTCGATCGATCCAGGGTTCACGAGGCAGAACATCGTGGTCGCGTCGGTCGACGTGGCACCCGGGCGATCGCTCGAGGTCTTTCGACAGCTGCTGGACAACGTTCGCGGTATGCCGGGCGTCCTCGCCGCCGGGGCGTCCGACTCGGAGCCGCTGGGCACCAATACCGGCTGGACCATCTACGTGCCGGGCTACGTGCCGAAGCCGAACGAGCCGCGCAACTCGCCGTGGGTGGGATTCGTCTCGCCGCAATACTTCAAGACCATGATGGTGCCGGTGTTGCTGGGGCGGGATTTCGACGAGCGCGATCTCGAACCGAAGGCGCCGGCGAAGATGATCGTCAATCAGACGTTTGCCCGGCACTATTTCGGCGATGAACCTGCGGTCGGCCGCTTGGTGGGTCTCGATCGCGACACGTTCGACGTCGAGATCGTCGGCGTCGTCAAGGATACGAAGTACACCGGCTTGCGTGAGGAACCCATCCGGATGGTCTACGTCCCCTACCGTCCCGGTCCCTGGGGAGCGCGATTCACCCTGCACGTCCGCGCGGCGACCGATCCGATGCCGCTGGCACCGGCGATTCGCCAGGCCGTCGCCACGCTCGACCGCAATGCCACCGTGTTCAACATCCGCACCGCGGACGAGTCGATCGGTCGATCGCTCCTGCGCGAGCGCCTCGTGGCCACGATCACCACGCTGTTCGGCGGGCTGGCCTTGCTGCTGGCGGCCATCGGTCTCTACGGCGTGCTGTCGTACGGCGTCAGCCAGCGCACGCGGGAATTCGGCATTCGCATCGCCGTCGGCGCCGAGAGCGGCCGGATTCTCGGGCTGGTGCTTCGCGAGGCGGCGTGGGTGATTGCGTGGGGCGTTGCCGCCGGCCTGGCGGTGGCGTGGGGGCTCGGCCGGACGATTCGCCATCTGCTCTACGACATCGAGCCTGGCGATCCGCTCAGCGCGGCGCTGGCGGTGGCCGTGCTGGTCGTCGCCGCGGTGCTCGCGGCCTGGGTGCCGGCGCGCCGCGCCTCGAAGGTCGATCCCATTCGGGCCCTCCGCTACGAATAGAGGGCGCGCAGCCGGGGCGTTCGAGGGGCGCGGACCGTGAAGGTAGACGCCCTACCCTCGACGCCGCGGTCCATGGTAGACTGCCTACCGTCAAGCCATGGCCAAACCGTCCTCGTCCCGACTCGCCCTCGTCCAAGGAACGCTCGACATGCTCGTGCTGCGCACCCTTCGGCAGGGCCCTGCCCACGGTCACGAGATTGCCAAGCACATCCAGCGCACCACCGAGGACGTGCTGCAGGTCGAGCATGGATCGTTGTATCCGGCGCTGCACCGGCTCGAGCGAAAGGGCTGGGTGACGTCCCGGTGGGAGACCGCCCGAAGCCGCAACCGGGAATTCAAGTATTACCGGCTCACGCCTGCCGGCCGCCGCCAGCTCGCGCGCGAAGGATCGAAGTGGAAGCAGCTGAGCGACGCCATCGCGCGCATCATGTGGCCGAGTGAGGCCTGACCGGCAAGCAGAGGTGAGCGATGTCGAACGCCGACTGGGAGCGTGACGCCGAGCGCGAAATCCAGAGCCATCTCGATCTCGAGGCCGAGGAGCGGCGCGCCGATGGCCTGTCGGACCACGATGCCCGCACGGCCG
>Ga0209382_10010497_pt1 | contig 11527 bp, 8 predicted proteins | sample SoiMetdeltSBSDD5_FD_187599 | JGI IMG/M metagenome (GOLD analysis project Ga0209382, IMG submission 187599) | Bulk soil microbial communities from a Populus tree surrounding site in Tennessee, USA - Soil MetaG P. deltoides SBSDD5 (SPAdes) (version 2) | ecosystem: Environmental > Terrestrial >...
ATGCCGAGCGGCATCGCGAGCGTCGCCAGCATGGCGACGCGCCGCGCCCATCGATGAATTGGCGCGAGCAGGCATAACGCAACCACGATGGTCAGGGCGATGGGAAAGACCGCCGTTTCGAGTGTCGGTTGCGGATCGATCGGCGGCATCCCGACATAGTGGTTGATGATGTTCAGCTCGCGCACGTCGCCAATCATGCCGGTTCCGAACGCGTGGAGGCGGAGCCCCTTCGGGTACTGGGGCGCTTTCATCGTCATGGTCCACAGCGGCAGCGCGGTGCTCAGTGCCACCAGCACCGCGGCTACCATTGCGGACCCATTCCTGATCGCTTTGTCACCTGGACGAAAAGCCACGATCCACCTTCCTGGTTCCTGCGCGCTCGTTCCTGTCACTTCGGTTCGACGATTAGCCATCCCTGCATCTCGAGATGCAGCGCCGAACAGAACTCGGTGCAGTAGAAGCTGAACGAGCCTGGCTTGTCGGCGACGAACTCCACCGTCGTCGTTTCACCGGGATCGAGGCTGACCATCACGTTCTTCATCGGCACTGCGAAGCCATGCGTCGCGTCCGGTGTCTGCTCGACGTTGGTCAGGTGAACGATGACTTTGTCGCCAACTTTCGCGGAGACGATATCCGGCGTGAAGTGGCTGCGCACAACGTTCATCCAGACCTCGACGACGCCAGGGCGGCGCTCGATGCGCGCGTCCTTGGCGCTGGCAATCGCGTCCGGGCTTTTCTGCATCGACGCCGGCGAGACGCCGGGCTCGTAGACCGGATGTGCCTTGATGACATCGGCCTTCACGAGCTGCGCGTAGTGTGGTTCGCCAAAACCGACCGGCATGTCGGCAATGACGTCCATCTTGGGACCTGAAATGTCGATCAACTGGAAGTTCTGCGGATGGAGCGGGCCGACATTCGAGTGGCGATCGATCGACCATTTGTTCATCGCGATCAGGTACTTGCCCTGAGGGTCCATGGTGTCACCCTGCGCCGTCGCAAGATGGCCGATGTTGTAGTGAATCGAGACCTTGTCGACTACCTTGAAGGCTTTGTCGGCAGGATGGTAGGGCTCGCCGAGCGTCCACTTCGCGACGGCGCTCTCGAGATACAGGCTCGTGTAGGCGTAGCCCTGGTTGTCGTACTGGGTGTGAAGCGGACCTGCACCGAGATCCACCTTCCCCGCCACCACATCCTCGAACTTCAGGATCGGAATACCGTAGCGATCCTTGCCTTCGAAGTTCTTGTTCTCGATCGCCTTGAGGATGCGATCGAACCCGTAAACGGTGGCGTGTGGATCGAGCTTGCCCGACACGGTGATGTAGTCGCCTTTCGGGGCAATATCGATGCCGTGAGGGCTGCGCGGCTCCGGCGCCAGAAACAGCAAGCCTTCGGCAATGGCCGTTTCAATCGAGATGACGCGGATGCCGTTCAGCTCCGTGAACTTCCCTGCCTTGAGAACGTCTTCAGCTTTCTTCCAGTTGACGATGTGCAGGTAGTCGAAATCGAGCTGTGAGGCACCCACTTCGAGCGGAGGCTTGCCTTGGGCGAGGCCGCCGGTTGCCATCTCGACGTTGTACGAGTTGATGAACGCGTAGCCATAGCTGGGTCCCTTGCCAGCATCGGCGAGGTCCTGCGTGTACGGCGGCAGCTCGATCTGGAAGCTGTCTTTGAGGTTCATCCGGCCGGTCTTCTCATCGATCCGCAGGAAGGTCGAGTAGCCGCGATAGATGTCCGGATACCGATTGAGATGATCGTCAACCGTGACTTTCTGGCCTTTGCTGGCATCCCAGCCCTTGAGCGCCGGAACCTTCGAGGCAATGTGGACGTAGCGTGTGTCGGGTGTCGCGAAGATGCCGCCGTGCGACGTCTGAAGATTTGGGACGTGCAGCACCTGCTTGGTGCGGAAGTCGCTGAGATCGACCATGCCGATGCGGCCGTGGGCGCGATCGTTGATATAGAGCCAGCGACCGTCGTACTTGCCGTCGGTTTCACTGAGCGCGGGATGATGCGAATCACCCCATCGCAGATGCTGCGCGGGATCCGGATTGGATTCACCGTTCAATGCAGCTTCCGACCAGTCGGCGCCGAAACCGTACCCTTGCCACGGCTCTGGCGTGAAGACCGCAATCGTCTTGAGCAGTCGCATCGAGGGCACGCCAATTACGTGCACCTGTCCCGAATGGCCACCCGAAGCGAAAAGCATGTACTCGTCTTTGCCGCCAGGCGGCACGAACATCTTTACCGCCCGCATGGCATCGTCGGGCGTCAAGCCACGCGCCTCGGCGACTTGAAGGAGGTCCGCGCGCCCTGCGCGCGACCCGCGGTTGCGGACCGCCAAGAACGAAGTGGCCGCCGCGATGCCCATGATGACCACTACAAATCCAAATTTTTTCAGCACGAATTCCTCCCGTTCGTTGTCAGCGGGTCGATGGTTCGAGGCGAGTGCAGTTCAACATGCAGGCCAATGGGTGCTGAGCACAGGAACGGCGAGTAACTCTCTGGACTTCCGTCAGTTGACGCGTAAGCGCCGGCGAGAGTCGGAAATGCGTACCTGCGGCAAGTGCGGAGTTTTTCGCGCTGGTGGGAGAAAGCACGCGCCTGTGGGGAAGTTCGCCTACTTTATACTGGCGGCGTGCGCAGCCGGCTCGTGATCCTCGTGGGTGCTGCAATTGGATTGTTGCTGGGCATTGGCGGCTACACGTTCCTCTATGCGCGCGGCGGCTCGTACTTGACGAACGATCCCGCCGCCTGCGCCAATTGCCACATCATGCGGGAGCAGTTCGAAGGCTGGCAGCGATCGAGCCATCGCGGCGTGGCGGTGTGCAACGACTGCCACGCGCCGCACGACCTCATCGGCAAATACACAACCAAAGCCCGCAATGGGTTCTGGCATTCGTTCTACTTCACCACTGGCACGTTCCCGGAACCGATTCGCATCACGCCGGTGAATGCGCGCATCACCGAAGGCGCCTGTCGCACCTGTCACGCTGACATCGTCGAGGCGATCGATGCGGCGCCGCGGCCGGATCAGCCGCTGCGCTGCGTGAGCTGCCATCGTAACGTCGGCCATCTGCACTGATTCCTCATGACGCAACCACGAAGCACCGTACGTCTCGTCTTCTACACCGCGCTTGCGGCGGCGCTCGCCGCCGCGGGTGTGACCGCGCTACTCGTCAACATCTTCGAGCGAAAGTAAGAAGCACGGAATCCGTTCTTTCGCGTGGTGGAGTTGACCGACGAAACCGAAGACCCTTCGATTTGGGGCAAGAATTTTCCGCTGCAATACGACGGCTACCGGCGCACGGTCGATCAAGTGCGAACGCGGTATGGCGGCAGCGAAGCAGTCCCGCGCACGCCCACGGCTGCCGATCCACGTTCGCTTGTTGCGCAGTCACGACTCGAGGAGGATCCACGCCTCAAGATCATGTGGGCCGGTTACGCCTTCGCAAGGGACTTTCGCGAGGAACGTGGCCATGCCTACATGCTCGACGATCAAACGTTCACCGAGCGGCAGCAGGTGACGAAACAGCCGGGCACGTGCATGCACTGCCACGCGTCCGTGTACTTGCCGTACAGGAGACTCGGCAACGGGGATGTGATTGCCGGCTTCGAGCGCATGAACCAAATGCCGTACGCCGAAGCGCGCAAGCTGGTGTCACATCCGGTGGCGTGCATCGATTGTCACGACTCACAAACCATGCAGCTGCGAGTTACACGGCCGGGCTTCATGGAAGGCATCCGCGCGTTCAAGGCCTCACAAGGAACGCCAAACTACGACGTCAACACGATGGCGACGCGTCAGGAGATGCGCGCCTTTGTCTGCGGTCAATGCCACGTGGAGTACTACTTCAAAGGCCCGGAAAAGCGTTTGACCTATCCATGGGAGAAGGGCCTCAAGGCCGACGAAATTCTCAGCTACTACCAAGCCAGCGGTTTCCGCGACTGGGTGCATGCCGAGTCCGGTGCGCCAGTCCTCAAAGCGCAGCATCCCGAGTTCGAGATGTGGAACCAGGGGATTCACGCACGTTCGGGCGTCACATGCGCCGACTGTCACATGCCTTACCAGCGGGCGGGTTCGCTCAAGATCAGCGATCACCATGTGCGCAGCCCGCTCCTGAACATCAATCGCGCGTGCCAGACATGTCATCGATGGTCCGAAGACGAGCTGCGCGATCGCGTGCACGTTATCCAAGATCGGACCTTCCAAGTCAGGAATGTGGCCATGGACGCGCTCGTCGGGTTGATTGCCGACATCAAAGCGGCGCAGTCGAAAGGGATGGCAGCCGAGCAGTTGACGCAGGCGCGCGACGAACAACGGCAGGCGCAGTTCCTTCTCGACTTCATCGAAGCCGAGAACTCAATGGGATTTCACGCGTCACAAGAGGCCATGCGCGTGCTGGCGTTGTCGCTGGATCACTCCCGCAAGGGCCAGCTGGCGCTGCGGCCCCGCTGAAAAGCTCGATATACTGCCTTTGTCGCGATGCTGATTCACGAACTCACACCTGAGGAGTGCGGTGAGATCCTGACGCGGACCCAACTGGGGCGCCTTGGTTGCGCGCGGTACGATCAGCCGTACATCGTTCCGATTCACTTCTCGTTCGACGCCGAGCACAACTGTGTCTACGCGTTCTCCACGATCGGCCAGAAGATCGAGTGGATGCGCGAGAACCCAAAGGTTTGCCTGGAAGTGGAGGACCTGGTCGACAAGGATCACTGGTCGACAGTGCTCGTGATTGGCCGGTACGAGGAGATCGACAAGTCCCCTCAAGAAGCGGAGGCCCGGCACCGCGCGGAACGGCTATTCATGCAGCGCCGCGAGTGGTGGCTTCCCGGAGCCGCCAAACTCGAATCCGGCGAGCATCATCACATCGTCGTCTACCGAATCCAGATCGATCGGATGACGGGCCGCCGGGCGGCTCGGGAACGCCAATAGACATCCCTGGGGAATATTCCCCATCCTGCGAAAAATTCCCCACTCTAGGCGGTCGAATGGTTAGAAATCGGCCTATTCTTAGGAGATCGTGTCGGCATCCGTGCTGCACAGTGATTATGCAATCTCACTCGCCGGATTAACGATGCCTAAAGCCACCATTCTTGTTGTTGACGACGAAGCTCTCATTCGATGGTCGTTAACGGAGCGCCTCAAAGCGGACGGCTATCACGTCGTCGAGGCCGACACCGGCCGAGCCGCGCTGGAGAAGCTCCAGGAGGGCGTGGATCTCGTCCTGCTCGACTACCGCCTTCCTGATACGGACGGCGTTTCGGTTCTCCGCAAAATCAAAGAGTTCGATCAGGACATCCTCGTCATCCTCCTGACGGCGTACGCGAGCGTCGATACGGCGGTCGAGGCCATGAAGCTCGGCGCGTATCACTTCGCGAACAAGCCGTTCAATCTCGACGACGTCGCCGCAACGGTTGAACGCGCCCTGGAGACGACACGCCTGCGTCGTGAGGTGCGTCAGTACCGGACCGACGCGGCGAAGCCGTACAGTCTCCAGCGGATCGTGGGGGCATCAGCGGAGATCACGGCACTGCGACATTTGATCGCTCGAGTGGCAACCAGCCCTGCATCGACAGTGCTGCTGACCGGCGAGAGCGGTACGGGCAAGGACCTCGTGGCCAAGGTGATCCACTACGCGAGCGATCGCGCGGCGAAGCCCTTCATGAACATCACGTGCTCGGCGCTTCCCGAGCAGCTGCTCGAGAGCGAGCTGTTCGGCCACGAACGCGGCGCCTTCACCGACGCACGGGTGCAGAAGAAAGGGCTGCTCGAAACCGCTGACGGCGGCACCGTGTTCCTCGACGAAATTGGCGAGATGGCACCGGCTCTCCAGGCCAAGCTGCTGCGTGTGCTCGAAGAAAAGAGCTTCAAGCGAGTGGGCGGCGCGATCGACATTCATGTCGATGTCAGGGTGATTGCGGCGACGAATCGGAACCTCGAGGAAGATGTCGCGAAGCGAATCTTCCGGTCCGACTTGTTCTACCGGCTCAACGTTCTTCCGATCTTCATGCCCCCGCTGCGATCGCATGCGGAAGACATCCCGCTGCTCGTCGAATACTTCATCGACGGTTTCAGCACGGAGTTCCGGAAACGTGTGCTCGGCGCCACGCCGGCGGCGTATGCGCTGCTCCAACGATACGGCTGGCCGGGCAACGTCCGCGAGCTGCGCAACGTGATCGAGCGGGCAATGCTGCTGTCGGACAGCGAGCGGCTCGACGGGCGCGATTTCGCCGGCCTCACCACCGCGACCGGCGCCGGCAACGACTTCGAATTGCCGGCGACGGGCGTCGATCTCGAACAGCTCGAGCGCAGCCTGCTGATTCAGGCGCTGCGGCGAAGCGGAGGGAATCAGACCCGGGCGGGGACGCTGCTCGGATTGAATCGCGATCAGATCAGATATCGGATCGAAAAGTTTGGCCTCAACGCAATGCAATGACGGACGAAGCGGCCACAATCGACGTCGTCGTACGCGATGGATCGACGGTTACCCTGAGGCGCACTCGGGAACATGACGTCGAGCCTCTGCTGCGGTTTCTGAACTCACTCTCGGCTCAGACGCTCTACAACCGCTTCCTGGGATTACCAGCGCTGTCTCCCGCGCGGGTGCGCTTGCTCGCGGCGGCGAACGGACAGGCTGGAACGTCGCTCATCGTGGAGTCCGCAGGACAGATCGTCGCGTTTGCGGGCTTCTATCGCGATGAAACGACGACGAATCGAGCCGAAGTCGCGTTCGTGGTCTCGGACGGCTTGCAGGGTCACGGGATCGGAACTCGACTCCTCGAACAGCTTGCCCATCTGGCCCGTCAGCAGCATGTCGACACGTTCGACGCCTACGTGTTGAGCGACAACCGCCGAATGCTCGACGTCTTCCGGGATTCCGGCTTCGCCTCGACGACCCGGATCGAGAAAGGCATCTGCCACGTCGTCCTCTCCCTTGCTCGAACCGAGGCGTTCGCGGAAAAGGCGGCGGCGCGCTCGCGGGCCGCCGCGACCGCGTCGATGAAGTACTTCTTCGAGCCGCGCACGGTCGCGGTTGTCGGTGCTAACCGCGCCCGCGGCAAGATTGGCTCGGAGATCCTCGTCAATTTGCATGCGGCGGGATTCACCGGAACGCTCGTGCCGGTGCACCCGACCGCACGGGAGATCGCTGGGCTCGCCGCGTATCCTCGCGTTCGCGACATCCCCGGGCCTGTCGATCTGGCTGTGGTTGTCGTACCGGCGGAACACGTGCTGGATGCGGTGGACGACTGCATCGCCAAGAACGTCCGCGCGATCTGCGTGATCAGTGCTGGCTTCAGCGAGTGCGGTGCTGAGGGCCGTGCGCGCGAAGCGGCGGTAGTCGAACGGATTCGCCAAGCCGGCTGCCGGTTGATCGGGCCCAATTGCATGGGCCTGCTCAACACCGACCCGACCGTGCGGCTGAACGCGACCTTCTCTCCGGTCTATCCACCAGCCGGTGGCGTCGCCATGTCGACGCAAAGCGGCGCGTTGGGCCTGGCCATTCTCGACTACGCGCGGCGGCTCAACATCGGGATTTCCAGCTTCGTGTCGGTGGGCAACAAGGCTGACGTCTCGGGTAACGACCTGATCCAGTATTGGGCCGAGGACCCACGCACGTCGGTCATCCTTCTGTATCTCGAAAGCTTTGGCAACCCGAAGAAGTTCAGCGAAATCGCCCGGCACGTCGCGCGGACCAAACCGATTGTCGCGGTCAAGGCCGGACGCTCGACGGCCGGCTCACGCGCGGCCGCTTCACACACCGGAGCGCTGGCGTCGAGCGACACGGTCGTCGATGCGCTCTTCCGGCAAGCCGGCGTGATTCGCACGGAACGGCTCGAGGAGCTCTTTGATGTCGCAGCGCTGCTGAGCCACCAGCCCGTGCCGCGCGGCCCTCGAGTGGCAATCCTGACCAACGCCGGCGGGCCAGGCATCCTCGCCGCGGATGCTTGCGAGGCGAACGGGCTCGAGCTGACCACGCTGAACGACGCAACCGCAGCCGAGCTCCGGTCGTTTCTGCCGGCGGCCGCGAGCGTGCAGAACCCCGTCGACATGCTCGCCTCGGCGTCGGCCGATCACTATCGACGCGCGCTCGATGCGTTGCTGCGCGACGATCAAGTCGATAGCGTGATCGCCATCTTCATTCCTCCGCTCGTCACCGATTCGACGGCGGTGGCCACGGCTATCGCGTCGAGTGCCAGGGATGTGAGCGACAAACCCGTGCTGGGCGTGTTCATGCGGGCCGAGGGCGCACCAGCGGCTTTGGCGCCAATTCCCGCATACGCCTTTCCGGAGCCAGCCGCGCTCGCCCTGGCGCGTGTTACAGCTTACGGTCAGTGGCGGTCGAGGCCGGCCGCCGATCCCCCTCCGCTCGTCGTGGGATTCGATCGCGAGCGCGCCCGCGAGATCGTGGAAAGCGTCATGAAGCGCGGCGGCGGATGGGCCACGACGCAGGAGATCGAGTCCTTGCTGGCCGCTGCCGGAATTGCAACCGCATCCTCACGGACCGTCTCGAGCCTCAAGGAGGCGATCCGCGCGGCGCGGGAAGTCGGGTACCCCGTCGTGCTGAAAGCGCTGGGCCCGACGCTGCTCCACAAGACCGAACGCGGAGCCGTCCAGCTCGATCTCGCCAACGAGGCCGCACTGCGGACGGCTTATGCGGATCTCGAGAGGCGTTTGGGCTCCGACATGACCTCGGCACTCGTGCAACGCATGGTGAGCACGGGTGTCGAGATGATTGTTGGCGCCGTGCAGGATCCGTCGTTCGGTCCGCTGATTGCGTGCGGCAGCGGCGGCATGCTCGTCGATGTCCTTGCCGACACCGCGTTCAGACTGCACCCGCTAAGAGGCTCGGATGCTCAGGAAATGATCGACGAGCTGCGTGGCTCGAGACTCTTGCGCGGGTATCGTGGCGCAGCCGCGGCAGATGAAGCCGCGCTGCGCAACATTCTGCTCCGTGTCTCAGAGCTGGTCGGCGTTGCGCCAGAAATCCAGGAACTCGATCTCAATCCGGTCATGGTGCTGACTTCCGGTGCGTGCGTGGCCGATGCCCGCCTCCGCATCGGACCTGCGGCGGCGGGACCACGAGCCAGGCGTGTGGAGTACTGAGATGGATGACTCACGCTCCAACGAGGTGGCCGCTTCTGCCGACGAGGTGATGCGCTCGACGAGAGCGATGGCCGACTCCCTCAAAGGGCTCGATGAGATCCGCTACGCGCTCGATCAGGCGGCAATCGTCGCTGTGACCGATCACCGCGGCATCATCACGCACGCCAACGACAAGTTCTGCGAGATCTCGAAGTACTCACGTATCGAGTTGCTCGGCCACGATCACCGCATCATCAACTCGGGGTATCACCCCAAGGAATTCATGCAGGATCTCTGGCGAACCATCGCCCGCGGCGGCGTCTGGCGAGGCGAGATTCGCAATCGCGCAAAAGACGGCAGCTTCTACTGGGTCGATACGACGATCGTGCCGTTCCTGGACGGGCGCGGCAAACCACGGCAATACCTGTCGATCCGCAGTGACATCACCGCGCGTAAGCAGGCCGAGGCGCAGCTGCGCGAACAGGCGGCGTTGACGCACCTTGGACAGCTCGCTGCCGTGGTCGCGCATGAGGTGCGAAACCCGCTGGCAGGCTTGCGCGCCTCGCTCCAGATGCTCGATCGGCGAATGGCTGAGTCCCGAGACCGCGAAATCATTGCGGCCATGATCCAGCGCATCGACAGCCTCAACGAGAAAGTCGAGGATCTATTGCTGTACGCGCGGCCCAAACCCGCGCGGCTTCAGCCCGTTGATGTCGCCGCGCTCCTGCGTGACGTCGCCTCGAGCGCCCGCGTCGCCACCGGCTACGCCGGGCCGCCAATTCCAATCGAGGGTGGTCACGGCGCGATGGCCCTTGCGGATCCCGATATGCTCCGCGCCGCGCTGCTCAACGTCACCATGAACGCCTGCCAGGCGGCGGGCACCAGCGACGTCGATATTCACATTACGATCGAGGACGCGGCATGCCGGATCGCGATCCGCGATCGTGGACCAGGCATCGCGGCCGGTGTCCGCGACCGCGTCTTCGAACCGTTCTTCACGACACGAGCCGGCGGTACCGGCCTCGGCCTCGCCATCGTCAAACGTCTGCTGGAGCTTCAGAACGGAGCGATCGTGCTCGGGGAACGGCCCGGTGGAGGTACCGTCGCGGAGGTCACAGTCCCTTCACCCCGGTCGCCTGCCACATCATCCTGAGTTGCTCCTCTGAACACCGCGCCGGGCGGCAGGGCGAGTACGAGCCCTGGCGACAAGCAGAGCATCCGGTAGGTCACCGATCCCATGTGCGGTCCGAGCAGCGGCGATCCATGCAGCCCCATGATCACGAGGCCGGCATTACGATCGCGAGCAACCTTCGCCAGTTCCTCAGCGGGATCGCCGTAGGCAACGAGCGCCTCTGGATGAAGCCGGAGTGGCAGGGTCGCCATCAACTCGTTCAAGCCGTCTTCGGCCAACGCGCGGCGGTCCGCTTCAAGCCCGGCCAGATGGAGCCTCGCGGCGAGCGGGCTCTTCAGCGGCTCGATGACGTGCACCAGGATCATCGGCACGCCAAGCAGTTCGGCGAGCTGGCGCGCAATCTGGGTTTGCCGGACGGACGCGGGCGACAAATCCACGGGCACGAGAATCCGGCCGATCAGCCGCTTGATGTCCTCACGACCGAGCTGGCCAGGATCACTTGCCGGCGTAATCAGCACTGGGATGGTCGTCTCACGCAACACCCGCTCGGTCGTCGATCCGAAAAACAGTTTCCGGAAACCAGTCAGGCCGTGAGTGCTGATGACGATGAGCTCGCAAGAGCGCTCGCGCGCAACGCGCAGGACCTCGGCGGCGGGCTTTCCGACGGCCACTTCGTACTCGAGAATCGCAAGGACCGGTGAGTCGGGACCAAACGTCTTGGCCGCGAACTCTTCCATTTCCTGTTTGGCAGCGGCGGGTGTCCAGACGATCCCGGTGCCGAGGTCGACGGCTTCAGTCAGGAGCGGATCCTCGACGGTCAACACAATCAATCGAGTCGAGAAGTTCCTGGCAATCGCCGCCGCATAACGCAATGCTCCTGCCGAGAACTTTGAAAAGTCGACAGGACAAAGGATCGATGGGCGAACGTTCATGCGGCCTCCTGGGTTGCGGCTGCGTTACTGCAACGTGCATGCCCTGCACATCGCTCCGGATCATCGTACCAAAGCCGCCGCGCGCAGATGGACGCAACCGCGTTGTGGGAAATTCTTCGCAGGGCAGGAAAAAATCCTCATGGCATGATCGTGTCCGCAGGAGATCCACGTGCGAGCGATGGCCATGACCCGCGTCCGGCAACGAGGCGTCGAGCCACTCGAGCTCGCCGCGCCAGTAGTCGGACCGCGACAGGTACTCGTCGAAGTGGCGGCGTGCGGCGTGTGCCGCACCGATCTCCACGTGGTCGATGGGGACCTGCCGAATCCTGCCCTGCCGATCGTCCCCGGCCACGAGATCGTCGGGCGAGTCGTGCAAGC
>Ga0209382_10010498_pt1 | contig 11527 bp, 11 predicted proteins | sample SoiMetdeltSBSDD5_FD_187599 | JGI IMG/M metagenome (GOLD analysis project Ga0209382, IMG submission 187599) | Bulk soil microbial communities from a Populus tree surrounding site in Tennessee, USA - Soil MetaG P. deltoides SBSDD5 (SPAdes) (version 2) | ecosystem: Environmental > Terrestrial >...
GTGTAGCCGGCACCGCCGAAGAGTTGCACCGCGTCCGTGGTGACGGACATGGCGACGTCGGAGGCGAAGCACTTGGCGGCGGCGGAGATGAAGCCGAGCTTGGGCTCGCCGCGTTCGGCGCGGGCGGCGGCGACGTAGACCATGTGCCGGGCGGCCTCGATCTTCATGGCCATGTCGGCGAGCATGAACTGCACGCCCTGGAAGTCAGCGATGGCCTTGCCGAACTGGCGGCGCTGGCGGACGTAGTCGAGCGAGGCGTCCAGGGCGCCCTGGGCGATGCCGACGGCCTGGGCGCCGATGGTCGGCCGGGTGTGGTCGAGGGTGGCCAGCGCGGTCTTGAAGCCGGTGCCGGGCTCGCCGATGATCCGCTCGGCGGGGATGGTGCAGTTCTCGAGGTAGAGCTCCCTGGTCGGGGAGCCCTTGATGCCGAGCTTGCGCTCCTTGGGGCCGACGCCGAAGCCGGGGTCGTCGCGGTGCACGGCGAACGCGCTGATGCCGTTCGCGCCGCGGTCCGGGTCGGTCACCGCCATGACGGTGTACCAGGCGGACTCGCCGGCGTTGGTGATCCATGCCTTGGTGCCGTTGAGCACCCAGTGGTCGCCGTCGAGGCGGGCCCGGGTGCGCATGGCGGCGGCGTCGGAGCCGGCCTCGCGTTCGGAGAGCGCGTAGGAGCTGCCCGCACCGGCCGCCACCGCCGGCAGCACGAGCCGCTTCAGCTCCTCCGAGCCGCTGAGCATGATCGGCACGGTGCCGAGCTTGTTCACCGCCGGGATGAGCGATGACGAGGCGCAGACCCGGGCGACCTCCTCGATGACGATGCAGGTGGCCACCGAGTCGGCGCCCTGGCCGCCGTAGGCATCGGGGATGTGCACGGCGTGCAGCCCGGCCTTCACCAGCGCGTCGCGGGCCTCGGCGGGGAAGCGGCTGTCGGCGTCAACGGCGGCGGCGTGCGGCGCGATCTGCTTCTCGGCCAGCGCGCGGACCGTCTCACGCAGGGCGTCGTGCTCCTCGGCCAGCCGGTAGGTGTCGAAGTTCGGGTCCACACCCGAAACGATAGGTCATCCGACTAACCGGGCTCCTCGGCGTGCGAGCCACCCGACAGCTGCACCCGCAGCGCGGCATCCTTGTCCAGCACCGCGTCGTGCAGCCCCTGCTGGAACGCGGCCATGGCGGCCTGCAGCGCCGGGTCGGCCGCCGCCAGGATGCGCACGGCGAGCAGGCCGGCGTTGCGCCCGCCGCCGATCGACACCGTGGCGACGGGCACGCCGGCCGGCATCTGCACGATGGACAGCAGCGAGTCCAGCCCGTCCAGCTGGCGCAGCGGCACCGGCACGCCGATCACCGGCAGCACGGTCGCCGCCGCCACCATGCCCGGCAGGTGCGCCGCTCCCCCCGCGCCGGCGATGATCACCCGCAGGTCCCGGCCGGCGGCCGCCGCCGCGTAGTCGAGCATCCGCCGCGGCGTGCGGTGCGCCGACAGCACCGACACCTCGTACGCGATGTCGAACTCGGTCAGCGCCTGCACGGCGGCGGACATCACCGGCCAGTCCGAGTCGCTGCCCATGACCACCCCGACCATCGGGTGTTCGGCCATCCGCTGCTCCTCTCGCTGAAGGCGGTCGCGAGGATGTGGAATTTCCCCACTAGAGCTGGGGCGATATCACATCGTCGCGTAAGGAGTGGGGACGCCAGCCGTCGGCCCAGGTGGCGGTGGACAGCCACGCGGCGGCCAGCTGGGCGCGCGGGCGCGCCTGGTCGAGGCGCTCGCCGAGCAGGGTGACGTGGCCGAGCTTGCGGCCGGGCCGCTCCGCCTTGCCGTAAAGGTGCACCCTGGCGTCGGGGAAACGGGCGAGGAGGTGGTGCAGCCGCTCGTCGAGGCACATCCGCGGTGGCGTCGCGGCGCCGAGCACGTTGGCCATCACGGTCGCCGGCGCGGTCGACGCCGGTGAGCCGAGCGGGTAGTCGAGCACGGCGCGCAGGTGCTGCTCGAACTGGGAGGTGCGGGACCCCTCGATGGTCCAGTGTGCGGAGTTGTGCGGCCGCATGGCCAGCTCGTTGACCACCGGCCCGCCGGCGGTGTGGAACAGCTCGACGGCGAGCACCCCGACCACGTCGAGCTCGGCGGCGATCCGCAGCGCCAGCTCCTGCGCCTGTACCGCCTGCGACGCCGGCACCCCGGGCGCCGGCGCGAGCACCTCGACGCAGATGCCCTCGCGCTGCACGGTCCGCACGACCGGCCAGGCCACACCCTGGCCGAACGGCGAGCGGGCCACCACGGCGGCCAGCTCGGCCAGCATCGGCACGCACTGCTCGACGAGCAGCGGCCGGCCGGCGCCCAGCAGCTCGGCCACCACCCGCCGGGCCCCGGCCGGGGTGTTCAGCATCCACACGCCGCGCCCGTCGTAGCCTCCGCTGGTCGCCTTGAGCACGCACGGCCAGCCGTGCACCGCGCCGAAGCGCACCGCGTCGCCGGGCGAGCAGACCTCGCGAAACGGCGGCACCGGCACGCCGAGCTCGGCCAGCCGCCGGCGCATGGCCAGCTTGTCCTGGGCGTGCCGCAGGGCGTCGGGGCCGGGCAGCACGGTGACCCCGGCGTCGACCAGGGCCCGCAGGTGCCCGGGCGGCACGTGCTCGTGGTCGAACGTCAGCACGTCGCAGCCGTCGGCGAAGGCGCGCAGCGTGTCCAGGTCGCGGTAGCTGCCGACCACGACGTCCCTGGCCACCAGCGCGGCCGGGTCGGCCGGCGAGTCGGCCAGCACTCGCAGTGACTGCCCGAGCGCCACCGCGGCCTGGTGGGTCATCCTGGCCAGCTGCCCGGCCCCCACCATGCCCACGCGGGGTGTTGCGATACGTGCCTCCACTATGGTCGCGCAGCGTAGCGGCCGCGCCGGGCGAGGTCGTGAGTGGCGTTTGGTGCTGGAACCCCAATCGCCACTCACAGGGGCGCTAGCCCACCCCGAGCTCGCGGGCGATGACCATCCGCTGGACCTCGGAGGTGCCCTCGCCGATCTCCAGGATCTTGGCGTCGCGCCAGTGCCTGGCCACCGGGTACTCGTTCATGAAGCCGTAGCCGCCGAAGATCTGGGTCGCGTCCCTGGCGTTGTCCACCGCGATGGTCGAGGCGTGCAGCTTGGCCACCGCGGCCTGGCGCTTGAACGGCAGGCCGGCCACCAGCCGGGCGGCGGCGTCGTACACGGCCAGCCGCGCGGTGTGCGTGCGCACCTCCATGTCCGCGATCTTGAACTGGATGGCCTGGTAGTGGCCGATGTTGTTGCCGAACGCTGAGCGCTGGGCCGCGTAGCGCACGCTCTCGTCCACGCAGCCCTGGGCCAGCCCGACCGCGAGCGCGGCGATCGCCACCCGGCCCTCGTCCAGGGTGGACAGGAACTGGGCGAACCCGCGGCCGCGCTCGCCGATCAGGTTGCCGGCGGGCACCCGCACGTCGTCGAAGGACAGCTCGTGGGTGTCCGATGCCCGCCAGCCGACCTTGGAGTACTTGGGCGCGACGGTGAAGCCGGGCGTGCCGGACGGCACCAGGATGGTCGAGATCTCCTTGCGGCCGTCGCGCGGCGGGCCGGTCACCGCGGTGACCGTGACGAACGAGGTGATGTCCGTGCCCGAGTTGGTGATGAAGCTCTTCGAGCCGTTGATCACCCACTCGTCGCCGTCCAGCCGGGCGGTGGTGCGGTTGGCGCCGGCGGCGTCGGAGCCGCTGCCCGACTCGGTCAGGCCGAACGCGGCCAGCGCCCGGCCGGTGGTCAGGTCGGGCAGCCACCGCTGGCGCTGCTCCTCGGTGCCGAACCGGTACACCGGCATGGCACCGAGCGAGACGGCCGCCTCGAGCGTGATGGCCACCGACGAGTCGGCCCTGGCCAGCTCCTCCAGGGCCAGGCACAGCGCGAAGTAGTCGCCGCCCATGCCGCCGTACTGCTCGGGGAACGGCAGCCCGAACAGCCCCATCTCCCCCATCTGGGCGATTACCTGGTACGGGAACTCGCCGGTCTCGTCGTGGTGCTCGGCCCGCGGCGCGACGACCTTGCGTGCGAAGTCCTCGACCGTCTTGCGCAGCGCTTCCTGCTCCTCGGTGAGCCGAAAGTCGACCATGGTGGCACCATCCGACGGCTAGTTGGGCCGAATTAGTAGGGCGTCCTACAGTTGGTCGTCCTAGTGTCACACCCGGCCGGGTCCGCCGCCATCCCCGCTGACAGTGACCTGCGACCTACGTCCGTATCCTGCATAAGTGTCCGTCGTTGAGGCCGTGCTCGCCCGCATCCCCGAGCCATACCGCGGGGTCGCCATCAAGCACCGGGAGCTGGTGAAGTTCGCGCTCGTCGGCGGCACCACGTTCGTGGTCGACACGCTGGTGTTCATCACCCTCAAGACCACCGTCCTGGCCCCCAAGCCGGTCACGGCCAAGATCATCGCGGTGCTGGTGGCGACGATCGTCGGCTACGTCCTCAACCGCGAGTGGTCCTTCCGTACCAGGGGCGGCCGCGAGCGGCACCACGAGGCCGCGCTGTACTTCGCCATCAGCGGCATCGGCATGGCCATCAACGCGGCCCCGCTGTGGATCTCCCGGTACGTCTTCGACCTGCAGGTGCCCGAGGTCAGCCGGTTCACCATGGAGATCGCGGACTTCACCAGCGCGCAGATCATCGGCACCCTGCTCGCCATGCTCTTCCGCTGGTGGGCCTTCCGCCGCTATGTCTTCCCGGACGCCGACGCGCGCCCACGGATGCGGCGGGTGCCGGTAGTCCCGGTAATCCCGGCGCTGACCGCGCGTGCGCTGCCGGCCGACGCCGACGGCTGCGACCCGGAGCCCTACGGCCACCCGTAACGGCCTAGAACCGCCGCCATGTATGGCACCACCGGTGGTACCGTACATGAGGTGCACAAGACGACGCTGTACCTCTCGGACGAGCTGCGCAGGGCCGTTGCCGCCGCAGCCCGCCGCCGGGGCGTGTCCGAAGCCGCCGTGATCAGGGAGGCCATCGCGGCCGCGGTTGCCACCGACCGGCCGATGCCACGGGCGGCGATCTTCCGTAGCGACGTCCTGATGGCCCGTGACGTCGACAGCCAGCTCGCCGGGTTCGGCGAGCTGTGATCATCGCCGACACCAGCGGGCTGCTCGCCCTGTTCAACGCCGCCGAACCGGACCATCCCACGGTGGCGCAGGTGGTGGCCGGCGAGCCCGACCAGCTGGTGATCTCCCCGTTCGTGCTTGCCGAGCTGGACTACCTGGTCGGCACCAGGATCGGCGTGGCCGCCGAGACGGCAATGCTCCGCGAGCTGGCCGGCGGCGCGTACCACCTGGCGACCATCGACCCCGACCAGCTCGCCGTCGCCGCCGGCCTGGTCGAGCGGTACCGCGACCTACGCATCGGGCTGGCGGACGCCTCGCTCGCGGTGCTGGCCGAGCGGTATCGAACCCGACGGCTACTCACCCTGGACCGGCGGCATTTCACCGTGGTGCGCCCGCTGTCCGGTGGCGTTTTCGACCTGCTCCCATAGCGCCCCGGGCCAGCAGGGTGTCCAGCGGCCAGCAGGGTGTCCAGCGGCTGGCTGCCCTGGACACCCTGGCGCCCACTGCTACCTCAGCGAGCCGACCCCACCCTTGTCATCGGGTCGGCAGGCATCGGCCTCAGCCGAGGACCCGGCCGTAGATGTTCTGGTCCAGGCCACCCGCGGTGGGGCAGGTGTCCGGCCCGAAGCCGCCACCGGGCAGCGGCGCCCGGCACTGCATGACGTCGAAGCCGTCGGTGCCGTCGCCGTTGGAGTAGCGCGGGTCGGTGCCGGGCACCGTGTCCCGGGTGTCGGTCCACGTCATGAGCACCGTGCCGCCGGCGGCCGAGATGAAGTTGTAGTCGCCGAAGAACACGGTGTCCCGATCGCCGAACTGCTCGAACTGCGGCATGGTCGGCACCGAGGACGCCTGCTGCACCGCCCAGCTTGCGCCGCCGTCCGCCGAGCTGGCGTAGAACGAGTGCACCCCGGGGCCGGCCGAGACCGCACCCGGCGGGTTGGCCGCCACGGCGATGTTGCCGATCGGCGCCGCGCGCCAGTCCAGCGCGCCCGGCCCGTCCGCGCCGTCGAAACGGCTGTCCTGCCACACGGCGTGCAGCCGGCCGCTGTCGGCCGAGATGTCGGCGAAGAACTGGTGGCCCTTGGCCTGCGGGTCGATCCTGGCCGGCGCCGACCACGACGCGCCGCCGTCGGAGGTGCTGGACAGGTAGAGCGCGGACTGGCTGCCGACGCCCGGCTGGATCGTGCCGTACGTCGTGCCGGTCGGCGTCTCCGTGCCCGGCACGCTGGCCTCGAACGCGACGTACACCCGGTCCGGGTCACCGCTCGAGGTCGGGTCGGCGGTGACGTGCATCAGGGAGCTGGCGCGGAAGAAGACGTAGCCGCTCTGGCACGCCAGCGGCCCGTCCCCGCAGTCCCGGGCGGAGGCCCGCGGCGACGGCGAGGAGCACGCGCCGGGGGTGGCGTCCGCCGCGAGGCACGCCGTGTACTTGGCCTGGCCGTACGCGCTGGCGTTGACGGTGGTGTCGGTCGGGTCCCAGCCGACGAACGGCGCGACAACGGCCGGCTGGCTGAAGTGCGCGCCACCGTCGGTGGACTTGGCGACAACGGCGGCGTTGCCCTGCTGCCCGTTGGCGGTCTCGAACTGCCGCCACGCGACGTAGACGTCGCCGTCGCGGGTCGTGGTGATGTCGCAGAACTGGTTGCCCTGCACCCCGTCGGAGATCTTCATGGGGTTGGAGAACGTGACGCCGCCGTCGGTCGAGCGGACGAAGAACACGCCGTTGTTCGCGCTCGCGGTGAACCTAGCCCAGCACACGTAGACGTTGCCGGCGTGCGGGCTGTCCGCGCCGCGGTCGACCTCCAGCTGCACCTTGTCGTGGAACAGCCCGAGGAAGATCGGGCTGGGGGTGCCGCGCGCCACGAGCGTGGTGTGGTCATAGGTCGGGGCCGGGCCACCCGGCCACGAGTACCGCGCGACCCAGATCGAGCCGAACGCCGGCTGCCCGCGGTTGAACGCGATGCCCGCGTAGTAGAGGTGCCCATCGTTGTCCCAGGCCTGCACGGGGTCGCCGGCGTCGGACACGCCGAGCGCCGAGAGCGGGGACGCCTGGCCGGCCGGCGATGCGTCGCCGCGGTAGCCGGGCACCAGGCTGTTGGTCCAGCTCGCGCCGCCGTTGGCCGAGTAGTAGAAGCCGGCCCAGGTACCACCCACGGTCGGCACCGGGCAGTAGTCGTTGGCCCCCGACGTCATCAGGTTCGGGTTGTGCGGCGCCACCGCGGCCGTCGGCTCGTTCTGCTGGCGCCGGTTCGTCGAACAGCTCGCGGTGGTGGCATCGGCGCCGCCGTCGTAGCGCACGTACGCGCGGCCGCTGACCTGCACGTCTGTTGGCGCGGCCGAGGCCGGCAATCCCGGCAGGGTCAGCACGAGCGCGGCAGAGCTGATCAGGACGGCACTTCGGGTCGGAAATCTCAATGGGCTCACCCGTCTGTCCAGGTCGGGGTCGTTACCATGCCCGCCGCGGGGATGACCCGCGACGAACCGCGATCACGCTACGCCGGCCGGGTCTCCGCGAACACCACCCGCAAGCATGGCGGCATCATTCGGGCGGGTACGTAAACGGCACCTGCGTGCGGGACGAGGTGACTCCTCGCAGCCGCCTACTACACTGCGTGGTTACCCTGGCCAGCTGAACCCCTCCCATTTGGCCGATTCCCCGGGCCGCCGGCCGGTGGTTGCATGGAACTCCCTGCTCTCGCCCCAAAAGCCTGTCACCCCGAGCATCCCCTGCCGATGCAAAGGAGATCACCGTGCGACGCTCAGCTCGAACGGGTGCTGGTCCTACGAGCGCGTGGTCCAGGGAAACTGGCACATCTGCCACTACGACGGCAGGGTCAGCGGCACCGGGCCGCGCTGGGTCTACGACGACACCAGCCCATTGCACGATCTGTCCACCGAAACGTCTCGCATACTCAACTGCGCGGCGGGCAGGTCATCCGGATACAAGTTCATGGCTCGCCGAAATGGCGCATGGCGCAAGCTCAATCCCAACGGGGTAGTCACCCGTTTCTACGCGGAAACGTACTCCAGCGACAGCACCGTCAACGACTACTGGAGTGCGTGGACGGCCAACACCGGCATCGGCCGGCCGATGATCAATGTCGGCCCGGCGTCGAACGCCACCGCACAGAGCGTCACCGAGTTCGTCTGCCGTTCGGTTTCCTCCGGCACCTACATCGGCATCTACTCCAGCTCGGAGGTCTCTCCCAACAACGGCAAGCTGAACGCGATCCAGAACGGGCTGAACGCCTGCACCGGCTGAGCTCGGCGGCACGTGCTCCAGCCCGGCGGCGCCAGCCGGCGGCGCGCGCCGTGAGAACATCCGGCGAATGGACGGACATGACGACCTGACGCTGGCGTTGCGGCTGGCCGACGCCGCCGACGCGATCACCGAGGCCCGCTACGGCGCGCGCGACCTCCGGGTGGACCGCAAGCCCGACCGCAGCCCGGTCACCGACGCAGACCTGGCCGTCGAGGACGCCGCGCGCGCGGTGCTCGCGGCCGAGCGGCCGGCCGACGCCGTGGTCGGCGAGGAACGCGGCGGGTCGGAGTCCGATGCTCGCACCGGCCGGGCCTGGCTGCTGGATCCGATCGACGGCACCAAGAACTTCCTGCGCGGGATACCCGCATGGGCAACCTTGATCGGCCTGCTGGACGGCGGCGTGCCGGTGGTCGGCGTGGTCAGCGCGCCGGCCCTGCGCCGGCGCTGGTGGGCGGTGCGCGGCGGCGGCGCGTGGGTCGGTGTGTCAGGCGATCGGTCCGGCGCACGCGCGGCGCACGAGGATCGCGCCGCACGGCGGATCTCGGTGTCCGCGGTGACCTCGCTCGGCGACGCCTACGTGTCCACCACGGACCTCGGCTCCTGGGACGAGTACCACTCCCGGGCCGCCTACCTCGCCCTGGTCGACGCCTGCTGGGAGAGCCGCGCCTTCGGCGATTTCTGGCAGCACTGCCTGGTGGCCGAGGGCGCCATCGATCTCGCCGCGGAGCCCATCGTCAACCCGTGGGACCTGGCCGCGCTGCAGGTCATCGTCGAGGAGGCCGGCGGCGGCTTCACCGACCTGACCGGCGCGCGCCGGCACGACGGCGGCACCGTGCTGTCCTCCAACGGCCGGCTGCACGAGCCGGCCCTGCGCCTGCTTCGCAGGTCAGGCTCGTGAGTGGCGATCGGTGTCCCAACACCAATCGCCACTCACGAGGTCATACGGGGGTGACGCCGTGGCGGCGGCGGGAGAAGTGGCGGTCCTTGGGGGCGGCGGCGGCGAACCGGCGGATGAGCTCAGCGCGCAGGTGCTCCGGCTCCAGGATGGCGTCGACGACCAGCTCGCTGGCCAGCCGCACGATGTCGATGTCCACCTCGTACTCGGCGCGCCGCGCGGCGACGAACGCGGCCCGCTCGGCCTCGTCGTCGATCGCGGCGATCTTGTTGGCATACACGGCGTTCACGGCCGCCTCCGCGCCCATGACGGCGATCTTGGCGGTGGGCAGCGCGATCGTGGCGTCCGGCTCGAAGCCCGGCCCGGCCATGGCGTAGAGCCCGGCGCCGTAGGCCTTGCGGACCACGACGCAGATCTTGGGCACGGTCGCCTCGGAGATCGCGCTGATCATCTTGGCGCCGTGGCGGATGATGCCCTGCTTCTCCACCGCCGAGCCGACCATGAAGCCCGGCACGTCGGAGAGGAACAGCAGCGGGACGTTGAACGCGTCGCACAGCTGCACGAACCGGGTCGCCTTGTCCGCGGAGTCGACGAACAGCACGCCGCCCTTGAACATCGAGTTGTTGGCCACCACGCCGACCACCCGGCCGTCCAGCCGGGCGAAGCCGACCAGCACCTCGCGCGCCCACAGCGCGTGGATCTCGAACAGGCTGCTGCCGCCGTCCTGCCCGGCGTCGACCAGCGCGCGGACGAACCTGCGCATGTCGAAGGCCATCCGCTCGTTGGCCGGCACCCGGAGGTCGCCCTTGCCGGCCGGCGCGGCGGGCGCCTGCGGCGGCGCGCCCTGCCAGTTGGACGGCAGGTAGGACAGGTACCTGGCGACGACCTGCAGCGCCTCGTCCTCGGTCTTGCACAGGAAGTGACCGCAGCCGGACTGGGTGCAGTGCATGGTGGCGCCGCCCATGGCCTCCAGCGTGGTCTTCTCGCCGGTGACCATCTCGACCATCCGGTCCGAGCCCAGGTACATCGAGGCGTTCCCGTCGACCATGGCCACCACGTCGCAGAACGCCGGGATGTACGCGCCGCCGGCCGCCGACGGCCCGAACAGCGCGCACACCTGCGGGATCGAGCCGGACGCCCGCACCTGGTTGTAGAAGATCTTGCCGGCGCCCCGGCGGCCGGGGAAGAGCTGCACCTGGTCGGTGATCCTGGCCCCGGCGGAGTCCACCAGGTAGATCATCGGCACCCCGGTGGCGTAGGCCCGCTCGATGATGCGGATGATCTTCTCGACGGTGCGCGCGCCCCACGAGCCGGCCTTGACGGTCGAGTCGTTGGCCATCACGGCCACCGGCCGGCCGGCCACCGTGGCGGTGCCGGTGATCACCCCGTCGGCCGGCAAGCCGCTGGCGAAGGCGTTGGCGTACTGGCCGTCCTCGACGAAGCTGCCGGCGTCCACCAGCCGGGCGACGCGCTCGCGGGCGAACATCTTGCCGCGCCTGGCGTTCGCCTCGTGGTATTTCGGCGCGCCGCCGGCCAGCGACTTCTCGTGCACCTCCGCGAGGTGCGCGACCGGCCGATCCGGCAGCTCGGGCATGGCATCGATCTTGCCGTCCTTGGACGAGGCGCTGGTCTGGCTCACGGGCAGAGGGTACGGCCGCAATTGTTAGGACGTCCAAGTGACGTCGGGCGCACAAAGGCCTTCCGGGGTGACCACTGGTGGGGGTGGGATTGGGTGCGGTAGGAACGGCGGATGCGCCGACTCGCCATCACCTGTGCCATCGCCGTTTCCGCCTTCGCCACCGGCCTGCTGGCCGCCGCACCGGCCGCAGCGGCCCCGGACAACGCGGGGACGCTGCACATCACGCTCGACTGCGGCGGCCAGACCATCGCCGCGGTGTTCCAGCTGTCCTCGGCCGATGCCTTCCACGTGGTCGGCACGAGCTCGAACTTCCTGTGGAAGTCGCTGGACTACGTGACCCCGGACGGGCAGACCGGGCGCATCGAGCGCGGCGTCAACGGGGCCGGCCACGAGCTGGTGACCTGCACCTACACCGGCGCGGTGAGCGGCAACCAGTACACCGCGACGGGGTTCTTCACCCGCTGACGACGAGCGCCAACCCGGGGAGAACCTGTCCACCTACTTGGACCGGGCGCATAACGGCGAGACCATCGAGGTGACCGACCGTGGCACCCCGGTCGCCGTACTCATGCCGCTCCCCGAGGAGCGGCGTGCCCTCGCCGAACTCATCGCCTCTGGCGTTGTCAAGCCGGCCAAGCGGCCGTGGCA
>Ga0209382_10010501_pt1 | contig 11525 bp, 5 predicted proteins | sample SoiMetdeltSBSDD5_FD_187599 | JGI IMG/M metagenome (GOLD analysis project Ga0209382, IMG submission 187599) | Bulk soil microbial communities from a Populus tree surrounding site in Tennessee, USA - Soil MetaG P. deltoides SBSDD5 (SPAdes) (version 2) | ecosystem: Environmental > Terrestrial >...
GTCAGGCAGCCCGGCCGCGAACCGCGCGGCCGCTTCGGCGCGCGTGGCGCGCACGCGCTGGCGTTCAGGCGACAGCGTGGCGAGCGTTGGAATCCGCCCATCAACCGGATCGACGATGAGCGACGTGCGTCGATCAGCCGTGATCTTGAGCCTTCGCGCGTCCATCCAGTGCTCGTTGTACGCGCGGTTGACGTCGGCGGCGTTGCCGCCGTCGCGCCGATCGCGCGAGAGGTCGAACGCCAGCGACTTCTGGAATTCCTCGGCCTCCTCGTCGCTGAGGACGTCCTTTTCGCCGATGTTGGCCGGTCGCTGCAGCGGCGTACTCGTCGCGTCGTTCCAGACGCCCTGCAGATCCGGATCGCCCCAGGGCGTCTTTGGCGGGTTGTATTTTCTTGGTGTCTGTCCAGACGCCGTGGTCACGAGTCCCACCGCGACAACCACGACGAACAAGGCGAAGTATCGGTAGCGCATCGTCGTCACCTCGCGGCCTGCTTGCGAAACTTTCCGAAAAGAAGTTCCTCGGTGAATGGGACGCACTTGAATTCGAGCAACTGGACGTTCTTCTCCATCCGGCGGTAGAGCGGGAAGCTGATTTTCCACGGACGCGTGAACACGTTCGGGTCCTCGATGGTCGCCTCGTAGAGCATGTGATACGGGCTGAGCGGCGTATAGCGCTCGACGACGTGGAGCGCGTCGCTGTGGAAGTCACCGGCGCGATCGAACCACGTCTCCTCGCGCTGGCCGGTGACGTCGACGACGAGCGTGTCGCCTTCCCAGCGTCCACGCGACCATCCCATCCACGCATCGGTCGGCGCCGCCTGCTCCCAGTTCATGCGGACGATGCGCGTGGCGCTCGTGAACTCATATGCCATCAGGATGTACGGGCTCGTCCCCTGGACGATCTGGAACGGGAAGGGCATGTAGGTCGCGCGCGGCACGCCAGGCATGTAGCACTTCAACTCCGGGTCGCCGAGCGCGTGCCACGTCTTGTCGTTGCTGACATCGACCCGCAGCCGGTTTTCGAAGTTGGCTTTCTTCCTGGCGAGCGCTTCGGGCTTATAGGGAATCTCCCCGCCTTCGACGATGCTCTGGCCGGCCGGCCCGGCGCCGTACGCGCCACTGAGCTCGGGATGGGGACCCGGCTGGGCCTCGTGATCCTCGAGATCCCAGTTCGCCGTGACGAGCGCCTGCCAGATGCCGTTCAGGTCCGGGTGGCCGTCGGCCAATCGCGGCGCCCGATAGGTCGCTGGAAACTGCTGGCCTGCCTGTGGACGCTGCTGGCCGAACAGGGGATGAACACCGAGCGCGAGAAGAACACTGACGCCGGCTATGCCAAGGAACACCATCATGCGCCGAAGCTGCATACTGGGCCTCCCGAGGTTCCGCGCTGTCGAAGTGTGGTGGTACCACGGCCGGTCGCCGCGGTCAAGCAGCAAGGTGGCTGGGGTAGCTGGGTGTGGGTCAAGGAGGGGTCACGCCCGCGCTCCAGTTGATCACCAGCGTGATTGCGGTTGATGCCGTTTCCTCCACGAAGGAGTTGACGAGAAACCGCTGACCGTCTGCCGAAACATCGAAGGGAAATGCATCCAGACGCACTTGCGGTCGGAGCCGAACAGTGAATAGCGGACGCACCGCACCCACAGAGAATTCAGCACCCTTTTCGCTAACCGTGGCCGCGCTCAAAATATTGCCGGATGTCACATAGAAGATCTCGCTCCCGTCTCTTCGCCACCGTGGAAAACCGCCTCCTGCGGGAGAGACTCGCCACCGGCCGCCAGGTCCCGGAAATGGTGTGACATACACTTCCATCTGCCCGGATTCGTTCGAGCTGTACGCGATCCACCGACCGTTGGGTGAGAACTGACCCTGTGTTTCGGTGAACGGAGTCTCCAGAAACGGGAAGGCCTTTCGCGGTTCAACAAGCGGTAACACCCACAAGTCGCTTCTTTTCAAAGTGCCGCTGCCGAACACGTAGAGCAGGAATCGACCATCCGAGGACACGCTCTCCGGGAACTCGCCGAGGCTGTCCTCGAGCACGAGTTCTTCGCTCGAGCCGTTCGAGCCCTTTTGATACACATCGATGCCGCCTTTGCGTCCCGATGCGAACATGACGCGGCCGACGTCAGGTGACCACACTGGCCCAATCTCGTCCGAGGCGTCGGATGTGAACCGCGTGCGCAGGCCGCGCGCGACGTCGTAGAGCCACAGATCGTATGAGCTCTTTGCCGGATCGAGGACGCTCACAGCGGCCTGCCGGCCGTCCACCGACAGCGCCACTTCGGCGTAATCCGCCGGATCGCCCAGCAGCGCGATCTGCTTTCCTCCGCGGTCGAACCACACCAACTGCGATCTGACTTGATCGAGACCTGCTTGATAGGCAATCGCTCCAGTGTCTGCGACGGAGAACGCACCTGCGGGGCCGGTGTCGCCGGCCCCGGGGACTTGCACCTGTTCCGCGACAGGAACCGGCTGGCCAGTGAGTTCCAGGCGACTGACGTCGAAGGGCTGCGCCATGAGCATGCGCCCGCGAAGGAAGAACAGATGACCATCGGCGTACTTGGCGTTGGAGCCGCCCTGCAGGAGCAGCTTGTGTGGTTCATTGGGATCGAGCGAGCCGACGTAGACAGCCCGCGGGTCGATGGCTCCACCGCTCTTACTCCCCAGCGCGAAATAGAGAAAGTGGCGGTTGTCCGGCAGGAAGAACGGAAACCAGTGCTGCGAGTCTCCATTCGCTGTGTCGAGCGTGGTCGCGGGAGTTGGCGTGCCGCCGAGCGCAGAAACCCGATGGAGCGGTGAGCCGCCTGACGGCGTGAACAGGATCACGTCCTCTGTGTTCCACGCTCCCGTCGCGTTCGCCGCCGCGTCGCACAGCGTCGCGACGGGGCCGCCAGTGGCCTCGATCTTCTTCAGTTTGCCCTGTGAGGTGAACGCGACATACCGGGAGTCCGGCGACCAGAATGGGAACGCAGCGCCATCGGTTCCCGCGAGTGGTTGTGCGACCGTCGAGTCGAGCGAACGAACCCAGAGCTGCGTCCTTCCATCGCCGTCCGTTCCCACGAATGCGACGCGCCGGCTATTTGGTGACAGCGCAAAGCGTCCCGCGGGGAACGTGGAAAAGCTGACGCGCTCGGGAAGGAGAATCGACGAGCGATACGTGCCTGCGTCGACAGGCGATGACCCATTCGAGAGTCCGGCGCGACGGGAGACCACCACCGCCACGAGCGCGATCAAGCACACACCCGCAGCAATCCACGCGATGCGCTCGCGTAGCGTGATGCGCGCGGCGGATGCCGATCGATCCAGCGATCGGTCCGCGCCTGGCTCGGTCGGCGCTACCAGCATCTCGTCGAGTTCGATTCGCGCATCGGCGATGTCGTGAAGACGCCGATTGCGATCTTTCTCGACACATCGGCGCATCAGCCAGCGAAGCCTCGCAGGCGTTGACGCAGGCAACGCGTTCCAGTCAGGCTGACTCCCCAGAATGGCCGCAAACGTATCCGAGACGGTCTCTCCAGGGAACGCCTGTCGGCCCGCGAGCATCTCGTAAAGTACGCAGCCGAAGGCCCAGACGTCAGCCCGCCGGTCAAGCGGCTTGCCACGTGCCTGTTCCGGCGGCATGTACGCCGCTGTACCGAGGATGAGCCCTGCCGCTGTGAACGCGGGTGAAGTGATGGTGGGAGAGTCAGGCAGTTCCCCTGAGGCGACGCGTGACGGCTCCATCGTTTTCGCCAGGCCAAAGTCCAGCACCTTCACCGCGCCGTCCGGTCGAACCTTGACGTTGGCAGGTTTGAGATCGCGATGGATGATCCCTTGCCCGTGGGCCGCTTCGAGCGCCTCGGCAATCTGTTTGGCGATGGGCAGCGCCTCATCGAAGGAAATCGGCCCTTGCGCGATGCGATCCGCGAGCGTCGCGCCTTCCACCAGCTCCATGACGAGTGCCGTGGAGCCACCGGTATCCTCGATGCCGTAAATGTGAGCGATGTTTGGATGATTCAGCGAGGCCAGGATTTGCGCCTCGCGCTGAAGCCGTTCCAGTCGTTCAGCATCGGTTGCCAGTCCCGCCGGCAGCACCTTGACCGCGACATCGCGCTTCAGCTTGGTGTCTGTGGCCCGATACACCTCCCCCATGCCGCCCGTTCCGATCCGGGTCGACAACTCATAGGGGCCGAAACGCGTACCGGTCAGGAGCGCCACCGCGGCGATTCTAAGCTAACGTGGGCTGGAGCCGGGCGGGCGGGAACTCGAGCGTCCACTCGGCGTCGGCGGCGCTGCCGTCGTGGACGCTCGGATCTCCGTTCTATTCGTCGCTGCCGCCTGAGTGTTCCGATTCAATCAGGTAGAGCGTTGTGTTGCTCGTCGTCTTACCAGGGGCGGCCACTTCGTTGGCGATCGCGAGGTAGTGATTGCCGCGGTATTTGTAAGCAGCGAGGCCCTCCGGCGAGAGGTCTCCGTCGGTGACGATCATGTCCACGAAACTGACCGCGCCAAGGTCGGTGATGTCGAAGACGGCAATGGCACTCTTCGTCGTGCGCTCCAACCCGACGAACGCGAAGGTGCGCGAGCCGATTTTCAGCAGCGCGACGCCTTCGGGTTCCACACCCTTGTCACGGCTGCGGCCGTCGTCGTAGATGAGCCGTCGATTTGCTTCGCGGTCCAGGATGCTGCCACTGTCATAGACGATCTCGCCATCGGCGCGACGGATCGAGAAGGAACGGGCGCCAGCCGCAAACAGCCCCGCGCTCCTCAGGTCGGCCACCACGCGCAGGCGGTCCAGCGGGGAGGCAGCGCCGGCGGCGACACGGTCGACGTTGTCCTCGCGGAAATCACCCTCGTTGGCCATCACGAGGTAGGTCTCGCCGTGCCACTTGTACGTGGTGATCGAGTCGGGCATGTAGAGGCCCTTGGCGGCGACGGAGCGGAACAACACCTGCCCATCGTTGTCCTTGGGGTCGATTTCATTGCCAGGCAGGCTGAAGTCCTTGGCGCCGAGGCCAATGATCTCGGTGAATTGGCTGGACGCGAGATCCAGAACAGCAACCGCGTTGGCCTCCTGCAGCGTGACGAAGGCTGTTGTGTCGTCATGGTTGATCGCGATGTACTCGGGCTCGAAATCCATGCCGGTGGCGGTAGGGAGGCGCAGGTTGCTGCCCGATGTCGGGACGCCTTGCAACAGCGCGGTCGTCACGGTACGGGTTTCCATGTCGATGATGCTCACGCTGCCCGCCGGATCGACCGCCTGATATGCGGCGTCAGCCATACGATTGGGCGTCGCCTCGTTGGCGACCAGCAACTTGCTGCCGTCGTGGGTGAAGGTGAGCATGTCCGGCAATGAGCCGACACCGATCGGGTTGCCGCTCGGCACAAGGGTGGCCGTGTCATACAACAACACTGTGCCCGGGTTGCGACGATCGCAGTTGGGACACGCAGCCGACTGGCTCGCGGCCTCGACGGCAAACGCGGCGAGACCATTGTGGATAGCCACGCTGTTCACGGCCCCATGCGGCGTCACATCGATGTGCGTCACGAGCGCCCCCGTGTCGCCATCCACGACATCGACACCCACGATCCCGCCAACCCAAATCGTGTTGGTCCTGGGATCGAAGGCGGCAATCTCTGACACCTGTCCTGGGGTGGTGGGGCCATGCGTCCACAACTTGGTAAATGTGAGTGCGGCCTCGGGCTTCTTGGCGACGATGGGCTCATGAGCTCCTGCGATGAGGGCCAGCCCGATAGCCCCACTCAAAACGGTCCGTAACGAATGCATGCGTCCTCCTGCCCCGTCTATGGAAGAGATATTACCTATCAACGCGAAGTAACGCGCGCGCGACAGTCGTGTGACGGTCACGTAAGCAGCTTGGCGTAGGAGGGTCGCTGCCCCCGCCAACCTTCGCTCACGCTTGCCAACCTGTGAGCCACGGTTGGCAAGCCATTCGAAGGGTGTCCGCCGTAGCGGTGCAAGCCGCGGAGGCGGACTTTGGACGTCAGTAGTCGAACTGCACGCTGAACTTCACCGTTCGCCCGTTGAGGATCTGCGTTGGCCGCTGCCAGACGGCAAAATTCTGGTTGGCGTTCACAACCGTGTCGATATTGAACAAGTTGAAGACATCCACGCTCACGATTGAACGGGAACGTCCCGCGCGCAGGAGTTTTCCGAAGCGCATGTCCAATTCGTTCCGGCGATCGAGATACACCGTGTAGGGCTCGACCAGGTCGATCGTGATGTTCGCCGCGCCTCCAGCCAGTGGGCGACCGAGCGTCGAGTTCGCTGCCAGATACGCGTTGCTGGCGTTGAACGCGGCCCTGATGGGATCCCCGGGAATGCTGCGGAACGTTCCGCTCACCTGCACATCGATCCTGGGGACGACGTACACCCCGTAGGTCTTGAACTGCGTGAGCCATGCCGTTTCGCGATGGCAGAACTGACTCGGCCTCCACGCGGTCGGCGTTCCAGTCGGGACCAGGATGGCGGAGTTCCCCACGTTAGGGATTGCCACGAGCAGCATCTCGGGCACCTTCGAGACGATGTCGCAGTCGTCCTCCATCGTTCGGCCGGTGCTCGTGCCGGCTTGCAGCGAAAGGCCATTCGCAAGCCGTGCATCGACCGTCACGTCGAAGCCGTTCCAGTGTTCCAACTGATTGCCGTAAGTGCGGTCCAGCGTGTTGTTGTTCTGCGCGGGCCGGCCGAATGCCGTGGGCTTGAGCGCATAGAGGCCGTCAAGCCTGTAACCGCCACCATCGGGGAGCCTGGGATCGGACGGCACCGTCATGCTGAACGTGTCGAAGTCCGTTGGGGCGAGCGCGAGGTCGTCGGTGACGCGGAAGTTCTTCCAGATCCGACGGAAGTAGCCGACATCGAGCGAGACGCGGGGCGCCAGTTCGTGCTGCACACCGGCCGAGAACTCCCAGTTGGCCTCGCGGTTGCCGTAGCCGGTCCTGAGAATGTCGTCAAAAGTTGCGCTCCGCGCCGCCGAGCCGAAGAGCGGATTGCTGATCCCGAGGCACTCACCGTTTGCGGCGAGATTGAGCAGCACGCAATCGGGTACGTAGTTTTGATTCGCGTCAATCCACGTGCGGTTCGCGGTGGTCACCATCGTGTTGACCGGGTTCGGGTCGGTGCCGAGGTTATTGAGCGTCTGCCCGCGGAGGTACTTGTTGAACGTCAGCTTGACCGCAGTCTTGCCGTTCCCTCGGACGTCATAGATCAGCCCCGTGCGATACGTCAGATCGTTCCAGTCCAAGTTGTCCTCGGCCGGGAAAACGAAATTCCGGTTCGGTGCGAGTTCGGCCGAGCCCACGGTCTGCTCCGGGAAGCTTGCTTTGAAGTGGTCAAATCGCAGCGCCAGGTTGACAGTCGTGCGCTTCAGCGTCCACTTGTCCTGAGCATAGAGCCCGAGGTCGTTGTCGAGATGATTCCGGAACCTCACCGGGTTTGCCCGCATCGTGAGCTGATTCGGGATGCTGTTGTTGAACTGGAAGGCCAGAGGATTCAAGTTGTAGTTGGTCGTCTCCTGGTAGCCGTGCACCCGGTTGAATCCGGTCTTGAAGCTGTGCGACCCGGTGACGTATGCCATTGCCGCCCGATACGTCCAGTTCGGCACGCGCGTGTTGTTGTTGTTCAGGACGGGAGCGCGATAGACGAGGTCGGTCGACTGCTCGGTCACCGAGATCATCTGCGGCGCGATCGACTCGAACTCGGGAGACGAGCCTCGCGGCGCCTGTGGATGCATGAATCCCCATCGCTCGTACAGGTTCATGCCCACAGCCTCGACCAGCAGCTTGCTGGTCACCGGTGCGGTCCATTCACCGTGCACCTGGCGGAGCACCGGGAACCGGAAATCGCGCGCGGCCTCGGGTGCCACGAGTGCGGTGATTCCATTCGGACAGTCGCACCAGGTGTCCTGTTTATAGGTGCCGGCAAACTTGTTCCGTGGCGTCGCCTGCCACGTCAGACGAAGGCTGCTGTTGTACGAACGCCCCTCGAGAAGCCCCCGATTCGCGGTGTCGGGCACATACAGATATTCCGTGGGCTTGTACGCGTTCAGGTTCTCGAAGACCGGCGCCCAGTTCTCGACACCGTTGTATCGTATCGAGAACCAGAACCATAGCTCGTCACGCTTGAACGGGCCGCCAAACGACGAGTTGAGATCCCAGTTCTTCTTGACTTCGTTTGGCGCGCCGAGCCCGGCGGCCTTCAACTCGTCGGTGAAGTTGCTGCTCGTGAGGCTGCCGTTGGTGAACGTGAAGAAGGTGGAGTTGGAGAAACTGTTTCCGCCGTCGCGCGGGATGAAGTTGATGCGCACGCCGCCGGTTGGCAGCTCCGCGGAAACGGCGGTGTGATCGACGGTGACTTCAGATGCCGACCCGACATCCGGGATCTGTCCGCCGATGTTGCCGCCTGCCTGCAGCGTCATCGTGTTGATGCCGTTCAGCGTCACGCGCTGGTCCTGCTCGCGGCTCCCATGGATTCTGACGCTCCCGCCGACCAGCTGCAGATTCGATCCGCCGACATCGGTGCCGTTGTAGACAGCCGCAGGAATGAGCCGGGCCAGCGTGACGTAGTTCCGCGCGGTGGGCAGCGCGTCGATGGTGTCCGCGCTCAGCACGGCTTGCCGCGAGGAGCTCGACACGTCCACCACGGGGGCCTCGCCCGTCACCGTGATCGTTTCTTCGAGCGACCCCACTCTGAGCTCGGCATCGACGTTGGTGGCCAGCGAGCCGGTCATGGTCACGCGCTCACGTTTGACCGAGTTGAAACCGGCCAGCGTGAACGTCACCGTGTATTCGCCCGGGCGCAGGTCGACGAGCTGGTAGCGGCCGTTTCCGTCGGTAGATGCGACCCGGACCTTTTCGATCAGAACCGGGCTTGCGGCTTCCACTGTCGCCCCGGGTAGCACGGCTCCTGATGAATCCCGAACCGTACCGGTCATCGATGCCTGTGCGAAGGCAACCGAAGGCAGGATCACCGCCGACACGACGGCGGCTGCGACTCTCGCGAGAGTACCCATCGACAACCTCCCCCTGCATCTGCCCGGGCCATGACGAGGCACAAGTGGTCACGGCCCCGAGGAATGCCCAAATGGCTTCCACGTGAAATGGAAGCCCCAAGTGACGGACACCTTGAGTTGCGACCGAGGGGTTATGAAGCCGACGTCAACGCGGAAATGAGGTTGACTATCCTGACGTAGCGTCTCGAACGGCGCGAATCTACGCCTCGCCCTCTGAATTGTCAATCGACTTGCAGCAGGTACGCGAGTCAGTGGTCTTCACCGGATTTGGCCGTCGTGCTTCCACGCTCACGCTTCGATTTGACGAGAGCGGCGTTGAAGTCTGACACTGAACGACGCGGAGAAGACGGCCATCCGAGGCGGGAATCTTCAGGAGCTGCTGCGAATGATTCGTGAATTCCGTTTCGCGGCTCACGGGTCGCTGCCGCTCTTCCTGGCCAGCGCCCTGCTGGCGGTTTCGTGCCCATCGCCAGCGTCTCTCGCTCCGGTTGCGCGGACGGAGCAGTCGACCGGGATCGCGTTGCCGGCAGGGGGCCGTCGGATAGAACACGCGCAGGTACGCATGCGCGACGGCGCACGGCTCAACGCCGCGGTCTACCTGCCGGCGGCAACCGGCCGGTTCCCCGTCGTTCTGATTCGCACACCCTACAAGACCGAAATCGGTGCGATCCCCGTTTTCCTCAACAAGCTGATCGAAGCAGGCTACGCAATCGTCCAGCAGCATGAACGCGGGCGCTTTCTATCGGAAGGCGAGATGCGCATGCTGGGGCATGCCGATGAGGACGGCTGGGACACGCTCGACTGGATCGCCGCGCAGGACTGGTCGAATGGCAAGGTGGCGACATATGGATGTTCGTCATCGGCTGAGAATCAGCTCAAGCTCGCCTCGCTCGGTCATCCTGCGCACAAAGCGATGATCGCCTATTCCGCTGGAGTCGGTGTCGCGGAAGCGGGCCCTTTCCGGGAGCAGGGCAATTTCTGGCGTGGCGGCGTGTGGCAGCAAGGATGGGCCAACTATTTCTTCGACGAGATGCCGATCGCCTGGCCGCAGCTGCCGCGCGGACTCAGTGATGCGGAAAGGCAGGCGCGTCTCCAAGCCTCGCCGATCGAGAACCCTGCTGTCGATATCGAGACGAGGGTGTACAACGACGCGCGCATGCATCTGCCGATGATCGACATCGCGAAGGCTGCCAATGCGCCGGCCACCGAGTTGGAAGAGTACCTGCGACGCGGACCCTCACATCCCGACTGGGACCATGACCGTGTGACCAACGCCGACGTGATCAAGGTGCCAGGCCTGTGGGCCGAAGCGCTCTACGATATTTCCGCTCGCTCGACCGTGGCGTTCTTCGAGAAGACTCGCAAGGAGAATCCGGCCGGCAATCAATCGATCGTGATCGCCAACGGCCAGCACTGTGGTTTCGGTCGAGCGTCAGCAGCGACGAGGATTGGAGACCGCGATCTCGGTGACATGCGACTCGACTACGTCGGCCGTCAGATCGCCTGGCTCGATCGCTGGCTGAAAGACGACGCGTCGGCGGCGACACCGAAGAGTCCCGTCACCGCGTACATGGCCGGGGTCAATCGCTGGGTAGACTTCAATGGTGTCCCGTGGGCAGGGCGAGATCCGTCGCGCGTGTTCTATCTGTCGAGCGGCGGACGCGCGAACACGCTGAACGGTGACGGTCGGCTTCTCGGCGCGCCGCCAGCCGCGGTCAGCACAGACGCGTTCACCTACGATCCCGCGAACCCGGTGATCGCGCACGGAGGCGAGATCAGCGGTCTCGGGACCGATCAGCAGAAGAACGATGGTTCGTACGACCAGCGCGCCATCGAGAGTCGTGAAGATGTGCTGGTCTACACCAGCGATCCGCTCGAGGAGGACCTCGCCGTCTTCGGCTACGTCGAGACCGAGTTGTTCGTCGGCTCAACGGCTCCGGACACCGACTTCACCGTGAAGTTGGTCGACGTTGCACCCGACGGCACCGCCTGGAACATCGCGGACACTATTCAGCGCATGCGGTATCGCGATGGCGAGGACAAGCAGGTCTTCATGAAGGCCGGCGAGATCTATCGGGTGGCCACCCCGGCCATGCTGGTGGCCAACGTCTTTCTGAAGGGCCATCGCGTGCGCATCGAAGTGTCGTCGAGCAACTTCCCGAGCTACGCGCGCAATCTCAACACGGCAAAGGATCCGTATTCGAGCACGGAAATCGCGGTCGCGCGCAATAGCGTCTTCAGCGGCCCGGCACGACCGTCGCACCTCGCGCTGCCCACCGTGACAATGGATTCACGATAGATTCGCGTCGCGGATGTGCCAAATCCGCGAAAGGTCGGGATTGTGCCCAGCCGTCGATCGTTCGATACTCTTGGGGCCCATGTCCTCACCTGCCCGCGAACGTCCGGTGTCGAAGATCCTCGACCTCGAAGTCAAGGATGCCCGCATCATCTTCACGCCAATCTGGGAGAGCCTCGAAGAGGAGATTGGTCGTGAGAGGCTGTGCTTCCCGAAAGAGATCA
>Ga0209382_10010503_pt1 | contig 11524 bp, 8 predicted proteins | sample SoiMetdeltSBSDD5_FD_187599 | JGI IMG/M metagenome (GOLD analysis project Ga0209382, IMG submission 187599) | Bulk soil microbial communities from a Populus tree surrounding site in Tennessee, USA - Soil MetaG P. deltoides SBSDD5 (SPAdes) (version 2) | ecosystem: Environmental > Terrestrial >...
ATCTGCCAGGACAATCCCGATCGGTCTTTGCACCACCCGCACGCACTCTCCTGGCCGCCGTTGCCGACAATCGCGTTCCAGTAGCGGTCCGTTTCGGCCCGGTCGACCGTCGCGATCTGAAACGAGAACGCTTCGTTGTGCTTGAACACAGGTCCACCGTTCAGCCCGAGGCACGGGAGGCCCAACACCGTGAACTCGACCGTCAACACATCACCTTTCTTCCCCGATGGAAAGTCGCCCGGTGCGCGGTGGACCGCGCTGACGGACGAATCGGGGAAGGTCTTGGCGTAGAATCGTGCTGCCTCCTCGGCGTCGCGATCGTACCACAGGGTGAAGCACTTTCAATTAGTGCAGCGATACCACGCTCGATGCGCGCTGACTTTGTTCGGGGCTACAGGTCCACAGCGTTCCGACGGTTGGCGACGCGCTGCATTCCGGGCAAGCGACGTCCGGGCGGCGCGGACGGAAGCCAGCCATCCATCTTCTCGGGTTGCTCATCGAGCCTCAATCCATCAGGCCTTGAGTTGATCTGCAAGGGCATGTTAAAGATGCGGCGGCGGAGCCGTCGCCTCCATGGCGGAGCTGGCTGGGGACGGAGCGTGGCTCCGAACCGAGCGTATCGCCCATGCGAGTTGCTCCAGCGGGCGCGATCGCACGAAGATACGTCCAGTCTCGACCGCGTGCCCGAGAAACGGATCTACTCGTATGTAGACGACGCCACTATTCGTTTTCCACTTGCCGGGCTGCCGTCGTTCAGGCCGTCAACGCTTGTGCGAACGCGCACAGCACCGCGAGGAACCACTCGGTGAATCAGCTGAAACGCTACGCAGCGCTCTTGCTCCTGGGCGCGATGACACTCGCTCTCATGACGCCGGCCTACCTCATTCACGTCAGGCCAGGCAGCGCGGTGTACCACCGCAATCTCTTCGTCTTCGCGAGTCAGGTCATTCCGTATGCGGTGTGTGCCGTATTGTGGCTGCCGGCTCGCACGGCGAGTGCGCCAAAGATCGCGCTCGGACTCTCGACCGCCCTCTTCGTTGTCGCCTGCCTCTTGTACGTGCCGATCTTCTTGCACCCCGAGCTGGTCGGCGGTGACATGGTGGGACTCGGCTACATTCTCGTGTGTCTGGTGACGACAGCCGCGGTCGTGGCGATCTCCAGCATTGCGGCCATCGTCGTGGCAATCCGCCAGCGATCCCGTTGATCGCAGCGGCTAGCGAGCCACGACGATTGATCGCCTAACGCTCTTATCGAACCCACGCATGTGGCACATCGGCGTCGTCGTATCACTGGTTTGCTATCCGGCGCTGGCGTGGTCGCAGAATCGACCACGGCTGGTGTCGCCCGATGTTCAGTCCGACCGTCGAGTGGTCTTCAGACTCTGGGCACCAGAGGCGAATGGCGTCCAATTGTCCGGCGACTGGATGGGACGGCAGCCGCCGCTTCCAATGGCGAAGGGCGCCGACGGCGTCTGGACCGTCACGAGTGAGCCGATGGAGCCGAACATTTATACGTACGGCTTCCTGGTCGACGGGATCCGCGCGAGTGATCCGTCATGCCGCTGTAACCTCACAGCCGCGGGTCGGTTTTCGTCGAGCCGTTTCGTCATTCCGGCCGCGAGCCCGCGCGCTTGGGAGCATCAGAACAAGCCCGCGGGAGCACTGCATCACGAACGATTCTTTTCCAAGCTTCAGGGCCGCATGCGCCCGTTCGTCGTCTACACGCCGCCCGGATACAGCCCATCCAGCTCTCGCCAGTATCCGGCGCTGATCCTACTTCCGGGCGTTCCTGGAGACGAGAATGACTGGACGAGCGGCGGCGGCTACGCCGAGATCGTGTTCGATAACCTGATCAGCGACGGCCGCATGGTGCCGATGATCGTCGTCATGCACGCCTCCGACGTGCGCGAAAGTGGAGATCGGGACGATGCCAATCTCGCGGAGTTCGAGAAAGTGCTCGTGGATGAACTGGTTCCCGCGATCAAGGAACGGTATCGAGCGAGTCCTGAACCGATGTCGTGGGCGATTGCTGGACTATCGCTCGGCGGCGAGTTCGCGTTGAACGCGGGCCTGAAGCATCCAGAGTTGTTCCGAGCCATCGCATCGCTCAGCGGCTCGCTGGTGCCGAGGTCGTTCGAGCGTCGCTTTGGCCGAGCGTTCACCGAACCGGACGCGGTCTCGAGGGAGTACCGATTGATTTGGCTGGGCAGCGGCAGCGACGATGTTTTCTTCGGCGGAGCCAAAGCGTTCGCCGAACATCTGCAAACGGTGAGGGTCCCGCACGTTTTTCGACAGTTTGCTGGAGGCCACTCCATGCCTGTGTTCCGTCAGGAGCTGGTGGAGGTCTTGCCTCTCCTCTTTCAGCGATAGTCCGGCGAAACGCAGGGAACGGCAGCGTTCGAGCTACTCTTCCACGACGTACTACACGATGCGTCGCACGCTCACTGCTTCAACGTCGCTAACGGACCTAACGCTAGCGTTCCGGGTGCACCAGCCTCCCGTTGGCCGTGAACTGCCGCTCGAGCGTCGCCATGAGTTCCTCGTATCGCGCATCTCCCTGGAGCCCGCGAAGATTGGGATCGTTCCGGAACAGCGGATAATTCGGCAACCCATTCTCGGCGGTGCGGCGTAACCACGTGACCGCGTCAGCCTTGCGTCCCAGGCGCGCGTACGCGCACGCGATGGTGAACTGCACATGATGAAAGTGCGAGCGGCTGGTGGGACGCGCGATCGCGGCCTGGATGCTCGCAAGCGATTGCGTCTCGCGTCCCAGCGCGGCGTACAGCAACGCCCGCACGGCTGTGCGGTCGTACGTGTCCTGGTCCCCGACGACACGCGCCGAGTCGAGCAGGGACAGTGCATCCGTCGGGAGCCCAACCGCATTCAGGACTACCGCCTTTTCCCAGACGAAGGGGCCAATGAACGCAATTTGCTCGTACACCGATTGCGCCGAGTCGAACTTCTGCTCATACCAGAGAACCCGGGCGACGCGCGGCTGGCTGAACCCAGTGCACTTCGTGAGATCGTCGCACCCATCCCTCGGGTCGAGGGACAGACTCGCCTCGAGCTCGGTCCGCGCTTCCTGCGTGAAGCCATAGTGCAAGTAGAGGGAACCGAGCGCGTTGTGCGCCGTCACGAGGCTGGGCTGCAGCGCGAGCGCGTGACGGACGTCGGCCAACGCCTCGCCGAAATGCCAACCCCGCACGGCATTCCACTTCAGGTCGTGGCGGGCCTTCCAGGCAATCGCCACGCTGGAATCGAGGCTCAGCGCGGTCTGTATCGCGCGATCGGCACGGTCCAGTCGCGCCGGGTCAGCGTCGAAGTTGAACACGGACCCCACGAGCTCCGCTGCAAGCGCCCCCCACGCAGCGGCGAACGTGGAGTCGATCGTCACTGCCCGCGTGAGATCGGCGATTATGGAGTCCGAGACCGCGCTGCGAACGCGGACTCCCGTGGCGCGAACGCGCGCGCGGGCTCTCAGATAGGCATCGTACGCTTCGGGGTTCGCCGTTGGCGGGCGCGCGAGCGACCGCGATTCGCGCTCGGCGAGCTGAATCTTCAGCACGCCCGCCACCTTCCTCGCCACTTCGGACTGGACCTTGAACACGTCGCGTGCCGTGTGGTCCCAGCCCTGGCTCCACCTGGAATCTTCGGTCGTCGGATCGATCAGCCGGACCGTCACGCGGATCGCATCGCCTGCCTTCTGCACCACGCCATCGATCACGGCGTCGACGGACAGGGCGGCACGCATCGTCCTCATCGTCCTTGCGCCGGTGGCGTACTCGGCGACGGAGGCACGGTCGATGACCCGCAGTCCGCTCAGGTTGGCGAGCGCCGACGTGACTTCCTCGGTGAGTCCTTCGGCCAGATAGCGATCGGCGCTGTCGGGACTTATGAGACGGAAGGGCAGCACAGCCAGCCGGATCGCCGCGCCAGAATCGCTGCGCGACGAACGCGGCGGCAAGCAGCCCGGCGCCGACGACGATCGTCGCCAACGCGAGCGCGCACGCGGACGACGTGTCGCGATGCCTGCACCGCTGGACGCGGCCGAGAGCGCACGCGCGAACTCGGTGGTGGTCGCGAACCGGTCGGCCGGAGCCGGTGCCAGCGCGCGTCGTAAGGCTGCGTCCACCGATTCGGGGATGCCGGGGCGGATGACGCATACCGACGGCGGCGGCTGCGACAGCCGTCGGGCGATCACCGCCTGAACCGAAGGACCGGTGAACGGCGGCTCGCCAGCGAGCATCTCGTAGGTGACCGACGCAAGCGCATAGAGATCGCTGCGCGCGTCGAGATCATGGTCCCCGCCCGATTGTTCGGGGCTCATGTAGCCCGGCGTGCCGAGCGCGAGACCAGTAGTCGTAAGCCGCTGGTTCGTCTCGCCTAACGCCCGCGCGATCCCGAAGTCGGCTACCAGGGCATGGCCAGCGGCGAGCAGGATGTTCTCGGGCTTGATGTCCCGGTGCAAGATGCCCTGCGCGTGCGCATGGCCGAGCGCGTCGGCGATCTCGCTCGCGAGCCGCACCGCCTCGTCGAGCGGAAGCTGCTTCTCCCGCTTCAGGCGGTCGCGTAACGACTCGCCGTCCACGAACGGCATGGTGTACCAGAGGCGGCCGTCGGTCGCGCCGGAATCGAGGAGGGGCAGGATGTTTGGATGAACGAGGCGAGCCGCGAGCCGGATCTCGCGATCGAATCGCTCGGCGCCGGAGGCGATGCCACCTTCGGCGCGGAGCACTTTGAGGGCGACGTCGCGATCGCGCTGGAGGTCGCGAGCGAGGTACACGACCGCCATCCCTCCCTTGCCGAGCTCGCGTTCGATGCGATACCGATCGGCGAGGCCGGCGTGGAGGGCATCGCCAAGACTGGGAGAGCCCTCTTCGCGCATGGAAAGAGACTCGCACCGTCGCGAACGGATCGCAAGCGACCCGTCAATCGGGATCGTCACGAGCCGAGCGATCAGCCCGACGTGCCTACACGCGAGGGCTGTGAGAAAGGAGCGGGCGCCCGTCGGTGAGGGCGCTCGGTGATGATGGGCACCAGCACGGTCGACCGTGATATCGAAGGCCGCCTAACGCCATTTGAATTGGCACTTACGCCACAAGCTTGCCAAACATCGGAATGGCGCCGGTTCCCTGTCTCACGCGCTCACCCCAGCGCATAGAACAGATCCACGAACGACCGCGCCGACCCGTCCATCCCCGCCACCTTCGGGTTCGCCGACTCTACGAGCCAGTACTCGTCAGGCGCATGCGCCCCTGCCCCATGGCCGAGCCCGAAGATCCCCGCGGGCAGCTTGAGCGGTGCCCCCGTGAACGTGTTGCCCGGCCACGACCCCGCGAGTCGCGGCCACACCAGCGGTTCGATCCCCGACTTCCGATACGTCGCCACCATCGCCTGCACGAGCTTCGAGTCCGCGGGCGTCTCGGTCGGATCATACCCGCCGGTCATGTTCACCTCGATGTCGCCGAAGCCCTTCTTCTGCAGGTGCGACTTGAGGAGCTCGAGCGTCCCCTTCGCCGTCATGTCCGGCACGAGGCGCATGTCGATCTTCGCGACCGCCTTGTGCGGCAGGATTGTCTTCCCACCGGGGCCCGTGTAGCCGCCCACCAGGCCCTCGATGTTGATCGTCGGCTGCGAGACGAGACGCACGAGCGAGTCGTGCCAGGCCTCATCCCCGATCCAATGCTCGACGCCTAGGGCCTTCTTCGTCGTCACCTCGTTCTTCTTCGGGATCGCGTCCTCGAGAACCTTCTTCTGCTGCGCCGTGAGCGGACGCACCTTGTCGAAGAACCCCTCGACCGCCGGTGTGTGGCCATCGGCCTTCACGAGCGTGTTCAGCGCCTGCACGAGATGCCACGCCGGGCTGTCGACCTGCGCCGCAAGGCTCGAGTGAATGTCGAGCTTCGGACCGCGTCCCCACTTCTCGCCCGACGACACGAGCTCGAGCTCCACCACCCCCTTCGCGCCGAGGTCGACTTCAACGGCTCCGTCGAGCCCCTGGTTGCCTAACGGGATGATGATGCCTACGCACTTGCGCAGCGCGGCCTCGACCTGGGGCTTGAACACGACCTGCCGGAAGTTCGGCGACCCGATCTCCTCCTCCCCCTCGGCAACGAGGACGAGATTGACCGGCAGCTTCACATTGGCCGCCTTGAACGCGCGCAGCGCCGCGAGGCAGGCCATCTCCGGGCCCTTCGAGTTCGTCGTGCCGCGGCCGAGCATGATCTTCCCCACGCCGGGCCGATCGACGATCCGCGCCTCGAGCGGCGGCGAGCTCCACTCCGCGGGATCGAATTGCTTGACGTCGTACATCATGTAGACCGCGAGCCATGTCTTCGCGCCGGCATCGAGTGTGGCGAAGACGCCCGATTTGCCAGCCGTCGGCACCACGTCCACCTGCGTGAAGCCGGCGTCACGCGCCAGCTTCGCCATGTACTCGGGCCCCTGCGGGTAGTTGCGATTCTCGGCCGCAATGGACGGGAGGGCGATCCAGTCCTGCAGCATCTTGACCGTCGCATCATGTTGCGCGGCGATCTGCGCGATCACGCTGTCGCGGTCGTCGCCCACACGGAACCCGGCGAGGCCGGTGAAGCTTGTGAGGCCGGTGAAACGGTCACCTAACGCGACAGCCGTCGCGCTCATCATGGCGGTCTTCGCGAAGTTGCGCCGGGTCACGGGACCAGATGGCACGTCGTCTGAACGATTCGAGCTCACGGGGATCTCCAGCCAGTGAGGTGGGTGGTGAGAACTACCTAAACTGCAACGTTGCCCGCCGGTCCGTCAGAGGGATTCCGGACGGGTGTGGCAATCCGTCAGATGGGGTGCCTCACGTTGCGCGTGAACACAGCGGCGCAGTAGGCTAGTGTCGCTCGAGCCCGGAGACTCACGTGGAGACGCTGACATCGGCACCGCCCCAGGACCGCATCGCCATCGGCCCGCCGGCCGCCGGAGCGCCTAACGACTACGCATCGGCGCCGCCAGTCGCAAGGCCGGCCTGGGCGCTGTGGCAACGCGTGGCGCTCCGGTTCTTCCTCCTCTACTTCATCTTCCAGATCGAGCCGTGGGACTGGTTCCGCCTCATCCCCGGCGTGTCCCTGCTGCTCCGCCCGTACGACGCGGCGATGGACTGGGCCGTGCGCGCCGGCAACGCGCATCTGTTCCACATTCGCGACACCCTCGTCCCGGTGAACGGCAGCGGCGACACGTCGTACGCGTACGCGCGCTTGTGCCTCCAGCTCACCCTCGCGGCCGTCGGATGCGTGATCTGGACGGTGCTGGACCGCAAGCGCGCGCACTACCAGCGCCCTCTCTATTGGCTCCGCCTCGGCGTGCGGTACTACATCATCGCGGCCGCGCTCAGCTACGGCATCATCAAGCTCTTCGTGCTCCAGATGTCCTTCCCCACCACGAGCCAGCTCGCCACGCCACTCGGCGATTTCCTGCCGATGCGCTTCTCGTGGATGTTCATCGGCTACTCGACGCCTTACGAGATCTTCTCGGGCGCGATGGAGACGGTCGCCGGACTCCTGCTGCTCTACCGGCGAACGATCACGGCTGGTCTCTTCGCGGCCACCGGTGCGTTCGCCAACGTCGTCATGATCAACCTCGCCTACGACGTGCCGGTCAAGCTGTACGCGTCGCACCTGTTGTTCTCGTGTCTCTTCCTGCTCGCGCTCGATAGCCGGCGACTGATCGGATTCCTGTTCCTCAATCGTCCCGCGCCGGCGACGTCGGCATACGACCCGACCTACACGCAGTCGTGGCAACGCTGGGCGAGTGCCGGCGTGAAGGTCTTCGTCCTGTACCAGTTCCTGTGGGGCCCGCTGCAGTCGAGCTGGACGCGCCATCAGGCGGTCAAGCGCCCGCCCGCTCCCGGGCCATTCGCCGCCGGTGTGTACGACGTACGCAGCTACGTCGTGAACCGGGACACGATCCCGCTCACGAGCACGGACTCGATTCGGTGGCGCGATGTCATCATCGACAGCAACGCCGCCGGGAGCGTCGGCTCGCGCGACCCGGTCTTCTGGCAGCGCTATCGACGCGGGTACTTCCGCTACAAGGCGGACACGGCCTCCCGGACCGCCACTATGTGGAAGACGTCCACCATTCCCGGCGACAGCACGTTTCTCTTCACCATTCGATACGAGGTGCCGGACTCGACGTCGCTGCGGTTCATCGCGCCCATCCGAGGGGACACGGTGCGAGTGGATCTCGTCCGCGTCCCGCGACACTTCCAGTTGACCGAGCGACAGTTTCATTGGCTGTCGGAGTACAACCGATAGATAGAACCGCGGCTACCCAGACCAGCTGTTTCGCCGGTCATCAATTCCGTTCAAGACGCCGGGACCAACGGGGCGCGAATTGAAACCATGATGACCCGACGAGAAGCACTCGCAATCCTCGGCTCAATGGCCGTCGGCACACTGGTCGCCCCGAAGCTCCAGGGCGATTCCACGCCACCGCTCGCCCCTGGAGCTCCCGACTCACCGGAACGGCAGGCGCTGATCAACGCGTTCAGGGCGGCATCAGCGAACATCCCCGAGAAGTTCGAGGCCCGGACGCACAAGAGTGACTGGACGATGCCCTATCGTCTCTTCCGTCCTAACGCGAGCGGACGACTCCCGCTCGTGGTGTACCTCCACGGCGGCGGCGGACTGGGCACCGACAACGAGAAGCAGATGGGACTGGGTAACATCTTCGGGACGCGCGTGTGGGCCCTCCCCGAGAACCAGAAGGAGTTTCCCTGCTACGTCGTCGCTCCGCAGACCGACCGCGGGTGGATCCGCTACGGACCGGTGCCCCCAGGCGACAGCGAGTCGCCAGTGATTCCCGGCCTGGGCGACGGCGCACGCGCCGTCTTCGAGCTCATCGATGCACTCGCGAAGGAATTTTCGATCGACAGGCAGCGCATCTACGTGACGGGGCAGTCCCTCGGCGGCGCGGGCGCGTGGCACATGGTCGCCCAGCGCCCTCGCCTCTTCGCGGCGGCGGTCATCTGCTGCGGCGGCGCATGCCTCGACAGCCCCGCGGCGGCAATCAGCACACCGCTCTGGAACTTCCACGGCGACGCGGACGACACGGTTCCCGTGAAGATCTCGCGCGATCGCATTGCGACGCTGCGCAAGGCGGGCGGCCATCCGCTGTCCACCGAATACGCCGGCGTCGGCCACAACGTGTGGCAGTGGGCGTACACGGAACCGTCGCTCGTGAGGTGGGTCTTCTCGAAGCGCCGCGCCTAACGCCTAATCAGGCGTCGCGCAGCACTTCCGCGAGCTCATCGTCGGTCAGCGCGATCGGGTTACCCTGCATGCTGCTCGCCTGTCTCGCCGCCGCGGCCACCACGGGAATGTGCGGCTCGTGCATTCCGTACGTCGCGAGTCGCGGGACCTCGAGCTCGTCCACCAGCTCGCGCAGCCATACGACCGCGTCCTCGGCCCGGGCGTCCGACTTCCCCGTCACGATCCGAGCCACCTCGTCGTACCGCGCGAGCGCCGGCGCGTTAGGCTGCCGTGCGCGGAGCGCCCTGACGTTCAGCTGCGCAACGGACGGAAGCAGTCGAGCACACGCGGTACCGTGTGGAATCGGAAACATCCCCCCGAGCGGTGAGGCGAAGCCGTGCACTGCACCGAGCTTGGCGTTGGCGAGCGCGAGCCCGCCGCAAAGGCTCGCGACCGCCATGTCGCGCCTCGCGTCCTTGTCGTCGCCGTCGCGGAACGCGCGTCGAAGCGCGGTGGCGGCGCGACGAATCCCCTCGCGAGCCACGGCGTCCGACAGTGGGTTCGCCTGAGGAGACACGAACGGCTCGATGCATTGCGTCAGGGCGTCGAGGCCCGTGCTGGCCGTGACCGCTGGCGGCAGCGTGTAGGTGAGTACCGGGTCGATGAGCGCAACCGCCGGAAGCATCAGTGGGCTCCGCAGGCTCACCTTCACCCGGTCCTCCTCCGCCATCAGAACCGCGTTCCGGCTGACCTCCGACCCTGTGCCCGCAGTCGTCGGGATCGCGATGAACGGCGCCGCGCGATTCGTGAGTGGTTTCGCCTTGCCAATGACCTCGAGATAGTCGCGGACCGGCCCGCCGTTCGTGAGGAGCGCCGAGATGGCCTTGCCTGCGTCGATGACGCTGCCGCCGCCAAGCGCGATGACGACGTCGCATCGGTCAGCACGCGCCTGCCTAACGCCATCCTCGACGAGCAAGATCGTGGGCTCGGACGAAACGCGCAGCCTGCTCGCCACGATGCCATTCTCGCCTAACTGCTGGACGAGCGACTCGGCACGACCGCTCTGGCCTTCGACAACGAGCGCACGCGAGCCGAACGCGGACGCGATCATCGGAACCTCTCCGAGCCTCCCCTCACCAAACAGGATTCGCGCAGGCGCAGCGAACTCGAAATTCACCGCGGGCGCTCCCACGCGGCCGCTTCAGGGAACAGCGCCCGATATTTCACGCTGCGGCGTGGCTCCGCCATCATCGGCTCGACCGTGTCGCGCCACGTCGCGTAATGCGCCGTCTCCTTGTGCCGCGCGGGATCCTGCGGCGTGCGATAGATCTCGATCAGCAGGAAACGAGTCGGATCGTCCTCCTGCTGTACGACGTCGAACCGCACGACGCCGGGCTCACGAATACTGTTGCGCGCGTTCTCGAGCGTAGCGGCGGCGAACGCGTCGACGCTTTCCGGTTTCACGTGAACGAACACGTGCACGATGAGCATGCGGCCCCGTCAGGCGAGTTGTTTCTCGAACCAGAAATCGGCGTAGGGGTCCGCATTGAACGGCGCGACCTCGACGTACCCCGAGCGCCGATAAAGACTGATCGCTTCCGCGAGCGCGCGATTCGTCTCGAGGCGAACGGTCGTTGCACCAAGCTCGCGCGCTTCGGCCTCCAGCGCGAGCAGCATCCGCCGCCCCAAGCCGACGCCACGCGCGGAGTCCGCAACCCACATCCGCTTGAGCGACCCGACGCCGGGGGCGATCAGCTTCACCGCGCCGCACGCCACCGGCTCGCCATCCACGCTCGCGACGAGGAACGCGCCTAACGGTTGCCGCAGCTCGGCGTCGTCGGCCGGAATACTCTCCTCCGGATTGAACCCATCCTCGAAGCGACTCGCCAGCTCGGAGAAGTACTGCTGCACGCACCAACGCGCAGACTCGCTCGCGGGGTCGACGCGCTCGATCTGCACGCCGGCGGCCTGGAGGAGACGGTGTACCTCGGCCATTGCCTCGACGAGACGCTGCCGCTGGGACTCACCGAGCGGGGTGAGGATCGCCTCGGCCGCGCTGTCGGACCGGCGGTTCATCTCCTCGACCTCGGCGCGACCCGCCCGCGTGAGGTACGCGGTTCGCACGCGCTCGTCATGCGGCCCCGGGCGCAGCTCGACGAGACCAGCCGACACCAGGGATTGGACGAGGCGACTCAGGTATCCGGAGTCGAGTCCTAGCCTTGATCGCACGTCGCGCAGGTCCGAGCCGCGGGATCCAATCTCGAACAGCACGCGCGACTCGCCGAGTGGACGATCGCGGCCGAGGAA
>Ga0209382_10010506_pt1 | contig 11522 bp, 14 predicted proteins | sample SoiMetdeltSBSDD5_FD_187599 | JGI IMG/M metagenome (GOLD analysis project Ga0209382, IMG submission 187599) | Bulk soil microbial communities from a Populus tree surrounding site in Tennessee, USA - Soil MetaG P. deltoides SBSDD5 (SPAdes) (version 2) | ecosystem: Environmental > Terrestrial >...
TCCGACTGCGAAGTCGTACGCCGTCGTCGAACCCGATCGGAGCTCGGTGACGACGCCGACCGCCTCGGCGAGCTGGTCCGGATGTTCGAGGTTGGCCGGGAAGAATCCGTCGAGCCGCGCGGCCCGACGCATTGGCTTGCGATTGCCCGGGAAGCCGGCGGCCCATACGGGTATGCCGGGGCGCTGGACCGGACGCGGCAGGAATCGTAGGTCGTCGACGGTGTAGTGCTCGCCGCGATGGTTCACCGGCTCGCCGGACCAGGCGGCCGTCAGGATCGCCAGTGACTCGTCGAGCATCCGTCCCCGGGTCCGATCGTCGAGCTCCTCACCGGTCTTGGACAGCTCGCGACCGAATCGATCGCTGCCGAGGCCGACCCCGAGGACGAGCCGGCCGCCGCTGAGCCGATCGAGGCTGGCGGTCTCGCGCGCCACCTTCACCGGCCGCCGGCGCGCAAGCGGGGTCACCATCGGGCCGAACCGGATGCGCTCGGTGCTGGTCGCGACCGCTGCCAGGGTGATCCACGGATCCGCGACGTCCCGGATCGGCGGCCGCCAGGACACCTGATCCCACACGAAGAGGCCGTCCCAGCCAGCCTCCTCCGCCTCGGCCGCGAGCCGGGCTACGGCCACGGGATCGGCCAACGCGTCGAACAGCGGAAACCACAGTGCCGAGCGCAATCGCGTCATGAGTCGGCTCCCTTCGGATCGCCCTGTGGCCACGCTAAGCGGCTCGCCTCATCGTGAAAAGCGATGCTTTTCGATCATCACCATCGCCAGTGGCGATGCTTCTCGAGGCTGAGGCGTACGCGGATCCGGCCCCGATGCCGTCGTACCGCCGACTGTTGGCGTAAAACTGCAGGTCTGGACAAGTGTTGGTGCGAGATTGCGCCAACACTCGAGCGAGGGCGCGACGCCGGCTAGGCCCGCCGGATCTCGAGCATGTAGCAGCCGTGGACGATGTTGCGCGAGTGCAGGAAGTCGACGCCCGGGTCGGCCAGCAGCTCGCGGGCGGCGGCATCGCGATCGTCGCCGGGCTCGAGCTGGACGCCGCCGGCGATTCGACCGTCGGCGTCGTAGGCCCGCAGCGACTGCGGCCGCGCCACCCAGCCAGCCGGATAGCGCCCGTCGTCGACGTAGCCGCCGCACTCGTCGGCGTGGACGAAGACCGGCCCGGTCTCGTCGTACGGTCCGGGATCGGTCGCACGGGCGGCCCGTACCGGCGCATACGAGATCAAGACGATCTCCTCGCCGGGCCGGGAATCGCGAAGGCAGCAGCGCAGCGGCGCGCCGCCGATGTCGTCGACTCGACGCTGCCACGGGTGCCCGTGGTCGTCGTGGCCCTGCTTTCGCAGCCGCCTAAGGGTTTCGGGCGGAATCGGCTCGATCCGGAGGCCGGTGATCTCGTGTGAAGTCACGCCTCCATCCTGCCGCCGGACGCCATCGGACTCTGGCGGGAATCGGACGTCGCGTCGGCAGGGTGCCGATCAGCTTCCGGCGGCGTCCCATCGGCCGTCCGCCTTCGCGGCCTCGACCTGGCGCAGTCCGGCCGGCCGCATGCGGCCCTGCTCCAGGAGCGTGGTAACCCGAACCCGATTGCTCTGCGACCACTTGCCCTTCGGCCGGCGCGTGGTGAACCGTTGCAGCCAGGACTCCGCGTCGTACGAGCGGGACTGGCCGTCGATCCAGCCGAAGCACAGGGCGACCTCGACGGCCTCGTCGTACATCGGGCCGCGATAGCCGCTGCCCTTCTTCGTGAGCCGCAGCCAGACGCCGGTCGACGACTCGTGCTCGGTCTCGAGCCAGGCCTCCCAGGCGGCGGCCGTCGGGACCCTGAGGATCGGCCTGCCGTCAGGGCCCTCGCCGTGGACGACGGTGTCAGGGCTCGACATCGCGGCTGGCTCGTTCCTGATCCCCGGCTTCGACGCCCCAGGTGATGATCCGGCGCGGCCGGACCCGGATCACCTCGCGGCTGTAGTAGGGGTACGGCGGCTGCTGGCCGGTCAACGCCGCCGCGTCGCCCCGGATCTCGATGCCGCGCACCCGCCAGGGCCGCTGGCTGACCAGGTCGTCGACGACGACCGCCACGGCCGGGTTCGCGCCGACGTTGCGGAACTTCCGGCTCTTGCCCAGGGCCATGCCCCAGATGTCGACGGTGCCGGCCTCGTCGTTGACGAAGAACCCGACCGGGTTGTTCTGCGGGCGTCCCTGCGGATCGACCGTGGCGAGCCGGGCCAGCCACTGCGAGTCGAGATAGTCCCGCTCGGCCTCGGTGAACAGCATGCGCCGACTCTACGTCGCGCTCGGCATCAGGCTCCGGAACCGGCGCAGCCGCAGGCTGTTGCCGACGACGAACACCGACGAGAACGCCATCGCCGCGCCGGCCAGCATCGGGTTGAGCAGTCCGGCGGCCGCGAGTGGCAAGGCGGCGATGTTGTAGACGAACGCCCAGAACAGGTTGCCCTTGATCGTCGTGAGGGTACGCCGGGACAGCCGGATCGCGTCGGCGGCCACCCGCAGGTCGCCGCGTACGAGGGTCAGGTCGGACGCCTCGATCGCGACGTCGGTGCCGGTGCCCATGCCGAGTCCGAGGTCGGCCTGGGCGAGGGCCGCGGCGTCGTTGACACCGTCACCGACCATGGCCACGACCTTGCCCTCAGACTGGAGTTGCTTGACCGCGTCGACCTTGCCGGCTGGCAACACCTCGGCGATCACCGCGTCCTTGTCGATGCCGACCTGCTCGGCGACCGAACCGGCCACGGCGGCGTTGTCGCCGGTGAGCAGCACCGGACGCAGACCGAGCTTGCGCAGTTGGGCGATGGCCTCGGCCGACGTCGGCTTCACCGTGTCGGCGACGACGACGATGCCGCGAGCCTTGCCGTCCCACCCGACCGCGACGGCGGTGCCGCCCGCGGCCTGCGCGTCGGCGAGCGCATTCGACAACTCGTCCGGCAGCCGCTGGGACCACTCCTCGAGCAGCCGGGGCCGGCCCGCGAGTACGGCGTGGCTGCGCGGACCGTCCGCGCCGGCGGCGGCGACCGTACCCTGCACGCCGAGACCGGCGACGTTGGCGAAGCCCTCGACCGGCGGCAGCTCGCCGAAGCGGTCTCGGGCGCCGGACGCGATGGCCTCGGCGATCGGATGCTCGGAGCCGTCCTCGACGGCGCCGGCGAGGCGCAGCACCTCGTCGGTGTCCTCGCCCGGCGCCGCGACCACGTCGACCAGGCTCATCCGGCCGGTCGTGACCGTGCCGGTCTTGTCGAGGACGATCGTGTCGACCCGCCGGGTGGATTCGAGCACTTCGGGGCCCTTGATGAGGATACCGAGCTGAGCACCACGGCCGGTGCCGACCATCAGCGCGGTCGGCGTCGCCAGGCCGAGTGCGCACGGGCAGGCGATGATCAGCACGGCGACGGCGGCGGTCAGTGCAGCCGTCGACTCGGCGCCGTTGCCCAGCCAGAATCCGAGGGCGCCGACGGCGAGCGCGATCACGATCGGGACGAAGAACCCCGAGATCCGGTCGGCCAGCCGCTGCACCTGCGCCTTGCCGTTCTGAGCGTCCTCGACCAGGCCCGCCATCTGCGCGAGTTGCGTGTCGGCGCCGACGCGCTCGGCACGTACGACCAGACGCCCGCCGGCGTTGACGGTCCCGCCGACGACCGAGTCGCCGGCCTGGACCTCGACCGGGATCGACTCGCCGGTCAGCATCGAGGCGTCGATCGCCGACGTCCCCTGTTCGATGACGCCGTCCGTCGCGATCTTCTCGCCGGGACGGACCACGAAGCGATCGCCCACCGCCAGCTGGTCGACCGGCAGCCGCTGCTCGACCGGCCCGTGCGGGCCCGCCCGGAGGACGGCGACGTCCTTGGCACCCAGCTCCAGCAGGGCGCGCAGAGCGGCACCGGCGCGACGCTTGGCCCTGGTCTCGAAGTAGCGACCGGCGAGGACGAAGCTCGTGACACCGGCCGCGGTCTCGAGGTAGATGTTGCCGGCGCCGTCACTGCGGTCGATGGTGAGCTCGAACGGGTGGGTCATGCCGGGCATGCCGGCGGACCCCCAGAACAGCGCGTAGATCGACCAGCCGAAGGCGGCCAGCGTGCCCAGCGAGATCAGGGTGTCCATCGTGGACGTGCCGTGCCGCAGGTTGAGCGCGGCGGCGCGATGGAACGGCCACGCACCCCAGACCACGACCGGCGCGGCGAGCGTGAGCGACAGCCACTGCCAGTTGTCGAACTGCAGCGCCGAGATCATCGCCATCGCCACGACCGGCACGGTCAGGATGACCGAGACGATCAGCCGCTGGCGCAGCGACCGGGTGGGGTCGTCGGCGGCGGCCGGGCCCGGCTCAGCCGACTCGCTCGACGGCTGCTGCGGGGCCGGGACGGTGGCCCGGTAGCCCGCCTGCTCCACCGTGCTCACGAGGACGTCCGGCGCCAGGTCGCCGGGGAAGCTGACCTTGGCCTTCTCGGTCGCGTAGTTGACCGTGGCGGTGACGCCGTCGAGCTTGTTGAGCTTGCGCTCGATGCGGTTGGCGCAGGAGGCGCAGGTCATCCCGGAGATCTCGAGCTCGAGATCGCCGCCTTGGTCAGTGGCCATGGTCGCCCCCCGGGTCGTCGTGGGTCGGCTCCTGAGCGTCGGAGCCGGCGCCGGTGCCCAGCGTGAACGACGCCGTACGCACCACGCCCTGGTGCTTGAAGTCCAGGTAGAGGTGGTAGGAGCCGGCACTGGGCACCGCGGCGAAGAAGGTCACGTCGGGACCGGGCTCGGTGCCGCCGTCGCCCGGTATGCCCTCCGGATGTACGTGGAGGTAGGCCAGGTCACCCGCGCGGAGTGCCACCAGGTGCCCGTAGGCGCCCAGATAGGGCTCCAGGTCGATCACCGGCTCGCCGTCTCGCGACACGCTCAGCACGAGCTCGCTGTCGGCGCCCGGCGTCAGCTCGCCGATCAGCGTGACGGTGTAGCCGTCGACGATCGCGGTCCGCGACTCTGCCGACGGCGGCGCCGGTCGATAGTCGCCGGCGACCGCGAGGTCGGTGCCCAGGGTGAGTGCGCCGGCGCCGGTCGGCTTGAAGTCGGCGTACAGCCGCCACTGTCCGGCCGACAGGTCGAGCGCAGTCGACCAGGTGCCGTCGGCGGCGAGCTCCGGATGCACGTGCTGGAAGCCACTGAAGTCACGGCGTACGGCGATCAGGTGCAACCGCTTCCCGTGCTCGATGTCGTAGGTGGTGACCGGACCGTCGGAACCCTCGATGGTGAACGTTACGGGAACGTCGCGCCCCGGGCTCAGGGCTTGGTCGTCGAGCCGGAACGTGTAGCCGGCCTGCGAAACCATCAGCCCTCCCGGAATCTCCTCGGCGCTGTCGTCCGTCGACGTCGCGTGGGTCTGGTCGGCGTGACCGTCGGTGCCGCCGTGCTCCGCATCGCCGGCGGTCTCGTGCATGCCGTCGCCGGCGTCGTGGGCCGCCGCCGGCTCGGCGACTGGGTCGAAGAGGCTGCCGATCCCGATCGCCGCGCCGAACACCATGGCGAGCCCGACCAGGAACCCGGCGACCTTGACTGGAGCGCTCATGCCAGCTGGTAGCCCGCGGTCTCGACCGCGGGCTTGACGTCGCCCTCGTCCAGCGGACGTGTGCTTTCGACCGTGAGCTCCCCGGTCTCCAGGACGACCTCGACCCGCTCGACACCGGTCAGCTCTTCGACCTCTTCGGTGACTGAGGCGACGCAGTGCTCACAGGTCATGCCTGTGACGGTGTAGGTGCTGGAGTGACTCACGTGAATCTCCTTCGTGGGATGCGGCTCAGGAGCGGACGAGACGAGCGATCGCGTCGGACGCTTCCTTGAGCTTGATGTCGGCTTCCTCGCCACCTGTCCGGGCCGCGTCCACGAGGCAGTGGCCCATGTGCTCGTCGAGCAGCGCGAGCGCCACCGACTGCAGGGCCTTCGTCATCGCGGAGACCTGGGTCAGGATGTCGATGCAGTACTGCTCTTCCTCGACCATGCGCTGCAGCCCGCGGGCCTGGCCCTCGATGCGCCGCAGGCGCTTGAGGTAGTCGTCCTTGGTCTTGTTGTGGATGTAGCTGGGATTGGAGCGTCCCGACTCGGCCCGCGAGCCGCTGGTCGTCGTTGTCGTCTGGGCCATCGTTCTCTCTTCCATGGCGATGTTGACCGTCATGCGCAGCGTACCCCCCTCCGGTATCAGCGACATCCGTCACCCGGGCCGTGCGAGTACTATACCCCTCTAGGGTAATCTCGCAAACCCGGTCCGAAACCAGGTGATCGCCACCAGCACCGATGGCAGGATCTGGCTGTGCCAGCACCTGTCCTCGCCCCCGTCTTGCAGCCCGGAGCGACCGTCGCCGTGGTCTCCACGTCGTGGCAGGGGATCGCGGCCCTGCCGGAGCGGACCGCTCGTGCCGTCGCCGCCGTCGAGTCGCTTGGCCATCCTGTACGCCTGATGCCGCACGCCGGCGCGGACGGCGACGGCACCCGCGATTGGGTCTCTGCTCCGGCGACTGACCGAGCCGCGGACCTGCACGCGGCGTTCGCCGATCCCGACGTGGGTCTCGTGTTGTCGGCGATCGGCGGCAACCACAGCGCGCAACTGCTAGAGTACCTGGACTTCGACCTGATCGCCGCGCATCCGAAGCCGTTCTGCGGCTACTCCGACACGACCACGCTGCTGCACGCGATCCATGCCCGCACCGGGCTCGTGACGATCTACGGTCCGGCGTTGCTGCCGGAGTTCGGCGAGATCGGCGGGCCCGACGCCGAAGTCGTGGAGTGGCTGCTGCGGATCGTCCGCGACCCCACCACGCCGGGTGCGCTGCCACGCGCCGACTGGCAGGCCAGTGAGGACCGCGCGACGACCGACGCCGAAGGGCGCGGCCGCCGCCGCATCCGAGGCGAGCCGCGAACCGTGCTGCGGCCCGGCGTCGGCAGTGGGCCGCTTCTACCCGGCTGCCTGCCGATCCTGCGCAACCTCGCCGACACCGGATACGAGCCGGAGTACGCCGGCCGCATCCTCCTCGTGGAGCCGCCCGAGGCGCCGTACGACCCGGAGCTCGCCGATGCCGATCTGACCTGGCTGCGGACCAGCGGCCGGCTCGAGGGCCTGGCCGGGCTGGCGCTCGGGCGTACCGACGGCTGGACGACCACCGCGATAGAGCAATGGCACCGGTGCGCCCTCGACGCTGCTCGCGGCGACGATTACCCGGTCCTGGCCGGGGTGGAGAACGGCCATCCGGCTCCGATGCTCGCCGTGCCGGTCGGCGCGCCCGGCCGGATCGAGGGCGAAGACCTGATCATCGAGGGTCCCGTCGTCGTCTAGGCGTCCCCTCAGCTACGCCTCAGGCGTGGACGGTAACCTTCCCGGGGTACCCCGACGGGACCGCGGAGGAAGCGTGGCCAGCAAGCAGTCCAAGGCCAGCAAGCAGTCGAAGGCCAAAGAACGCCAGGAGCGGCTGCGCGAGCTGCAAAATCAACAAAAGCGCGCCGAGCGCCGGCGCAACTACCTGATTTTCGGCGGCACGGCCGTAGTGGCGCTGCTGATCATCGGCGGCACGGCCTACGGCCTCATGCGGCAAGACGACAGCGTCGCGGGCGTCGACGGCGTCGAGCACTTCACCGACCTGAGCAACAACCACGTCCCCGGCGACGTCGACTACGCGCAGAACCCGCCGGTCGGCGGCGACCACAACGAGGTCTGGCAGAACTGCGGCTACTACACCGAGCCCGTCGAGAACGTGAATGCCGTGCACTCGCTGGAGCACGGCGCGGTCTGGATCACCTATTCGCCCGACCTCCCCGACGACCAGGTCGAGGCGCTGCAGTCGCTGGCGACCCAAGGCGCCTTCGTCCTGGTGACGCCGTACGACGACCTGCCGAGCCCGATCGTGGTCAGCTCCTGGGGCTACCAGCTCCAGCTCGACAATGCCGACGACTCGCGCATCCAGCAGTTCATGGACGAGTTCATGCAGGCCGGCGACGCGCCGGAGATCGGCGCGCCCTGCACCGGCGGCACTGGGACGCCCCAGTTCAGTGGTTGAGCGGAGCCGCCAGCCTTTCGTCGTCGCCGCGGCGATGCTGGTGGTCGCTCTGGCCGCCGCCATCGGGCTCCTCGTCGGCTATCAGGTCAACAGCGACAGCGGTCCGGTCGTGCCCGCGGACGACTCCGTCGACGCCGGCTTCGCCCGGGACATGCAGGTGCATCACTCGCAGGCCGTCGACATGGCCATGATCGTCCGGGACAACACCGACGACCCGGCCGTACGGACCATCGCGTACGACATCGCGCTCACGCAACGCCAGCAGATCGGCCAGATGTACGCCTGGCTCGACATCTGGGGACTGTCGCAGTACTCGCAGAATCCGACCATGTCGTGGATGAGCGACGACTCCGGCCACGACATGGAGCACATGGACGACAGTGAGCCGGTCAGCGCGAGCCTGATGCCTGGCATGGCGACGTCGGAGGAGATGAACGAGCTGCGCGCGGCCCGTGGGCAGGACGCGGAGATCCTCTTCCTGCAGTTGATGATCCGCCACCACATGGGCGGGATCGAGATGGCGCAGTACGCCGCCGACCATGCCGAGGTCGAGCAGGTACGCCAGCTCGCCGAGACCATGGTGACGTCTCAGACGGCCGAGATCGACGCGATGAACGACATGCTCGTCGAGCGGGGCGCCGAGCCGATCGAGTAACGCCGCGTCGACATCGAGACCCCCGCCGCACTAGCATCGCCGTATGGCGATGTTAGCGACATCCACGGCAAGCCAAGCGGCCGAGACCGAGGCCCTCGACCCGGCGGCGGCGCTGTTTCGCGCCCTCGGTGACCCGTCCCGATTGGCGATCCTGCAGCACCTCGCGCTCGGCGAGCATCGGGTCGTCGACCTGACCGAGCATCTCGGCCTCGCCCAGTCGACGGTGTCAAAGCATCTCGCGTGCCTGCGCGACTGCGGGCTGGTGACGTCGCGGCCACAGGGTCGCGCCTCGATGTTCCGCCTGACCCAGACCGCCGCCGCGATGGACCTGCTCATGGCCGCCGAGCGACTGCTTGCCCGCACCGGCGACGCCGTCCGAATCTGCCCGACGTACGGCGACGCCACGCCGCCGAAGGTCCGGGCCTGATGAGCGCCGGACACGGCCACGGTCCCCCGGCGGCCCATGCCGGCTCGCGCTATCGCCGACGGCTGGCGATCGCCTGGGGACTGACGCTCGCGTTCTTCGGCGTCGAGCTGACCGTGGGCATCTGGTCCGGTTCGCTCGCGCTGATCTCCGACGCCGGGCACATGGCGGCCGACGTCATCGCGCTGTCGGCCGCGCTGTTCGCGTTCCGGTACGCCGTGCGCGGCGACTCGACCGGGACCAAGACGTACGGGAACTATCGGGCCGAGATCCTCGCCTCCGGGCTGACCGTACTCATCATGTTCGGCATCGGGGCGTACATCGTGATCGCCGCGATCGGACGCATCGGCACCGAAACCAAGGTCGACGCGACGCCGATGCTCGTGGTCGGCGCGATCGGACTGGCGGTCAACGCGATCGCGATCGGGCTGCTGCGCTCCGGAGCCAGCGAGAGCCTCAACGTCAAGGGTGCCTACCTCGAGGTGGTCGCGGACGCGGTCGGCTCGGTCGGCGTCATGGCCGCCGCCGTGCTCATCGCGTGGACGGGCAAACCGGTCTGGGACACGGTCGTCGCGCTCGGCATCGCCAGCTACGTGATCATCCGCGCCGGCACCCTCGGCCGGCAGGTCCTCGCCGTACTCGGCCAGCACGCACCGCCCGGCATGAACGCCCACGAGGTCACCGGGGCGCTGCGTGCGCTCGACGGAGTACGCGACGTCCACGACCTGCACCTGTGGACGCTGACGTCCGGCATGCCGGTCGCGACCGCGCATCTGGTCACCGACGACCACGTCGACACGCACGGAGTGCTCGACGCGGCCACCGAACTGCTCCGCGATCGCTACGCCCTCGAGCACGCCACCCTGCAGGTCGAGTCGGCCGACCATACGCATTGCGAGGACGTCACCTGGTGACAGGTGGACGCGGGTCGCGACGTCAGTCGGCGACCCGCGACGGCAGCGCCTCGATGGTGCGCTGCAGTTGGTTCAGGTGCGCGAGATCGTGGCCCGCGACCTTGCCGAGCATCGTCGCGACGTCCTCCTTGCCCTGCTCGCCGTGGATCCCGGTCCGATCCCAGTCGGCGGGCCGCAACTGGCGCATCAGGTCGACGTTGACCCGCCGGAGTGCGCCGAAGGCCGCGAGCAGCTGATCGACCGGCGGGCGAGCCAGCTCGGACCAGCGCTTCTCGTCGTATCCGGGGTACGCGGGCTCGTCCTCGGTCAAGGACAGTCGCCAGCGGAATCCGTACACGATGTCGACGTCGAAGAGGTGTCCGACGATCTGTAGCGCGTTCCACTCGTCGGTCGCAGGTGGCACGAGCCAGTCGGCGCCGGAGAGGCCGTCGCACAGCCGCCCGATCTCGTCGGGTGTACCGGCGTAGACGTCGAGCGGATCGCGGTCGCCGAGGGTCGACAACAGCGCGGCGCGGTAGGCATCGGGTTCCCGGGTCGCGTCCGGGATCGTGATCGGCTCGGTCATGTGACCAGTCCCCAATCGATCGGCTTGGCCGCCGCCGGTTCGACCGGTCTGCGGCCCTCGGTGGGATGTCCCTCGCGGATCCAGTACTCGAGGCCGCCGATCATCTCCTTGACCGGCCGACCCAGCGCAGCCAGTCGCTGGGCACCCTTGGTCGCGGCATTGCATGACGGCCCCCAGCAGTACGTGACCAGCGGGCGGTCGGGCACCGCCGCGAGTCGATCCGCGGTGATCTCCTGCCACGGCAGGCTGATCGCGCCGGGCAGATGGGCCTTGTTGTAGTTGCCCTCCGGACGGCAGTCCACGAGGACGAAGTCGACGGCGTCGGACTCGATCGCCTTCCACACGTCGGCGCAGTCGGTCTCGTGTGCAAGCCGGTCGTTGAAGTGCCGCGCCGACTCCGTCGGATCAGTGGCGGCAACCGTCGTGACCGGTGAGCCCGGCGTCGTGCCGTTCTCTCCCGCGCCGACCGCCGGCGCATCCACCGTCGCCAACACCTTGCGGAACGCGTCCTTCTGCGTGATCTGGTCGCCACGGAACCGGAAGACGTCGAAGCCACGGATCGTGCGGCGTTCGCCGTTAGGCGTGGTCTCGTCGAACGACCACTCGGCGTAGGCGGCGTCACCGACGACGATCGTCTCGCCGCCGTGCCGCTCCCGCCCCTGGTCGAACGCGAGCATGCGGGCGAAGCCGTCTCGGACCTCGGCCCGGCCGCGGTACGTCGTGCCCGGCTCCGGCCCGACCGAGGCGGAGTAGACACAGTCGTCGCTGACGAAGCTCATCAGTCGCTCGACATCGCCCCGCGGTCCACGCCGCGCTGAACTGATCGAGTCGGTCGAGCCGCGCCGATGCCTGGTCGTCGGTCATGGCCACCTCGCTCCCTTCCTCGGAACCCGAACGGTCGAGTACGAGGGTGCCGGGGGCG
>Ga0209382_10010508_pt1 | contig 11521 bp, 9 predicted proteins | sample SoiMetdeltSBSDD5_FD_187599 | JGI IMG/M metagenome (GOLD analysis project Ga0209382, IMG submission 187599) | Bulk soil microbial communities from a Populus tree surrounding site in Tennessee, USA - Soil MetaG P. deltoides SBSDD5 (SPAdes) (version 2) | ecosystem: Environmental > Terrestrial >...
CGAGCCTGGACGCGCAGGCGGGATGGGGCCGAGACCGTGCTGGCAGGGGAGCTGCCCGACCAGGCGGCGCTCTACGGCGTGCTCACCCAGATCGAGGCGTTCGGCCTCGAACTGCTCGAAGTCCGCCGCCAGCGAGCGTGAGCCACCGCCGCCCGGCCACTGTCCGTGCGTTGGTGTTGTATTGCGCCATCAACTTGCGCCACCAGGAACGAGGCGTCGATGAAGCTGAACCGCTCGATACCTGATGCGACGGTCATCCCCGTCCTGGTCTACCCCGACGTCCGGCAGGCGGTCGACTGGCTCACCACGGCGTTCGGCTTCGCCGAGCGGGTGCGGATCGGGGAGAACCACCGCTCCCAGCTCCGCTTCGGCGACGCCGCCCTGATCGTGGCGGACGTGCGCCGCGACCGCCGCCCCCCGCGCCAGGGCGAGGTCACCCACTCGGTCGTGGTGCGGGTGGACGACGCCCGCGCCCACTGTGAGCGGGCCCGGGCGCACAGCGCCCGGATCCTGATGGAGCCCACCGACTTCGAGTACGGCGAGCGCCAGTACGAGGCGGAGGATCCGTTCGGCCACCAGTGGACCTTCACCGAGACGCTCACCGATGTCGCCCCCGAGGAGTGGGGCGGCGAGACGGTGGCACCATAGCTGCCGAGCGCGACGCCGAGGACATCACCTTCGATCCGGCGTGCGGTCCTTGGTCGAAGGGGGGAACCGGGAACGCCGTCCGCGAACCTCAGTTTGTGCGATGCTTCCCCTATGAATTGAGCCCTCGGCCGGACGGGGACTCCCGCAATGCCGAGGGACGAGGCCGTCCCCAACAGGTGAAAGGGGTCGTCGGTGGACGTCATCGGTGTGATTATCGCAGGTATCATCATCGGCCTGCTGGGCAAGTTCTTCGCGCCGGGGGACCGCGACAACATTCCGCTCTGGCTCACCATTGTCTGCGGGATTGGCGGCGTGCTCATCGGCTACTACATTGCCGCAGCGTTGGGTGTTGAGGCGACGCGCGGCATTGACTGGATCCGGTGGATCATCAGCATTATCGTCGCGGCTGTCCTGGTCATGATCGCGGCCTCGGTGACGGGCAGACGCGGAAGGGCGGTCTAAGGTCCGAGGACCGCAGGGACCAGGTCCTCGGCGCGGAGGCGTGCATCGATGGAGTACCGGACGCTGGGGAACACCGGCACGGTCGTGTCCACGCTGTGCCTGGGCACGATGACCTTCGGGGCCGAGAGCGACGAGAAGGTGGCCCACGAACAGCTCGACCGCTTCCTGGAACAGGGCGGCAACTTCGTCGACACCGCCGATGTCTACGCCGATGGAGAGTCGGAGACGATCATCGGCCGCTGGCTCGGGTCCCGGGCGGGAGCGCGCGACCGGGTGGTGATCGCCACCAAAGGCCGCTTCCCCAGGGGCGAGGGACCGAACGAGGTCGGGCTGTCCCGTGTCGGCCTGACCCGGGCACTGGAGGCAAGCCTGGCTCGGCTGGGCGTCGAGGTGATCGACCTGTACCAGGCGCACGCCTGGGACCCGCTGACCCCGATCGAGGAGACCTTGCGGTTCCTCGACGATGCGGTCCGGGCAGGCAAGATCCAGTATGTCGGGGTCAGCAACTTCATCGGCTGGCAGCTGCAGAAGACGGCCCTGCTGGCCCGGCATCTAGGCCTGGCCCCCATCGTCACGCTGCAACCGCAGTACAACCTGCTGCAGCGGGCCGTGGAGTTCGAGCTCGTCCAGGTCTGCCTCAACGAGGGCATCGGCATGCTGCCCTGGTCGCCGCTGGGGGGCGGCTGGCTGACCGGCAAGTACCGGCGCGACCTCCCGCCGGCCGGCACGACCCGTCTGGGCGAGGACCCGGACCGGGGCATGGAGGCCTACGGGCGGCGCAACCCCGAGGAGCGCACCTGGCGGGTCATCGAGGCCGTGCGGTCGGTAGCCGAGGCCCGAGGGGTCTCGATGGCCCAGGTGGCGCTGGCCTGGCTGGTCGATCGCCCGGCGGTGACCTCGGTCATCCTTGGGGCACGGACGCTGGAGCAGCTGGACGACAACCTGGGCGCAGCCGGCCTGCACCTGTCCGCCTCCGAGACGGCCCGCCTCGACGAGACCAGCACCCCGATCGTGGACGACTATCCGTACGGCGAGCCCGGGGTGAGCCAGCGCGACCGCGGGCTTCCCGCTCCCTGGTCCTCCACGCCGACTCCATAGCGCTCACTATCGAGGCCTCCGGGTCAGACCGCCGGCAAGATCAGCTCCATGATCAGGACCCATCCAAGTCTTCACTGGTCAGGTCAGTCTGCCGCCGCTCGGGCGCCGTGGCGGATGCGCCCTGGGCGGCGGCGAAGGTCGAGTGGGCGGCCATGCTCCAGGGGCAGGCGTGCTCGAAGCTGATCGTGAGGCCGACCACCTCGCGTTCCAGATGGTTCCGGACCTGGCTGGCTCGCCTCTCCTCAAAATGCAGGGCCCCGGCATAGTGCGGGGTTGACTGGTTGGTGATGTTTGGGCTGGTGGACCGAGTGGGTGGAGCAGGCACGGCCCCCCGCGATCATGTGGGTGTCGAAGCCGACACGCTGGGCGCGGTCCTGGCGGTGGCGTCGCCGCGGTGCTGGCCGGCGCCAGGTGCTTGGCCGCGATCGGCGAGTGGACCAGCGACGCGCCCGGCCAGCACCCACCACCGGGCCCGTCGCCGCCGGGCCGCTCGCCACATCGGGCGGTCGCCGTCGACGGCAAGACCATGCGCGGCAGCGGCCACCACGACACGTCGCAGTTGCACCTGCTGGCGGTGATGGACCACACGACCTGCGGCGTCCTGGGCCTGACCGGGGTGGACGGCAAGGCCAACGAGATCACCCGGTTCCAGCCGCCTCCCAACCACGAGCCGGCAACGCCCCCCGCGCCATGGCCAGCCTGCGCAGCCTCGCCATCGGCATCCTGCGGCGGCAGGGCCATCGCAATATCGCCGCCGCGCTGCGGCGCAACGCCCGCGACGCCACCAGAGTCCTGCCACTCCTCGGCATCACCCGGGCCGTCCCTCTGCGCGGGGTACGGCAACGCCCGCTTCGGTAGGCTCCCGCATGCCGTCCTGGACCGGTCCTGGCACGCTGCCTAGACTTGGGCGCCATGGACCAGGTCGAGGTGGCCGTCGTCGGCGCGGGGCAGGCGGGTCTGGCGGTGAGCCACGGGCTCACCACGGCGGGGATCGAGCACGTCGTGCTCGAGCGTGGCCGCGTCGGCCAGACCTGGCGCGACCGCTGGGACAGCTTCTGCCTGGTCACCCCGAATTGGTCGGTGCAGCTGCCCGGCGGCCGCTACGACGGCGCGGATCCCGACGGCTACATGCCGAAGGACGAGATCGTCGCCTACCTGGAGGGGTATGCGGCAGGGTTCGCGGCGCCGGTCCGCGAGGGGGTGGAGGTCGTCTCGGTGAGGTCGGCGCCGGGGGGCGGGTTCGTCCTGCGGACCTCCGTGGGCGATCTCGGCGCCCGGTCGGTGGTCATCACCACCGGGGCCTACCAGCGCCCGCACTGGCCCGCGGGTGCCGACAGCCTGCCAGCCAGCCTGCCGCGGATCGATGTCGGGCAGTACCGCAACCCAGCGGCGCTGCCGCCCGGCAAGGTGCTGGTGGTCGGCAGCGGCCAGTCGGGCGTGCAGATCGCCGAGGAGCTGCACGAGGCGGGCCGCGAGGTGGTGGTTGCGTGCGGCAGGGCGCCGTGGGCACCCCGCCGGCTCGACGGCCGCGACATCTTCTGGTGGGCGGTGGAGACCGGCTTCTTCGACGCGCCGGTGACCGCGTTGCCGACCCCCACCGCCCGGCTGGCCGCCAACATCCTCGCGACCGGGCACGCAGGCGGCCATGACCTGCACCTTCGGACCCTCCGGGCGATGGGTGTGACCCTCACCGGCCACTTCCTCGGCGCGACGGACTCCGAGGTGCGGTTCGCAGCCAACCTCGCAGACAGCCTGGCCTGGGGCGACCAACGCTACCGGCAGCTGATGGATCTGGCCCGCAAGCTGGTGGCGGCGCGAGGCTTGACGCCGCTGGAGATCCCCGAGCCGGAACCGTTCGATGCCCGCGCGCCCGAGCGACTCCCGCTGCGCGGGCTCGGCATCGTCATCTTCGCCGGAGGCTTCCGCCCTGACTATCGTGCGTGGGTGCCGTGGCCGGAGGCGTTCGACGATCTCGGCTTCCCGATCCAGCAGGATGGCGCCAGCACGGTGGTCGACGGGCTCTACTTCGCCGGCGTCCACTTCCTGCGCAAGCGGAAGTCGTCGCTGCTCTTCGGCGTGGGCGAGGACGCAGCGCTGGTCGCCGGCGCGATCGCTGCGCGCAGTCGCTGAGCCTCGATCCACCGATCCCGCGGGCGGCACGACCAACTGCTGCACCTCCTCGGAGATCGGAGTCCGTCCGGTCAGGGCCCGGCATGGTGCCGAAGTGTTGGCTTCACGGGCTTGTGATGCCGAGCAGGGGCAGGACTCTGGTGGCGTCGCGGGCGTTGCGCCGCAGCACGGCGGCGATATTGCGATGTGCCGCCGCAGGATGCCGATGGCGAGGCTGCGCAGGCTGGCCATGGCCCGCGGGATGGTGTCCGCGCGGACCTGGAGGCGTCCTCGGCGAAGGTCACGTCACGGGCGTAGTGCAGGCCGTTCTCGATCGCCCAGTGCCCACGCTGGAGGTCGGCGAGCCGGGCAGGGCTGGCCTGGGCGAAGGTGAGGCTGCTGATCGCGTAGACGGTCACGGTGTGCCACCGCCGGGCGCTGGCGTGCAGGTCGCGGGTCTTGCGGGTGACCTGGGCGGCGTGCGGGAACCCGAATTGAGGGACCGAGACCGCCTTGAGGGTGCGCAGCTCGATGCGGCCGTGGCCGCGGTCGCGGGTGCGGTCCAGCTCGGGGACGTGGTGCCAGGCAGGTGGGCGCAGCGGTCCAGCAGGGTGGGCTGGTTGGCCTTGACGGTGAACAGGTAGTGCGCCTGCTTGCTGGAAACGAGGAACTCGGCGGTGTCGGCGTGGGTGTGGAGCGCGTCGGCGGCGACCACCGTTGCGGCGAGGTCGAGGCGGCAAGCAGCGGCTGGAAGCCAGGGACTTCGCCGGGGGCGCCGTCTACCTGGCGCTGCGCCAGCACCGCACGGGTGGTGTGGTCCATCGCGGCGAGCAGGTGGACCTGGCGGCCGGCTGGGGCGTGTCGGGCGCCGCGCAGGGTCTTGCCATCGACCGCGACCGCCCGCCGGCGCCGAGGTGGGGTGGGAATGGCCCCGGCTGGTCTTGGTCGGCCAGCCATCGGCCGATGGCCAGGTCCAGCGCGTCGGGGTCGACGCGGGCCAGCACGCGGCGCACGGTCGCCTCGGCGGGTGGCCGGAAGGCGCCCGTCAATGGGTCGCGGAGTGCCCGAGCGCGGCCAGGACCGGCCCGGGCGCGTCAGCCGCCCACTCGCCGATCGCGGCCAGGGACCTGGCGCCGGCCAGCACCGCGGCGACCGCGACGGCCAGCACCGCGGCCAGCGTGTGCCGTCGGCCGCGGCGCTGTCGTGGGTCGGCGATGTGGGCGAGGTGGTCGAGCAGGCTGCGGCACTGGCTGGGTGCCAGCGCCTCAAAATGAGAGCCGTCCTCTCGTCAACTGATGCTCACCAGTTGGCTACCCGGCCGGCGTGGCACGAGGAGATGATCGCCATCGGGATGCGTCGTCGCCCCAGTGGGCTCGACGCGCGTCGTGGGCATCGCAACAAAGGGGGTCGCGTGAAGGCCGAGCCCCCGGCGAACCCCGCCGACTGCGCTGACAACCTGGGGACGACAAAGTACGGCGTCGACAGCGAAGGCGTCGTCGTCGATCCGCGTGACGGGTCATTCTGGGTACCCGACGAGTACGTGCCGAGCGTGCTGCACGTCGCGCCGGATGGCGATGTGCTCGGTCGCTTCGTCCCCACCGGCTACGAAAGCCTCGTCGACGACGTGTTCCCGGAGGTCGTTGGACAGAGGTTCCGCGGGAACCGCGGCTTCGAGGTGATCGTGCTCTCGCCGGAGGGGACGGAGCTCTATACCGCGCTCCAGAGCCCGCTGCAGAATCCGACGAGTTCGACCAACGGATCGCTTGCGATCCGCATCTTCAAGCTCGACATCAGCAACCCGACCGCGCCCGTTCGCGTGGGGCAATGGGTCTATCTCCTTGACCCTGACACTCCCCAGCTCAAACAACGACCCGTCTCCGGAGAACGCGAATCCTGGCAATACGGTGAACACGCGGCTCTGGCTGGCCGACCTCACAGCCAATCGGATGCTCGGCGAGCGTGGAACTGGAACGGGAGCGCACCAAACTCGTTCGCTGCGGAGAACGGCGGGTGCACGCTCGAGCAGCGTTTCCTCGCATCCCCGCCTGCATCCTGGACGCCGCCCAGCGGAGCTCCGGTTCCGGTCGCGAAGTGCCTGTACGCGAACGTGGCGCAACTCCTCATCGACGCAGGATTCGTGGTGAATGGAAAGGCGGCGAACGGGAAGCTCGAGGGGGTGGCTCTGGTGAAAGCGCACGGCCAGAACCCCTCGCTCATCACCTTCCTCAACGACAACGACTTGGGGATCCTCGGACCGATTCCGGAGCAGATGAACGTCTTGACGCCTGCACCTCCAGCCTGTACGCCGTAGCCGGAGGGCGCGGGCCGCTGGCCGGGCGTGCCCGGGCAGGGTGGCGCTGGCAGTCGGGCGTTCGGGTGCAGCCGTAGACAGCACCCTGCTTGTGGTAGCCGTGCACCTCGCAGACCGTGGAGTCCAGTCCATGGTCATCGGCCCGTCACCGGGACCGGCCCAGGCCGCCCAGGAACCGGCGTCCTAGGCCCGCGTCGGCCGATCGGCCGCGTCCGCCGCGTCGTCAGGGGCCGCACCGACGGACTCGAGGTGAAGACGTGCGAGCTCCGTGCGCGAGCTGATGCCGAACTTGCGGAAGATGTTGCGGAGGTGTGCGGCGATTGTGCGCGGGCTGAGGAAGAGCTGCGCGGCGACGTCGCGGTTGCTGAGCCCTTGCGCGACGAAGTGCGCGATCTGCAGCTCTTGCTCGGTCAGCTGGTCCCGGGTGTCGACGACGCGACGACGCGCCGTCTGGCCGCTCGCGCGCAGCTCCACGCGTGCTCGTTCCGCCCACAGCTCGGCCCCGAGTGCCTCGAAACCGTCGAGCGCCGCCCGAAGGTGCTCGCGTGCCTCGCGCGGTCGCCGTGCTCGGCGGAGGAACTCGCCGAAGGCGAGTTCGGTGCGCGCGCGCTCGAAGGGGCGCGCCGCCTGGGCGTGCAGGTCGAGCGCGGCCCCGAAGAGGCGTTCGGCCTCCTCGTCGTCGTCGGCGAGGAGCGCGCGGCCGTGCAAGGCTACGGCGCGTGCCCAGGCGGCGCCGGCGCGCTCCGCCCAGGGCTCGAAGTAGGCAAGCCAGTCGTGCGCGGCCGCGACCTCGCCCGCACGTACGGCTGCCTCGATCCGATCGAGCCCGGCCATGAACACGGCGGTATGGGTGGAGATCGCGCGTGCCCGCAAGAACGCCTCTTCCGCGTGCCCGAGCTCGAGCTCGAGCAGCGCCAGCGCCCAGTTGGCCAGTGACGCGACGAGCGTGAAGCGGCGAGCGGACGCGAGCTCATGCCCCTGAGCCGCGAGCGATCGGCATCCGTCCTCCTCCCCGCGATGGGCCGCGATCAGCGCGAGCAGCACGAGCTGGTAGGCGGCCACATCGTGCTGGCCGATCTCGCGTGCGAGCCGGAGGCCCTCGCGCGCGTTCGCGGAGGCCGCAGGCAAGCGGCCTGCCCACATCTCGGTGTGCACCAGCCGCGGAAGTATCGGCGTCAGGAGCCCAAGCGCGCCCTCGGCACGCACCTGCGCGGCCGCCAACTGCGCGCTCCGGCGTGCGGCCTCGTCGTCGCCGAGGAACGCCGCGGCCCGTCCGCCGAAGAGGAGCGCAACGCCCCGCGCGTCAACAGCATCGCTCTGCAGCTCGGCCTCGAGCGACACCGCCGAGCGCAGGCTTGCGGCCGCACGGGGCAGATCGCCCGCGTGGTACGCGCCGAGCCCGACGAGGAGCTGCACGAGCGCGCGGGCAAACGGCGTGTCGTCCACCACGACCTCGCGGACCAGCTCCGCGATCGTGACGGCCGCCGCGACATCGTCGGCGTAAAGGGCGGCGACGCTGGCGAGGTTGAGCAGCTGGAGGGCCCGCGTGCCGTCGACCGACACCACGGCCGCCGCGGAGCGAACCAGCAACCGGCACGCCTCCGCCGGCACCCCTCCGGTCAGCTCGACGAGACCGAGGTAGCGATCGATGTCCGCACGTTGCAGCGGCTCCAAAGCGAGGGGGCGTGCCCGCTCCAGCAGCATCCGTGTGCGCTCGAGCCGCCCGCCGAACCAGGCGTTTTCGGCGGCAGCGGTGAGCAGCCGCGCACGCTCGCTTTCGTCTGGTGTGATCGCGGCGGCGCGTTCGTATGCCAGCGAGGCGGCGACGAAGCCGCTGCGCCGCCGCGCGCGCCCGGCCGCCTGCTCGAGCTCTTCCACCACCGCGGGGTCAGGCCCGACGCTCGCTGCCGCCCGGTGCCACGCGCGTCGATCCGCCTCTGCGTCCGCTTCGAGCACGTTCGCCAGTGCACGATGCGCGGCCTGACGCCTGGAGAGCGGCGCCCCCTGGTAGACGGCGGACCGCACGAGCGGGTGCCGGAGCTCGAGCACCGCGCCGCGCAGGGTCACCAACCCTGCCGCCTCGGCCGCATCGAGCGCCTCCGCCCCGACGTCCAGCCGCGCCGCCGCGCCCAGCACGGTCGAGAGTTCGCCCGTGTCGTCCGCGGCAGCCACCAGCAACAGCGTCTGCGTCTCCTCTGGGAGATCCCGCACTCGGCCCAGGAAGGCGCGCTCGAGCCGGGCGCTCACCGGCAAGGGCGTGAGGAGCGGCTCACCACCTGAGAGTTGTGCCTCGCTCAGCGTCGAAGGCAGCTCGAGCAAGGCGAGCGGGTGCCCGCCCGTCGCCTCGACCAGCCGCATGCGAGTCTCGGGCAGGAGCGCAATGCCCGCGTGACGATCCAGCAGCGCGGCAGCTGCATCCGCATCCAGCCCGGCGAGCCGTAGCTCGGCCAGCTCGGGTGCATCGAACTCTCGAGCTTCTCCTTCCCGGGCGGCGAACAGCAGCACGATCCCTTCGGCTTCGAGCCGCCGTGCCACGAAGACGAGCGCGTCTGCAGAGGCGTCGTCCAGCCAGTGCGCGTCGTCGACGAGGCACAGCAGCGGCCGCTGTTCCGCCGCCTCCGCCAGGAGGCTCAGGACGGCCAGGGAGACGAGAAAGCGGTCGTCGCCTCGACCCGCTGCCAAGCCAAGCGCCCCTCGAAGGGCGTCCGCCTGAGGCTGCGGCACCTTCTCGAGGTGACGCAGGACCGGGCGCAGGAGCTGGTGCAAGGCCGCGAACGGGAGCGCCGACTCCGCCTCGACTCCGGCGCAGGCGAGCACCCGCATGTCGGACCCTCGCTCGCGAGCGTCCTCCAGCAATGCCGACTTCCCGACCCCTGCCTCACCGCGGATGACGAGGACGCCGCTTCGCGACTCTCGCGCGCCCTTGAGCAGCCCGCCGATGATCGAGCGCTCCGGATCCCTGCCGTACAGCAACACCTCGATCGCAGACCTCCCCACCGCTCGGGCGGCCATTTGGCCGATGCGATGGCGCATCGGCGCACGTCACCGTGACGACACGTTGACACGAATCCAATCGACAACCCAGGAGGACGCATGGAGACGAGCGGCAACCCGCCGATCACGTCCGCACCACGAGGTGGAGGCGACATGGAGGCAACCGCACCCCGAGGCAGACGATCCTCCTGGTCGCCGGCTCGGTCCGGTCGCGGTCGGCGCGACCGTCGCTCAGGCCGTCGTCCTCAAGGCCGGCTTCCGGGCGGTCGCCGCGACCGGCATGGCGCTGCTGCTCCTCGGCCGCCCGCGGACGACGCCGCGGCAGCGGCTGGAGGCCGTCCCGGTTCCCGTCCCCAACGACCAAGGAGCAGACAGGCGACGAGTCATGGTGCGGTGCACGGTCAGGGCCGACCCGGTGGCGACAAACGAACAGGTGCGCGGGGTGTGAGCACCCGGACGCAGAAAGGAGCCAGAGATGCTGCTGCAGGGCAAGGTTGCGGTGATCTACGGGGCCGGGGGCGCGGTCGGCGGCGCGGTCGCCCACGCCTTGGCGGCCGAGGGGGCCAAGCTGTTTCTCACCGGGCGCCAGCTGGCACCGGTCGAAGCGATCGCCAAGCAGATCGTTGCCGCCGGCGGCTCCGCCGAGGCCGCACCGGTCGACGCGCTCGACGAGCAGGCTGTGGACCAGCACCTCCAGTCCGTGATCGATGCGGCGGGCCACCTCGACATCTCGTTCAACGCGGTCGGGATCCCGGGGACCAAGCTTCTGGGGGTGCCGCTGGTCGAGCTGGAGGTCGAGCGGTTCTCCCTGCCGATCGCGACCTATACCAGGTCGTACTTCCTGACCGCGCGCCTGGCCGCCCGGCGCATGGTCGCGAACCGGTCGGGAGTGATCATGACCGTCACCACTCTCCAATCGCGGACGGGCTTCCCAACGGCGGGAGGCTTCGGTCCGGCGATGGCCGCCAAGGAGGCACTCACCCGAGAGTTGTCCGCCGAGCTCGCACCTGCGGGCATTCGCGTGGTCGGCCTGCGACCACAGGGCATCCCGGGGACAGCCTCGCTCAGGGAAGCCTTCGAGCCTCGCGCCAAGGCGTCAGGCATGACCTTGGAACAGTTCCAGGAGGTGGGCGCGAGCAGGACCCACACGCGACGGCTCTCGACGCTCGCCGAGCTGGCTGACCTGGCGGTCTTCATGGCCTCCGACAGGGCGAGCGGGATGACCGGAACGACCGTCAACCTGAGCATGGGCAGCCTGGACGACTAGCGCCGTCGTGGGTGGCCGGTGGCCCGCGCCTCATAGCCAAAGGGCCCGACCTGTTGGGGTCGCTCGGAGGCTGATTCGGCGAAGCGCACCACCCCGACCGAAGGCGGAGCCAGGTTGCCGATGGTCCTAGTCCAGGTGGGTCCGATAGCACTACCGCGAGGGAGAGCCCGGCGGGATGCTTGAGTAGCCGTAGCCCGCGGTCCGCGCTTCCCGAACAGCGTGACCTCGTCATGAACAGATCCAGCAAGCAGTCCAGAGAGGCCGTGTGATCGCCTCCACGCCGCCCATCTCCGGCATGCGCAGGTCCGTCAGGACCACGTCGGCGCCGAGGCGCTCGACCCGTGCGACCGCCTCGGCCCCGTTGGCGGCCTCGCCGACGACCTGGAAGTCGGGGTCGTCGGCGAACAGCCCGCGCAGCCCGTCGCGGACCACCGGGTGGTCGTCGACGATCAGCAGCCTGATCGGCCCGGCCGGGGGGATCATCGGCCGCCCTCGGCCGAGATCGCCGGGACGCTGGCGCTGACGGCGGTGCCGTCGCCGGGTGCGCTCTCGATCTCCAGGCTGCCGGCGACCCGTCGCAGCCGCTGGCGCATCCCCTCAAGACCGAACCCATGGCCCTCGGCGGGACGCCC
>Ga0209382_10010509_pt1 | contig 11521 bp, 10 predicted proteins | sample SoiMetdeltSBSDD5_FD_187599 | JGI IMG/M metagenome (GOLD analysis project Ga0209382, IMG submission 187599) | Bulk soil microbial communities from a Populus tree surrounding site in Tennessee, USA - Soil MetaG P. deltoides SBSDD5 (SPAdes) (version 2) | ecosystem: Environmental > Terrestrial >...
CGATGAGGGCTGCAGATCGGTCGTCCCGAGGACGGTGCCCGTGCCTCCAGCCTCAATCCGCACGCGCCGCAGTGGAACCGCGTAGGACGCAGACCCGAGCGCTATGCCGGTGGAGCGCCCATCGGACGCCCGGGTGGCAGCGCCGCTCGCGACCACAGAGATGCGCTCGTTCCAACGACTCCACAGACCGGCGATGTTGACGCCGTCGGTATCTGCGAAGTCGTCTCGCGTCAGGCGGATGGCGCCGACGTCGAAGCTCGTCTGCCGAGCCCATTGCGCGTTCGCCGCCCCCGCGTAGCCGAAGCACGCGAAGACGGCGAACGACATGATGAACCCGAGCGGTGCGCGTTGGTGCTGCAGGTGCCCGGTTCAGAGTTTAGCGGGGGCGCCTCGGGCCTGTCGCTTGAAGCCCGTCGCCGACCGCGGTCGCTGCCGATTGAGGAAGATTGGGGAGTATCCCTTTCAATCGCAAATCGAGCGACTCGTCGGGGCGCTTCCCCGCGAGCACGTCTTCGCGAACCCGTTCCTCGAGCGCAATGAAGTTTCGCGGCACCGCACCGCGCTGTAGCAGGTGGACCACCTCGACCGCTGCCTTCTCGACAGGCACCCCGCGCACGATGAGCTGGGTCAAGACGCCGAGGGGCACGGCGAGCGACCCGTCACCCCCTGCGCGGCGCATCTCGCGCAGCGTCGCGGCAGGGACGTTGTACGCGAGCGCGTCGGTCGCAGCGCGCACTTCTTCTGTTGTCGGGCTCGGGGCGAGCGCATCGTGCGCGACGGCGATCCGCTGCGCGAGGGAGCGAACCGTCGCCTCGATGCGGTCAACCGGCACGCGCCGCACCTGGCCTTCGCGCGCCTTCGCGTACAACAGCTCCACCGGCAGACGCGCAGCCTCGGTCTGTCTGACGATCGGCGCGATCGCCGAGTCGATCGCGGGATCGAGCGACGGGCGGGTGCTTTGCTGTGCTCCGGACGAGCGCGGAAGAATCGTCGCGACGCTGGCGAGCGCGAGCGCGCTGGCCAGCAGGGCTCGTGGGGTCATCACTTCATCCCCACGATCACGACCGACTGCTCCGTGCCGTAGTCGGCGTCCTTCGTCTTCGGGGCGCGCGGATCGAGCGTCCACGCGGTGTCGTCCACGAGGAACGCGTAGACGTGCCGGCCAGGCGTGACCGGCACGATCGCCGACCACACGCCGCTCGCGGAATCGCGCACGAGTGGATTCGACGTGCCGTCCCACGCATTGAAGTCGCCGACGACCGCGACGCGCTTTGCGCGCGGGGCGTCGAGGACGAACTGCACCTGAATCGGCACTTCCTCTGCCTCGCGACTCGCGACGCTCGCGACCGGCGTCACGCCCAGGCGAGATGCAGCGACCTCGGTCGGCTGTGCTGTCTGCGCCACCTGCGTCGGCGCGGCATTCGTCGAGCGACGACCATCCGGCAACGCACCGCGAATCAGGAACCCCACCAGTGTCGCGGCGAGCGCGTACCCAATCGCCGCCGGAAGCGACACCATGAATCGGCGCCGCAATCCGCCAGCGCGGCGCGAGCGCTCGTCCAGCGCGCTCGCAAACCCGGGCCGAGCAGGTTCTGCCGTGGCCGCCGGCATCTCGTCCGTGGCGGTCGGAAAATAGATCACGTCGTCATGGTCGACGTCCGGGCTCGCTCCGGCCCGGCGCGCCGCGTCCACGCGTGCGAGCACGCGGGCCGTCGCGTCCGCGGGCACCGCGGGCAGCGTCTTGAGCTCGTCGACGATGCGATTGATCACGTCGTCCTGGTTCTCACGCACGTTCCACCTCCGCGAGGCGCACGCGCAGAAATTCGCACGCGCGCTTCACTCGCATCTTCAGCGCCGATACGCCGGCGCCCGTAATCCGTCCCATTTCCTCGTATTCCAGTCCTTCGACATGACGCAGCAGGAACGCTTCCCGCTGTGCGGCCGGGAGGGCGGCGAGCGCCGTCTGGATCTCTTCCCGCCAGACCATAGCGTCTACTTCGGGCGCGGTTCCCTTGTCGTGCGGGACCTCGCCATACACGACCACGCGCGAGCGGCGCGCCTCGCGTCCCATCATCGTCCGACATCGGTTAGCGAGAATCCTGAACAGCCACGACTCGAACCGATCGAACTCATCATAGCGGTGCAACGCGCCGTGCACGCGCACAAACGTGTCCTGCACCGCTTCCTCGGCGTCCTGCGCGTTGCCGAGCATGTGAACGGCGAATCGCAGGCAGCGCGCGTAGTAGAAATCGACCAGGGCAGCGAAGGCGGTCCGGTCGCCTCGCTTCGCGCGCTGGACGATCGACATGTCGATGGCGCTCATGCCGCGTCCGTTTCGACCACCAATAAGCGTTAGTGACGGCGAGCTGGGCATTGGGTTCGTAACAGCCCGCACATCACGAGCCGGCATCATAAGGAACCTACCGAGAGCCCTCGGCGCCGGCTGCGGCCGCCAAGGGGTTGAGACCTCGAAAAGATAGCCGACGGCTGAACAGTCGATACCACGATTCGGCCCTCGTGCTGTGAGTTCACTTGCACGACGCATAACCCAGTCGTGGGATCGGCCGTCACAACGGCCGGACCACGCCACCTATCAGCCAGCAGCCATCAGTTTAGCTATCAGCCATTGCAGCCATCAGCGCGGTTCCCTGTTCCCGGTTCCCCGTTCCCGGCATGTTTGAGGCAATAATCCACCTCTCTCCGTGACCACGACAGCTCCAACATCCGCCGGCACATTTGCCGAATACGAGCAGTTCGACGCCCTTGGCCTCGCCGAACTGGTGCGGCGGCGCGACGTGTCGCCGCGAGAGCTCGTGCAGACGGCCATTGAACGCATCGAGACGCGCAACCCGCGCCTCAACGCCGTCATTCACCGTTTGTACGAGGACGCCATGGCTGCCGCAGCGGCTCCGCCCGCTAAGGGACCGTTCGCCGGCGTCCCGTTCCTGCTAAAAGATCTCGTTTCGTGGTATGCCGGGGCGCCAGTGCGAAGCGGCAGCCGCATTCTCGACGGCTTCATCGCACCGCAGGACACCGAGATCGTTCGGCGGTACTGTCGAGCAGGCGTGATCATCCTGGGCAAGACGAACACGCCGGAGTTCGGGCTCACGCCGTTCACGGAACCGGTCCTCTTCGGGCCGACGAGGAATCCGTGGGATCCCACGCGGACGCCTGGAGGTTCGAGTGGCGGCTCCGCGGCGGCGGTCGCATCGGGGATGGTGCCGATGGCGGGGGGCGGCGACGGAGGCGGGTCGATTCGAATTCCGGCGTCCTGCTGCGGTCTCTTCGGCCTGAAGCCCACGCGCGGGCGCACACCCACCGGACCGATCGAGGGAGAGTTGTGGGATGGCGCGGTCGTCGAGCACGTGCTCACGCGGTCGGTACGCGACAGCGCCGCCATGCTCGACGCTATCGCCGGCGAGGAGCCAGGTTCGCCGTACGTCGCGCCGCGGCCGATGCGACCGTTTCTCGAAGAGGTGGGCGCCGATCCGGGCCGACTCCGCATCGCGTACACGGACCGGCCGCTGCTCGGCGACACCATGCACGAGGACTGTCGCGTCGCGCTGCGTGACACGGTGGCGCTCCTCGAGTCGCTCGGCCACACGGTCCTGGAAGCGTCACCGCAACTGGACCGGGAGGAGTTCCTCCACTCGTTTCTGTTGATGGTCTGCGGGCAGGCGGACGCCGACCTGCGCGATGCCGAAGCCGCCACCGGGAAGCGGGCGTCGCCGGCGAACGTGGAGATCGCGACGTGGGCGCTGGCGCTACTGGGTCGCTCTTACAGCGCAGCCGCGATGACGCGCGCGCGGCGGCACCTCGAGCGGACGACGCGCGCGGTCGGTCGGTGGTTCGATGGCCATGAGGTGGACGTGCTGCTCACGCCGACGTTGACGACGCCACCGTTCGAGATCGGTGCGCTGCAGCCACCGCCGCACGAGCTGGCCGCACTGCATGCGCTCGGACGCCTGCGCGCGGGCGGAGTGCTTCGGCTCGCGGGAGCGCTCGACAAGGCAGCGAAGCGGGTGTTCGACTGGATCGCGACTCCGCCGCTGTTCAACATCACTGGCCAGCCCGCGATGTCGGTGCCGCTCGCGTGGAATGCGGCGGGGCTGCCGATCGGGATGCACTTCGCGGGACGATTCGGAGATGAGGCAACACTCTTCCGGCTCGCGGGGCAGCTGGAGGAGGCGAGACCCTGGTTTGCGCGGCGGCCAATGCGTGGCAGCTAACAGCCATCGGCCATCAGCTTACACCCCGCGATGCTTCTCTTGCGAGGACGGGCATCCCGGGGCAGTAAGCTGATGGCTGATGGCCGCTTCTTACGCTGCCTTCTTGGCCTCCGCCGCGGCCACCTTCTCGACCTCGCGCAGCACGCGAAGGGTGTTGCCGCTCCACATTTTCGCGATCTGTTCCTCCGTGTAGCCGCGCCGCACGAGCTCGAGGGTCACGTTGAACGTCTCGCTGGCGTCGCTCCATCCTTCCACGCCGCCGCCGCCGTCGAAGTCGGAACTGATGCCGATATGGTCCACGCCGATGAGCTTCACGGCATAGTCGATGTGGTCGACGAAGTCCTTGACCGTCGCACGCGGGGGCGGCGGGAACTGGCTGTCGACCTGAGCCATCCGGCGCTGGTACTCGGCGCGCTTTTCCGGCGTGAGCGACTGGAGGCCACCTCCGCCACCGCGACCGGCACCGCCGCCGCCACCCCCGCCACCGGCGCCCTGCGCGGGGAGGCCGAACTCGGTGCGCAGCGCGGCGATCGCTTGCTGGCGTTCGGGCGATGGCGGTGGCGCCTGTTTCACGTAGCTCGAAAACGCCACCATCTGGACCACGCCACCGTTCTTCTTCAGCGCGAGCAGCTGCTCATCGTCGAGGTTGCGGCTATGGTTGCACAGCGCGCGCACCGCCGAATGCGACGCGATGATCGGCGCCTTCGTGAGGGCGATCGTCTGCATCATCGACTGCTTCGACGGATGCGAGATGTCGATCATGATGCCGACGCGATTGAGCTCGGCGATGGCCTGCCTGCCTAACGGCGACAGGCCGTTGTGCATCCACCCTTCCCGCTCCCCCGTGTTGGAGTCGGAGAACTGGCTGTGGCCGTTGTGGGAGAGGGACATGTAGCGCGCGCCCTGCTCGTGGAACTTCTTGATGTTCGTCAGGTCGGTGCCGAGGCCGTACGCGTTCTCGACCCCCATCAACGCGACCTTCTTTCCCTTGGCCGCGATCTTCGCGACGTCATCGGCGCGGTAAGCGATCTCGATCTTGTCCGGCGCCAGCTCTTTCGCCAGGCGATGTACGGCCGCGAACTTCTCCATGTCCGCTTCGTACGCGCGCTGATAGCCCTCGCCGGTAAGGGGGCCCTGCCCCACGTAGATGCTGAAGAACACGGCGTCGAGCCCACCTTCCTGCATCTTCGGGACGTTGACCTGCGTGTCGAGCCGGTCCGTGTAGTTCGGCCGCTGGGCTGTGAAGTTCGACGGGCTGATGTCCACATGCGTGTCGAGCGCGATGACGCGATCGTGGATTGCGCGCGCTCTCGCCTCGAGCGCGGGATCGACCGCGCGCTGTGCGCCAGCGGCCGTCCAGGCCAGTGACGCGACAACTGTCGCCGTGGCCAGCGACCTCAGACTACCATGGGGCATGTTGATCCTCGTTGATAACGGTGAATCACTCCGACTCTTTACGCGCGTCGTCCTCCGCGCGCTGGGCAGCCTCGACGAGCACCGCCCCGAGCGTCGCAGCGTCCCGTGGATATTTTCGCGCGAGACGCCGCCAGATGGCCCGCGTGGCGAGCCACGTTCCCCCGCCAGCCCAGCCGAGTGAAACGAGAACCGCCGCGGCCGTGGCCAGCGGTCCCCACTGGGCGGCGACGGGCACCAACGAGGTACCGATCGCCGCGGCAGCACCGATACCACCAAGCAATGTCGTCGTCAGGGTCGCCGCAGCCACATCGGTCCGGGCCAGCATGACGGTGATCTTCGTGCGGCCCTGTCGCGGCGGAGAAACGCCCATCCGCGTCAGTTACGAGCCCTTCCTGGCGCTCCGCGGCCCGCCGGAGGATCTCGACCAACTGCTGCTCAGTGTAGCGTTCGCCGGCACGCGGCGGGGCCGACTCGCTCGAGCGAGTCACGGGCGGGGACGGACGCACCATGTCGGCCCCCGGGGCGCCTAACGCGCGCGCGCCGTCGCGACCGCGTCCGACACGGCGACGCATGCTGGCCCGTGCTCGCCGCAGTACCACCCATGCCGGTCGTGGTAGACCTGATGCACGGTCGCGGCGCCGCCGTATCGGACGCGGTACAGCCCGGACACGCGGGTCGCCGGACCGATGGCGGTGCGCGGGTCGAGCGCCTCGACCTCGCCAGTCACCGGGAACATGTCCAGCTGTGCGGCCTTCTCGATCAACGTCGCGCTCCTGCGCCCCCACGGGTACACACCGATCGCTCGCGAGCGACGGGGAAACGCGGTCGCGAGCTGTCCCGCGAGAAGGTAGGGGCTGCAGCGATGCCGCTCAAGCGCGACTCCAGACTGGCCGCTCTCGACAATCATTTGCCGCGCGGTCACGTTCCGTGCAGGTACGGGTTCGCCAGGAGATTCCTTCTTGAGACCCACTCATGCCCGAGACCGAAGCCGTCGCTCAGTGGACCGAGGCGCTGATTCGCCTGCTCGCCGCCATGCTCGCCGGGGCTGCCATCGGGTTCAACCGGGAGCTCACGCAGAAACCAGCCGGGCTCCGGACACACGCCCTCGTTTCACTCGGCTCAGCACTCGCGGTGCTGACGGCGGCCGTCCTCGGCCCCGCCGACGAACGCATCCACGCTGACGCGACGGCGCGCGTGATTCAGGGCGTCGTCGCCGGCATTGGGTTCATCGGTGGCGGCGTGATCCTCCACGCGGAGGGACGACACGTCGTCGGGCTGACCACCGCCGCGACCATCTGGGTTGCCGCCGCACTCGGCGTCGCGTGCGCTGTCGGACACTGGGCAATCGCGGGGACCGCGGTCGCGATCACGCTGTTCGTGCTCGTCGTCGGCCAGTGGGTGGAGAACAAGATCGGGACGCTCCGAAACGACAACCATGGGTCTCCCGGCCCGGCGTCACCGAACACAGACCGCGACCCGCCGCGGTAAGGCAGTCGTAACGTCGGCGTGCGCCAGTCCTCGCCGGTGATGCAGACCAGCGCGGCGAAGTTCACGCAATGGGGCTGGCCGCTCCTCGTCCTCGTCGTCTTTCTCGGCGCCAATCACCCCCTGTGGCGCGGGCGCGCCGTGGCCGTCTGGGACGCTGGTACGCAAGCGTTTCCGTATTTCGTTCTCGTCGCCGACCACGCACGCGCCGGCCAGCTCGTGCAGTGGGACCCGTGGACCGGGGCGGGACTTCCGCTGGGCGGCGAGCCACAGCTCGGCGCGTATTCGCCGATCGTTGTCGCGCTTGGGTTCCTGTTCGGCGGACACTCGGCGACGTTCATCGCGTACTGGCTGCTGTCGTGGGCGCTAGGGGCCGCTGGTGTGATCGCACTCGGGCGCCACCTCAGCGCGCCACCCTGGGGCGCGTGTGCGGTTGCGCTCGGGTTCCTGTTCTGCGGCGTGTATACCGGGAACGCCGAGCACCTGTCGTGGGTGGTGTCCTTTTCGTTTCTGCCCTTGGTCCTCTGGCGCCTCGACGTCGCCCTCATGACGCGGTCGCCGCGCGCGGCAGTGCATGCGGGCGCACTCTGGGGCCTCGGCGCGCTCGCGGGCCATCCGGCGATCATAATGCTCGGCGCCGGCTACGCGGCACTATGGACGCTCGGGCGACTGCTATTCGATAACGCACGGCAGGGCCACGGCGTGCCTAACGCCGGTCCGACAGTGGGAGGACAGTCGGACGGCGTGCGTCGGACAGGCCGATCGCTCTCCGCGACGTTTGCTCTGCGCACCCTCATGGTCATGGGCGCCGTGGGTGTTGTCGTGCTCTCGCCAACGTACGTGGCTACCTTCCGCGACGGTGCGGGTGTTCACTCGCGTACCGGGCCATTGCCCAAGCGGGAAGCGCTCGTGAACGAGCTCCCGCCGGGGGCCCTCGTGACAGTCGCGAGCGCATACCCGTTGCGCGCGAAGGCCGAACACCAACAGAACCTCTGGCCCCAGTCGGACGTGTCGATGGTGAGCGTGTACGCCGGGGTGCTCATCCCAGTCCTCGCGATCATCGCACTCGTCGCGCGCGCACGCGAGCGCTGGCGATGGTGGATCGCCGTGATCGGCCTGCTGAGCCTCGTGTGCGCCATGGGGCAAACGCTGCCACTCCACGGCTGGCTGTACGACGCATTTTATCCCGTCCGCTTCTTCCGACACTCGTCGGTGTTCCGCTTGTTCTACCTCCTGTCGCTGACCGTTCTGGCCCTGCTCGGCACCCGCGAGGTTGCGCTCGCGCTCGAGGCACAGGATTTCCGCCTCCAGCGTCGGTTTGCGCTGGTCGCGTTCGCGAGTGCCATCGCGGCGACGGTGGGCTACGCGCTCTTCCTCGTTGGTATCCGCGACCTGCCTACGCACCGGCTCGCACCGGCATTGATCGCCACGTGGCTCGGGCCGATCGCCATCGGAGTCCTCCTGTGGGAGCGACGCGCTCGGTTGCATCACGTGGCCGTGCTACTCATGGCGGTGGCCGTCGCCGATGCGCTCGTTGCGAGCGTGGTGTCGCGCCCCACCATGATGAACGCTGGCTACGAGGTCGTGCGATGGAAGGAGCTCGATCGCCTGCACCGTGAGTCGCTCGATCTCACCCCCCACGGGCTCCGACGAGTCGCTGCGTCATGCAAGGGCTGGGATCCGACACGCTGGTGCGACGTGAACGACCAGATGATCACGAAGGTGCCCGTGCTGCACGGCGACTTGCCGTTCAACAATTCCGTCTACACGCTGTTCCTCAACGACAGCCTGCTGCGCGCGATCAGCATCGGGGACGACCGCCTCTGGTTCTCATCGGCCGTCGCCGAGGTACCACGAACCGACTCTGCCGTCGCCGCGTTCGTACGGCGTACTCACGTCGCTGGCGGACCACCGCTCCTGGTCCATCGGGCCGCGGACATGGGCAGGCCAGCATTACCGGGCGATGATCGAGGCACGGACTCGGGCGCCGTGGCGCGCATCAGCACGCTCCCAGCGGCGCGGCGCATTGCGACTCAGGTACTCGCCTACGTGCCTAACGAGCTCACCCTCGCCGTTGCGGCCCCGCGACCCGGTTGGCTGCTCGTCACCGATCGGTGGGCGCCACGTTGGCGCGTGAGCGTCAATGAGCGCCCGGTAGAGCTGTTCGGAGGGGAGTTCGTCTACCGCGCGGTACAGGTTCCGGCAGGCCTCAGCATCGTGCGCTTCACGTACCACCCAAGCGCTTTCCCGTTCCTCGTGCTCGCGAGCTGGGGGACGCTCGCGCTCGTGCTGTTCGGTGTCGTCCGCCGTCGCCGGCCGATGCGACCGGCTGCCGAGAAGGTTCCCGTCAGTGCGGGCGAACCGGCCGATCGTCCGGGGGCGCGAAGTGACTGAGGAACGTCCGCTCGGCAGGCGTTAGGCTGTCGATCCCCTTCGCTCCGATCTTGTCGAGGATGCGATCGACCTCGGCGCGATTCACCTCGTGGATCGACTTCGTGTCGATGTGGCGCCAGTTGCCGACCTCCACCTTCTTCACGGGCTTCTCCAGCTTCGTCTTCCACTGCCGCGCCGGGGAACGTCGCTCCATCCAGATCAGGTAGAGCCACGCGCCAAGGTAGCCGCCGAGATGCGCGAAGTGCGCGACGCCGCCGCCCCCACCGGCAAAGCCGCCGTAGAGCGCCAACGCCGTCGTGATGAGCACCAGGAGCCACGCTTCGACGGGCAGCACACCCCAGATGTAGATGCGCTCCCGCGGCCAGTACTTCGCAAACGCGAGCTGTACGCCGAAGACTGCCCCCGATGCCCCGACGATGCTGCCGCCCTGGTTGAACACGATGGAGAGCAATCCACCCGTGATCCCGCTAACGAGGTACAGGCGGATGAAGTTCGCGCTCCCCAGTCGCTCCTCGACCCTCGGGCCGAAGAAAAACAGGGCGATCATGTTGAACAGGATGTGCGTGAACGACCGCTCGTGGTGCACGAACATGTACGTCACGATCCCCCACGGGCGGACGAGCGCGTACGAGGGGTAAAAGGCCAGCAGCTCCGTGAGACCGGGCACGGTGAGCTGCAGGAAGAACACACCAACGTTCGCGATGAGGAGGCGCTTGACCCAGGGCGTCATGCGCGAAAACTAGCCAACGGACGGCTGAGGCATCAATCGAGGCCCGAAAAGACAGAACCCTGTCATTTGGCCGGTGTCATCCCGCGCGAGCGCCAGGTCGCCCCCTGTCATCTCGAGCGAGCCGGGTGCCCGCCGAAGGCGGGCAGATGAGTCGAGGGACCTACTGTACGGACCTGGTGGCCAGGCGGGCCACCAAGGCCGCAGCCTAAATCCCTCGACTCGGTGGCTTCGCAGCTCGCTCGGGATGACACGGGCGCCAACGGCGCCCCTGTGTCAGTTGCCGAGCGTGCGGCCCCCAGTGACCTGCTTGAGCATCGTGCCCGACGGAAGCTGGCTGTTCGGATCCTCCACCTGATTCACAATCGCCATCTCAGCGAGGGGGATTGTCGACGGATAGCGCTGCGCAAACTGCGACAGCGACATCGGCTGTGGCAGGCTTACGACGTCGACCGTGTTCGGCTGCACGTTGAGAACTCGCGCATCCGTCACCGGCGCGAACGTGCCGAGTGAGCCGCGGAAGACGTCGCCGTACGCCGCGAAGCGCTGGGCGGGTGAATACCCGAGCACCTGGTACGTCCTGCCGTTGTAGGTGAAGAACGCTGCCAATCCCTGAATGACACCCTGTTCCGTCTGCGCCTGGAACGAGCTCGCGACCGCCGGGATGCCGTTCACGGTTTGCGTGGAGGCCTGGCCAGCCTCGATTCCCTGCTGACCGAGGAACGCACGAGCCGCCGCTTCCGGCGAGTTGCCCTGGGCCAGCGTCAGCTGGATGATCGCATCCTGCTGCGGGCTCATGGCGACGACGGCCTGCGTCAGGTTCTGCCCCTTCCAGCCGTTCGGGAACGTGATCTGGAAGCGAAGATCCGGATGATAGAACGTCGAGCCCTGGAAGAAGCCGTTGCGGGGATTCGCGCCGTACACTAGGCCGTCGACCCGCTGGAGGAACTCTCGCTCGCTCGTCCGCAGATTCGTGAGCTGGCCGGGCTGCAGCTGCGCGACCTTCGCGCTGATGGTTTGGATACGCTCCGCCTCGCCCGGGTGGGTTGCCAGCCACGTCGGTAGCGGGCTCTGCTTGCTCGCCTCGCCCAGACGCTGCAGCGAACGGAACACGTCATCCATCTCCCGGACATCGTACCCCTGATCGAGCGCGTAGCGGAACCCGAGGTCGTCTGCTTGACGCTCGTCGTCGCGGCCGTACTTCAAGAACAGCAACCCGAGACCCTGCGCGGCGATCTCACCATATTGGGCCACCGTCGGCGACAGGATC
>Ga0209382_10010510_pt1 | contig 11521 bp, 9 predicted proteins | sample SoiMetdeltSBSDD5_FD_187599 | JGI IMG/M metagenome (GOLD analysis project Ga0209382, IMG submission 187599) | Bulk soil microbial communities from a Populus tree surrounding site in Tennessee, USA - Soil MetaG P. deltoides SBSDD5 (SPAdes) (version 2) | ecosystem: Environmental > Terrestrial >...
GACCCCTAACGTGCCTCAGTGGGCGCGCGCGATGCGCTCCCTGAGCTGACGCAGGCCTCGCCCGACCTGGATCTCGACCGTTTTCGCCGAGATCCCCAGACGTTCCGCGATCTCCGCGACGGGGAGGCCATGCCGCCACCGGAGCACACAGACCGCACGTCGCCGATCGGGCATCGCGGCGAGAACCTGATCGATCGTCTCGGCGAGCTCCGCGAGCTCGGCGTGCGTGTCGGCCGGGGCAGCATGGAGTGGGATGACCCGTTCGGCGGCGTCGGCACGCGACGCCTTTCGATGCTTCGAGCGGGTGATCTCTCGGGCGACGCAGTCGAGCGCCGTGTTACGCGTGGCGCGATAGAGATAGGCCCGCAGCTCCAACCGGCCTTCGAACACCGCGCCTGCCGCGCGGTTCGTCCACACCTTGTAGAAGACGTCCTGGACCACCTCCGCGGCAACGTCGCGGGACCGCGTGAAGCGAAATGCGAATCGCCGCAGAGGCCCCGCGAACTGATCGACCATCGTCGCGAACGCGGCGGCGTCGCCATGCGGGATCCGCGCCACCCATGCGTCGGGCTCGGTGTTCTCGGCCACCTCGCGGAGCAGGCGCAACTCTGGTGGCGACGGTCGTTCACTGGGCACCGGCTTCGGCGAGGCAGAGGTTCGCGATCCGCTCGCCGAGCTCGGAGGTCGAGCAGCGACGCGCACCCTCAGGTGCGATGTCCGGCGTGCCCCAGCCCTCCGACAGCACGTCGTGCACTACCCGCTCGATCTCACGCGCTTCCGCCTCCAGGCCAAGAGAGTGACGGAGCAGGAGGGCGACGCTCAGGATCGTGCCGATCGGGTTCGCCGTTCCGCGTCCGGCGATGTCCGGTGCGGAGCCGTGGATGGGCTCGTACAGCCCGCGCCGAACCAAGGCCGACGCGCTCGCGTCACCCAACGATGCCGACGGCAGTACGCCGATCGAACCGGCGAGGACCGACGCTTCGTCCGTCAGGATGTCGCCGAACATGTTCTCGGTCACGACGACATCGAACGTCGTGGGCACGAGCAGCAGTCGCATCGCGCACGCGTCCACGAGCTGATGGTCGAGCGCCACGTCAGGGAACTCGTCGCGAACGACGCGTTCCGTGACGCGCCGCCAGAGGCGAGAGGTCTCCAGCACGTTCGCCTTGTCCACCGACGTCAGCCGACCTCGGCGCGCACGGGCGAGCCCGGCGGCGACGCGAACGACGCGTTCGATCTCCTTCGACGTGTAGATGCACAGATCGGTCGCCCGCTCGCCGCGGGGCGTTTCCTCACGCGTCTTGGCGCCGAAGTAGATGCCCCCGGTCAGCTCGCGCACGAAGACGATGTCGACGCCGGCGAGCTTCTCGGGCTTGAGCGGGGACGCGGAGGCAAGCTCCGGGTGCACCACGACGGGCCGAAGGTTTGCATAGACGCCTAACGCGCTGCGTAGCCCGAGCAAGCCATCCTCCGGGCGCACTGGCGCACTGGGATCGGACCACCGCGGCCCGCCAACAGCGCCGAGCAACACGGCGTCGGCCCGGCGGACCACATCGAGGGTCGCGTCAGGCAGAGCACTTCCGGTCGCGTCGATGGCGCAGCCCCCCAGGAGCGCCTCCTCGATCACGATGTCGTGCCCGTAGCGCTCGGCAACGACGGCAAGGACATGAAGCGCCTCGCGGGTCACCTCGGGCCCAATGCCGTCGCCGGGGAGGACGGCGATCAACGCGCGCACTGGTGACCTGACAGGCGGACCAACGTCATGACAGAGTCCTCACCGTGGACGGGTGCGTGCGCTCGTAAGCCGCGATCTCCCCACTCGCATCGATCAGATAGCCGAGCTGGTCGACGCCGAGTGCGAGACAATGTTTGGCGAACGGGTCGATGGGGAAGCGGAACCAACCCGTGCCGGGCAACTCGATGGCTTGCGTATCGAGGTCTACGTGAAGCTTCGTCGCCGAATCGCGACCGAGCGTCCGGACAACGGCTTCATGCTCTCCTTCGGCGAGCGCGACCGGCAGGAGACCGTTCTTGAGCGCGTTCTCGCGGAAGATGTCGCCGAACGACGGCGCAACCACGACGCGAAAGCCGAAGTCGAGGAGCGCCCACGGCGCGTGCTCGCGCGATGAGCCACACCCGAAGTTGCGACCGGCCACGAGAATCCGCGCCGCACGTGCTCCCTCAGCATTCAGCGGAAACTCGGCTCGTGGGTGGCCTTCGCGGTCATACCGCCAATCGGCGAAGAGATGTGCACCGAGTCCCGCGCGTTCCGTCGTCGTCAAGAATCGGGCGGGAATGATCTGATCGGTGTCGATGTCATCGTGAGGCAGCACGACTGCCGTGGACGTCAGGCTCCCGAACGGCTCGGCACGGTGGTGCACCGCGTGCGGCATGCGTGGCTCGCTAGTGTTGAATGAGTGACCGAACGTCGGTGATCGACCCGGTGATCGCAGATGCCGCCGCCGTGAGCGGGCTCGCGAGAAACGTCCGGGCACCGGGACCCTGCCGTCCCTCGAAGTTTCGATTGCTCGTGCTCACCGCGTACTGCCCTGGACCGACGCGGTCGCCGTTCATCGCGATGCACATCGAGCAACCCGGCTCGCGCCACTCGGCGCCAGCCTCGCGGAAGACGTCGTCCAGATGCTCGCGCTCGGCGTCGCGCTTCACGTGCTGCGACCCGGGAACGACGAGCATGCGCACGCCCGGAGCCACCTGCCGACCGCGCATCACGCGCGCAGCGGCGCGAAGATCCGAAAGGCGGGAGTTCGTGCAGCTGCCGAGAAATACGACATCGACGCGTTGGCCGGCGATTGGTTTGCCGGGGTCGAGCTCCATATAGCGGAGCGCCTTCTCGAGGGCAGGGCGGTCGTGCGGGTCGTCGAGCGAGCGTGGGTCGGGAACGATGCCGTCGACTGGGATCGTCATGCCGGGGTTCGTGCCGTACGAGACCATCGGTGCCAGCCGCGACGCGTCGAGCGTTAGGCTCCGATCGTACTCGGCGTCGGGATCTGTGGGGAGCACCCGCCATCGGCTCATCGCGGCCTCCCACGCCGCCCCGGCAGGCGCGTGCGGGCGCCATGCCAGGTATTCGAACGTCGTGTCGTCGGGCGCGATGAGGCCGGCGCGCGCGCCCGCCTCGATGGACATGTTGCAGACCGTCATCCGGCCTTCCATGTCGAGCGCGCGGATCGCGGCGCCGGTGTACTCGACGACGTGGCCAGTTCCACCGCCCACGCCGATGCGTGCGATCACGGCGAGGATGATGTCCTTCGCACTCACGCCGGCGGGCAGGGAGCCATCGACGCGAACTTCCATCGTGCGTGGCTTCGCGCGGAGTACGCACTGGGTGGCGAGCACCTGGGCGACCTCCGTGGTGCCAATGCCGAATGCGAGCGCACCGAACGCCCCGTGCGTGCTCGTATGGCTATCGCCGCAGACGATGGTGAAGCCCGGTTGCGTGAGCCCGAGCTCCGGGCCGATCACGTGGACGATACCCTGACGATCGTGACCGAGGGTATACAGCGGGATCCCGTACTCGACGCAGTTCGCCTCGAGCGTTGCGAGCTGCGCCGCGGCCTGTGAGTCGATTACCGGCAGCAATGACGACTCCCCCCGGTGTCTCGAGCCCGGAGTGGTCGGGGTCGAATGGTCCATCGTCGCCACCGTACGGTCCGGGCGCCGCACACGAATGCCCCGCGCGCGAAGCTCGGCGAACGCCTGCGGTGACGTCACCTCGTGCACGAGATGCAGATCGATGTACAGGATAGCTGGCGAAACCGGCGTCTCCGGGCGAACGACATGCTCGTCCCAGGTCTTCTCGAACAGCGTTCGTGGACGACCGCTCACGATATCACCTCCGCGGCCGCGCCTACCTCCCGCGCCACGATCGTCTCGAGGTCGTGGACATGGACGACCTTCTTTCGATCGGCGAGCTCCTTGAACCGCGCGAACACGCCGGCGAACTGGACGTCACCGAGCGTGTATCCGAGCTCCTGCAAACGCAGTCGCAGCGCGTGACGGCCCGAGTGCTTGCCGAGCACGAGGGAGCTCCCGTCTGCGCCTACCGTCTCTGGCTCCATGATCTCGTACGTCAGACGGTGCTTGATGACCCCATCCTGGTGGATTCCTGCCTCATGTGCAAAGGCGTTCGCTCCGACGATCGCCTTGTTAGGCGGCACGCGAGTTCCCGTGAGCTCGGCAACCAACCGCGATGTGCGCGCGATCTCGCGCGTGTCGACGCCGGTGGATACACGATAGAACCCGGCGCGGGTGTGGAGCGCCATCACGACCTCCTCGAGGGCGGCATTGCCCGCCCGCTCGCCGATGCCGTTGACCGTGCACTCGACCTGACGCGCGCCGGCGCGCACGGCCGCGAGGGAGTTCGCGACGGCGAGACCGAGGTCGTCGTGGCAGTGGGCGGAGACTACGACGCGATCGCCACCGGGAACACGGGAGAGCATTCCGCGGATGCCGGCGAGGAGGCTGTGATACTCGTCAGGGGTAGCGTATCCGACCGTGTCGGGGACGTTGAGTGTCGTGGCGCCGGCGTCGACGGCGACGGCGAGGACCTCGTTCAAGAAAGCGGGCTCGGTGCGGCTTGCGTCCTCCGGGGAGAACTCGACGTCGTCGCATACTGTCCTCGCGAGCGCGACCATCCGCGAGACCGTGTCGAGCACCTGCGTGCGGGTCATGCGCAGCTTGTGTGCGAGGTGGACGTCGGAGGTCGCGAGAAAGGTGTGAATTCGGCGGCGCCGCGCGGGCGCGATCGCGCCCACGCACGCCTCAATGTCGTGATGGTTCGCGCGGGCCAGCCCGCAGATGATCGGTGGTTCCGCGGCAGCGATGCCTGACTCGAGCGGCGCCCCGTTCGGCGTGTTGCCCACCTCCGCGGCCACCGCGTGCACGGCGTCCCAGTCGCCCGGCGAGGCCGCCGGGAAACCGGCTTCGATTACATCCACGCTGAGGCGCGCAAGCTGACGCGCCACCTCGAGCTTCTCCGTGCGCGTCAGCGAGCACCCTGGCGACTGCTCGCCGTCGCGCAGGGTCGTGTCGAAGATGCGTACGTGGGCCTCCGTTACACGGCCGGGCATCGCTCAGCGCCCCGCTGCGGACAGGACTGGTTCGGCCGTGGGCGTCGGATCGCTCTCATGGTCGCCGGGTCGCGCCACCACGGGGTGCACGAACTCCATCATCGACCGCAGCTCCCGCCCCACGACCTCGAGCGGATGATCGAGATCGCGACGGCGCGCTCGGTTGAATTCAGGTCGGCCGCGCTCGTTCTCCGCGATCCATCCGTTGGCGAACGTGCCGTCCTGGATCCGAGCGAGCAGCTCGCGCATCGCTCGCCGCGTCTCGTCGGTTACGATGCGCGGTCCCGCGGTATAGTCGCCGTACTCGGCCGTGTCCGAGACCGAGTAGCGCATGTAACTCAGCCCCCCGCGGTACATGAGGTCGACGATCAGCTTGAGTTCATGGAGACACTCGAAGTACGCGAGCTCGGGTTGGTAGCCGGCTTCCACGAGCGTCTCGAATCCCGCCTTCACCAACGCCGAGACGCCGCCGCACAACACGGCCTGCTCGCCGAAGAGGTCCGTCTCCGTTTCCTCGCTGAACGTCGTCGCGAGTACGCCCGCTCGCGTGGAGCCGATGGCCTTCGCGTAGGCGAGCGCGTCGTCGAGCGCGTGGCCAGACGCGTCCTGCTCGACCGCGATCAGGGCGGGGACACCACCGCCCTCGACGAACACCTCGCGCACGCGATGCCCTGGTGCCTTCGGCGCGACCATGCTGACATCGACGCCCGGCGGCGCCTCGATCTGACCGAAGCGAACGTTGAACCCGTGAGCGAACATGAGCGTTTGCCCTGACGCGAGCCACGGTCGAATGTCGGTCTCGTACACGTCGCGCTGGGCGGTATCGGGTACGAGCAGCATGATGAGATCCGCCTCGCGCGTTGCCTCGGAGACGGACAGCACGCCCAACCCTAACGACTCCGCGCGCGTGCGGCTTCGTGAACTGTCGTGAAGACCGACGCGCACATCCACGCCGCTGTCGCGCAGATTGAGCGCATGCGCGTGCCCCTGGCTCCCGAAGCCGATGACGGCCACGCGACGGCCGTGGAGTCGGTCGACGTTCGCGTCGGCATCGTAGTACAACCTGGCCGCGCGGCGGTCCGCGCGCGGCGTGGAGACCGACGGTTCAGGCCGCGACGTCATCGGACGCTCCATCTGCTTGAGAGTTGACTGGGGTTGGCGTAGCAGGCATCAGGTACGAGCTCCAGCCGGTCGCGTCCTGCCGCTCGAGTCCCGGTGCGTCTGAGAAGTGGCGCGTTGTCTTCGCGGTTGGCGACGTTCCGCGCGGCATGACCACGCGCCCGCTGCGCGTGACGGCGAGCAATCCGAACGTGCGCATGCGGTCGATGAAGGCGGCGACGCTGTCAGGTGCGGCAGTCATCTCGACGATCATGGTGGATCCCGTCGCGTCGAGCACGCGCCCGCCCGCGTGGGCGGTGAGTGCCGCGACTTCGGCGGCTTCGGCACCTCGCGTCTGAATCTTCACGAGCGCGGTTTCGCGCTCGACCGCCAGCGGATCGGACGGGTCGCTGACATCGACCACTTCGATGAGTCGGGTGAACTGCTTCACGACCTGGTCGATGTCGGCCTCATCGACGACGATCGTCACGCGGCTGAGGCCGGGCCGCTCACTCGGCGCGACGCTCAGGCTCTCGATGTTGAACCCACGCCGGCGGAAGAGACTCACCGTTCGGTTCAGCGCGCCGGGACGGTCCTGAAGGAGTGCGGTCAGTGTGTGCTTCATGAGAGGGGAGTCGGATTGGGCCCGGCGTGCCGAGCGGTGATCATTTCGCCGATGCTCTTTCCGGCGGGGACGATGGGGAACACGTTGGCTTCGCGTTCGACGCGGAAGTCGATCACGACGGAGTCGTCGTGTTCCCAGGCAAGGGTGATCGCGTCCTCCACGTCTTCCGCGCATTCGACGGTGAGACCGAGGAGACCGTACGAGTCGGTGAGGCGGGCGAAGCAGGGACCGGAGAGCCGGGTTTCGCTGTAGCGGCGTCCCTCGAACAGCTCCTGCCACTGGCGCACCATCCCCAGATAGCCGTTGTTGACGATCGCGACCTTTACGTTGCGGATGCCTTCCTGGCGGATCGTGGCAAGCTCCTGGTTCGTCATCTGAAACCCGCCGTCGCCGACGACGACCCAGATTGTCTCGTCGGGCCGAGCGAGCGCGGCACCTAACGCGGCAGGAACGGCGAAGCCCATCGTGCCGGCACCGCCGCTCGTAATGAGCGTTCGGGGTTCCCGCCACTCGATGAGTTGTGCCGCCCACATCTGATGCTGGCCGACGTCCGTCACCACGCGCGTCCGGCGCGTGCGCGACCGCTCGCGGAGCGACGCGTCGAGCGCGGCGTAGACATCGTGGGGCATGAGCGACGACGTCGCCGGGCGGTTCGCGTACGCCTGACGAGGCTGATGATCCGCCTGCAGTGCGCGGATCTCGGCGAGCCAGCGCGCTCGGTGACGCAGACGAGCGTCATCGTGACTCGCGTCGCCAAATGCGTTCGCCTTGACGAGCGCCGTCAGCTCTCGCAGCGTCAGGTCCGCATCGCCCACGACCCCGACGTCGGCGCGCACGATCTTGCCGATCTCCGAGGGATCGATGTCCACGTGGACGATCTTCGCCTTTGGCGCGAACGTTGACGCCTTCCCAGTCACCCGATCATCGAATCGGCCGCCAATGTTGAGGAGGCAGTCGCACTCCTGGAGCGCGCGGTTCACGTGCACCCAGCCGTGCATGCCCGGCATGCCCAGGCTGAGAGGGTGCTGCTCGGGGAACGCGCCTTTGCCGTGCAGCGTCGTGATCACCGGGATGTGCGTTGCGTCGGCGAAGGCGAGCAGTGCATCAGCGGCGCCGGATTGAATCACGCCGTTCCCCGCCAGGATGAGCGGTCGAAGTGATCCCGAGAGCAGCGTCGCCGCAGCGTGTACCGCGTGTGCGGCCGGCGCGCTCACCGGGCTGTATCCTGGCAGGTCGATCGCGATGTCCCAGTCCGGTGTCACGCGCGCCTGCTGCGCGTCCTTCGTAATGTCGATCAGCACCGGCCCAGGACGGCCGGACGACGCAAGGTGAAACGCTTCTCGAACGACGCGTGGGATGTCGCGCGCATCGGTCACCAGATAGCCGTGCTTCGTGATCGGGATCGTGATGCCGGTGATGTCGGTCTCCTGGAATGCGTCAGTGCCGAGGAGCGCGCTCGAGACCTGGCCGGTGATGGCGACGAGCGGAGTCGAGTCCATCCACGCGTCAGCTATCGGCGTCACGAGGTTCGTCGCACCGGGTCCGCTGGTTGCGACGCACACGCCCACCTGACCTGTCGCGCGCGCGTATCCCTCCGCTGCGTGGCCGGCGCCCTGCTCGTGCCGGCAGAGCACATGGCGCAGCCGGTCGCGATACTCCCACATCGCGTGGTAGAACGGCATGATCGCGCCGCCGGGGATCCCGAACATGACCTCGACGCCCTCGCGGATAAGGGCTTCACAGAGGATCTGCGCGCCCGTCCGCACCTCGACGCGCGGTGTCGCCATGGGCGCCGTCATGCGAGCACCGCTCCCTGGCTCGCGTTCGTCACCAGTCGCGCATAACGAGCGAGCCAGCCCGTCGCGAACCGGGCCGGCGGTGGTGCGAACGCGCGTCCTCGATGGGCGAGCTCGTCGTGGGTCACGTCGACGTCCAGCGTCCGCGCGCCGAGGTCGATGCAGATCGTGTCACCGTCGCGAACGAGCGCGATCGGGCCGCCTTCGGCGCTCTCGGGGGAGACGTGGCCGATGCATAAGCCGCGCGTGCCGCCGGAGAATCGGCCGTCCGTGATCAGCGCGACCGACGCGCCGAGCGGCATGCCCTTGAGCAGGCTCGTGAGGGCGAGCATCTCCCGCATGCCCGGCCCGCCCTTCGGTCCCTCGTTCCGCACGATCACGACGTCGCCCGGCGTTATGCGCCCGTCGTGCACGGCGGCCGTTGCCGCCTCCTCGCCGTCGAACACGCGTGCGGGGCCGGTAAACGTCATCTCGTGCTGCTCGACCGCGCCGACCTTCACGACGGCACCACCCGGCGCCAGCGATCCGAACAGCGAGCAGAGCGCGCCACGGTCGGCGTGCGGATTCGTGATTGGCCGAATGCAGTCCGGGTTCCGGTTAGCGACCTCCTCGAGGTTCTCACCGAGCGAGCGGCCAGTGACCGTGCGTGCATCGAGATCGAGCAGTCCCGGTTTCGACGACAGCTCTTTGAGGATGGCTGGCACACCGCCCGCCGCGTGGACGTCCTGCATGTGCCACTGCCGATTGCCGTCCCAGGCGGGAGACACCTTCGTGAGGTGCGGCACTCGTGAGGCAATGTCGTTGAATCGCTCCAGCGGATAGTCGAGCCCCGCCTCGCGTGCCAACGCGAGAACGTGGAGGACCGTGTTCGTGGATCCGCCCATCGCGACGTCGAGTGCCACCGCGTTGTCGATGGCCGCCGGCGTGACGATGTCGAGGAAGTGCACCCGCTCGCGCACTATGCGCAGGAGATGCGTCGCGGCGCAGCGCGCGAGCGTGAGGCGCTCTGGTGTAGTCGCGAGCGCCGATCCGTTTCCGGGAAGTGCGACACCCAGCGCCTCGCACAGGCAGTTCATGGAGTTCGCCGTGAACATCCCGCTGCAGCTGCCGCAGGTAGGGCAACCGTTGACCTCGAGCTCCTCGAGCCGCGCGTCGTCGATGAGCCCTGCTGCCCTCGCGCCGACTCCCTCGAACACCGAGATCAGGTCGATCTTCGCACCGCTGCGATCGACGCCGGCCGCCATTGGTCCGCCAGAAACGAAGACCGTCGGGATGTTCACGCGCGCTGCGCCCATGAGCATCCCCGGCACGATCTTGTCGCAGTTCGGGATGCAGATCATGCCGTCGAAGCAGTGCGCGCTCGCCATTGTCTCGACGCAATCGGCGATGAGCTCGCGCGAGGGCAGGGAGTAGTGCATGCCCGCGTGCCCCATGACGATCCCGTCGTCGACGCCGATGGTGTTGAACTCGAATGGGATGCCGCCGGCGTCGCGCACCGCGTCCTTGATGGCGCGGCCAAACGCCTGCAGGTGGGCGTGGCCGGGGACGATGTCGACGTACGAGTTGCAGACCGCGATGAACGGTTTGTCGAAGTCGTCGGCACCCCGCAGCTGCCCCGTGGCACGGAGCAGCGCGCGGTGCGGCGCGCGGTGGAAGCCTCGCTTGATCGTGTCGGATCGCATTCGAGAAGGGTGAAGACGGCAAAAGGCCCCTTCCGACAGCGGAAGGGGCCTTTCGGCTCATCGTTCACCCCTCCCGCTTCGTGCTTGGTCGGGAGGGCAGTGCTCGCAAGGACTTACATGAGCGCGACCATGCCTGACTCCCGAACGCCTACTACTACCGCGACGAGAATCGCGATAGTAAGGAGGAGGCCAATAAGTCGAGTCTGGGCGGCGAGCTTCATGAAAGCTGGAGTATGTATGACACTATAACGGGTGAGTGACGTCGAACCCCTACGCGCGTATGCCAGTGACGTCGTTCCGCCGCGTCCGCATCGGGCGGAAGCGAGACGCGCGGGTATCGCGCCCAGGTAACGGCACGCGGCCGTGGAGACACAACGTAACCTAACGGGCGCTCGGGCACCACAGGGTGTCACGCGAATCGTTCAGGCATTTGTCAGCTCAGCGAACATTTCCCCCAAGTTCGCGCCGCGCGGGTCGCCGGCCGCACCTGTTCTACCGGTTTCGCGGCGGCTAATCGCAGGTCGGCCTACCGTGCGGCGACGTGATCAGCGGAGGCCGCAGTGCCCGAGCGTCGCCGACAGTAGCGCGCACCCGGCTGCCGCAGTTTCGCCGCAGTTTCTCCGGGCACGAGCGGGCAAATTTGCCATCTCGAGCGGGCGCCGATGCTCGCTAGGGGCCGTAACCGGGCAGGTTACCCGGGGTGGATACCTATCCACCCCGACTGTTAATCAGGAGGTCGGTGTTTCGAATCCACCCGCCCCAGTCCCAAGTCTCGTATGCGTTTACGCGTGCGGGACTTTTCGTTTTCGAGAGGCTCGCCGTAGTTTCGCCGTAGTTTCTCACGACGTACCGCCGAGTTTTCGCTCCCGCAGCTTCGCCGGCGACTCCATCACCGCGAGCACGCCTGCATCGTCCGCGTGGTGGTAGCACGTTTCCACGTCGAACCGCTTGCGATGCCACGCCTGATTGCCGGTTGTCTGCGAAAAGAGATAGCCGTCTTCGAAGGCCCACAGCTTCGCGCGGAGTGTCCGGATCTCGTTCCACAGGTTCTCGGGGATCGGGATCGTCTGCTCTCGCCGCCGCTTGTCGAACTCCTTTCGCTACGTAATTGCCGGCGGGTCGCTGGCGATGTCCTGCGAGCGAAGGCCTCGCACTGCGCCGATCCGACGGCCCGTTGCCTCGACCAAGACCAACGCAAGCTCAAGCCGCAACCACTGTGCGCGAGCCCGT
>Ga0209382_10010511_pt1 | contig 11521 bp, 10 predicted proteins | sample SoiMetdeltSBSDD5_FD_187599 | JGI IMG/M metagenome (GOLD analysis project Ga0209382, IMG submission 187599) | Bulk soil microbial communities from a Populus tree surrounding site in Tennessee, USA - Soil MetaG P. deltoides SBSDD5 (SPAdes) (version 2) | ecosystem: Environmental > Terrestrial >...
ACCTTCGAGGTCGCGCGGATAGCGCGAGAAATCCTCGGTCGGGCCGAACTGCGTCGGGTTGACGAAAACGCTCATCACCACGTAGCCCGCGTGGCCTCGGGCTTCGTCGACGAGCCGGAGATGCCCTTCGTGGAGGAATCCCATCGTCGGCACGAAGCCAACGCGCTGCCGCGCGGCTCGCGCGCGCCGCACGGCGTCGCGCATCTCGGCGATGGTGGCGATGCGACGCACGCGTCAGAAGCTGTGGTCGGCGTCGGGGTACCGGCCGTCCCGCACGTCGCCGGCGAAGCGCTCGACCGCGTCACGGACTTCCCCTGCCAGCTCTGCATACCGGCGAAGGAACTTGGGGCTGAAGCGATCGTTCAGGCCGAGGAGGTCGTGGAGGACGAGCACCTGGCCATCGCACTCGGGCCCCGCACCAATGCCGATCGTCGGGATGTGCAGTGCTGCCGTGACGGCCTTCGAGAGCGCCGTCGGCACAAGCTCCAGCACGAGCGAGAAAGCGCCGGCGGCCTCGATCCGCGTCGCGTCCGCAACCAGCCGTTCGTGATCTTCGGGCGCCCTGCCCTGCACGCGATAGCCGCCAAGCGTGTGAACGGATTGCGGTGTGAAGCCGATGTGTCCCATGACGGGAATGCCGGCGCGCGTCATCGCGTGGACGACATCGGCGATCGCGTCGTCGCCGCCTTCGACCTTCACCGCGTGCGCGTTCGTCTCTTTCATGATACGTCCGGCGTTACGAAGCGCGTCCTCCGTGCTCACCTGGTAGCTCATGAACGGCATGTCTACGACCACGAATGAGCGCGTCGTGCCACGCCGCACTGCCGCACCATGGTGAATCATCTGCTCGACGGTGACCGGTACCGTCGACTCCAGCCCGAGGATCACGTTGGCGAGCGAATCACCAACCAGGATGAGATCCGCGCCACCTTCCTCGGCGAGCCGCGCGAACAGCGCGTCGTACGCCGACACCATCACGAGGCGCTCGTGACGTTGCTTCCGCGCGAGCACTTCACGAACCGTGATGCGAGGTGCCTCCGCCGCCTTACTCATTGGCCGGTGCCATCGAATTGCCGAGGGCGCGTCGGAGCTCGGCGACTTCTCGCTGCCAGAAAGGTCGGTCGGCGAGGCCAGGATGCGGAATCACGAGGCCGATGTCGTTCACGACGCGGTCGTCGAAGAGCACGATGTCGAGATCCAGGGTGCGCGATTCCCAGCGGATCGATCGCGACCGCCCAGCCGCCTCCTCGATCCGATGCAACCGGGCTAGCAGCGCTGGCGGCTCGAGCGTCGTTTCCACGGCGACCATTTGATTCAGGTAAGGCGGTTGAGCGAGTCCACCCAGAGGCGGTGTCTCTTCGATAATGGTGGCGCCGATGACGTGGCAGCCGGGAATGGCATCGATCTCGGCACGGGCGCGCTCCAGGTAGCTGCGGCGGTCGCCCAGGTTCGATCCGAGGGCGATGAAGGCGATCTCACTCACCGCGCGGAACGTAGAAAGCGTCGGCGGCAGTGTCAATTTCGATCGCCGACGGGTCCGCGTCGGGGCGCTCAGGCCGGGGTAAGTGGCGTCGCGACCCGCGCGATCCGACGGGTCAGCTCGCTCAGGGCGGCCGCGACCTCGCGAAGCTCCCGTGCTGCGCCTTCCAGTTCACGGAGCGCGTACGCCTGGTCGGCTGCCGAGCGAGTCACGTTCTCGGCGCCTTCACGGTTGCGCCGCGAGATCTCCGCAATGCGCTCCACCCGCTCCGTCAGTCGCCCGACCTCCGATTCCTGCGTTCGGGACGTGTCGGCGATGCGCTGGCTCCAGGTGAGGCTCGCCGCGGTGGCCTCGACGATCTCGTCGAGCGCGGTTCGCGCCGACTCGGACAACGACTCCACGTCGCTCATCATCGCCTGCCCACGCATGACCTGCGACGCCACCTGTCGCACCTCCTGCTCGAACCCGAGCACGATTTCGCCGGCATCCTCGGATGCGCGCGCACTCTGCTCCGCTAATTTCCGCACCTCGTTCGCGACCACGGCGAACCCCTGGCCCTGAACGCCGGCTCGCGCCGCCTCGATGGCGGCGTTGAGCGCGAGAAGATTGGTCTGATCGGCGAGCTGCTTGATCACCGTGATGAAATCGGTGATGCGCTGCGTGTTCTTCGAGAGCGACGCGATTTGCGTCGTGCTCTCGCCGACGAACCGCTTCGCGCTCACGAGTCGCTCGATGGCGGTACCGATCGTTTCCCTGTGTTCGCCTGCGATCCGCGTGGCGCGTTCGCTCGCCTCGGCGGCGTCGCGGCCGTCGCGCGCGATCTCGGTCGTCCGCGAATGCAACGACCGGGCGACGTCGAGACTCCGGTCGGCCTGCTCGCTCTCCTCTCCGATGCCGCGCGTGATGTCCACCGTATTTCGCGCGACGACCTCGGCCCCGCCGCGAAGCGCGCGGGCGGATTCGTTCAGCGTAGCGAGCTGTGTCTCGACACGGGTGAGCGCCGCCATGAGCGGCTGGCGAAGATCCTGAATGTGCAGTGCGGTTGCCAGCTGGCTCGCGAATCGCGAGACGAGCGCGACTTCCTTCGAGCCGTACGTGCCACGTTTGTGGTGATCGAGCTCGACGACACCGATGTTCCTGTCGCCGAAGCGAAGGGGCAGGACAGCCACGCTCACGACCCCTGTGTCCGCGCCCTGGGCACGAGCGTCGCGGGCCGCGTCGATGATCACGACCGGTTCACCGGTGCCGAGCGCCGTGTCGCGCATGCGCTCGCCGAACACGCCGTTCTCCCGCGGTACGTGAAGGAGCCCGTGCGCCGAGTCATAGATCATGCGCAGTGCGCCGTTGTGGAGCCGCCAGATCCGGAAGCCGTTCCAATCCACCAGGCGATTTGCCAGGCGCTCGATCTCGCCAAGCGTTTCGGCGAGGGTGGCGTCGGACGACACCACCTGCTCCATCGCGTGGATCTTGTTCAACTCCTCGGCGGCGACCGCCTCCTCGAGGATCTTCTTCAACAGGAGGCCGGCGAAGAGCATCACGAGCGCGACCACCATCCAACCCATCCAACCGACACTCGCGATGGTGAGAAGCGAGACGAGCACCGCGATCGCGCCCGCGCCGAACGCGATGACCTCGTACCGGAGAATCAGCGAGCGTTCGTCGGCGTGCAGCTTGTCGCGCACGAGGAGCGTGCAGTACTGCAGACCTCGGCTTATGAGGAACTGCGCTCCGAGAAGGAGAGCGACGGCGGGCAGCGCCTCCGTGGTGATACCAGGAGCGCGTTCGCCAAGAACCGTGATCCACGCATAGAAGCCGTACGCGGCAAACAGCGCCAGCGCCTCGCGGCCGCCGTTGATGGCACTTGCCGCCGCCGCTTTGCGAAGCAGGAGCCAGTCGGCGACGAACACACCGACGTAGAGGCCTAACGCGGTTGCCGGCGCGCCGAGAATGATGGCTCCGCCTGCTGCCACCATGCCGAGGAGGTTGAGCGCGGAGTACTTCGTGAGCGGGATCTGAAACGCCCGAAGACCAACCGCCAGTACCAGGACGGCGACGACTCCGCGCAACTGGCCGATCCACCGCGGGTCCGCCACCAGCGCGGCGACGAGGACGACTGGGCCGAGGCTGGCGACGAGCCGCGCGTAAAGCGACAGGAACCGTGTCACGGGGTTGGCTCCCGGCCTGTGCTCCGCAGGCGCTGACTTGCAGTCGGCATATCTAGATGGCGTCGAGCGCTCGCCGCAGCGCCGCCACGAGCTCGACAGCCTCGTCGACCGAACGCGAGGCGGCTTGCACGATGGCACTTCCCACGACGATGCCGTCGGCGAGGCGCCCGATGGTGCGAGCCTGCTCACTGGTCGAGATGCCGAACCCAACGCAGATAGGCAGCGTCGTCGCGGCGTGCAGGCGCGCGATCGTCTCCGGCAGTTCGGCCGGCACGTCGCTCCGCATGCCAGTCACTCCGCGCCGGCTGATCAGATAAACGAAGCCGCTGCCGTGCGCCGCGATGTCCCGCATGCGCTCGAACGGCGTTGTCGGGGCGACGAGTCGAACGAACGCGAGCGGACTCGCGCCGAACCACTTCTCACGTATCGGGTCTGCGCCGACGGGCAGATCAGTCACGAGCACGCCGTGCGCCCCCGCTGCGGCCGCGCGATCGAGCACCGACGGTCCAGCGGCGAGCAGCGGATTCAGGTACGTGAACAGGACCACCGGCGTCGCGAGCCGCGCCTCGCCGATCAGCGCGAGCGTGCGTTCGAGCGTCACGCCGTGCTCGAGCGCACGTTGGGAGCTCGCCTGAATGACGGGACCGTCCGCCATGGGATCCGAGAACGGCACGCCGAGCTCGATGACGTCCGCGCCGGCCGACTCGAGACCGCGCAGGAGCGCGATCGAGCTCGCCGGGTCGGGATGTCCAGCCGTCACGTAACAAACGAGAGCACGTCGCCCGCGCTCGCGCAGCGCCGCAAAACGCGACGCCAGGACGTCAGACGAAGTAGTCGCCGACGTTGATCCCATACCGGTCAGGGTTCTCGGTCTTGATGATCGTTCGCACGAAACCACCGTCCGCGTTCTTCTCTGACAGATCGACATTGTGCCCCGGATACGCAATGTTTCCGCGCTCGTCGCTCACAATGCGCACGATCGGGCGTGAGATCGCCTCGGGGTTCGGATTCGCCGAGTGCACGATCGCGAGCTCGAAGGTATCGAGGACGACGAGTGTGCCCACAGGATAGATCCCCAGCAGATTGATGAACGCTTTCACGACGACCGAGTCCAGGCCCCGCCGCGGGTTGTCGCGCATGCCGGCAAGCACCGCTGCCGGTGAAAGCGGGTCGGTCTGATACGAGCGCCGTGAGGTTGCGGCGTCGAAGCCGTCCGCCACCGCGACAATCTTGCTGAAGATGCTCAACGCCCGCGGACGAACGTTCTTCGGGTAGCCGGTGAGGTCACACTTCATGTGATGCTCGTAGGCGACCGTCATCGCGCGGTAGGGCAGCTCCTGCTGTCCGCGGAGATGGAAGAGCGTGAGCAGCCCGAACCACGGGTGCCCGGCGATGTACCGCCAGTCGCCGTCATCGAGCTGCTCGATCTTGTTCAGGACGCTCAACGGCACCCTAGACTTGCCCACATCGTGAAACAGCGCCGCTAGGCCGAGGTCGTAGAGCTGCCGCTTCCCGAGTCCGAGGCGGCGGCCGAGCGCGACGGAGAAGATGCAGACGTTTACACTGTGCGTGAACGTGTACTCGTCGTAGTCACGAATCGTCGTCAGCCCGAGGAGTGACGTCTCCTCGTGGAGGATCTGATCGACGATTCCCTGCACCACCCGCTTGATCTTCTTCAGGTTGACGCCGCGGCCCATGCGGATGGAGTTGATCACGTCCTTCGTGGCGGCCACGGATTGACTGTAGGTCCGCTTGGCGGCCTCCTTCGCCCGCTCGCGGAAATCGCCGTCCTCGTCCACTCCTGACGGCGGGCCGACCTCGATGAGTGTCACGCCACCGGTGGAGAGGCGTTCCATCACGTCCACGAAGCGGTCTTCGGCCTCGTCGGTAGGCGACGGCGCCTGAAGCGCCGAGAGGAACACGAGCCAGTCGCGCGGCGACACACTGGGCATCACACGAGCCACCCCGACACCGGCGGCGCGGAACAGCGACAGGATCTGCGTGAAGCTGGCGTAGTTGTCGAGATCGAGCCGCAGGCGCGTCTGGTTGATGAAGATGAACTCGGTCGTCACGCGGAGCTCGAACTCGCCTTCCCGCGTCAGGATCTCCGTGGTGACGCTGGTAAGATCGTCGAGCGCCTTCTTCACCGCTTCGTTTTCGACCGGATACAGCCGGATCGCGCGCGTCGCTCCGTAGAGCGCGACGATGAAGCTGCGTCCCATCCGCCGGATGTACGGGTCGCCTCCGATGTCACCGGACGAGCTGTCGGACGTCGTCCGGTCGAGCGCAGGCCGCGGCTCCGGGAGCGCCGTCACGACGCACCTCCACGCAGGGCGCGATTCACCGCGTTACGGACGAGGATGTCCTTCTCGTTCGACGCGCGCCGGAGCGTCGCGATGGCGGTTTCGGATCCGACGCGGCCCAGCGCCATCGCCGCACAGGCGCGGAGCTCGGCATCCTCTTTCTTGCCGAACAGCCCCCGGGAGTTCAGCATGCCGTCGAGCAGACTCACGCCGCCATCGCCGCAGAGCGTCCCATACGCTTCGAAGAGGGCCATCTTCTCGGTCAGATCGGCATCGCGGGCCAGTTTGCCCTTGACGGCAGCCTCGAGCTTCGCGAGCGCCGGGCGATGCGCGCGCGCGGCGATCGCCCGCGCGGTCGCGACGCGAACGTCGCGGTGAGTGTCATCGATGGTCCGCTCGAGGAACTGGAGCGCCCCGGGCGATGCGATCTCGCCTAACGCCTGCACCGCGGCGAGCCGCATCTGGACATCCGCGTCGGTGGTGAGCTTGGCGAGCGCCGCGACAGCCGCCGTCGCGCGCACGGCGCCGGCGCGGCGCACCGCTTCGCGAGCGACGTCCCGGTCGCTCGATCCGATGAGGCGCACCAGCTCGGCGGTGTTCGCCATCGCCAGGCGTGCAGCGGCGTTCTCCAGCAATACCCGCAGCCGCGGCGTCTGCGCCTTCAGCAGCCACGTGAACACCGTCGCCAGCGCGGTGACGCGCAGCTGGTCGAACAGCTCGTTCAGGTCTTCCTGCTCGGGAAGCTCCGACGCTTCGTCGAGCGACTGCAGGATCTGCGACAGCACCTCGGGCTCGCTCAGCCGATTGCGGATCTTGAGCAGCTGGTCGCGTTGCTCTGGCGCGATGCCCGTCGCGCGGTCGGCCGTCGCCGACGTCTCGCGTAGCAGGAACGCGGCGGTGTTGAACTGCCCGGACGACAGGACGTGTAGCATGAGCGTGTCGAGCAGTGTCGCGATCTCCTCGCGCACCACGCGGTCGACCTGCGTCTCGTAGGTGTCGAGCAGCATTGCGACGACGTTGCGCCGCATGTCGATCGCGTACTCCTTCCGTACCTCCTCACGGAGGTATTCGACCTCGCTTTCCTCGAGGAAGTAGAGGGTCGAATCGAAATCCTCGAGGTTGACGACAGCCGCGACCGTCGAGTCGATCGGGGGCGCGGTCTCACGAACCGCCTCAGGGCCGGCTTCGCCACCGTGGAACCCGGCCTTCTCGATCGGCGTCGCCAGGTCCGTCGCCAGGTCGATGTAGCGGTATTGCAGGTAGCTGAACTCCTGCTCCCACAGCATTGTGAGCAGGTCGTCCTCTTCCGGCGAGACCTTGCGCGCGCGCTGGAGAATGTCGAGAAGCGGGACGAACTCGTGCTGCTCGAAATCCTTGAGCAACTTGAGCTCGCGAATCCCGTCCTTGTACATCATCCACGGGATGTTGTCGGTCGCTTTCTCCGGTTCGTGAAGCACCGGCGCCCCGTGCCATCGGAGCTCGGTTTCTGTCACATCGAACGCCAGCTCGTCCGTCAGTTCCCAGATGGGCGCGAACGCCGCGCGAGCGACGTCGAGCGCGCGCAGGTACGTCGGGTTGTTGTGCAGGTAGAGCTGGTGGGCTCGCGCCGCCTTCACGAGGAGCTTGAGCATCTCCTCGACCAGCGTGCTGGGAAAAGGCGGTTCGGGCCGAGCCGACTGCTGAGTGGCAGTCGGAACGGAAGAAAGGGTCACTCGGGCAACGTGCTCAGCTGGCTGATGTGCGCGACGTCTTTGTCACCTCTACCACTGACGCACAAGAGCACTCGTTGGTCAGGGGTCCACCGGCCCGCGTTGGACGAAATCCACGCGACTGCGTGAGCGGTTTCCAACGCAGGGATGATCCCTTCCAACTTGCTGAGCAGCGCGAACCCGTCGAGCGCCTCGCGATCGGTCACGGCGACGTACGTCGCCCGCCCGGTATCCTTCAGGAACGCGTGCTCCGGCCCGACGCCAGGGTAGTCCAGCCCCGCCGAGATCGAATGGGCCGGGTGAACCTGGCCTGCCGCGTCCTGGAGCAGGTAGCTCAGCGACCCGTGCAACACGCCGGGCGTCCCGCGCGAGAGCGATGCCGAATGACGCTCACTATCGAGTCCTTCCCCAGCCGCCTCGACGCCCACCAGCTCGACGCCCGGGTCGTCGACGAACCCGGCGAAGATACCCATCGCGTTCGATCCACCGCCGACGCACGCCACCACGGACGCGGGGAGACCGCCGGTCTGCTCGAGCATCTGGGACCGCGCCTCGCGCCCGATCACCGCCTGAAAATCCCGCACCATGCGCGGGTAAGGCGCGGGGCCCACCACCGACCCGATGATGTAGTGGGTGTCGTCGACGTTCGTGACCCAGTCACGGATCGCTTCCGTTGTCGCGTCCTTGAGCGTGCGCGTTCCACTGGTGACCGGGATCACCGTGGCGCCCATGAGGCGCATTCGGAACACGTTGAGCTCCTGACGGCGCATGTCCTCCTCGCCCATGTAGACCACGCACACCATGCCGAACCTGGCACACACCGTGGCCGTCGCCACACCGTGTTGCCCTGCTCCGGTCTCGGCGATGATGCGCGTCTTCCCCATGCGCCGCGCGAGGAGGACCTGGCCGACCGTGTTGTTGATCTTGTGCGCTCCGGTGTGATTCAGGTCCTCTCGCTTGAGAAACACCGGCGCGCCAATGCGGTCGGACAGTCGTGGCGCGTCGCTGAGGATCGACGGCCGGCCGACGTAATCGCGCAGCATATCACCGAGCGAGGCGAGAAAGCCGGCGTCGCGCATCGCGTCGTCGAACCCGGCGTCCAGCGCGTCGAGCGCTGGAATCAACGTCTCCGGCACGTAGCGACCACCGAACGGTCCGAATCGATCGTTCATCACGTGGGGCGCGGCGCTCACTCGATCAGTCATTCACCTGCCCTCGTCCTCGAACGGCTTCGCTGAAGGCGCGCATCCGCGCGTGATCCTTAACCCCCGGCGCTGTCTCCACGCCCGACGAGACGTCCACGACATGCGGGGCGAGTACGCGGACTGCATCTCGGACATTCGCCGGCGTCAGTCCGCCGGCCAGCACCACACGAGCGTGCACGGCCGTTCGGTCGAGCCAATGCGCCACTCGCTCCCAGTCGAACGTCCTCCCGGTTCCGCCAAGCTGACCGACGACTCGCGCGTCGAAGACTACCGCGTCTGCAACGGCGAAAAGGCCAAGGCCATCCGGCGGTAACGCATTGCCGGCGACTCGCACCACCGCCCAAACCTCGCCGCGAAAGAACGGTCGTACACGTTCGACCATGCCGGGAGACGGATCGCCATGCAGCTGGATCACGTCGAGCGAGACGTCGTCGGCGATCGCCGCCACGACGTCGGGCCCCGCCGGCCCGAAGACGCCCACCGTTTTCGCCCGGCCGCGCGCCGGTGCGAAGATGGCCGGTGCGGCCTCCGGGGCGACACGCCGCGGACTCTCCGCGAAAACAACGCCAACGTAGGCGGCGCCTAACGCCGCTGCATAGTCGGCGTCGAGGGCCCGCGTGAGCCCGCAGAACTTCACGTCAACCACGGGAGGTCCGCGGTACACCGACCAGGGTGGCCACGGCTCCCGCGGGGTCACGTGACGCCGAAATGCTGGACCCGACGAGCACGGCGTCCGCGCCAGCCGCTGCGAAACGCTCGACATCCGCGCGTCCTGTCACCCCACTCTCCGCGACGACGACTCGATCGCCAGGCACCCTCGCGAGCAGTCGCTCGGTAACCGTCGGGTCGATCACCAGCGTCTCGAGATCGCGGCTGTTGACACCGATGATCCCATGCTCGATCGCGAGGGCGAGGGCGAGCTCGTCCTCCGTGCGGACCTCGACCAGCACCTCCAGTCCCAGCGCCGCCGCGTCGTCAGCCATGCGCCGAAGGCGCTCGGGGCTCATGGCTCGCGCGATCAACAGCGCGGCAGAGGCGCCGATTCCCACGGCCTCGAGTAGCTGGATCGAATGGACATGAAAGTCCTTCTTCAGTACCGGCAACGAAGAGGCGAGACGCGCCATCCGGATGTCCTCCGGCGACCCGCCGAACTCCGATGGCTCGGTCAGGATGGACAACGCCGCTGCCCCGCCATGCTCGTACGCGGTCGTCTGCGCGCCCGCGTCCAACGAGTCGTCGATGGTGCCCTTCGAGGGCGATTTCCGCTTGAGCTCCGCAACGATGGCAACGTCGGCCCGGCGAAGCGAGCCGATGAAGGAGGGCCGATAGGGGGCGGCATCGACGAGTCGCTCCAGCTCGCCACGACGCGCCTCCAGCTCGCTTGCGCGTTGCTCCGCGGCAACCGTGAGACGCCCGAGCGGGCCCGTCGGGGGCGTCCATGTACGATTTGCTTGCACTTCGGCCCTTGTTCGGATATCCTATTCTTCGGCCGATGTTCGGGGCACCGGCCTCGTCGGGTCAACCAGCGGAGTCAACTTATGCCGCTCACCAAACGCCAGCGCGAGATCCTGAACTTCCTGTCGACGTACGCCGAGGCGCACGGGTACGCGCCGAGCTTCGAGGAGATCGCGTCGCACTTCAACTATAACTCGCTCGCGACGGTCCACGAGCACCTCAGTAACCTGGAGCGGAAGGGGTACATCAAGCGCAGCTACAACGAGAGCCGCGCGATCGAGATTCTGCCGTCAGAGATCTTCCAGCGGGCGGTCGAACTTCCGCTGCTCGGGTCGGTCGCGGCCGGGTATCCGATCGAGGCCATCACGGCCAACGAGAGCGTCGCTGTTCCCGATGACTTCATCCGGCGGACCGGAAATCACTATGTGCTGCGCGTCCGCGGTAACTCGATGATCGACGAGCAGATTCGCGACGGTGATTTCGTCGTCGTCAACGAGCGTCAGAGCGCGGACAACGGCGAGATGGTCATCGCGATGCTCAACGGCAATTCGGCGACGGTCAAGAAATTCTACCGTGAGCGGGATGGGCGCATTCGCCTGCAGCCGGCGAATGAGACCATGGCGCCCATGTACATCCACGAGAACGACATCAGCATCCAGGGCGTGGTTGTCGGGGTCCTGCGCCGTTACTGACCCTTCGCATACGCGCGGCGCATTCGCTCGAGCGCCGCGCTGCCCGCCCCGTTGGCCAACGCTGTCGTTGCGGTGGACACACACTCCGCGAACGTGCGACTTCCCGGCGCGACGAAGAGCGCCCCGGCAGCGTTGAGCACGACAGCGGCAGTCGCCGCTGCGCGTCCTCGCCCTTCGAGCACGTCCACGATGACACGGGCGTTCTCCCCCGGTGTCCCGCCTGCGAGCTCGGCGGGCGTGAAGCCTGTGAACCCGTAGTCCGCCGGGTCGATCGTCCACTCGGTCACACTACCATCGCGGACCTCGGCGACCAGCGTCGGTGCGATCGGCGAGATCTCGTCCATCCCGGGTTCGCCATGAACGACGATCGCGTGCGCGGCGCCAAGGGCCGCGAGCGCCCCGGCGAGGAGCGGCATCCGAGTCCGCTCCGCGACGCCCACAACCTGGCGCGCGGCGCCCGCCGGGTTGGCGAGCGGGCCCACGATGTTCATCACAGTCGGGATCCCGAGCTC
>Ga0209382_10010512_pt1 | contig 11520 bp, 6 predicted proteins | sample SoiMetdeltSBSDD5_FD_187599 | JGI IMG/M metagenome (GOLD analysis project Ga0209382, IMG submission 187599) | Bulk soil microbial communities from a Populus tree surrounding site in Tennessee, USA - Soil MetaG P. deltoides SBSDD5 (SPAdes) (version 2) | ecosystem: Environmental > Terrestrial >...
TACATCCAGGACGACTGGAAGGTCTCGCCTAAGCTGACGCTCAACTTCGGACTGCGCTACGACATGACGCTGCCGCCGCTTGAGCGTGATGATAAGTGGAGTGATTTTGATCCCTTTACGCCCAACCCATCGGCCAACGGACGCCTGGGCGCGCTCCGTTTCGCCGGCTTCAACCAGGGCGAAGTAGGCAAGCGCACGCTTGTAGAAGGTTGGTACGGCGGCTTCGGGCCGCGCTTCAGTTTCGCCTACAGCCCTGACCGGAAGACCGTCGTCCGCGGCGGCGTCGCGCGCACCTTCGGATTAGTGCGGACGACTTCCGGCTCGACGCATTTCGCGGGCGCGATCCAGATTTACAGTGTTACAGGTGACGGCATTAACCGGCTGTTCAAACTCGATGACGGTTTCCTCGTCAACGGCGTCAATACCGTGCCGCAGCCGCCGAGCGTCGACCCCGGCTTCAATACCAACGCCGATGTGGATTGGTGGCAGGGTCAAGAAGTCTCGCGCCTGCCGGAGAACTGGAACTGGACCTTGTCCGTGCAGCGTGAGCTGCCGGGCAAATTCCTGGTCGAAGCTTCATACAACGCCAGCGTCGGCGTTCACCTGATGTCCGGTTTGCTCAACATCAACCAGTTGGATTCGAAGTATGTATACGACCCGCTCGTCAATCCGTTGCGGAACGTACGCTTCGACGCGACAGGTTCGCCGCTGCAGGCGGCCGGATTCAGTAAGCCGTATCCCGCGTTTCCGAACAGTCTGACTTTGGAGCGCGCCCTGCGCCCGTTCCCGCAATACGCCAACATCAACACGTGGAGCGGCAACGGGGACCGCAGCGGTCATTCGACTTACCATGCCGCAATCTTGAAGGTTGAGCGCCGCGTCAGTACTGGCGTTTACCTGCAAGGTTCTTATGTTTTCTCGAAGCTGCTGACCAACACCGACATCGTAGATTCGGGCGGGCGGGCAATGGATTTTTACAATATGCGCCTGGAGAAATCGGTCGGGGCGTTCGACCTGCCGCATAACTTCAAGTTCAGCTACATCCTGGACGCGCCCATCGGCAAAGGGCGGAAGTTTGATCTGGGCGGCGTCGGCAACGCAGTGCTCGGCGGCTGGCGGCTTTCGGCGATCCACGTTTACACCAGCGGCCAACCAATTCAACTGACCGGCGGCGCCGTCAGCCTGGGCGGTCGCAGCGCGGCTTTGGTCAAGACGCTGGACGGTTGGGTTGCGGAGGCCCCCGAAAATCCGAACTACCGGGCGACGTCGGGCTTCACCAGCTACTTCGCTTCAGTCTGTTCGATCGCAGTCTTCTGCAACGCCAGCGGCGTCGTCGTTTCGCAGACCAATACCTTGGGCAACGCGCCCCGCTATAACGGGAAGTCGCGCCTTCAGTCCAACCTGCGTGAAAACGTCTCGCTGCAGAAGAGCTTCAATTTCACCGAGCGTTTCCGCCTCGATTTCCGGTGGGAGGTCTTCAATGTCTTCAACCGCGTGGTTCTGGGCAGCCCCGTGAGCGACATCACCAGCCAGACCTTCGGACGCATCAACAGCGCCCAGCCGCCGCGCCAGATGCAGTTCGGGTTGAAGCTGTATTTCTAAATGTGGGCGCGGATTTCAGCCCGCGGATGCGGGCGGCAGAATAAAGCCTGGGGTGGAGCGCAAAGCGCGGAACCCCAGGTATGCGGAGTGGAAATTCATTCAGCCTGCGGAGCGGGCGGCAGCCAACGTAGAAGTCGGCGCCATCAAATTCGACTCAACAATGATTAGCTGCCGCCCGCATTCGCGGGCTCGATAGACTTTGTTTCTCGCGATTCCTGGGGTTCCGCGCTACCGCGCTCCACCCCAGGCTCTACTCTGCCGCCCGCATCCGCGGGCTGAGAACGCGCCAAGATGTGGGTAATGACAAGGGCAACCACCAACAGCAGGGAGTCCATCAACTATGTCTCGACTGACTCGAACAATCATCATCGTCTCGCTTCTCTCTATCGCTTTCGTTTCCATCACAACGCTTCATTTCAAATCGCAATCCCAGGTTCAGATTCCGCCGGGCTTGCGCGCGCAGCGCGACACCTGGACGCCGCTGATGGACGTGTTGAAAGACAAACGCCCGCGCGTCACCGACGAACAATTGGCGAAGATGAAGCCCCTGCCGGTCGAAGCGATGTGGGGCGCGGTACAGAGCAAGGGGTACAGATTCTGTTTCGTCAATCATCTCAAGCTGACGCAACCCGGCGTGAAGATGGTCGGACGCGCATTGACGATGCGTTATTTGCCCGTTCGTCCCGACCTCGATGAAGGCGTGCGTCAACTGGCGAAAGAGGGCGATTGGGATTATCAATACAACGTCAGAGCGGGCGAAGACGGGCGGCCCGGAGACATCGCCGTAGTCGAACTCGGAGGCGCCGTGGATCGCGCGACGTTTATGGGCGACATGACCGGGCTGGCCATGAAATTGGCCGGCGTTCGCGGCGTGGTCGTTGACGGCGGCATTCGTGATTTGAACGAGTTTCTGCCGATGAAAGATTTCCCGACCTATTACGCCGGCGCTCACGCTTCGGCGATGGCCGACCAGGTCGGAGTCGAATGGAACGCGCCAGTTCGCATCGGCCAGGTAACGGTCTTGCCGGGCGACGTCGTCGTCGGTGACGAAGAGGGGGTGTTGTTTTTCCCGCCGCAACTCGCCGACGAAGTGATCAAGGCCGCCGAGAATACGGTTTACACCGAAGAGTTCAAACGCGAGATGATGCGTAGCGGCAAATACCGCACGCGCGACATCTATCCGAGGCCCAGCCCCGAAGTCGAAAAAGTTTTTGAGGAGTGGAAGAAAACTCATCCGCGCAAGCCATGACAAGCTCTGCTCTCCGCTGCCGCGGAGCGGCTTTTGAGCCATCCCCGGCGTTTCAACGCCGGGGATGGTACGACAGTGGACCCCAGTCGCGGCAGCGACGTCGGCGCGCTCCCGGCGTTGAAACGCCGGGCTAAATTCAAACGCCGCTCCGCGGCTGGGGCGCAATTTCAAAAAGCGCCCGGAAAGTGAGCGAACTGTCGGATCCAATGAGGGAATTTATGACTATTGGCAAACACATAAGTAGTGGTTCACGGCGCTCTTTTCTCAAACGCGCATCCTGGGGGCTGACCGGAAGTCTGATCGCGTCAGGAAGGTCGGGCGGGTTCTCGTGGGCGCAAGAATCGGATACGTCTCTCAAAATTGCAAAGGTTGAGCCGCATCTGTTGACGGGAGTCCGAGGCTACGGCCCCTGGCTTTTCGTGCGGGTGGAGACGGCGGACGGCATTGTGGGGTGGGGCGAAGGGACGAACTTTCCCGGAGTGCAGCCGATTGCGGTGGCCGTCAAAAACCTGAGCAGCGTGGTGGTGGGCGAGAGCGCGTGGAATATCGAAGCGATCTGGAACCGGATGTATCGCTTTCTTTACTACAACGGCATGGGCGGAGTTGTGATGGCCGCGATCAGCGGGATTGATACGGCGCTCTACGACATTGTCGGGAAGAAGCTGGGCGTCCCGGTTTACAAGCTTCTCGGCGGCCAGGTTCACGAGAAGTTGAGGGTCTACGCTAACGGTTGGATGGAGGGAATTCCCCGCACGCCCGAAGCGATGGCGCAGAAGACGAAGGAACTGGTGGCCAAAGGTTACACGGGCTGTAAGTTCGATCCGTTCACCACGACGCCGTTCAACCGCGAAGTAACGCAGCAGGAACTGCGCAGCGCTGTGGGCCAGGTCAGGGCAGTGCGTGAGGCAGGCGGGGCTGATTATGACATAGCCATTGACGTCCACGGCCGCTGGAATACCAAATCCACAATCGAGATCATCCGCGCGCTCGAGCCCTTTCGCCTGTTCTTTTACGAAGAAGCCGTCCCGCCGGAGAACGTCGCGGCGATGGCCGAAGTGCAGCGTGTGGTGAACGTCCCGCTGGCTACGGGCGAGCGCATCTTCGGACGTCACGGTTTCCGCGAATTGCTCGAGCGGCAGGCAGTGCGGATCGTTCAGCCGGACATTGCGCGCACGGGCGGCGTCACGGAGTTCAAGAAGATCGCGGCGATGGCCGATGCGTATTACGTGCCGGTTGCGCCGCATAACCCGAACGGCCCCATCTGCACGATCGCTTCGATGCATGCCTGCTTCTCGATCCCGAACTTCCTGATCCTTGAATTCTTCGAGCCTGACGAGGCCATCTTCCGCGAGATTGTCGTGAGTGGATGGAAGGCTGACAAGGGGGCGGTCTATCCTGTGACCGCGCCCGGGCTGGGCGTCAACATCACCGATGATTTTTTGCGCAAACACCGTTTCGACGAGAGCAAGACCGACGAGATGGAACGCCGAACATTCAACACCGTGAAATAGAGGAAAACTATGAACCGCAGAGAGGCATTGAATTTTCTGTCCAAAGCCGCCGCCGGCGCCGGTATGATTTCAACAGGCAGCGGATTAGCTGATCCATTGCAAAACCAGGCCCCGCAAGAGCAGGCCTCGCGTAAAGGTTTGGCGCCCGTCAAAATCAGAGACATCAAGACGATCATGACCGCGCCCGACCGCATTCGACTGGTCATCGTCAAAGTCGAGACGACCGAGCCGGGCCTGCATGGATGGGGATGCGCTACGTTCACTCAGCGCGCATACGTCGTCCAGACTGCGGTCGAGAAGTATCTGAAGCCATTTCTGATCGGTCGCAACGTGGACGAAATCGAGGACATCTGGCAGTCGTCGTATATGAGCTCGTACTGGCGCAACGGCCCATCGCTCTTCAACGCGATGAGCGGCGTGGACATCGCGCTGTGGGACATCAAGGGCAAACGCGCGAACATGCCCCTCTATCAACTGCTCGGCGGTAAGGTCCGTTTCGGCGCCGACCTCTATTTCCACGCCAGCGGACGCGACTTCCAGCAGGTCGAGGAAAACGCGCGGCGGGGGATGGAGATGGGCTACCGCTACATCCGCGTACAGGCCGGCGTGCCGGGACTGGCGACATACGGCGCGGGAGGCGCGGGAGGCGCGACCGCCGCCGCCGGCGAGCCGAACAACGAAGCCGTCGGTCCTACTAACCCGAAGAACATTTGGGAATCGACGCCTTACGTCCGAATGCTTCCCAAACTGTTCGACCATTTGCGGACGAAACTCGGCGAGGAGGTTGAGTTATTGCACGACGTACACGAGCGCGTGACGCTGCCGCAGGCGGTACAGCTCTGTAAAGACATCGAAAAATATCGCCTCTTCTTCCTCGAAGATCCGCTTCCGCCCGAAGAGAACGAACATTTCAGACTCCTGCGCCAGCAGACCTCGACGCCGCTGGCGATGGGCGAGTTGTTCAACACGCAACACGAATACGTGCCGCTAATCAAGGACAGGCTGATCGACTTCATCCGCATCCACATCTCGCAGATCGGCGGACTCAGTCCGGCGCGCAAGGTACAGGCGCTCTCGGAGTTCTTCGGCGTGCGCACGGCCTGGCACGGCCCCGGCGACGCTTCGCCCGTGGCGCACGCCGCGCAGCTCGCGCTCGAACTGGCCAGCTACAACTTCGGCATTCACGAAGGCTACGTCTTCCAGCAGAACACGAAGGAGGTCTTCGCCGGCTGCCCCGAAGTCAAGAACGGCTATATGTACGCGCAGGAGAAGCCCGGCCTCGGCATGGAGGTGGACGAAAAGCTTGCGGCGAAATTCCCGTACCCCGATGGGCCGCCGAATTTCGATTACAACTGGGGAACGACAAGAAGAAGAGATGGCACGGTTATCAGGCCGTAGTGATATTTAAGAATCGGGCGATGAAAACGGCCACGAGTTTTTCGTGGCCGTTTTCACGTGAGGGGTTAGCGGTTACAATGACAGCGAACTCACCTAAACATTTCGAGAACCTAAAAATGGCTGAAGAAAAAAAACAACTGATTCGCGGTCTTACCATGACCGACACGACAGCGCTGGTAATCGGCACTGTCATTGGCACGGGCGTCTTTTTGAAGGCCGCCGTGATGGCTCAAGAGGTCGGCACTCCTACCCTGGTCCTAGCCGCGTGGGTAGCCGCCGGGTTGTTGTCGCTGGCCGGCGCGCTGACCTATGCGGAACTCGGCGCGATGATGCCTGAAGCCGGCGGCGAGTATGTCTACCTGCGTCATTCGTACGGTGAGGCGTCGGCGTTCCTCTTCGGCTGGCAGCGGTTCATCGTCGCCGGCAGCGCTTCGGTTGCTGCGCTAGGCGTGGGCATCGCCATCTTTCTTTCGGCGTTCTTGCCGCTCAACCACGTTTGGGCGGCTACCACCTTCAAGTTTTTGGGACAAACGATCAACTGGCAATTCGGCTCGAAACAGTTGGTCGCGGTCGGAGTGATCCTGCTGCTGTCAGCGGTCAACTGTCTGACTGTCGCGTTCGGTGGAAAGGTCCAATCTGCGCTGACGGTTTTGAAGGTCGCCGGCATCGTATTCGTAGTCGGCGGCGTTTTCTTTTTCTCAGGAACGGCGACGTGGTCGAATCTAGTGACGCCGGTTGGGACGGCGCAGACTGGAGGTTTCGCTTTGTTGTCGGCGTTCGGCGTGGCGATGCTGGCGGCGTTATGGCCTTATGACGGATGGAACAACATGCCCATGGCGGCGGGGGAAGTGCAAAATCCCGGACGAAACATCCCATTCGCCTTGATCGCCGGAATGATCATCATCATAGTGATCTACTGCCTGGCCAACCTGTCATACTTTTACGCCTTGCCGTTCAAAGAAGTGGTGACGGCAAATTCGAGCGCTGAAACCGCCTCACTGTCAGTGGCCGCAAAGGCTGCGCAGAGCTTTCTCGGGGAGTACGGCGGGAGGTTCGCTTCGGTGGTTTTTGTAATCTCGGCCCTGGGCGCACTGAACGGCTCAATTCTGTCGAATGCGCGCGTGCCGTATGCGATGGCGCGCGAAGGGCTGTTCTTCAATAGAATGGGCGAGTTGAGCGCGGGAACCCGCGTGCCGGTCTTTTCCATCATCGTCCAGGCCGTCTGGTCCAGCGCGCTGGCGCTTTCAGGGACCTTCGATCAGTTGACCGATTGTTTGCTCTTCGCCTCATGGATTTTCTACGGCCTTGTAACATCGTCTGTCTTCGCGCTGCGGCGTAAAATGCCGAACGCCGAACGGCCTTACAAGACGCTCGGTTACCCGATAATCCCGCTCGTCTTCGTGTTGGTGGCGGTGTGGCTGATCATCAACACAATCTTCAAACGCCCATACGAATCGGTCGCCGGGTTGGCGCTGATCGCGCTCGGCGTGCCATTGTACTTCTACTTCAAGCTGCGGCAGCGTGGCGTGACAAAACCGGCTGAAGTTTCGGCCGATTGAATGGATTCGCTCCCACTGAGGTTTCCAGACAAAATGAAAAACAGACTTTATCGATTTCTACCATTCATCCTTCTTTTCATTTTGGCGCAGGCTGCGTTCACACAGCAGGCGCCTTCAACCGCGCCGGACGTCGGGGCGCTCAAAAAACACGTCGGCTATCTGGCCTCGGACGAACTCGAAGGCCGCCGCCCCGGGACAGCCGGGGCGGACAAGGCGGCGGACTATATCGCCGAAGAGTTTCACCGGCTCAATCTCGGCTGCGCGCCGGAGCGGGGCGGGGCCGATTTCAAATGCCGTCATAATGGAAAACGGCGCAGCGGTTATCTGAAAGAGTTTCCCTTCATCGCTGAGGTAGTGCTGTCGAAGAACAATTCGATGAGCTTCACGCGTGACGGTAAGAACAACGCCGTCGCGATCGACGCCGAATGGACGCCGCTGGGCTTCTCCTCGAACGGCGCCGTCGCGCAGGCGGGGCTTGTCTTCGCAGGTCATGGCATCACCGCCGCCGATCTGAAACATGACGATTACGCGAGCCTCGACACGAAGGGCAAAGTGGCCGTCGTCTTCGCGGGGTCGCCCGACGGCGACAACCCGCACGGACAATTCGGACGCCACGCCGACGCCCGCTTGAAAGCGGTCGCCGCGAAAGACCACGGCGCAGTGGCGCTCATCGTCATCGCCGCCGACGAGAAGTTCGGCAATGATCGATTGTCGAAATTAAGTTACGACCAGACCGCCGGCGAGGCGGGAACCCCGGTCGCCGTCGTCTCGCGGCAGACGGCGGCGAAATGGTTCGGCATGGCGGACGCCGCGCAGCTCAGCGCGATGGAGAAGGCGAAAGACAAATGGGCGGAGTACGCGCAGAAGCTGCGCGACGTGACGGTCGGCCTTTCGGTGGATGTCACACGCCGCGCGGTCCCGGCCTACAACGTCGTCGGAGTGATCGAAGGCAATGACCCGAAGCTCAAGCGCGAATACATCGTCATCGGGGCCCATTACGACCATCTTGGACATGGCGGCGAGAGCAGCCTCGCGCCGAATTCTTCGGACGTTCATCACGGCGCGGACGACAACGCTTCGGGGACGGCCGGACTGCTCGAACTCGCGCGCATCTTCAGCGGCCAGCGCGGTCAACTCCGCCGCAGCTTCGTCTTCGTCGCATTCAGCGCCGAGGAATCGGGACTGATCGGGTCGAAGGCTTACGTCAACAATCCGGCCGCGCCGCTCGCCGACACAGTGGCGATGATCAACCTGGATATGATCGGGCGGATGAGAGAGAACAAGTTGTCGGTCGGCGGCATCGGCACATCGCCAGAATTCCGCAAGCTGGTCGAGAGCCTTAATAACGGATTCACGTTGCAATTGAGCGAAGACGGCTTCGGGCCGAGCGACCATTCGTCGTTTTACGCGAAGCAGATTCCGGTCCTCTTCTTCTTCAGCGGGGGGCACGAGGACTATCACAAGCCCTCGGACACGGCGGACAAAATCAACTACGAAGGGCAGGCGAAGATCGTCGGCTTCGTCGCCGAGATCGCGCGCGCGATTGACCGCGGCGACGCGCGTCCTGCCTATGCCGTCGCCCGTAGCCAGTCGAGCGGCCGCGCGACCGGCTTCCGCGTCTATCTCGGCACCGTGCCTAACTACGCCGAGTCGAACGACGGGATGCTGCTAGACGCCGTCCGAGACGATTCACCCGCCGCAAAAGCCGGGCTGAAAGCCGGAGACAAGATAGTCAAGCTGGCCGGGCGCGAGATCAAAAACGTCTACGATTACACCTACGCCCTCGGCGAGATGAAGCCTGATCAGGAATACGAAGTCGAGGTCGCTCGCGGCGGCGAGCGGTTGAAGATGAAACTAACGCCGCAGGCTCGGCGTTAGTTGAGGGCGGTTCGTAGTCCCCCCTTTAGGCGGAAGTGTAAGATACAGATCCATTCCGTAATACCAAACGCTTTCGCCTAAAGGCGGGACTACGAACCGTGCTTTTCGTTCTTTCAGGGGATTGTTCACGCAGGTTTTATTCAGCCTCTCTCCATCAACCCATTCCAAAATAATTTTCCAATCCAATCTTGCGCTTTTATCCATCCTATGTAGAATACTTTCTAAGAAGTATCCTGATTAAGAAGTATACTGACTAAAGAGTCAGGCTAAAGGAGTTCGCCATGGGAAAAGGATTTCTTTCATACGCCGCCGCGGCCGTCTTACAGGCGGTGGCCGGCGGTTATCAATACGGTTTCGACATCATAGACATCACGGGTTTGCCGGGCGGGACGGTCTATCCGGCGCTACGGCGGTTGGAGGGCGCGGGCTACGTCACCTCGAAGTGGGAGAAGCACAGCATCGCGCTAGCCGAGCAGCGCCCTCCGCGCAAGTACTACGAGATGACGCGGGCGGGGCAGGAGGCTCTGGCTGATGCGGTCAAGCGCTATCGGTTGTTGGAGCAGACCCTGCTCGACAAAAAGCGCGATCAGAAACCTTCGCGGGCGTGAGGTCGAAACCGTGCCGGTCTTTTCTCTTCGCAAACAATTCTTTACCAGGCCCCATCTCTGGCTGATCCGCGTCATCGGCGTGATCGTGCCGCGCCGTCTGCGCGCCGATTGGCGGCAGGAGTGGGAGGCGGAACTGCGTTATCGCGAACGGCTGCTGGCCGAATGGGATCGCCTCGATTGGCGGAACAAACTCGAGCTGCTGCGTCGCAGCGCGAGCGCCTTCTGGGACGCGCTCTGTTTGCAGCCCGAACGATGGGAGGACGAAATGATTCAAGACCTGCGCTACGGCGCGCGGATGCTGTTGAAGAATCGCGGCTTCACGCTTGTGGTCGCGCTTTCACTGGCGCTGGGCATCGGCGCGAACACAACGGTCTTCAGCCTGCTCGATGCGGTGTTGTTGAAGACTTTGCCCGTGAAAGAGCCGGAGCGGCTTGTGCTTTTCCGATTGCTCTCCGGGGACAAGTCGATCTTCAACAGCGGAACCGAGGATGTGGGCGGGGGACGGGATCAAGCCACGGGCCTGGTAATCAGCACATCTTTTCCGTATCCCGCATTCGAGCATTTCCGCGCGCGCAACCAATCGCTCTCGGACATCTTCGCCTTCGCGCTCTTGCGGCAAGTGAATGTGAGCGTGGACGGGCAGCCGGAGGTTGTGGTCGGACAGGTCGTTTCGGGCAATTACTTCGCCGGACTCGGATTGCCTGCTTTGCTGGGACGAACTCTCATTGACGCCGACGACCGCGCCGGAGTCGAGCCTGCGGCGGTCATCAGTTACAAATACTGGCAGCGCCGGTTCGGCGGCGATCCGTCGGCGGTTGGGAAAGCCGTCTATCTCAGCGACACGGCTTTCACCATCGTGGGCGTCGCGCCGCCGGAATTCTATGGAACATTGGATGTCAGCCGTCTCCCCGATATTTACACGCCGATGGCGCTGCTGCCACAGGTTCAGCCGCAAGGCGGTTATTCGCTGAGCGGCGCCGGATATAAGTGGTTGAACATCATGGGCCGTTTGAAACCAGGCGTCAGCGCGCCCGCAGCGCGGGCTGAGTTCGATCTGGCGTTTCAACAATACGCCGCTGAATTGCAGAAGACGATCAAAGAGCAGCGCTCCATCCCGCGACTCGATCTCGCCTCAGGCAGCCAGGGACTGATCGCTGCGCGCCGGCAGTTCTCCGAGCCGCTGCGGCTGCTGATGATCATAGTCGGGCTGGTCCTGGCCGTGGCCTGTCTCAACGTCGCCAACCTGTTGCTGGCGCGCGCGGCGACGCGTCGCAAAGAGATCGCCGTGCGGCTGGCCGCGGGCGCGAGCCGATTGCGCATCGTCCGTCAATTGATGACCGAAAGTATGCTGCTCGCCGTCCTGGGCGCCGCGATGGGTTTGGCGTTCGCGTATTGGGGCAAGGAAGTGTTGATGGCTTTGCGCCCGCTGGAAGGAGCGGCGACGCTGCCTGATCTCAAAATCGATCTGCGCGTACTCGGCTTCACGGCGGCAGTCACGGCGCTGACGGGAATTTTGTTTGGATTGGCGCCAGCGTTGCGCGCTACCAGGGTAGATTTGATTTCTTCGCTCAAAGACGGCGCGGGACAAACCGGATATTCGCGTTCGCGTTTGAGCAAAGGGCTGGTCGTCGCTCAAGTAGCAATGTCGCTATTGATACTGGTCGGCGCGGGACTGTTTGTCCGCACTCTGCGCAACCTGACGCGGATTGACGTCG
>Ga0209382_10010514_pt1 | contig 11518 bp, 8 predicted proteins | sample SoiMetdeltSBSDD5_FD_187599 | JGI IMG/M metagenome (GOLD analysis project Ga0209382, IMG submission 187599) | Bulk soil microbial communities from a Populus tree surrounding site in Tennessee, USA - Soil MetaG P. deltoides SBSDD5 (SPAdes) (version 2) | ecosystem: Environmental > Terrestrial >...
GCAGCTCAAGCGCGGCCAGCGCGCCTCGGTGACGTGCTCGTTCGTGGTGCTCGAGACCGGGGACGTCACGGACGTCCAGGTCGTCGAGTCGGCCGGCGAGGCCGTCGACAACGCGGTCGTGACCGCGTACAAGACGTGGAAGTTCACGCCCGGCATGAAGCAGGGGGCGAAAGTGAAGGTGCGGGTCACGAGGCGCCAGACCTTCCTCGGAGGCTGAGGTCGGCCGCATCGATGGCCAAGATCATCATCAATCCGACCTCCTCCTCGCGGCGGGAGATCGCGCTCGCCCGCACGATCGTCTCGATCGGCCGGGATCCCTCGAACGACGTGGTCCTGCCCGACGCGATGGTGTCGCGGCGCCATGCCGTGATCGAGTACCGCGGAAGCCAGTACTTCCTGCGCGACTGCAACTCCTCCAACGGGTCGCTCGTCAACGGGGACCGCGTCAGCGAGCGCAACCTGCGCGACGGGGACCTCGTGGCCATCGGCACCGCGCGCCTCCTCTTCCGCGAGGAGATGGAGGAAGCGGGGGCGAAGGTGGTGCCGCATCCGTCCGCGCCCCGCCAGGTGTGCCCGACCTGCCAGGCCGACTACCGCAAGGGCGACATGTTCTGCAAGCAGTGCGGCACGTCGCTGGCGCCGGTAGCGCCCGCGCGCGTGGTCTGCACGTCCTGCGGCACGGCCGTGCTCCTGCCCGCGCGGTTCTGCAACGCCTGCGGGCAGGTGCTCAAGGATTCGCCCGCGCGCGGGGGAGACGCGCACGACGGGACGAAGCCTCCGGGCTTGCCGGACGGACCGCCGTCCGGGGACTCCTCGCCGCCGTCCGGCCCGCCCGCGGCGGGAGCGGGCGACGGGCGTGCGGAAGATTCGGGGGCTCCGCCCGCCGCACCCGAAGGAGGGGGTGCCGAGCCCGCGGAGCCGCCCCTCCCCGGCGACGATCCCGCTTCGAACCAGGCCGAGGAGCCGTCTCCGCCGCGCCTGCCGCGCGCGCTGCCCGACGGCGGTCCGGGCCGGTCGTCCGCGCTCGCGGAAGTGGTGCGCCCTTCCGCGGTCCCGGCCGCGCGGGCCAATTCCGCCCCCGCTCCCTCGCCGCTGGTGGGTCCGCGGCCCGCCCCGGCGATCGTGCGTGCGCGGCCGGAGGCGGGCAGGCGCGTGGAGGCGCGTGCGGCCTCCGCGTCGCCCGCTCCCATCGCGGCCGGCTTCGGCCGGCGGGCGGCGGCGGGGCTCCTCGACGCGCTGCTCGTCGTGTCCGCGCAGCTCCTCCTCGTGAGCCCCGTCCTCTATTACTGGTACGAGAACTGGTGGTCGCATCCGCCGACCACGGCTTCCGAGGTCGCCTTCTGGCCGATCCTGGTCTCGCTCGTGCTGGGACCGGTCGTGCTCGCCCTGGGCGCGATCTACTACGTTTATCATTGGGGAGTGAAGGGGGCGACGCCGGGCAAGCGCCTCCTCGGGCTGGTGGTCGTGGCGGAAGACGGCAGCGAGCCGATCGGTCTGAGCCGCGCGACCGTGCGCGTGCTGGGCTACCTTCTCTCCGGCCTGACCCTCGGCATCGGGTTCCTCATGATCGCTTTCGGCGGCGCCGGTCTTCACGATCGCCTGGCCGGGACCCGCGTGGTGCGGCGGGAGAGAGGCTGAACCTGGACCCCGCGGGGATCGAGCCCACCATCGCCGGCGAGCCCGGCCTCACCCTCGCCCCCGCCGAGGAAAGCGCCCGCCCGCAGGTCTGGCGCGCGGTGTGGGAGCTCGTCCACGACCTCTCCGTGGCCGTGCTCTTCTGCTTCTTCCTGATCACCTTCGTGGCCCAGGCCTTCCGCGTGCAGGGCACGAGCATGCTGCCGCTGCTCGAGGACAGCGAGCGCATCATCGTGAACAAGTTCGTCTACCGCTTCCAGCCCATCGACCGCGGCGACGTCGTCGTCTTCTGGTACCCCAAGGACCCCTCCGTCTCCTTCATCAAGCGCGTGGTGGGCGTGCCCGGCGACACCGTGGAGCTGCGGCGCGGCGCGCTCTTCGTGAACGGACGGCGCGTGGAGGAAGGCTACGTCCGCGCCCAGTTCAACGACAACGAGAGCTACGAGGCGGTACAGGTCCCCAAGGGCTACTACTACGTCCTGGGCGACCATCGCAACAGCAGCAACGACAGCCGCAACTGGGGCGAGGTGCCGGAGAAGTACATCTACGGCAAGGCCGTCTTTCGATTCTGGCCGCTGGGCAAGGTCGGTCTCATCCACTGATCTACGACGCCGCCGTCATCGGCTCCGGCGTGTTCGGATCCTGGACGGCCTGGCACCTCCGGGGCGCGGGGAAGTCGGTGGCCCTCGTCGACGCCTACGGTCCGGCCACGAGCCGGGCCAGCTCCGGAGGCGAGACGCGCGTCACGCGCATGGGATACGGACCGGACGAGGTGTACACCCGCTGGTCCTGGAAATCGCTCGAGCAGTGGAAGGCCCTTTCCGCGCGCGCGGGAGGCGTGCCTCTCTTCCAGGAGACGGGCGTGCTCTGGATGGCGCACGAGGAGGACCCGCGATCGCGCGCGACGCTGGAGGTCCTGGCCCGGGTCGGGGTGCCCACGAGCGCCTCGACCGCGCCCAGCTCGAGGAGCGATGGCGGCAGATCGATTTCGGCGACGTCGCCTGGGGGATCCACGAGCCCGGCAGCGGCGCGCTGATGGCGCGGCGATCCGTGCAGGCGGTGGCGGCGGAGGTGGCGCGGCGCGGAGGAGAGGTCCGCGTGGCCGCCGTACGGCCGCCGACCGGCGACGGGCGACTCGAGGAGGTGCTGCTCTCGGACGGGAGCCGCCTGCGCGCCCGCTCGTTCGTGTTCGCCCTCGGTCCCTGGCTGGGCAAGGTGTTCCCCGACCTCCTCGGCGACCGCATCTTCCCCACGCGCCAGGAGGTCTTCTACTTCGGACCGCCGGCGGGGGACGCGCGCTTCGCTCCGCCCGCCTTCCCGACCTGGATCGACTTCGTGGACGAGATCTACGGCATCCCCGACATCGAGGGCCGCGGGTTCAAGGTCGCGCCGGACGTCCACGGCCCGCGGTTCGATCCCGACACGGGCGAGCGGCGCATCACCCCGGAAGGGCTCGCCGTCGCGCGCGCGTTCCTGGCCCGGCGCTTCCCCCTGCTCAAGGACGCGCCCCTGGTGGGGTCCGAGGTCTGCCAATACGAGAACAGCTCGAACGGCGACTTCCTGATCGACCGCCACCCCTCGCGCGAGAACGTCTGGCTCGTGGGGGGCGGGTCCGGGCACGGCTTCAAGCACGGGCCCGCGGTGGGCGAGCACGTGGCCGCGCTCGTTCTCGGGACGGAAGAGGTCGGTCCGCGCTTCCGCCTGGTCACCAAGCAGACGGTTCAGAAGCGGGACGTGCACTAGACGACGGGCCCGCGCTCCTCTCTGGAGGCCTCAGCGCTTGCGCGAAGCCAGCCAGCGCTCGTAGAGGGACGGGCCCTCGAGGGTCTCGTAAGCGGGCGTGGGAAGGACGACCCGGTCCGGCAGCGCCTTGATGGCGGCGTCGATCTCGGCGTCGTTGGTGGCGGCCAGGTAGCGCTCCAGGGCCACCCTCAGGTCGGGCAGCCACTGCTCCATTTCGTCGTCCACGGAGTGCGTGCCCCCCTCGACGATGGTGAGGTGACCCCGTCGCAGGAACTGGCTCTCGTGCACCGCGTTCTCCATGGGCGTCGAGAAGTCCTGGTCGCCCTGGAACATCACGACCGGAACGTCGATGGGGAAATCCGCGATGAATGCGTCGCCCGCGCGCCTCGTGACCGTGAGGTCGCGGGTGGCGAAGTACCAGGGCTCGACGGCCCCGATCCACTTCTGCTCCTCCTCCGCCCGCAGCTTCTTCTCGCGCGCGGGGCTGATGCCCAGGCTGTTGTCGATGAGCAGGCCCAGGGCCGGGCGTCCACTCGTGGACGTGCGCGACTGGAAGGCGAGGGCGGCCAGCATGCGGTAGTCGCCGCCGTGGAGCTCGAGCACGAACCGTGGCCACTTCGTGAGGTTGTCCCGGTAGGTCGGGTCGACCAGCGGGTAGGCCAGGACGTTGGAGAGGTCCTCCCGGCCGATCGTCACCTTGACCGGCTTGCCGTCGCGCGGGTCCGTGATCTCGACCACCTGCGGCTGCTCCAGCCGGTCCAGCACCGTCTTCACGGCCGCGATGAGCCCGCCCGCGGGAATGGAAGCGCGGAGGCGCGGGTCCTGCTCCGCGCGCGCGGCGAAGCGCTCCACCGCGTTCCAGACCCATTTCGGGCTGTCGTATCCGTAGTCGAGGGGCTCGAGGCCGCGGAAGAGCGCGCGGTCCACCGAGCCGGGGTGGCGCTTGAGGAACGCGAAGCTCCACTGCGAGCCGAAGCTCCCCGCGCGCAGCACGATCTTGCCGTAACCGAGGGCCAGGCGCAGGTCCTCGAGATCGTCCGCGATGTTGAGGATGTCGTAACCGGCCAGGTCGACGCCGCGCCGCGCCCACTCCGCCTGTCCCGCCTCCACCGCCTGCCGGAGCGCGGCCCGCTCCGCGTCGTCGTTGCCCGGCTTGTCCAGGGGAAGGGGGCGCGCCGGCCACTGCAGGTTCGAGGTGAGCGGCGCGGCCGGATTGCCGCGCTGGTTGACGAACAGCACGTCGCGGCCGGAGGACAGGAGGAAATCCAGCTCGCGCAGGTAACGCGGGGTCTCGACGTTCGCGCGGGTGACGAAGCTGCCCGGGCCGCCGGGGAGGAAGAAGATCGGGGCCAGGTCGGGCCGCGTCCCGCGCACGCGCAGGAAGTGCACGCCGATCCGGCGGCTCTCCCGGCGCGCGCGGCTTTCGGGCACGAAGAGGAGCCCCTCTTCCGCTTCGAGCGTGCGCGCCCCCGCGTGCAGGGCGAACGGCGTGGTGAACACGGAGCCCGCGGGCGGCGCGGCGGCGGCGCGCGGACGAGGCGGGGTCGTCTCCATGACCAGGCGCAGGCCGATGATGGCGCTCTTCTTCGTCGCCGGCTCGACGTTCCGGATGGCGGCCCGGCACACCAGGATCTGGCCGGTGAAGGCGCCGCCCCTGGAGATGCGCATGTCTCCCGTCATCGGCGCCACCGGGTCCTCGGCGCCGGCGGGGTAGGGGCCGTGCGCGTCGAGCGTCCACTCCCGGACGTTGCCGATCATGTCGTAGAGGCCAAGCGCGTTCGGCGCCTTCTCGCCGACGGCGTGGACGCGCCGGTCCGCGTTGCCTCCACACCATCCCGCGGCGTGGACGGCATCCGCGTCGTTGCCGGTGTACACGGTGGTCGTCGTTCCCGCCCGCGCCGCGTACTCCCACTGCGCGTCGGTGGGGACGCGGATGTCGCGTCCGAGCACCTCGCTCATCCGCCGCGCGTCCGCGACCGCCTCCTCCCAGGACATGTTGGTGGCGGGAAGGGTGTCGCCCTTGGTGGCGCTGGGGTTGGCCCCGATCAGCTTCTGGTACTGGCGTTGCGTGACTTCGTACCGGCTCATGTAGAAGGGCCGCGTGATCGTGACCTCGTGCAGCGTCTCCTTGCCGACGTGTTCGTCCGTCCGCGCCTCCGAGTCGGGGCTGCCCATCATGAAGGAGCCGGCGGGGACGAGGACCATGTCGAGGGTGACGCCGTCGCCAAGGGCGAGGGTCTCCACCGGCCGGAGGCCGACGCGCCGGGCGTACTGCGCCACCGGCTCCTTGCCGTCCCACGAGGGCGCGCGCCGGGCCGCCGGGGCCGCGTCCGCAATCCGCGCGGCCATGGTCGCGATCGCCAGCGCCACCGTCACCGCGACCGTCGCCGTCCACCTGCGTCCGCTCTCCATCCTTCGCTCCTTCCGTTCGGGGTGAAAGGCGGTCTCGCTCAGCGAGCGTCCGCGCGCAGGGCGCGGCCGGGCCGAACGCCCTCCACGACGGTTCCTTCCCAGACGACGGGCGTGCCCGCCACGAGCACGTAGCGCACCCCGACGCTGGGGGCGCGCGAGGACTTGTACGTCGCGCGGTCCTCGACCGTCCGCGGATCGAAGACCGTGATGTCCGCGTCCGCGCCTTCCTGGAGGCGGCCCTTGCGGCGCGCGGCCGCCGTCGCCCGCTCCAGCCGCGCGGCGGGCATGAGCGCCATCTTGCGCAGCGCGTCCATGAGCGACAGCCGTCCCTGTGTGCGCACGTAGCGGGCGAGGACCCGGGCGTAGGTCCCGGCGCCGCGGGGGTGGGCGAGAAGGCCGTCGCTGGCCACCATGACCAGCGGATGCACCATCACCGCGTCCACGACCTCGTCCGGGTTGACGAACAGGAGGACGAGCTTCTGGGTGGGGGCGGCGCGCAGGCGCCGGAAGGCGGCCTCGTCGAGACGCCGGCCCGTCTCGGGGTCCTCGAGCTCGCCGTAGCCGATGCCGAGCCTCTGCTCCCATCCGGGGAGGAACAGGCTGGAGTTGATGGCCGTCATCCCCGCGCCGTAGGGGTAGGCTTCCGTCGTCACGTCGAGCCCGCGGGCGCGTGCGCCTTCCACCATCGACAGGCATTCGGGGGCATCGCGCAGGCACGAGCTGTTGATGTGGACGATGTGCAGCGAGGCTCCGGTGACGGCGGCGGCGCCGATCACCTCCTCGATGGATTCGATGCTGGAGCCGGGCTCGGTGCGCCCCGAGCTGCGGACGTGCGTGAACACGGGACGCCGCCACCGGGCGGCGAGCCGGAACGTCTCGATCACCTCGTGGCGCGTCGCCCCCGGCGTGTAGGCGAGGCCCATCCCGATGCCGAGCGCGCCCTTCTCCAGCTCGGAGCCCAGGCGCGCCTTGATGAGCGCGATCTCCTCGTCCGTTGCGGGACGATCGGTCGCGGGCCCGGAAGGCGGCACCAGCGCTCCCTCCGGCTGCGGCGATCCCAGCGCGGCCACGCGCGCCGCCGGATGGTCCGCCGTCGTCCCGAAGTTCACGAGGGCGCCCCCGTTTCGATCTTCGAGGAAGCGGCCGACGTCGGCGACGCCGAGCTCCATCTCCAGCGCCGTGGTCACGCCGTCGAGAGCCTTGAGCCGATAGCCTTCCGGGTCCTGAGCATGGGAGTGGAGATCGATGAACCCGGGCGCGACGACGAGGTCGCGCGCGTCGATGACCCTGGCGCCTTCGAGTGGAGTGGCGGAGATCCGCGCGACGGTGCCGCTCGCGATGCCGACGTCCGCCACCTCGTCGCGTCCGGTCTCCGGGTCCATCACCCGTCCGCCCCGGATCACCACCTCGTAGGGACCGGCAGGAGCAGCGGCCGCCGCCACCGCCGCCAGCGCACCGATGAGCATGACGCGAGGAGCTGGATTCATCCTGAGTCCTTCTCTACGGGAACATCTTCTTCTAGGGCAATGGTTTGGGCACTCATCCCTTTTCCCGCTTGACGCGCCTGGTTAGGATATTGTATATCATACGCTGATTCCACTTGGACGTACCATATGACGGCCGGACGCGATTGGTCCCTCGCCCGCGAACGGAATCGTCCCCTCAGTACGGAAGGAAGTGGCAGATGAGCACCACTCGCAGCGTCGTGGCGGCAGCGGTCCTCCTGGCCTGGTTCGCGCCCGCGGTGTCGGCGCAGACTCGCTCGTCCTTCACCGGCACGATCACCGACTCGACGGGCGCCATCGTCCCCGGCGCGACCGTGACCCTCGAGAGCTCGGACATGGTCGGCGGCGCCCAGCACGTCACCACCAACGATCATGGCCAATACCGGTTCAGCGACCTGCCGCCCGGCACCTACGATCTCACCGCATCGCTCGCGGGGTTCCAGACCGTCAAGCGCACCGGGCTGCGGATCCTCTACGGCACCACCCTGACCGTCGACCTCACGCTGGGGATGAAGGGGACGGTGGAGACGGTCACCGTCGAGGGGAAGGCCCCGGTCGTGGACGTCACGACCGCGCAGGCCACGTCGAAGGTCGACAGCGACCTCATCCAGAACGCCCCCGTCAACGCGGACCCGCGCAACGGCGACGAGACGATCTTTTCCATGAGCCCCGGCGTCAACATCCGGTCCGCCTTCGGCGGCGCGCGCAGCGCCAACGAAGTGCTCTTCGACGGGACGCCGACGACGCTGCCGGAGCGGCAGGGCACCAACGCGATCGTGATCAACAGCAACTGGCTGGAGGAGATGCAGGTCGTCAGCCTGGGCGCGCCCGCGGAGTACGGCGAGTTCTCGGGGACGGTGGCGAACTTCGTCACCAAGAGCGGCAGCAACGACTTCCACGGCCTGCTCGAATACCGGAAGGTGCCCGGCTCCTGGATCTCGAACAACCTGGGGAGTCTCTCGCCCGCGCTGCAGACGCGCTTCCAGCCCGCGGAGCTGCTCACGCAGTGGGACACGAGCGCGCAGGTCGGCGGGCCCATCCTGCGCGACCGGCTCTTCTTCTTCACCGGCTTCCAGTACATCAAGAACTCGACGATCGCCCCCGGCACCATCGCCCCCAGCGGCCAGAAGCAGTGGCGCGCGATCGGCAAGCTGAGCTGGGCCGCGGCCAAGAACGTGCGGGTGGACGGCACTTTCCAGCGCAACTACGTCGAGCTCACCGTCGGCCCCCAGGTGAACCAGACGATCGAAGTGGGCAACGACAACAAGGAGCCCAACGCGGTGTGGACGGGGCGGGCCACGTGGACGGCCTCCCCGAACACGCTGGTCGAGGTGCGCACCGGGGGCCTCGCCTACGAACAGACCATCGATCCGCGCACGGGCGGGCGCGACGGGCCGCCATCGCACAACGACGTCGTGACCGGCATCCGGTCCGGCAACGGCAACACCTTCCGCTTCCTGGACCAGGACCGCCTCAGCGTGGGGGCCAGCGTGACGCGCTTCGCGGACAACGTACTCGGAAGGCACCACGAGCTGAAGGCGGGGGTGGAGTACAACCACCTGAAGTTCTACGTGGAGAGCGCGTTCCCGAGCGGCCTCTCGTTCACCGACCGCAGCGGCGTGCCCGATCAGGTGACGATCTGGGCGGGCGACGTCCAGCGCGCCTCCGGAAACCAGACCAAGCTCTTCGTCCAGGACGGCTGGCGCGTCACCGACCGGCTGACCCTCGAGCCCGGGCTCCGGCTCACCGTCAATCGCGGGTCGACCCCGACCGCGGGCGACGTCTACAGCACGACGCCGATCTCGCCGCGCTTCGGCCTGGCCTGGGACGCGACCAAGGACCACAAGACGGTGGTGCGCGCTCATTACGGCCGCTACCACGAGGCCTTCGGCACCATCGAGTACCAGTTCACGGACACCGCCACCCAGACGCCGCAGATCACCGCGCGCGTGCTGCCCAACGGGCAGTTCCAGGAGATCAACCGCTTCACGCCCGCGGGCAACCAGTTCGTCGACCCCGACATCAAGCAGGCGTACATGGACCAGTACCTGGCCGGCGTGGAGCGGGAGCTCTTCACCGACTTCTCGGTGACTGCCCAGTACATCCACCGCGAGTTCCGCCAGCTGTTCAACTGGATCGACTCCCGCTCCGTCTACACGCCGGTCGAGATGCGGGATCCGGGTCCGGACGGCCGCGCCGCCACCGCCGACGACGGCGGCCTCTTCACCCTCTTCAACCTCACCAATCCCGGCAACGAGCGGCGGGTGTTCACGAACCGCGGCCACCGGCGCTACCGGGCCTTCCAGCTCGTGCTGCAGAAGCGCTTCTCGAAGAACTGGCAGATGCTGGCCGGGTACACGCGATCGAAGGCGGAGGGCAACGTCAACAACCAGCAGGTCGACAACTTCGGCGGCGTGACCGTGACCGCCAACCCGTTCATCAACCCCAACAACGCCATCAACTCCGAGGGCCGGAACATCCTCGACTTCCCCCACGAGCTCGTGGTACGCGGCAGCTACCACGTGCCGGTGGCGGGCGGCTTCAACGTGGGCGCCAGCTATCGCTACATCAGCGGACAGGCCTTGAGCCGGACCGCGGTGTTCCGGCTCGCCCAGGGCAACACCACCGTGCGCGTCGAGCCGCGCGGCAGCCTCGACGTGGACGCCACCAGCCAGGCGGACGTGCGCCTCGACAAGACGTTTCCGCTGGGCAAGGACAAGGCGCGGCAGCTCTCCCTGTACGTCGACGTGTTCAACGTGACCAACCAGGGCATCCCCGGCAACTACGTCGAGGCCTCGGGGGCGACCTTCGGCCAGCCGCAGTCCTGGGTGACGCCACGGACGTACCTGATCTCGGGGCGCCTGTCGTTCTGAACGCCGGAACGGATCGCGCGGACGCCGTCCGCGCTCTGGAGGAGGAATCGATGGGACGGCTGACGCGGGTGGTGTGCCTGGCCATGGCGGTGGTGGCGGCGACGGGCGCAGGATCGGCCCGCGCCCAGGCCCCCGCCTCCACGCCGCCGGCCCGCGAGAGGCTCGTGATCGTCACGAACTCGTTCGACGACGATGCGATGGTGTTCCGCATGGCGAACGCGGCCACCGCCTCCAGTGTCAAGACCCTCCCCACCGGCAAGCGCCCGACGGAGGTCTGCGTCGCCGCGGACGGCCGGCGCGCCTACGTGTCGAACGCCGGCGACGCCACCGTCACCGTCCTGGACCTCGAATCGCTGGCGGTGGCCGCGACCATCTCCCACCCGTCGATGAAGGTGCCGGACGGGTGCGCCACGAGCCTGGACTCGCGCAAGCTCTACCTCGCCGATCAGGGCGCGAACCGCGTGTTCGTGATCGCCACCGACAGCCACAAGGTCGTCAAGGAGATCGACGCCGGCGAGGAGCCGCGCCGGATCCTGGTGGGCCGCGATGGGACCGTGTACGTGAGCAGCGAGAAGGGAGGCGTGAGCGTGCTCAGCGCCAAGGACGATTCCCTGGTGGTGACGCGCAAGGTGGGGCGAGGGCCCCGGGCCATGGCGCTCACCCCCGACCAGAAGACGCTGCTGGTGGCCAGCGTGGACGACGACGCCATCTCCTTCGTGGACGCGGCCGGCGGCGCGGTGGAGAACACGATCGGTGGCGTCGGCAGCAGCCCCCAGCGCATCGCGGTGACCGCGAACGGCCAGTCGGGCGTGGTCGTCTCGCGCAATACCCACTCCCTGCACGTCATCGACCTCTCCGCGGGGCACCGGCGCGCCTCCCGCCCCTTTCCGCTGGGGAGGAACCCCATGGGGCTGGAGCTGAGCGACTCGCCCAACTTCGTGTACGCGCTCGTGTCCGGCGAGAGCCTCGTCGCCGTCGTGGACATACGCTCGGGGGAGACGATCCGCGTCCTGCCCACCGGCCACTACCCGCTCGGCCTCGCCGTTCGGCGCTGATCTTCGTTTATGCTCGGGGAGGCCATGAGCCAGACCGCCGTCCGCTCCCCGGCCATCTTCCCCGACGGGCTCGCCACCGAGCTCGCCGCCCTGCTCGGCGACCGCTTCTCGACGTCGGCGGCGGTGCGGGACCACCACAGCCGCGACGAGTCGTACCACGCGCCGGAAGCGCCGGGCGCCGTCGTCTACCCGCAGTCCACGGAGGAGGTCCAGCGGATCGTCGCCGCCTGCGCGCGCCACCGAACGCCCCTGATCTCCTTCGGCGCCGGCACCTCCCTGGAAGGCCACGTCATGG
>Ga0209382_10010519_pt1 | contig 11517 bp, 7 predicted proteins | sample SoiMetdeltSBSDD5_FD_187599 | JGI IMG/M metagenome (GOLD analysis project Ga0209382, IMG submission 187599) | Bulk soil microbial communities from a Populus tree surrounding site in Tennessee, USA - Soil MetaG P. deltoides SBSDD5 (SPAdes) (version 2) | ecosystem: Environmental > Terrestrial >...
CTCGTGGCCTCGGTGCGGCTCACGCTCGGCTCCCTCGCCTCGGACATCGCTGATCCGTGACGCCACCCTACGCAGGCCGGTGCCGATGCGACACCCTTCGCTTGTCCGCCCCCCCTGTGGGAGACTCGGGCCATCCCTCCGGGCCGAATCGCCTGAGAGAGGAGCGGCGACGGATGGCGAGCCATCGACCGATGGGATTCGTCGTCCTGGTTTCGATGCTGGCGGTGTTGTCCGCTTGTCATGCAGCCAGGAACGACCACCAGGCGGGGAGCGCGCTCCGGGACGACGCGATCACGGTCGGTTCGTTCAACTTCGCGGAGAGCGAGCTGCTGGCGGAGGTTTACAGCCAGGCGCTGACCGATGGCGGCTACGAGGTGCGGAGGGCTTTCGGGCTCGGACCCCGGGAGTTCGTCGTGCCGGCGCTGCAGAGCGGGCTCGTCGAGCTCGTGCCCGAGTACGCCGGCACGGCTGTCGAGTTCCTGAGCCGTGGCGCCAGCGAGCCGGTCGCGGATCTCGGAGCCACCCATGACGCACTGGAGCGCACGCTCGTCGGTTCGCGAGTCACGGCCCTGGCCTCTGCGCCCGCGCGGGATGCCAACGCCGTGGTCGTGACCGAGCGCACCGCGGACCGCCTGGGTCTCGACCGCATCAGCGACTTGGCCACGGTGGCGTCAGGGCTGTCGTTCGGGGGACCGCCCGAGTGTCCGAACCGGCGCTTCTGCCTGCTCGGTCTCGAAGCGACCTATGGACTGACCTTCGAGGAGTTCGTACCGCTCGACGTCGGCGGTCCGCTCACCCGACAGGCGTTGGAGAACGGCAACGTCGACGTCGGGTTGCTGTTCACGACCGATCCGGCGCTCGCGGAGGATGGCCTCGTGGCGCTGGAGGACGACCGCGACCTGCAGCCTGCGGAGAACGTCACGCCCCTGGTCAACCGGGAGGTCGTCGACCGGTGGGGCAACCAACTGGTCGAGCTCGTCGACGGCGTCTCACGCGACCTGACGACGCAGGACCTCCTCGACCTCAACGCCCAGGTCGAGAGCGGCAGGGCGAGCATCGCCGCCGCCGCTGCTGCCTGGTTGGAGGAGCGCGCGGCGTGATGACACCCGATCGTCCGACGTCGGTCACCGCGGAACCCACCGGCGACATCGCTGGGCCCTTCGTGCTTCCCAACGTCAAGACCAGGCGCCGACGACGACGACCGTCCGGCGCTCCTCCGCCGCTCCCGAAGAGCATCGGCATGACGGGCATCGGCTGGCTGGTCGTCACCGCGGCTCTGGTTGCCTGGTCGCTGGTCGCGGCCAATGTGCGCTGGGCCGGCCGCATCACGGATCAAGCAGATGCTGCAGTGCTGCGGGCCCTCGCCCACCTGCGCACCGAATGGCTGATCGACGCATCCCGGGCGATCGACCGGATCGGCTCGGGCTGGACGCTCACCTTCGTCGGCGTCGGGTTGATGGTCTCGCTCATCGTCTTGCGTCGGTGGCGGCACCTGTTCGTGTTCCTCGGCAGCGTCGCGCTGTTCGAGCTGATCGGTGAGGCGCTCTACGAGGCGCTGGATCGGCCCCGGCCCTTCGACGTGACGACGATCGGTCGCTGGGGAGGGTTCTCCGCGCCATCACCCCCTGTCGCCGTCCTCGCCGCGGTCGTCATAGGCATCGTGTACTCGCTCGTCGTACCGGGGCGACCTCGACGGATCGCCAAGGTCGTTGCGGCGGTCGTTCTGCTGGCCTTTGCGGGCGCACGCATGTACCTCGGCGTCGACCATCCGTTCGACGTCGTCCTCGGTGTCGCCCTCGCCATCGCGATCCCGGTGAACGCCTTCCGCTGGTTCACGCCCAACGACGTCTACCCCGTCGTCTATCGCCGGGGGAAGACCGCACACCTCGACGTCGGCGGCCGCCGCGGCGAGGCCATACGCCGCGGGGTGCGTGACCAGCTCGGGCTCACCGTCCTCGACGTCAAGCCGGTCGGGCTCGAAGGTTCTGGCGGGTCGACGCCCCTGCGCCTGCGGGTGGAGGGTGACCCGCCCGCCTACCTGTTCGGGAAGCTCTATGCCATGAGCCATGTGCGGGCCGACCGTTGGTACAAGCTCGGTCGCACGATCCTCTACGGGCGGATGGAGGACGAGGCGCCGTTCCAGTCGGTGCGCCGGCTGGTCGAGTACGAGGACTACGCCCTGCGTCTGCTGCAGGACATCGGAGTCCCCACCGCCGCCCCGGCCGGGATAGTGGAGATGACGCCGGAGCGCGAGTACCTGTTCCTCGCCGAGTTCTTCGATGGCGCGGTGGAGATCGGCGACGCCGAAGTCGACGACGACGTCATCGATGAGGGCCTGACGCTCATCCGCCAGCTCTGGGACGCGGGCCTGGCGCATCGTGACATCAAGCCGGCGAACCTGATGGTGCGTGACGGCCACGTACTGCTCATCGACGTGGCGTTCATGCAGGTGCGCGCCTCGCCGTGGCGCCAGGCCGTCGACCTCGCCAACATGATGCTGGTCCTTGCGGTGCGCACGGACGCGGAGCGGGTCTACCGGCGGGCGCTGCGGTTGTTCACGCCTGACGAGATAGCCGAGGCCTTCGCTGCCGCTCGGGGTGCGGCGAGCCCGAGCCAGCTCCGCGCCGTGATGAAGCGAGACGGCCGCGACCTGGTCGCTCAGTTCCGCGCGCTGGCGCCGCCCCGCCAACCGATCTCGTTGCAGCAATGGAGCATCAAGCGGGTGCTCCTTGCCGTCGGCCTCGTGGTGGCGGGTGCGTTGGCAGTGGCCCAGACCACGTCGATGCTGACGCCGGCGCACGACCTTCCCGTGACCGGAAGCCCGACCTGCGGGACGGGCGACCTGATGATCCTGATGGCCCAGGCGGTGCCGACGGCGACGCAGGTCCCCTGCGTTGCCAACATCCCGGCTGGCTGGCGACTCGAAGGGGCGCGTGTCGGCCGCGACCGGGTGCGGTTCTGGCTGGGCTCTGATCAGGCCGGCGAGCACGCGGTCGAGGTCAGGCTGCTGTCGCCGGAGAGCTGCTCGGTCCGCGGAGCGACCGAAGTACCCAGCGACGAGGCGGGGACCCGTCGCTTCGAGCGGCCCGAGCAGTTGCCGCCGGAGCTCAGGACCACCCGCTACTACGTGTTCCCTGGCGGTTGCGCCACCTACCGGTTCGCGCTGCACGGGGAGGCGAGCGCGGCGCTCATGTTCGACGTCGACACCGCCTTGGCGTTCCAGCCTCGGGATGCGCTGGTCGACAGGGTGCGCCACGACAGCGGGCTGCGTCTGTGCGGCGCGGGCGCCGCGTGCCCGGGGGGCTCGTGAGCGCCGTCGCGTTGGTGCCTGCACATGTGGTCGTAGCGGCGTCACTCGCCAGGGTCGTGGGCCAGATCGCGCTCGCGGCGGCGCTCGCCGTCACGACGACATCGGTGTCGTTGCGACTGCTGGGCGTGCGGCGGGGCTGGACGACCGCGCTTGCAGCGGGCCTGGTCGGGTGGGGCGTTGCCGCCCTGCTCGCACTGGGGCTGTCCCACTGGGACTGGGACACCAGTGGGCTCGTGGTCCGCATGCTCGCCGTCGGCATCCCCGCCACGATGGCGGTGGCGGTCACGCTGGACCTGCTGGCCCGCCCGGGCTCCTTGGCGCGAGGCGAGCAGGCCGGCCTGGTCGTGGCGACGCGGCCCCTGCGTGCGGTCGGCCGCCGCATCGACGTCGTGCGTCGTTACTACGAGCTCGTGAAGCTCGCCCGGCGAGAGGGTTTCGGGCCGTTCCTCTCCGGCCGGCGCAAGGCCGAACGAACGACCGACCCACTCGGCGTCCGCTTGCGGCGCGTCCTGGAGGACGCCGGCGGCGTCTACGTCAAGCTCGGCCAGATCGCCGCCACTCGCATCGATCTCGTGCCCCCGGAGATCTGCGCCGAGCTGGCCCGCCTGCAGAACCGGGTCGCACCGGAGCCGGTCGAGCGGGTCAGGCCGGTGCTCGAGGCGGAGCTGGGCAAGCGCGTCGAGGACGTCTTCGACGAGTTCGACTGGGAGCCGCTGGCCGCGGCGTCGATCGGCCAGACCTATCGCGCCCGACTGCAGTCGGGCGAGGGAGTGGTCGTCAAGGTCCAGCGGCCCGGGATCGACGCGATCATGGAACGCGACCTCGCCGCGCTCGCTCTGCTGGCAGATGTCGCCCAGCGACGTACACCCGTCGGCCAGGGGATCCGGTCCGGCGTCATGCTCTCGCAGTTCGCCCGGAGTCTGCGGGCCGAGCTCGACTTCCTCCGCGAGGCGGACGCGATGGTCGAGATGACAGCGCTGCTCGAGGGCCGGGCGCGCGTGCGGATCCCGGTCGTCTACTCGGAGCTCTGCACTCGGCGGCTCCTCGTCCAGGAGCGCTTCGAGGGGTTCACCGTGGCCGATACCGCACGCCTCGGATCGTCGGGGATCGACCGATCGGCCTTGGCCGAGCAACTCCTGCGCTCAACGCTCGACCAGGTGTTGCGCGTCGGGTTCTTCCATGCCGATCCCCACCCCGGCAACGTGTTCGTCTTCGTGGACGGGTCGCTGGGACTGATCGACTTCGGCGCGGTCGGCCGCCTCGACTCCATCCAGCAGGCCGCGGTCCCCGACCTCCTCGCCGGGCTCCTCACCCGCAACGTCAGCCTGCTGCGCGATGCGATCGAGCGCGTCGCCGACGTCACCGGGGAGGTGTCGTCCGAACGCCTCGAACGAGCGTTGGCCCGGCTGATGGCCGACAACGTCAGCACGACGGGCTCGGTCGACCCCGCGGTGATGCAGGACATGGTGCCGCTGCTGGCGCGGTTCGGCATCCAGCTCCCCGGTGACCTCGTCGTGCTGTCGCGGGCACTCGTCACCCTCGAGGGCACGCTGCGCATCATCAGTCCCGAGCTGTCCCTCATGGCGGCGGCGGCCGAGCAGGTGGCGTCGACGGCCGGGCCTCCGGTCCTCGACCGGCGGGAGATCGTGCGTGACGAGCTGCTGTCGGCGCTGCCGCACCTACGTCACCTCCCCGACCGGATCGACCGCATCCTCACGCTCACCGGACGGGGCGAGCTGCGGTTGCGCAGCGTCGTCGACGAAGACCGGGCCCGCATCCTCCGGACGCTCGTCAACCGCGGACTGCTCGCCGCGATCGGCGCGGCCTTCCTCCTGGTGTCCGCGGTGCTGTTGGTATCGGCGGATGCCGGTCCCGCGGTGGCGACGGGCACGGGTCTGTTCGACATCTTCGGGTACGGCGGGCTGCTCGCCGGCACCGTGCTCCTGTTGCGTGTGGTGGCCGCCGTCGCGAGGGATGGGACGACATGAAGCCGACCTTGGAACCAGCCGTAGCCGAGGCGGTAGCGCTCGGCAGGCCGATGGCGGTCGCGCCGCCTGGCGAGCGGTACTACCGCCATCCGGGTGACGTGCTCCGGCTCGTCCTGTGGGTGGCCGCGGCGGTGGCGCTGACCCTCCTCGTCTGGGTGGCGAAGGCCACGGCTGCCGGCGTCACCGCCGACCTCGGGCGAGCCGCAGAGCGCCTGGCCCTGGCCATCCGCGAGCTGGCATTGGCGCTGCTCCAAGTGGGGGCCGTCGCGGTTCCGGTGGCCGCCGTCGTCGTGCTCCTCGCGCAACGTCGCTTCCGGCGGCTCGGCATGGTGCTACTGGCCGCCGGCGCTGGCGCCATCCTCTTCACGCTGCTGGACACCGTGCTCGACCTGCCCGGACGCGTGCCCGGCGCGGTCAGCACGGGCACCTGGGTGGCGTCGACGCGCTTCCCGTCGCTCGCCTTCCTGGCCGGTGTCACAGCCGCCGCAACGGTCGGCAAGCCTTGGCTGTCCCACCCGTGGCGACGGGCTGCCGACACCGCGCTCGCGGTCCTGGCCCTGGTGATGGGCGTCGCCGGCAGCGCCGGCGTGCCCGAGTTGCTCCTCGCCATCGCGATCGGGGCATCGGTGGGATGTGCCCTGTTGGTGGTGTTCGGAGCGCCGAACCGGCGGCCGTCAGCGGCGCAGATCGCCGACGCCCTTCGACAGTCGGGCGTCGACGTGGCAACCCTCGAGCTCCAACGCGCCGAAGGGGGTCGCGCCCAGCTCTACGTCGCCGGCTCGACGACGGGCACGCCGACGTTCCTCAAGGTCTACGGGAGAGACAGCCGCGATGCCGATGTGCTCTACCGCAGCTACCGGGTGCTGCTGTTGCGGGGGCCGAACGACGACTGGCCGTCGTTGCTGCTGAAGCAGGACGTCGAGCACGAGGCGTTCCTGTTGATGCTGGCCCGCCAGGGCGGGGTCGCCTGCCCCGCGGTCGAGTTGCTGACGTCCCTGCCCGACGGCTCGATGATCCTGGGGCTCGAGCACGTCGACGGCGAGCGACTCGATTCGGTCGCTCCCGAGACGATCGACGACGACCTCCTCGACGCCCTGTGGCACGAGGTTCGCGTGCTGCACGGCGCCCATCTGGCCCATCGGTCGCTCCGCGCCGCGAACGTGCTCGTCGCCTCGCGCCAGCCGGTGGTCATCGACCTCAGCTTCGGGCACGGGTCGGCCACGCCCCGGGCCCAAGCGATCGACCGAGCGGAGCTGCTCGCTTCGCTGGCCGTCCTCGTCGGTCCCGAGCGGGCCGCCGCGTCGGCGGCACGGACCCTGGACCCGGCCGACCTGGCTGCGGCTGCCCCCTATCTGCAGCCGCTGGCGCTGTCGGCCGCGACCCGCAAGCAGGGGTCGAAATCCCTCCTCGCGGATCTCCGCACCGCGATCAGCGCCCTCACCGGCGAGGAACCCCCTCCGCTCGAGCGTCTCGTCCGCGTGCGGGTCCGGACGCTCGTGACCATCGCCGCCCTGACCGGCGCGTTCTACATCCTCCTTCCTCAACTCGCCAACGTCGGCGACAGCTTCCAGGCGCTGCGCTCGGCGAACTGGGCGTGGCTCGCGGTCGCGGTGGTGATGTCGGTGCTCACGTACGTCGCCTCAGCCATAGGACTGGCCGGCGGCGTGCCCGAGCACGTCCCGTTCGTGCCCAACATCGAGTCCCAGATGGCCTCGTCCTTCGTCAACCGGGTCACGCCGGCCAATGTCGGCGGGATGGCTCTGAACGTCCGCTTCCTCCAGAAGAGCGGCGTCGACCCGCCAGCGGCGGTCACGGGCGTCGGGCTCAACGTCCTCGCCGGCGGCATCGCCCACCTGATCCTGCTGGTGATGTTCATCGCCTGGGCCGGGCAGTCGGGCGCCGGGACCTTCAAGATCCCGTCGAGCAGCAAGGTGCTGGCTGTGGTCGCGATCGCGCTCGCGCTCGCCGGGATCGCGGCCGCGACCCGCGCCGGCCGGCGGCTGGTACGCGTCCATGTCATCGGCTTCATGAAGCGGTCGACCACCAGCATCGCCGTGCTCGCTCGCTCGCCCGTGAAGCTGAGCGCCCTCTTCGGCGGCTCGTTCGGTGTCTCGCTCGCCTACATCGCCGCCCTCGCCGCGGCGGTGGCGGCGTTCGACGGCGGATTGAGCATCGCCCAGGTCGGCGCCGTGTACCTCGGGTCGTCGGTGATCGCATCTGCGGCGCCGACACCGGGCGGTCTCGGCGCGATGGAGGCGGCGCTGGTCGCCGGGCTCACCGGTGTCGGCATGGCCCCGGGACCCGCTGTCGCCGCCGTGCTCAGCTACCGGCTGGTTACCTACTGGCTGCCGATACTGCCCGGGTGGATCAGCTTCCACCTGCTCGAACGCCGCGGCCTCATCTGAAGCGGCCGAGCTCGGGCGTATGCGGGGCGCGCTCCCCGCTCCCGGTGTGAACGAGTCTCGCCGGGCTCCAACACGACCCCCACAGAGGCTGTTGGACTGAGCATCCAACGGTTTCGCTACTTCGGGGTGGCACTCGCGGGCGGCTACCCCCGCTGCCCGCGAGCGCCACGCTGGCTTGCTCAGCCGTCGGGTGCGAGGACGCGGAGGGTGGCGCCGGTCGAGCCGGCCGCCACGACCGCGATCCGGCCCTGGGCGATCGACGCCTCCACCGGCTGCTCGGCGCCGAAGTCGACGTCGCCGAGGAGGGGGCACACGGCCGCACCACAACCGCGGGCGTCGAACGCCACGAACCGGCTGCCCGCCGCCGTGAAGAGCCCGACGTGGAGGACATCGCCGCCCACCGTTGGCCCGCCGACCGGGAGGCCGTCGATCGCGGCAGACCACGTCGGCGGACACACGTCCTGGCCGCATCCTTCGGCCGCGAACACCTCGAGCGCACCGTTCGGGCTGTCGGTCCGGTGGTCCGAGACGTAGAGCTGGTCGTGTGCCACAGCGAAGTACTGCCAACCCAACCCGGGGGCCGGGTGGAGGTCGGTGCGCCACAGCCGCGCGCCGGTCGCGGCGTCGAGGGCCTCGACGAGGGTTTCCGAGCCTTGGACGTTCGCGCCGATGTACACCGTGCCGTCGGGGCTGACGACCGGTCGTGTGTCCAAGGCGTTGACAGCCGTGCCGTCGTCCAGGTCGAGATCATTGGTCCATACGGGCGGACAGGAAGCGGCACCGCAGCCGGTGAGCGTGAAGCCGTGCACCTCATCCTCGGCACTGACGAACACCTTGTCGTGCCCGATCGACGGCACACCCGGGAGGACGTTGGCCGGGAACGTGTAGGTCCAGCTCGCCGTGGGGCTGTTGGTGGCCCGCACCACGAGCCGGGCTGGCTGGCCGCACCCGGCACTGGTGACATAGGCCACGGTCTTGCCCGCGGCCACCACCGGGCCGAGGATCGGTGGGCCGGTCGTCTCCGTCGACAGGACGCTCCCTGTCCGGGGATCGAGCCGCGTGAGCTGAGATGCGCAGGCCGCGCTGCCACTGCCCGGGTAGCTCACCCACAGGGCTCCGTCGACCAGGACCACCGGGCCCGGGGTGCCAGGGATCGGCGGCGCCGGCAGCTGCTCGTCCCAGCGGATCGTGCCGGTCTCGGCGTCGTAGGCCCGCACCCGACCAGCCCCCGGCGTGGCGACGGTCGTGTAGAGGCTGCCGCCCGTCAGGATCGGCTCGGAGAGATCGCTGGTCACGTGCGACGACCACGCCTCAGACAGCGCATCGGCGGTGTCCGGGGTGATGACACTCTCGTCGGGGTTGAAGCGGGTGTTGTCGGGCCCGCGGCCGAGCTGCTCCCATACGTGCCAACCGGATGGCATCTGATCGCTAGGTCTCGAGCGCGAGAGCTCGGTACCTCAGGCCAGTCCTGGCTGCTGCTGTGCCGCGACCACCTTGGGCCGAATCGCGGCGAAATAGACGATCGCGGCGACCCACCCGAGACACAGCACATTGGTGACGATCGGGAGGACAACCCAGAGGATCTTGTTCTGCCCGGTAGCTGCCCATGCGGTGTCGGGCCTGACCGCAGCGTCGATCACCGCCCAGATCGGAAGTGCAACTGGGACGATGAGCAAGAGGATGATGAGTAGCTCTGGTGCCCCAAGATTCCCCATGCTGATCCCTGCCCTTCGTACCGCAGACGCCAACGAGCGCCCGGCCGCCAATGCGTCGGACCTGGTCCGACGGGCCACGGAGCCTACTCACTCATTGGACGCTCCCCATGTCAGAGCGGCACGTCCCTGACGCCCAGCGGCCCGCGGCCGATCATCGACCGCATCGCGCTTGGATGAGCACAGCGTTAGGGCCTTGACGAACTGCTCGGGGGGACATGGACGAGACCGCGACCACGATGGCCAAGGGCCGCAGCGCCACGCTGATGCTGCTGGCGTTCGCCATGCTGATCGTCTCGCTGGACCAGTACATCGTGGTGGTGGCGCTGCCGGAGATGAAGCGGGGCCTGGGCTTCTCCGAGCAGACGTTGCAGTCGGTGATCAGCGCCTACGCGGTCGCGTCCGCCGGTTTCCTGTTACTCGGCGGCCGGGCCGCGGACCTGTTCGGCCGGCGGCGGCTGCTCGTGGCGGGCCTCGCCCTGTACACCGCCGGGGCGCTGGCCGGCGGCCTGGCCGGCATACCCGCTGTCCTGCTGGCGGCCCGGGCCGCGCAGGGGCTCGGTGGCGCACTGGTCTTCCCCGCCACTCTGTCCCTCGTCAACACCACGTTCGCCGAGGGCCGCGAGCGCAACCGGGCCGTGGCCGTCTGGGGCGCCGCCGGGGCGGTGGGGCTGGTGGTCGGCGTCCTGCTCGGCGGCGTGCTCACCCAGGCGTTCGGCTGGCAGGCGGTCTTCTTCGTCAACGTGCCCCTGGCGGGCGCGGCGATCGCGCTGGCGTTCCGCCTGATCCCGGCGGACCGGCAGCGCGAACCGGGGCGGCACCTCGACCTTCCCGGGGCGCTGAGCGCCACCGTCGGCCTCACGCTGCTGGTGTTCGCCCTGGTCGAGGGCCCGAGCGTGGGTTGGGGCTCAGCGACCGTGCGGTCGGCGGCGGCCGTGAGCCTGTTGGCGGTCGCCGCGTTCGCCGCCATCGAGCGCCGTAGCCCCGACCCCCTCCTCTCGCCCCGCCTGCTCACGAACCGCAACGTGGCTGTCGCCGTCGGGATCGCGTTCCTGTTCTGGGCGACGTTCGGCTCGGTGCTGTACTTCCTCACGCTCTACCTGCAGGACGTGCACGACTACGACCCCCTGGCGACCGGCGCCGGGTTCCTGCTGCCCACGGCGGTCGTGGTCACGGGATCGGCCCTCGCTGGCCGGCTCGCTGCCCGCGTCGGCCTGCGGTCCGCGCTGGTCGGCGCGCTCGCAATCGGGGCCGTGGGGGCGGCGGCGCTCGGCCTGGCGATGTCAGCGGACGGCACCTACATCACGCTGATCCCCGGGCTGATCGCCATCAGCGTCGGCGACGGCGTGGTCTTCACCCTCATGTTCATCGTCGCCGGGACCGGGGTCCGCGACCAGGAGCAGGGCGTCGCCGCCGCGATCGCCTCGACCAGCACGTCGGTCGGCGCGGCGGTCGGCCTGGCCGTCCTCGTCCTCGTCGCCAACTCGGGGACCGACGGGCTGGCCGGCGAGGAGCTGCGCACGGCGACCGCCGACGGACTCGGCACGGCGCTGCTCGTCATCGCCGCCGGGATCGCCGCGACGGCGGTGGTCGCCCTCAACCTTCGCCCCGGCACCAGGCCCAGCAGACGGGCAGCACCGATCCTGCCACCACGACGCTGCTAGCTCGCTCAGCCGAGGGCTGAGTCGGCCCAACCGTTCAGGATCGGGGCGAGCCGGGCGAGTCGCCGACGACGCCACCAGCGCCGTGGCGGGCATTAGGGTTCGGCGCCCACATGTCGCCCGGATCGGTTGGGATCCCTGGTCGGGACGCCGATCGCTGGGGAGCGGTGAGGGAGGCGGACATGATCGATCACTCGCAGGGCGCCGGCTTGCCCGGACCCGACCGCCGCGGGGACCCAGGTGAGGCAGGTGACCTCGTCAGAGGGGCGAACCGTCCCGGGGTGGGCGCGCTGGTGGCCGTGGCCGGACTGGTGCTGTTCGCGCTGTCCCTCCTGGTCCTGCCGTGGGTCCACCAGGGAGGGGAGGACCTGACGCTGGCTGACCTCGGGCGGATCATCGGTGAGGTCGATGATGACAACGGAGCCTTCGCACCGCAGAGCT
>Ga0209382_10010520_pt1 | contig 11517 bp, 9 predicted proteins | sample SoiMetdeltSBSDD5_FD_187599 | JGI IMG/M metagenome (GOLD analysis project Ga0209382, IMG submission 187599) | Bulk soil microbial communities from a Populus tree surrounding site in Tennessee, USA - Soil MetaG P. deltoides SBSDD5 (SPAdes) (version 2) | ecosystem: Environmental > Terrestrial >...
GGCCGACGGTCTTGCATTCCCCACCACGCCCGGCCAGCATACCCAACCGGCTCCACGCCGCCCCTGCGGCGGGTCCTTGTCATTCCCGCTCGCTGGCGGTCCCCGCCTACCATTGCTCGGGATGACATTGTACGTCGACGGCCTTCGAACACGCGCAGCGCTGAGTGGTGGTCGGTACCGATCGATGCAGTCGTCAGGCAATTCGGCCTATCAGGGGAGGCCGCGGGCTTCGAGGGTCAGCATGTGGGCGAGAAGTCGGTCGTGGACCTCGCGGGCCGTGCCGGTGTTGGCGTAATGGAGGCGGACGGCTGCCCGAGGCGTCTGGATGTCAACCTCTGCCCAGGCGTCGATGCGATCCCGTCGGAACGTCTCGTGCCTGGTCAGTTCGATGCCCTCGATCTGTGAGAACAGGATCGACCGAAAGGCCCAACGGTCGCTCGATCCACGCTTCAACTCGCGAGCGCAGACGATCAGGCGGTGTGACGTGATGGCGACCGCCCGCGGATCGTCGGAGTCGGCGGATGGTCCGGATGCGGCCGGGAACGCGGCCTCGAGCTCTTCGCCGGTGAGGAGCAGGCTCTCGATGGCGTCTCGATAGTCCGCAATGTCCAGGGGCTCGTCGGCCATCATCGGGCTCCAATCGGCTCTGGCGCCGAATCATCAGGTGTTCAGGAGCATACCACTCAGATAGCAGAACCCCCGCTCCCGCGCACGGGAGAGGGGGCCGCGTGGCGACGCACTTGCCATGCTCAGTTCCTAGCCGCGTCGTGTACCTCAGACGGTAGCGCAGGGAGCTCACCTTCGCGGAACAGCTCGCTGTTGTTGGTGATCCGCTTCGTGCCGGCCTCAACTTCGTCCCAGTAGTGGCAGGCCGCGAAGTGCCTCGGGCGAACCTCTGTAAGCGCCGGCTCGTCCGTCCGGCAGTTGTCCTCAGCGTACGGGCAGCGCGGGTTGAAGCGGCAGCCGGACGGCGGGTTGACCGGGCTCGGCACGTCGCCGAGCAGGATCATGCGAGAGCGGCGCTTCTCAAGGACCGGATCGGGGATCGGGATCGACGAGAGCAGCGCCCGCGTGTACGGGTGCAGCGGGTTCTCGAAGATCTCGTTGCGGTCCGTCAGTTCCACAATCTTGCCGACGTACATCACCGCCACGCGGTCGGAGATGTGGCGCACGACGGCCAGGTCGTGGGCGATGAACAGATAGGTCAGCCCCAGCTTCTCCTGCAGCTCCTCCAGGAGGTTGATGATCTGGGCCTGGATCGAGACGTCAAGCGCCGAGATCGGCTCATCGCAGACGATGAACTTCGGCTCCACCGCCAGGGCACGGGCGATCCCGATGCGCTGGCGCTGACCACCGCTGAACTCGTGGGGGTAGCGGTTGGCAAAGTAGGGGTTGAGGCCGACCGTCCGGAGCAGCTCCTGGACGCGCTCGGTCTTCTCGCGGCCCTTCGCCAGGTTGTGGATCTCGAGCGGCTCGCCGATGATGCTCCCGACCGTCATCCTCGGGTTGAGCGAGGCGTACGGATCCTGGAAGATCATCTGAAGCTCGCGGCGCATCCGCCGCATCTCGCCGCCCTTGAGCGTGACGAGGTTTCGGCCGTTGAACTCGACGGAGCCAGCGGTCGGTTTGTAGAGCTGGAGGATCGCGCGGCCGGTCGTCGATTTTCCGCAGCCGGACTCGCCGACCAGTCCGAGGGTCTCGCCCTGGGTAATGTCGAATGAGATGTCGTCGACCGCCTTTACCGATCCGACCTGACGTTGGAGGATGATCCCCTGGGTGATCGGGAAGTGCATCTTGAGGTTCTTGACGCTGAGCAGCAATTGCCCGTCGTTTCCAGCGATGTCCGCGCCGCGTGATCGTGGCTCGATCGCCATCAGCCCTTCCCTCCCGTCACGTCAACCCAGCATGCGATCGAGTGCCCCGGCTCGACCGGTTCGAGTGACGGGTTCTCCTCGACACAACGGTCGACCTTGTAGGTGCAGCGCGGCACGAACGGACAGCCGACTGGCGCGTCGATCAGGTCAGGCGGCAGGCCCTCGATCGGGATCAGCTTCTCCTTACGCGGCTCGTCAATGCGCGGAATCGAGCGGAGCAGACCGAGGGTGTACGGATGGCGCGGCTTGGAGAACAGGTCCTCGGCGGGTGCCGACTCGACGATGTAGCCGGCATACATGACGTTGATCTTGTCGGCGACGCCGGCCACCACGCCGAGGTCGTGGGTGATCATGATAACGGCCATGCCGAGCTCTTTCCGAAGCTGCATGATCAGGTCGAGGATCTGGGCCTGGATCGTCACGTCAAGCGCCGTCGTCGGCTCGTCGGCGATCAACAGCTTGGGGTCGCAGGAGAGCGCCATCGCGATCATCACGCGCTGGCGCATACCGCCCGAGAACTGGTGCGGATAATCGTCGTGGCGGCTTTTGGCGGACGGGATGCCGACCAGCTCCAGCAGCTCGATCGTGCGCTTGCGCGCCTGGTCCCCATTCATCCCCTTGTGCAGCTCGAGCGCCTCGCCGATCTGACGACCAATCGTCAGCACCGGATTGAGCGAGGTCATCGGGTCCTGGAAAATCATCGCGATGTCGTTGCCGCGGATGCGGCGGATCCCCTCGTCGTTCAGCTTGATGAGATCACGCCCGTCAAAGATGACTTCGCCCTCGACGATCCGACCGGGCGGGGTCGGGATCAAGCGCATCAGCGACATCGCGCTGACGCTCTTGCCGCAGCCTGACTCGCCGACCAGGCCAAGCGCTTCGCCCTCGTTCAGCGTGAACGACACGCCGTTCACCGCCTTGACGATACCGTCAGGCGTGTAGAACCACGTCTTGAGGTTCTTCACCTCGAGCAACGGCTTTCTCTCGACTGCCACCCCAAGCCCTCCTCTTTTACGGAGCAGGCGGTAGGCGGTAGGCAGTAGGCAGTGGGGTGTTTCGATCCCCTGCCTACTGCGTACTGCCTACTGCCTACACGTTCTCATGGGCCCGCCGAGTCCTGGCCCTCTCACCAAGACCAGCGAAGCACGGGTTTCCGTGCCGCGGTGGTCTCGTCGAGTCGTCCAACCGGCTGATCGTGCGGAGCCTCGTGGATGATGGTGGGGGAGTCCACGGCCTCCTGTGCGATCTGCCGCATCACCTGGACGAACCGATCCAGCGTGTCCTTCGTCTCTGCCTCCGTTGGCTCCACCATCAGCGCCTCTTCCACGATCAATGGGAAGTAGACCGTTGGTGGATGGATACCAAAATCGATCAAACGCTTGGCAATGTCAAGTGTTCTGACACCATTTTGCTTCTGCCGACGGCCGGAAGCGACAAATTCGTGCATGCAGACGCGGTTGAACGGCACGTCGAACAGGTCGTCGAGCCGCTTTCGCAGGTAGTTGGCGTTCAGGACGGCCGCTTCGCTGATGTCGCGCAGGCCCTGGTCGCCCTGGAGCGTGATGTAGGTGAGCGCTCGGACCATCACGCCGAAGTGGCCCCAGAAGCTCTTGAGCTTGCCGATCGACTCCGGGCGGTCCCAGTCCAGGAACACCTCTCCGTCCGCGTGGCGGGCGACCACCGGCTTCGGGAGGTACGGCTCCAGGAAGTCCCGCGCGACGACCGGGCCGCAACCGGGACCGCCGCCGCCGTGCGGCGTCGAGAACGTCTTGTGGGTGTTGATGTGGAGAACGTCGAAACCGAGGTCGGCGGGCTTGACGGCGCCGAGGATCGCGTTCAGGTTGGCGCCGTCGCCGTAGACGAGACCGCCGGCGGCGTGGATCGCCTCGGTGACCTCGCGGATCTCCTGCTCGAACAACCCGAGCGTGTTCGGGTTGGTCAGCATCAGGCCGACGGTCGTGTCGTCGGCTTCCTCGCGGATCCGCTTCAGGTCGACGTTGCCGTGGCAGTCAGTCGGGATCGAAACGGTGGTGTAGCCACACATGGCGGCAGTGGCAGGGTTGGTGCCGTGGGCCGAGTCCGGGATCAGCACCTTGACCCGCTTCGCGTCGCCGCGCGCTCGGTGGTAGGCGCGGATCAGGAGCATGCCGCACAGCTCGGCCTGCGCTCCCGCGGCCGGCTGCATCGTGATCGCCTCGAAGCCGCTGATCTCGCAGAGGAGCCGCTGGAGCTCGAGCATCAGCTCCAGGGCGCCCTGGACAGTCTCCTCGGGCTGATACGGGTGGAGCTGGGCGAACCCGGGCAGTCGGGCGACGTCCTCGTTGACCTTCGGGTTGTACTTCATCGTGCACGACCCGAGCGGGTAGAACGCGTTGTCGATCGAGAAGTTCATCGAGGAGAGGTGCGTGAAGTGGCGCACCACGTCGAGCTCGCCGAGCTCAGGCAGCCGAAGCTCATCGCGTAGGAGGCCGGCGGGCAGGTCGAGGGTGGCGTCGTCGGTGGACTCGGTCGAGGTCAGAAGGTGGCCGACGCGGCCGGGCCGGCTCAGCTCAGAGAGCAGCGGCTCGCTCATCGCCCCCCTCCAATCTCGCGCAGCCCGTCAACCAGCCGGTCGATCTCGGCGCCCGTGGTCCGCTCGGTGGCGCAGAGGACCAGGCCGTTCTCCAGCCCAGGGTACTCGCGCCCGAGCGCGTAGCCGCCGATGATGCCACGTCCAGCCAGCTCGTGTCGCATAGTGGCGCCATCGGCGGGGCAGGTGATGGTCACTTCGTTGAAGAATGGCCCGTCGTTGACGACGCGGTAGCCGTCGATCCGCTTGATCTGATCGGCCACGCTGCGCGCTCGCTTGTGGGAGAGGGCCGCTGCTTGCTTGAGACCAGCCGGCCCCATCGTGGCGAGATAGATCGTGGCGCCGAGGGCAAGGAGGGTCTGGCTGGTGCAGATGTTCGAGGTCGCCTTCTCGCGGCGAATGTGCTGCTCTCTCGCCTGGAGCGTCAGCACGAAGCCGCGCCGGCCGTCATGATCGGTCGTCTGGCCGACGATCCGGCCGGGCAACTGCCGGAGGTGCTGCTGCTTGCAGGTCATCAGGCCGACGCCTGGCCCACCGAACTGGAGGGGCAACCCGAGGCCCTGCCCCTCGCCAATGGCGATGTCGGCACCCCAGCCGCCAGGCGTCTTGAGCAGCCCGAGTGAGACTGGATCGCCGACGACGTAGACGAGCAGCGCCCCGGTCTCACGGCAGCGTGCGGCGACGGCTTCGAGGTCGCGGACGGTCCCGAAGAAGTCGGGCTGCTGGACCACCACGCAGGCCGTCTGATCGTCGATCAGGTCGAGGATCGGCTCGCGGGTCAGCGTGCCATCGGCGAGGCCGACTTCGGAGGTCACGATGTCGATGCCGCGGCCGTCAAGATAGCTGCCGATGACCGAGCGGTACTCCGGGTGGACCGAGCCATCCAGGACGACCCGCTCGCGCCTGGCGATCCGGAGCGCCATCAGCACGGCCTCGGCCGAGGCCGAGGCGCCATCGTAGACCGATGAGTTCGCGACGTCCATCTCGAACAGGTCGCAGACCAGGCTCTGGAACTCCCAGGAGTACTGGAGCGTGCCCTGACTGACCTCGGGCTGGTACGGCGTGTACGAGGTGTAGAACTCGGAGCGGCCCATCAGGTGGCTGACGACGCTTGGCGAGTAGTGGTTGTAGTACCCGGCGCCGACGAAGCAGGCGAGCTGCCCGACGTGCTGGTTCTTCGCGGCCAGCGCCGACATCTTCGCCACCGTCTCGAGCTCGGTGAGCGGGGGCGGCACGTCGAGGTGGGGAAAACGAACGTCGGCCGGGATGTCGACGAAGAGGTCGGCGACGGAATCGACGCCGACCGCTTCGAGCATCGCCTGCCGCTCGTCAGCTGTGAGGGGAACGAACGCCATCTGGTGATCAATCCTCGCTACGCTTCGAAGCCGGCCAGCGGCCGAGCGCGATTATGACGATCCAGCCACCTGATCGGCGTACTGCTGGGCAGTCATCAGATTGTCGATCGCGGCGGGGTCGTCCGGCAGAATTTTGATCATCCAGCCGCTCCCGTACGGGGCGTCGTTCACCAGCTGGGGCTCATCCTTGAGCGAGTCGTTCACCTCGGCGACGCTGCCGCCGATCGGCGCGAAGAGGTCGGAGGCCGTCTTGACCGATTCGACGACGCCGAACGGCTTCATCGCCTCGACGCGGTCCCCGACCTTGGGCAGTTCGACGTAGACGACGTCCCCAAGCTGATCTTGTGCGAAGTCGGTGATGCCGACGACCGCGACGTCGCCCTCCAGCTTCACCCACTCGTGCTCTGACGTGTACCGGCGATCTGTAGGGTCCACGCAGCGTCCTCCGGGCAGAGTCACGCCGTCCGTGACGGCGTGATCTTTTTCGTCTTGTGGGCGTAGAACGGCAAGGTTGTCACCCGCGCGGGGACGGCCTTGCCGCGAATCTCAACGGCGATCACGGTGCCGGGCTCGGTCAGTCGGGTCGGGACGTACGCCATGCCGATCGGGGTGCCGAGGCTTGGCGAGACGTTCCCGCTGGTCACCTGCCCGACGGCTGCGTCGCCGTCCAGTATTGGGTAACCTTGACGTGGAACGCCGCCGGCCGTCAACTCGAAGGCGACCAGGCGCCGCTCGACGCCGGACTCGGAGATCGCGCGGAGCGCCTTGCTGCCGGCGAACTCGTCCTTGTCCAGCTTGACGACGCGGCCGAGGCCGGCCTCGAACGGGTTGGCGTCCTCGTCGATCTCATGGCCGTAGAGCGGCATGCCGGCTTCCAGGCGCAGGGTGTCCCTGGCGCCGAGGGCAGCGGGGACCGGCTGGACGCCCTGCCGCTCCTCCAACAGTATCTCCCAGACCTCTGGACCGAAGCGGGCGTCCACGATCAACTCGAAGCCGTCCTCGCCGGTGTAGCCGGTGCGTGCGACCAGGGCGTCACGGCGGGCCACGGTGCTCTTGACCGAGGCGTAGTAGCGAAGCGTCGCGAGATCGCCGCTGACGAGCCCCTGGAGCAGCCGCTCGGATTCTGGCCCCTGGAAGCCGATCATCGCCGTCTCGACCGTGGCGTCGTGGACGGTGACGTCGAGACCGGATAGCGGTCCGGCGCGCTGCGCGTCGATCCAGGCCAGGATCTTGAGCCGGTTCGACGCGTTGACGACCAGCAGCAGCTCGTCGCCGAGGTTGTAGACGATGATGTCGTCCAGGATCTGGCCGTGCTCGCCGCAGATCAGCGAGTACTGCGCGCGGCCATGTCCGAGCCGCCCGGCGTCGTTCGTGGTGAGCCACTGGACGAGGCGCAAGGCGTCCGGGCCGCGCACGTGAAGGCGGCCCATGTGGGAGAGATCGAAGACGCCGACGCCCGACCGGACGGCCAGGTGCTCGGCGCGGATCCCTTTGCTGTACTGGATCGGCATGTCCCAGCCGCCGAAGTCCACCATGCGGGCTCCGGCGGCGAGATGCTGATCGTAGAGGGCGGTCCGGAGGAGCGCTCCTCCCGCCGCGGCGTCACCTGTCATACCGCGGCATCGTAGAGGACAGGCGACGGGGTGTCAAGCGGTGCTTTGTCGACGTTTGACACGCTCGCGAAACTCGCTGCGAAGCTCCTCGAAGCGTTCACGGGCGGCGATGACGCCGCGCAGGAAGACGCGGCGCGCGAGCGGGCGACGCAGGTCCTCCCAGGCCCGGGAGGCGCGCGCAAGCTCCTCCGGCCCGGGCTCCTGGCCGCTGTAGGCGCCGTGCACGTAGACCTCGGCGATCGGGCGGACCATCTTGCCCGTGCCTGGGTAGCGGTTTTCCAACCAGGAGGTGTACTCGAACGGCGTCTGCGAGTCGCGGCCGCCGAGGCCCGCCCAGGCGGCCAGCCGGCGGAACTGTCCGTACCACTGGGCGTGCCAGGGAAGACCGCGCAGGCCACGCCGCAGCAGCGCCATCATGGCGAACCAGGCGGCGACGATCGCCAGGATGATGACGCCGAGCACGCCGAGTCCGATCAGCCACGGCGTATCGTTGCGGGGCATCTCGAACGGGACGAACTCGCCGAAGCCGTCGAAGTAGGGGTCCTCCATGTACATGTCCGGGCTCTCGCCGGCGAACATGCCGTCCGTGATCGGGATGATGATCGAGACTTCTTCGGTCGGGCGGAACGGAAGGTCGCGCAGAACGCTCGGCTCGAAGTTGATCCAGCCGAGCCGTGGGAAGAAGACCTCGACCCAGGCGTGGGCCTCGCTCTCGAAGACGATGTAGGCAGCCTCGTTCTCGTCGAACGTGCCCGGCGCAAACCCGGTCACCACCCGCGCGGGGACGCCAAGCGTGCGCAGCATCACCACCATCGAGGTCGCGAGCGAATCTGCGTAGCCGGTCTGGACGTCGAACAGGGTGTAGTCAACCCAGTCGCGGTCAGCGGGAGGCGTTGGGACCTTCGTCTCGTACGGCAGCGAGCGCAGCAGCGCCTCGATCACCAGCGCCTTGTCGTACGGCGTCGGGGCGGAGGCCGTTGCCTCCTGCGCGAGCTGGTGGACGCGCTCGGGCACGTTCGGGGGGAGCTGGAGATACTTTTCGATCCCCGGAGGGTACTGCGTGCCAGCCTGGCGAAGCTGATCCTCGGAGGCGACCGAGGCGACAGACGTCACGGTGTACTGCTGGCCCTTTCGAAGCATCGTCGCCAGCCGCACGACGGCCGGGTCATCCTGGGTCTCGCGCCACTCGATCAGCGTGGGCAGGTCGACCTTGACCGGGGCGTCAGACGCGAAGACCAGATTGGACTGGTTGGCGAGGACGGTGATCCGCTGCACCAGCTCTTCGCGCGCCTCCGCGGCGCCGAACGGGATCGGGAGCTGCGCGTCGGCCTCGAAGCGGTCGCCGTAGACGTCGCCGCTGACCATGCCCTGGCCGGTGTAGACGGCGTAGCTCATGGTGCGCCAGTAGCGGGCGCGCGGCGACTCGATCTTCAAGACCGGGCCGGTGCCGAGCTCGAAGTTGTCTCTCGGCTGCATGGTGTTGCCGAACGCCAGGCCGACCACGACGACCGGCGGCCCCTGAACGCCGCCGAACATCCTGTCGATGTGGCTCTGGCCCCGCTGCCAGGAGTCCAGGAATCTCGACCAGACGGGCTCCATCAGCTCGCTCGGCTGCTCGGCGGGGCCCTGGCGGGCCAGCGTCAGCACCAGGGCGATGGCGACGGCGCTGGTCACCACGACGTTCCTGACGACCTGTCCCTGGACGGCCAGCCCGGAGGATCGCCAGAAGTCCTGGCGGCGGGAAAGCTCCAGGCGGACCAGCAGCAGCATGCCGAAGAAGAGGAGCAAATAGAAGTGGTAGTTGAGCGTCGAGTAGCTGTAAGAGAGGTGAAGCAGCAGCAGCGCGGCGCAGATCACGACGGCGAGGCCGCCCCGGCCCTGCTTGTAGACGAGCCAGGCAGTGATATAGCCGAGCGCCACTGAGAGGGCGGCCATGAACATCGCGAACATGACGTTGTCGCGGCTGTTCCCGCCGGTGACGATCGCGTCGAGCCAGGTGACGACGTGCCAGGAGAGCTCGTTGAGCTTGCCTTCCCAGGTCGATGCCGTCATGCGATTGCCAAATCGCTCGACGATCGCCTCGACGGCGATGATGGCGGCCAGGACGTGGGAGGCCCACGGTCTGAGCCCGCTCTTCGCCGCCGCGATCCCGACGGCCATCATCATCCAGGTGAGCGGTACCAGCAGGTCGAGGTCGTCCGCCCACTCGGCCTCGTACACGGAGTGGACGACGCACCACAACACCATCGCCAGGAGCGCAACTGAAAGCCAGCCTTCACGTGGTCCGTATCGTCCGGCGGTGGACATGGATGCTGCTCCTGGGAAGGAATGTATGAAGATGGTATCGAGATTCCGAGAGCGGCGAACGGATTTTCAGTTCCAGGACGCGGCGGAGGAGCGCCGTGCCCTCTTGCTTATACCAGCACGCCGCGGGCGCCGACCGTCGGGGCCGCGAGCGCTCGCTGAATCGAGTCGCCGCGCTTGACGACGTAGGTCGGGATGCGTGCCGCCGCGAGCGAGCCAAGGAGGCCGAGCGAGCTGGGGACGCCGCGCCCGAAGGTGCTCGGCTCCAGCAGGACGCTCTGGCCGTGGACGCCGCGCAGCGAGAGGCTGCGCATCAGGCTCACCCAGCCGTCCTCCCGCGAGGCGGTGACGACGACGATGGTGTCTGTCCGACTGAATCGGCGCTGCTCGGCGACGATCAGCTCCTCGAGCGAGGTGTTGCGTACCGGACGTACGAACGCGAGCACTTCGTAGATCTTCAGCAACTGTCGAGTGCCACGGTCTGGCGAGAGGTGAAGCCCCTGCGCCGCGAACCCGACCGCGCGGTTCTCGTCCAGGAAGTACTTGGCGAGCGAGGCGCAGATGGTGACCGCGTACTCCTCGACCGACTCGACGCCACTGCCGGCCATGATGCGCTGGTCGAGATCGAGGACCAGCCAGATGTCGGCGAATGGGTCCAGCTCGAACTCTTTGACCATGAGCTGGCGCTGCCGGGCCGTGCTCTTCCAGTGGATGCGGTTGAACGTGTCGCCTGGCAGGTACTCGCGGACGCCCGAGACGTTGGTTGTGGTGTGGGGCACGCGCTCGCCGGCGAGCGCGCCGCCCGTCAGCTCGCCGTCCACGCGGCCGAACGACGCGAGCGGCAACGCCACCGGATAGACGACGAGGGTGCTCGCTCCGTCGATCTGACGGCGCTGGCGGAACAGGCCGAACGGGTCGCCGCTCTCGGCGAACACGGGACCGAGCTGGAAGACACCGCGCTGACGGCAGAGGGTGTGGACCGGCCGGACGAATCGGCCGTACGGTCCGAGCGAGACGACGAAGCTACAGGTGTGCTCCGGGTGCTGGCCCAGGTCTTCGATCTCGAGCCAGAGCTTCGGGATCCATGAGCGATTTTCGACGATGATCCGCTCGTCGAAGTACGAGCCGACCTCGGCGCGCAGGGCACGGGTCCGCCGCTCGAAGTAGAGCGCCCGTAGCCCGACGATGCTGAGGAGGTACGCCGCCGCGAGCAGGAAGAGAATCGTCCAGGCAGCGTAGAACATCAACGTCCAGCCGCCTGCCAGCGCCACGAGACTCGTGATGCCGAGCAGGGCCAGAATGCCGACGGGGCGCCGCCTCACAATAGCTCTCTCCTACGCGCGAGCGGAACGATCTCCAGACCACTAGACCGGGACGCGGCTCCCTGGCACCGGGACGTTGGTGGTCAGCTCGTCGACGATCGAGATCCCCGAGACGTCCTTGACCCGTGCCGACGGCAGCACAATGATGCGGTGCGAGAGCACGGCGATGGCCAGCGCCTTGACGTCGTCCGGCTGGACGTAGTCCCGTCCGTTGAGCAGCGCCAGCCCCTGAGCCGACCGCATCAGCGAGAGGGCCGCGCGAGGGCTCGCGCCGACGTACACCTCGGGGTGGTTGCGGGTCGCGTTCGCCAGGTCCACGATGTACCGGCGGATCAGGTCGCCGACGACGACCTCCCGGACGGCTTTCTGGACCTCCAGTAGCTCCGCTTCGCTCGTGACGGGCTCCAGGGACTCGACCGGGTGGACGTGCTGCTGCCGCTCGAGGATGCTCATCTCCTCGTCACGCTTCGGGTAGCCGAG
>Ga0209382_10010521_pt1 | contig 11515 bp, 9 predicted proteins | sample SoiMetdeltSBSDD5_FD_187599 | JGI IMG/M metagenome (GOLD analysis project Ga0209382, IMG submission 187599) | Bulk soil microbial communities from a Populus tree surrounding site in Tennessee, USA - Soil MetaG P. deltoides SBSDD5 (SPAdes) (version 2) | ecosystem: Environmental > Terrestrial >...
CGGGATGTTCCGGTGATCTCATTCACGGGCTCCACGGAGACCGGGTCGATCATCGGCGCGACGTGCGGCAAGATGCACAAGCGCCTGTCGCTCGAGATGGGCGGCAAGAACGCGATGATCGTGCTGGACGACGCGGACCTGGATCTGGCCCTGGACGGCGTGCTGTGGGGCGCGTTCGGGACCACGGGGCAGCGCTGCACCGCGACCAGCCGTCTCATTCTGCAGGAGAAGATCCACGACCGCTTTCTCACGATGTTGTGCGACCGCGCCGAAAAGCTGCGGCTGGGTCCTGGTCTGGACGACAAAAGCGAAGTCGGGCCACTGATCCACGAGGAGGCGCGCCAGAAGGTCGCCGAGTACGTGGACATCGCCAAGAAAGACGGGGCCAGCGTCGCGATCGGTGGCCGGATCCCCCAGGGCGACAAGCGGCTGGAATGCGGCTGGTTCTACGAGCCAACGGTGTTCGCGGGCGTGAAGGCGGGGATGCGAGTCGAGCAAGAGGAGATCTTCGGCCCCGCGCTCTCCGTCCTCAAGGTCAAGGACCTGGCCGAGGCGATCCGGGTGAACAACGACGTAGTCTACGGCCTGTCGAGCTCGATCTACACGCGGGACGTGAACGGCGCCTTCCGGGCGATGGAGGATCTCGACAACGGCATCACCTACGTCAACGCGCCGACGATCGGCGCCGAGGCCCACCTCCCCTTTGGTGGCGTCAAGCAGACCGGCAACGGCCACCGCGAAGGGGGGTGGGAGGTCTACGACTTCTACTCCGAGACCAAGGTCGTATACGTAGACTACTCGGGGCACCTGCAACGGGCGCAGATCGATACGGAATCGAGCCCTTGACGAATTGGGAATCGGGGGGCTAGACTCTCCTTACAACTGAAGACCCGTGGTCATTTGCCGCGTATTGCCGCCACGTTAAACAAAGTGCTAAAAAGCGAGTCGCCCGCGGCCTTATTTGTCCGGGCGACGATTGTTTTCAGGAAATCGCTTTTCCGCGGCCGCTCTCTTGAGCGGCCGTTCGCGTTTCAGGGAGGTAGCCATGTCCGTCCGCAAAGTGACCGTCGCCACGCTGGCGTCGCTGAAGGCGCGCAACGAGAAGGCCGTCTTCGTCACGGCCTACGACTACCCCACGGCCACCTTCGCCGACCGGGCGGGGGTGGACATGATCCTGGTGGGCGATTCGGCGGCGATGACCATGCTCGGTCTTCCCAGCACCGTGGGCATCGGACTCGAAGAGATGCTCGTCTTCGCGCGGGCGGTCACGCGTGCGGCGCGGCGCGCCTTTGTGGTCGGCGACCTGCCGTTCCTTTCGTATCAGCCTTCCGACGAGACGGCGATCCGCAGCGCGGGCGCGTTCGTTGCCGCCGGCTGCGACGCCGTGAAATGCGAGGGCGGCGCCCGGGTCGCGCGGCGGGTCCGCGCGATGGTGGACGCTGGGATCGCCGTGATGGGCCACCTGGGGCTCACCCCACAGAACCTGGCCCAGTTGGGCGGCTACCGAGTGCAGGGGAAGTCTCTGGCGGCGGCGGAGCGGCTGGTGCGCGATGCAGAGGCACTGCAGCGGGCCGGCGTGTTCTCAATTCTGCTCGAGGCGGTTCCGTCGGAGACCGCGTCGTTCATCCGGGAACGAGTTCAGGTGCTGGTATACGGCATCGGGGCAGGGCCGTGGGTGGACGGCCAGCTGGTGATCTCGCACGACATCCTGGGCAACTTCGTTGGCGACATCGCGCCGCGCTTCGTCAAGCGCTACGCCGACGTGGGCACCGATGTCGAGCGGGCGTTCCGCGAGTACGCGCGCGACGTGCGCGCCGGCGCGTTCCCGGGGCCGGAGCATTGCTACCCGATCGACGCCGCCGACGAAGCGGAGATCCGGGCGGCGCGGCACGTCGAGGTGACCTCGTGACGTCGACGCTAGCGCCGCCATTGGGGCTTCGCCCCCGGCCCCAGGTTTGCCGTGCCTGCGGGACGGTGCACGACCCGGCGCCCGTGGCCGTGTGCGAGCAGTGTCTCGGACCGCTCGATCCCGTGCTCGATCCCGGCCGGGCGCTCCCCACACGAGAGATCATCGCCGCACGGCCGCGCTCGCTGTGGCGCTACCGCGAGTGGCTGCCGTTCGATCTCCAGGGCGAGCCGACGCTGTCGCTCGACACCGGAGGCACGCCCCTCGTCGCCGCGCCACGGCTCGCCGCGCGTCTGGGCGTCGCGCGCGCGTGGGTGAAGAACGACGCGGTGTCGCATCCGTCGCTCTCGTTCAAGGACCGCGTGGTGGCGACGGCGATCAACGCGGCAGCCGCGTTCGGGCTCGACACCATCGGCTGCGCCTCGACGGGGAATCTCGCCAACGCCGTCGCGGCCCAGGCGGCGCGCGCTGGGCTCAAGGCCTGGATCTTCATCCCCGAGGAGCTGGAGTCCGCCAAAGTCGTCGGCACCGCCGTCTACGGCCCCCGACTCGTGCGCGTGCGCGGCCACTACGACGACGTCAATCGCCTATGCGCGCAAGTGGCCGATCAATTCGGCTGGGGCATCGTCAACGTCAACCTGCGCGGCTATTACGGCGAAGGGTCGAAGACGATGGCGTTCGAAATCGCGGAACAGCTGGGGTGGCGGCTCCCCACGGCGGTCATCGCACCGATGGCCGGGGGCTCGCTCGTCACGAAGCTGCGCAAGGGATTCCGGGAGTTTGCGGCGGCGGGACTCGTGATTGGGGAGGCACCGCGCATCTTCGGCGCCCAGGCGGCCGGGTGCGCGCCGATCGTGCGGCTCGTGCGCGAGAACGCCGACGCCGTCGAACCGGTGGTGCCGCGCACGATCGCTCGTTCGATCGCGATCGGGAACCCGGCCGACGGACTGTTCGCGAAGCGCGCCATCGTCGAATCGGGCGGCTGGGCGGCGGCGGTGTCCGATCCGGAGATCGTCGCCGGCATCCGGCTGCTTGCCGAGGAGACGGGGATCTTCACCGAGACCGCCGGCGGGGTGACCGTCGCCGCGGCGCTCGCGTTGGCGGCGGAGGGGAGATTGCGGCCGGACGATGACCTGGTGCTATGCATCACCGGCAACGGCCTGAAGACGATCGACGCGGTGGCCCCCGCGCTCACAGCGGCCCCCCTGATCGCGCCGCGACTCGCCGAGGTGCGGGCCTTGGTAGAGAAGGAAAAGACGCAAGCATGACCGCGCGCGTCCGCGTTCCCGCCACGTCGGCCAACCTCGGCGCAGGGTTCGACTGCGTCGGCGTCGCCGTGGATCGCTGGCTCACCGCGTCGGTCTCGCTCGAGCGCCAGGGCGAGGCCGTGGTGATCCATCGCTCGGGCCGGTTGGCCGCGCTGCGGGTGCCACCCGACGAAGACCTGCTCACGCGCGGCTTCCTGGGCGCCTGCGCCGCCGCCGAGAGGCCGGTTCGCAGCGGGGTGACGATCGACGCGACCTCCGAGATCCCGGTCGGCTGCGGGCTCGGCTCGTCGGCGGCCGCGATCGTGGCCGGCGCGCTCCTCGCCGACGCCGCGCTGGGTCTCGGCCTGTCCCGGGAGCGTGTCGTGGAGATCGCCGCCGAGATCGAAGGGCATCCCGACAATGTCGCGGCCGCTGTCTACGGCGGCGCCGTGCTCAGCCTGCGGACGCCCGCCGGGCTGCGGACGGCGCCGTTGGCCGTCGAGCCCGAGCTCGTGTTCCTGCTGGCCGTGCCTCCGTTCCCCTCGGACACGCGAGCGGCTCGGGCTGCGTTGCCGAAGTCCCTGCCGCACGCGGACGCGGTAGGGGCCGCGAGCCGCGCGGCCGCGCTGGTGCAGGGGCTCGCGACGGGCGACGGCGACCTGCTCGCGGCCGCGCTCGACGACGTGCTGCACGTGCCGTACCGGCGTGCGCGGATCCCCGGCTACGATGCCGTCGTGGCGGCGGCCCGCGCAGCGGGCGCGTACGGGGCGACGCTGTCGGGGGCGGGGTCCGCGATCCTCGCCATCGCCCCACGCGAGCGCGCGGGCACAGTTGGCGCGGCGCTGCTCGCGGCCTGGCGGGGCGCAGGAGTCGCGGCCGAGCTGGTACGCTGCGACCGCCCCGCACGGGGCGCACACAACCTGATAGAGGAGGGACCGATGAGCGTCACGCTGCAATTGCCCGCCGTTCTCGCGAAGCTCGCGGAGGGCCGGCGCACTCTCGAGGCTCGCGGTTCGACCCTGGGCGACGTCGTGGCCGACGTCGCGGCGCGGTTCCCGGCGTTGGCGCCGCGGCTGCGCGACGAGGCCGGCAAGCCGTACGCGTTCGTCACCTTCTACGTGAACGACGACGATGCCAGGCTCCAGGGTGGCTTCGGTGCGACCGTCCGCGACGGCGACGAAATCATCATCGTACCGGCGATCGCGGGAGGCTGAGTCATGACCGCCCTCGCACAAGACGAACTGCTGCGCTACAGCCGCCACCTCATTCTTCCAGACGTCGGCGTCCCGGGGCAGGAGAAACTCAAGGCCGCGCGCGTCCTCCTGATCGGGGCGGGCGGGCTCGGGTCGCCGGCGGCGCTGTACCTGGCCGCGGCCGGCGTCGGCAACCTGGGGTTGGTGGACTTCGACAATGTCGACGTCACGAACCTCCAACGGCAGATCCTCCACGGTACCAAGGACGTGGGCCGGCCCAAGCTCGTCTCGGCGCGCGAGCGGATCCGCGACGTGAACCCCCACGTCCGGCTCGAAACCTACGAGACGGCGCTGACGTCGAAAAACGCGCTCGACATCCTCAGCGGGTACGACATCGTCGTGGACGGCACCGACAACTTCGCGACGCGCTACCTCGTGAACGATGCTTGCGTCCTGCTCGGCAAACCAAATGTGTACGGCTCGATCTTCCGGTTCGAGGGACAGGCGTCGGTCTTCGCCTTGCCCGACGGACCGTGCTATCGCTGCCTCTTCCCCGAACCGCCGCCGCCCGGATTGGTGCCCAGCTGCGCCGAGGGCGGTGTGCTGGGCGTGTTGCCCGGTCTGGTCGGGACGATTCAGGCGACGGAGACGATCAAGCTGATCGTCGGGGTGGGGGATCCGCTTTCCGGTCGGCTGCTCCTCATCGATACACTGGGGATGGAGTTCCGCACGGTCAGGGTGCGAAAGGACCCCACCTGTCCGGCGTGCGGCACGCGCGAGATCCAGGCGCTGATCGATTACGAGCAGTTCTGCGGCGTGCGATCGGCGGAGGCGGAGCCGCGCGCCGTGGCTGGGTTCGTCGAGATCTCGCCGCGCGAGCTCACCGCGCGCCTGTCCCGAGGCGAGGAATTGCAGCTGATCGACGTGCGGGAACAGTTCGAGTGGGACATCATCCGGATCCCGGGCGCGCGGCTGGTGCCACTCGCGACGCTACCCGACGCCGTCGACACGCTCGATCGGGACCGAGAGGTCGTCGTGTACTGCAAGGGCGGAAGCCGCAGCCGAGCGGCTGCCTCGCACCTCGCGGACGCGGGATTCCGGCGGGTCGCGAACCTGACTGGGGGCGTTCTACGGTGGCGAGATGACGTGGATCCGGCGCTGCCGCGCTACTGAGGCTCTCGAGCCACACCCCGAGCTGACGTCTTTGGCATAATTGTTGATCTAGAGGTATTTGTGCCAACCATCCCTGCAAGTCGAGTCGCTACGCTTTCAGGCGAAGGCGCCTTCGAGGTCTTGGTGGCCGCGGGCCGGCTCGAGGCCGCGGGCCGCCACGTGGTTCATCTCGAAGTCGGTGAACCCGGCGGGGCGACGCCGTTCCACGTCGTCGAGGCGGGGCTCCGCGCGCTGCGCGACGGCCATACGCGCTATGTGGACCCCGCGGGCCTGCCCGCCCTGCGCGCTGCGATTGCCGCGTCGCTCGCGTGGCGTGGCGTCCGGGCGACAGCCGACCGCGTCGTGGTCGTGCCCGGCGCCAAGCCGATGCTGTTCTACGCGCTCCTCTCGGTGCTCGAGCCGGGCGACGAGGTTCTCATTCCGGATCCGGGCTTTCCGATCTACGCGTCGGTGGTGCGGTTCGCCGGGGCGGTGCCCGTTAGGTACCCCATCGATGCCGCGACTGGTTTTGACATCGCACGGCTCGCCGCGCTCATCACTCCCCGCACCCGAGGCCTCGTCCTGAACCTGCCAGCGAACCCCACGGGCGTCGTGGCGACGCCCGACGATCTCACCGCGCTCGCCGAGTTGGCGCTGGCTCACGATCTCACCGTGGTCTCGGACGAGGTGTACGGCCGAATCCGGTACGACGGGCGCGCGGACAGCATCGCGGCCCTGCCGGGAATGGGGGAGCGCACCGTTATCGTGGACAGCTTCTCGAAGACCTACTCGATGACCGGGTGGCGGCTCGGCTTCGGCGTCGTGCCGGCGGCGCTCGTCGAGCGCGTCACCATGCTGGTGGTCAACGGGACCTCGTGTACGCCGCCGTTCGTTCAGCTGGCGGGGCTCGCTGCCCTCACGGGGTCGCAGGAGCCGGTGGCCGCGGCGGTGGAGTGCTTCGAGCGCCGCCGCGATTCGTTGGTGGACGGGCTGAACGGCCTCCCCGGCGTTCACTGTAGCCGACCCGGCGGGGCCTTCTATGCATTCCCCAACGTCCGCCAGATCGAGGAGTGCGCAGGGCTTTCGACGGAACAGCTCGCCGCGCGCCTCCTCGAGGTCCATGGCGTGGCGCTCCTGCCCGGCACGGCTTTCGGGCCGGGCGGGGCGGGGCACCTGCGTCTGTCGTTCGCCTCGGCCACGGCGGATCTGGATGTTGCACTCGACCGGATTCGTGAGTGCGTCAGCGAACTCGTCGTCGCCGCTTGAGCGTTGGGGAGTATCCCACGGCCCCGAGCGGCGCCGGGATTCGGTCCCTTCTGCGATGAAATGGTGACACACGTCACGCCTCCCGGCGCTACCGTCGGGGCGTGGAGCGCGAATCGGTCGTCGTTATCCTCGCCACAGGCGGGGGCGCGGTGCTGCTCGAACGTGACGCGCTCGACGCCGTCGACGGGACGGCAGTCACCTGGGCGCGTCTCGAACGGGAGGGCGACGCCCGGTGTCTCGCCGCCCGGGTGCGACACGCCGACCCGGTAGACCAATTCCGAGCCCGAATTCGGGAATGGGGGGTGGCCCGTGGCTGGGCCGTGACTGTTGCGCCGTGCGGGACGCCTCGCTAACGTACGACATATGCACGACTTGGGGGCTCCTCTGGCAGGTCACGTCGCGACCCCCGCGCCGCCGGTCCTCCCACCCCCCGAAACACGCCGGTCAAGACTGGGGCGTTGGTTCGACAGTTGGATGCGCTCGCTGGGCATGGCGCTGATCCTGTTCCTCGTCATTCGCACCTTCATCATCGAAGCATTTCAGATTCCCTCGGGCAGCATGGAACGCACGCTGCTCGCCGGGGACTTTCTCTTCGTCAACAAAGCCGTGTACGGCGCGCAGATCCCCGGTACGAACGCGCGTCTCCCGGGCTTCGAGCGGCCGGGGCGCGGCGACGTCATCGTCTTCGCGTATCCCAAAGATCCCACGCTCAACTACGTGAAGCGTGTGATCGCCGCGCCGGGCGATCGCGTGTCGATGCGGGCCGGACAAGTGTACGTGAACGGCGTCGCCATCGACGAGCCCTACGTGCAACGCATCGATCCGCTCCACGACAACTACGAGACGAAGTTCAATTGGCAGCGCGACTTCCTGGTGGGGTTCACGCCCGAGCTGCGGCGCGAGTATCACCCGACGCGCGATACGTGGGGTCCGCTGCGCGTGCCCGCCAGCAAGTACTTCGTGCTGGGCGACAACCGGGACAACTCGGAAGACTCACGCTACTGGGGGTTTGTGGACGAGAGCGCCGTGAAGGGACGGCCGCTCGTCGTGTATTTCAGCTACGATCGCGGCACACGAGACCGGCTCCCCTGGCTGACGGACATCCGCTGGGCCCGGCTCGGCTCGGTGATTCGTTGACGTGGTCAGCGTTCACGTTCCGTAGGGCGTCGTTCCTTTCTGGAGGAGTGACCACCCGATGCAACTGAACACAGCGAAGCGGGCATCGTTCGACGAGGGATCTTTGGATCAGTACCTGCGCGAAATCAGCCAATACCCGCTCATCACGCGTGAGGAGGAGGTCTCGCTCGCCCAGCGGATCCGGGTGGGAGAAGAAGAGGCCCTCGACAAACTCGTGCGCTCGAACCTGCGCTTCGTCGTCTCGGTGGCGAAGAAGTACCAGAACCAGGGTGTCTCGCTCTCCGATCTGATCAACGAGGGCAACCTCGGCCTGATCCGCGCCGCCCACAAGTTCGACGAGACCAAAGGCATCAAGTTCATCTCGTATGCCGTGTGGTGGATCCGTCAGGCGATCCTCCAGGCATTGGCCGAGCAGTCGCGCATCGTGCGGGTGCCGCTCAATCGCGCGGGCACGCTGCACCGCATCGGCAAGCGCTCGGCGTCGCTGCTCCAGGAGCTCGGTCGCGAGCCGACCGTCGAGGAGATCGCGGAGGGGATGGACATCTCGGAAGAAGAGGTCGCCAAGACGCTGTCGATCTCCCAGGCCCACCTGTCGCTCGACGCGCCCCTCACGCCGGGTGAGGACAACAAGTTGCTCGACTACCTGCCCGACACGACCAACCCGGGCCCCGACGACGAGATCTTCGAGCACGCCCTCACCGAGTCGATCGAATCGGTGCTCTCGACGCTCAAGGAGCGCGAGGCGAAGATCCTGCGCCTCTATTTCGGCCTCGAAGGCCAGGAGCCGATGACCCTCGAGGAAATCGGCTCGCTGCTCGGGATTACCCGGGAGCGGGTGCGCCAGCTCAAGGAAAAGGCCTTGGCGCGGTTGCGCCACGTGAGCCGCGCCCGGGCGCTCGAAAGCTTCCTGTCGTAGGCCTCGGGCGGGTACATTTACCGCCCTATGGCCACCTCGTTCTCGTTCGACATCTCGACTGGCGCCGACCTGCAAGAGGTCGATAACGCCGTCAATCAGGCCACCAAAGAGGTGGCCCAACGCTACGACTTCAAAGGCTCCAAGGCTTCGCTCACGTTTGATCGCGCGAAGTTGCTACTGGTATTGGTGGCTGATGACGACTTCAAGATGAAAGCGCTGTTCGATGTGCTGCAATCCAAGCTCATCAAGCGCGGCGTGCCGGTGAAGAACCTGGAGCTGGGCGTCATCACGCCCGCGGCCAACGACACCGTCCGCCGCGAGATCAAGCTGACGCAGGGCATCCCGCAGGAAAAAGCCAAAGCCATCGTCAAGGCGATCAAGGATAAGAAATTCAAGAAGGCTCAAGCCTCGATCCAGGGCGAAGAGATTCGCGTGCAGGCGCCATCGAAGGATGAGCTGCAGGAAGTGATCGCGTTCATTCGGAGCCAGGATTTCGGGCTCGAGCTGAAATTTGGGAACTACCGCGGATGAAGCTGGGCGTCATCTCCCTCGGGTGCGACAAAGCCACGGTGGACTCCGAGCGCCTCGTGGGCGACTTGGTGGGGCACGGGGCCATCGTCACCCCCGACCTCCCGGGCGCGGACGTCATCCTCATCAATACCTGCGGCTTCATTGATGCCGCCAAGCAGGAATCGATCGACGCGATTCTTGGAGCGGCGAAGCTGAAGGAAGGCGGGGTCAAGGCGGTCGTCGCGGTAGGGTGCCTCGTGCAGCGCTATAAGAAGGAGCTGCAGGAAGAGATGCCGGAGGTCGATCTGTTCCTCGGCTTCTCGGATCTGCACCACCTCGTGCCCGAGCTGGCTCAACGCGGGCTCATCGAAGATCCGGTCGCGGCCCATCCGGGTGTGCGGACTTTCCTCGGCGACCAGCCTCATGTCCGCTACCTCAAGATCTCCGAAGGGTGCGATCACACCTGCGCGTTCTGCGCCATCCCGCTGATGCGCGGCAAGCATCGCTCCGAGCCCCTCGAACGGCTGGTGCGCGAAGCGCAGACGCTCGAGGCGCAGGGCGCCAAAGAGATCAACCTCGTGGCCCAGGACCTGGGCCACTGGGGACGCGACCTCGGTCGAGAAGGCCCCAAGTTGCCCGAACTGCTCGAGGCGCTGCTGGCCGGAACGACCGTGCCGTGGTTCCGGCTGCTCTACGTCTACTCGGCGGGCATCACCGAGCGGCTCGTCGAGCTCGTGGCGGGCGAACGCCGCATCGTGCCGTACATCGACATGCCGATCCAGCATGCCACCGACCGGATGCTCGAGCGCATGCGCCGGCCTGAGCGGGTCCACACGCTGCGCGACAAGCTGGGATGGCTGCGTAGCGCGATCCCCGACCTCGCGATCCGCACGACCTGCCTGGTGGGGTTCCCGGGCGAGACCGAAGCAGACTTCCGCGCGCTGCTGGCCTTCCTCGAGGAAGCGCAGTTCGACCGGATGGGCGCGTTCGCGTACTCACCGCAAGAAGGGACGCGCGCAGTGCAGTACGAGGACGACGTCGAGGACAACGTCAAGCGAGAGCGTCTAGAGGAGATCGTCGAAGTACAACGTGCGATCTCCGCGGAACGTTTGGAGCGGTTCGTCGGACGCGAGGTCGACCTGCTCGTCGATCGGCTCAGCGATCCGGACGAGCAGGGCGCGACCCACGTGGGCCGCGTACAATGGCAGGCCGACGACGTGGACGGCGTGACCTATCTCGCGCAGGGCGGATGGGCGGAGGTTGGAAACTTCGTACGCGCTCGCGTGACCGAGTCCGAAGACTACGATTTCCGGGCAGTCGCGCTGACGTGAGTCGCTCGGCCGAGCTGTTCGACCGGGCGAAAAAGGTGCTTCCCGGCGGGGTGAATTCCCCGGTACGGGCGTTCCGCGCTGTCGGCGGAGCGCCCTTTTTCGTCGCCAGTGCCGCGGGTTGCCGCCTCACCGATGTCGACGGCAAGACCTACGTGGACTACGTCTGCTCGTGGGGTCCCCTCATCCTCGGCCACGCCCATCCCGCCGTGCTCGAGGCCGTGCGCCAGGCGGCAGAGCGGGGGTGGACCTACGGGGCGCCGTGCGCCGCCGAGGTCGAGTTGGCCGAGGCCGTGCGCGAGCGGATGCCATCGCTCGAGATGATGCGGTTCGTGAACAGCGGGACGGAGGCGACGATGGCCGCGGTGCGCTTGGCGCGGGCGGCGACCGGTCGCGACCTCATCATCAAATTCGACGGCTGCTATCACGGGCATGCCGACAGCTTCCTCGTCAAAGCCGGGTCGGGCGTCGCGACCCTCGGCCTCCCCGACAGTCCCGGCGTGCCGGCGGCCCTTGCCGGCCTTACGCTGACCGCGCCGTTCAACGACGCCAATGCGGTGGCCGACCTGTTTCGGACGCATGCCGATCGGGTCGCGGCGGTGATCGTCGAGCCGTACGTGGGGAATGTCGGCTTCATCCCACCGACGCCGGAATTCCACCCGGCCCTGCGCGCATTGTGCGACCGCCACGGCGCCATTCTCATCTTCGACGAAGTCATGACCGGGTTCCGCGTGGCGGCTGGTGGCGCGCAGCAGCGCCTCGGCGTCCGACCCGACTTGACGACCCTCGGCAAGATCGTGGGCGGCGGCTTTCCGGTGGGCGCCTACGGCGGCCGCGCCGACCTGATGCGTCGTATCGCT
>Ga0209382_10010522_pt1 | contig 11515 bp, 7 predicted proteins | sample SoiMetdeltSBSDD5_FD_187599 | JGI IMG/M metagenome (GOLD analysis project Ga0209382, IMG submission 187599) | Bulk soil microbial communities from a Populus tree surrounding site in Tennessee, USA - Soil MetaG P. deltoides SBSDD5 (SPAdes) (version 2) | ecosystem: Environmental > Terrestrial >...
GAAGTCCGTTGCGCCTCCCGTCGTCGAATCGGGCCCGGCGCCCACGTGGACCGGGCGGCGCGCAGCCACGTGGGCACACGATGGTTCGAAGACGGTCTCATTCCAGTTGGAGGCGACGCGGGACGTACCGGTGTGGATGTCGCGAGTGCGGCCGGTGCTCGTCGTCCGGTGCCTGTCTCGCGTGACGCAAGCCTACGTCGTCATCGGCACGTCGGCCAACTTCGAAGAAGATGCCTACCGCCGCACGATTCGGCTGCGGTGGGACGATGGCCCGGAGATCGCGCAGCAGTGGCAGACGTCCGACACCGGCCAGGAGCTCTTCGCGCTCGACGGGGTCGCGTTCGTCCGGCAGCTCACACACAGCAGCCGACTGCGCTTCGGTTTCACACCATTCAATGCTCAACCAGTCACAGTGGAGTTCGTCGTCCAGGGATTCGAGCCCCTTGCAAATTTGATCGCCAGCACGTGCGGCTGGCGGCTCTGAAGCCGTGCGCATCCGCGACGCTCGTCTGACGGCACGCGGCGTCGGCGCACTAGCGAGTGTCGTCATGTGCCTGGTGACCGCGAGCGGTAGCGGCGCCGCCGCGCACGAGGAATCGCTGACCGTTTTTCTCACGCTTCCGATGACCAACGGTTTCAGCGATGCGACGCAGGCGCTCGTCGAGACGAAAGAACTGGTCCGGGGGATGCTGGCCGCCGATCCCGAACTCCGCCTCGTGAATCGCGCCGAAGATGCCGATGTCGTGCTCACCGTGCTTGGGCGCGGAAAGGGCGATATCGAGTTGACAGCGGCCCTTCACAACATCAGCCCGGGCATCGTGGCGCCGCCGGTACCCATCGCGGCGAGTGAACGCTACATCGAAATGCTCGTCACAACGGGGCCGTGCCGGACGTTGCCTCTCACGATTGCCGAAGATTCGTCCGATTCCTGTTACCGCCGCATCTTTGTGGGCGTGGGGTTCGGCGAGCTGGGTGGTGCGCGACGGTCCGCGGGAAAACCTCGGCTGAATTCCTGGGAGGCGTGCGCAGAAGCCGTCGTGAGAGACGTCCGGGCGTGGCTCACCACGAACGCGCCGCGCCTCCGCACCCTGCGGCCGATCGTCTCGAGGTGATCGGCTCGCGCACAACGTTGTTCGAGTGTTCGGCTCGCGCGGAGTCTCCGGGCCTGTTATCGTGTACCCGTGTCTGCTTCAGCCCCGGGTCCATCAGCAGAGTCGAGCGCGATATCCCCTGAAAGCCCAAGAGACCGCGAGGTCATCGCCCTCGTAGGGCTCGCCCACGGCACCTCGCACTTCTTCCACCTGATGCTGCCGCCGCTGTTTCCGTGGCTGATGCGCGATTTCTCGCTCAGCTACACGGACGTCGGGTTGCTCACGACGACCTTCTTCGTGATCAGTGGCATCGGACAGGCCCTCGCCGGCTTTGTCGTCGATCGCATCGGTGGCTGGCGCGTCCTCTGCTTCGGCGTCGGCATGCTCGCGCTCTCCGGCGTCGTACTGGGCGTGGCAACCAGTTATCCCTGGTTGATGTTGAGCGCGACGTTCGCGGGTCTTGGCAACAGCATTTTCCATCCGTCAGATTTCACGCTCCTCAACCAGCGGGTGAGTCAGCCGCGATTGGGGCACGCGTTTTCCATCCATGGCGTCTCGGGCAATGTCGGGTGGGCGATTGCGCCGCTCTTCATGGCCGGTATCACCAATGCGTTCGGGTGGCACATCGCCGGATTCGGGGCGGCGGTGATTGGCGCGGCGGTCTTCATCACCCTCTGTCTGCGTCGTCGTGCGCTTGTGGATACGGAAAGGCGGACGAGGACGCGTGTCGCGACCGGTGACGAGGGCCATGAGTCAGGGCAGTTTGCGTTCCTGGCCTCGGGGGCCGTGTGGCTGTCGTTCGCCTTCTTCCTCTTCACGACGATGGCGTTCGGCATTCTGCAGAATTTTGCTCCGGCGATCCTGAGCCACGTCTACGGCGTGTCGCTGATCCTCGCGAGCAGCGGGCTCACGGCGTATCTCGTGGGCAGCGGCACCGGAATGCTTTCAGCGGGTTTCCTGAGGGATCGTGCCGATCGGATGGTCGCACCGGCACTCGGATTTGCCGCGGTCATGGCCGCCGTGCTCGCCTCGGGCGAGATGCCGACCGTCGCTCTTTGGCCGTTGATGGTCGGCCTCGGGTTCGGCGTTGGCTTCGCCGGACCCGGCCGCGACCTGTTGGTGCGGCGCGCGGCGACGAGCCGCTTCGGACGCAGCTCGTTCGGCCGGGTGTACGGGTTCGTCTATTCCGGTCTGGACTCCGGGCAGGCGCTGTCGCCGCTCGTCTTCGGGCCTGTCCTCGATGCCGGTCGTTTTCGACAGCCGCTCATCGCCATTGCGCTGTTACAAGTGGCAGCGCTGCTCACGGCATTGCGCGTGAGCAGTCGGGTGCGGTCGTCAGAACCGCACGTGCTCAGGACGCCTACACCCGCTCCCGAGACCAGGCGTGCAGAAGCTCCGTGATCTAACGTGTCTGAAATAACTTGTCCGTTGTGCCGGCGGACGCTCGAGTCCGGTCCCGAGCACTGCCCGCATTGTCACATTCGACTGCCAGGTGCTCCGCCGCGGAAAGCACCAGCCGCGCGCAGCCGGCGCACATCGAGTGATGCGCCAAGGCCGCGCATGACGCGCCCGACCCGAGACGTACCCGCGTCGAGTCTCCAATGCCCCGCGTGCGCCCACCCAATAACGCGGGATGCTCGCTGGTGCGCCTGGTGCAAGTGGCCGGTGAATCGCTAGGCCTTCGGCGCGTGATTGTTGTGGCGCCGGAGGGCCAGCGGCGTTCGCTGACCCTCCGGCATCCACAGACGTTGCTAAGGCGTGCTTGCACTCGACATGATCGGTGGCGGCGGGCAGGTTCCTTCCAGCCTCAGGAAGTCTCTGAACTCGTCGCCCTCCGAACGAAGCGTGGCGGTGGCGCCATCGATGGACTTCAAGAACACCAGTAGATTCGCCCTCTGCAATGCGGTCAGCTGTGACTCGATCGTGGTGCCGGTTCCCAGCCCATGCAGCGGGAACACATCCTCGAGGGTCTGCGCCTGACCTCGATGCAGGTACGGCGCGTGATAGTTGATGCTGAGCAGCGACGGCGGCTGCAGCCCATTCACGCCGAACGCCGTGCTGGCGGTAGCGTTGTCGCGAATCTCCAACGGATTGTTGACGTCGAACGTGTCGACATCCTCAAGGTATTTGAAAGTTCGGTCGTTGCACGTGAACGAGAAGAACTCGTTCGCCAGCGCTCCCGGGATATTGGTGGTCACCGGAAGCCTGGTAACGCCAGGATCGAGGGGAGCCCCGTTCTGAGAGACGGCGGCAGGATTGTCGCGGTGGAAGATCTCGCTCTTGGTCCACTTTGCGCCACCGTGGCAGGACGCGCAGTAGGTGCGAAAGACCGTGCGCCCAGCCGCCCGGCTCGATGCAGGACCCTTTGGCTGATGGAGTGGCCGTACGGCGGCGAAGATCCACAGCGTCTGCGCATCGAGGGCGTCGCTGCCTCCGTGCGTGATGCCGTGATCGTAAATCGCCGGATTCGCAAGGGTCGTGTTTGTTTTCGCGAAGCATTGTCCGGGATCGAACTCATCACTCGCGAAGCCGCAACCGCCCTGGGTCACACGCGAGTTGGCGTTGAAGTCGGTGTTGCTGCCGCGCACCGCGCTCCAGTTGAGGAGCCGTTGATCGTCCGGGCTCTGTTTGGAGAACATCCCGTCGAGCGGAATCGTCTGGCGCGGGCCGGTGCCAAAGAACCACGTGACGCCATCAGCCAGCCCGTCGGGGTGGCACGAGCCGCAGGTGCTCCACGCGTCTCGTGACATCTTGCCCCTGAAGTCGCGCGGCACGAACTCCCGAATCGGCGTCTCGAAGATGTCGTTGTCGGGGATGCCGAGGGCGGTGAAGAACGCCAGCTTGCCCACCAGAACGGCGTGCTCGAAGCTGCCCGGTGCCGGTGGCTCGGAGGACTCGATGTCGAGTTGCAGCGTGAGGCAAAAGCCGTTGTCGATGTTCATCGACGTCACTGAGAAATTGGCCTCGTTGTTGGCGTACGCGCGCGTGCCATCCTGACGCATGGCGACACCACTCGGGAGGTTGCCGGTTTGGAGCCGACAGTCGACTCTGTCTTTGGCTGCATTCAGGATATCGAGCTTGTTGTCGGCGTCGAGCGTCGCGCGAAACACCTGGTTTCCGCCGCGGCTGACGATCAGGAACGTATCGCCTGCAAGATTGGCGTCGATCGCGACGATGTCGTTGCCAAACGTACGGTCGAGACTGGGCGGAGGCGCCGCGGTTTCCACGTCGATTTGCTGATTCAAGTTGACGCGCTCGGCGACGACCTCGGCGAGAGCTGCCGTGTCCACAGTGTTGACCAGCGCCTGCACGTTCACGTCGAATCGCTCTGGTGGTTCCGGCTGCGCGGCGATGTTCGGCAGATAGAGACGGTTCCCGCGAATCAGTGCCGACAGCAGCTGGTTCGGAAACATCCCCTGCGGGTTGCTCGTAACCAGGGCGCTTGCGGGTTGCATCGGGTCCGGACAGAAGACCGGATTCGCCACGTGGGCGGGATGCGTGCCCAGACAGAAATTCGCGCGGCTGGCAAAGAACCCGGATTCGGCAACCGCCGACAAAGTGATCTTGCTGATCGAAGAACTGGCCGTGCCGACCGGGAAGGCCTGAACGACCCCTCGCTTGCCAAGATCGCGACCCTCACCGCCCACACCGGCGTCATCGACGAAGTAGGGATCCAGTTCTGCGAAAAACTCGGTGACGAACACCGTCTCGTCAGCGTCGTTCTCGTCGCCATTGTTGGTGATCGCGATCGCCATCGGATTACGACCGACCTCGACTGTCCCGACGACCTGCCGCGTCACGGTATCGATGATCGCCACCGTCCCTTCGGTGTGGTTGGCGACGTACAGGAGCGTTCCGTTTGGCGTCAGCGCGCAGCCGCGCGGCTCGGTGCCGACCCTGATCGTTCGGACCACGCGCCGCTGTGCCAGATTGACGACCGACACCGTGCCGCTGATGCCGTTCGTGACGTATGCGAAGCGGTCATTGGGACTCACCGCCACGCAGCGAGGCTCTTCGCCGACTCCGATTTCGGCAATCTTGTTGGCGACGTCGTTTCCCTGGTTATCGCGAACCCTGATCAGTGACACGCTGTTCGCCTCACGGTTGACGACGACGAGACGCTGCTCGTCAGCGGTCAGGGCGATGGTGGTCGAGCGGCTCGGCGTGGCCGCGGTGGCCGGTGCGCCTGCCTGTTGAGCCGCACCGTCGAAGGTCGCGAGACCGATCACGAGCATGAGAGCCGTACCGGCTCGCCGCGTGACCGCACGCGTGCTCGGAATCACTGATGCCCGCAGCAGATTCGGTAGCATCGATTTCATGCGTTCCCCTTTCTTGCTTCTTGCCCTCTGAACGGTATTGCTCAGACAAGGTGACTGCGCGAGTTGGGGGGAAACAGTCGGTCAAGCCGCGCGGCCGCGCCGGGCAGCTCACACATAACGGCCGAATGTGCACCTGTAAGATGAGAACGAGACGCTGTGTGAGCGCGGCGGAATTCGTGATGAGCCGCGATGTGACGTGGTGATCTCAGAAGCGGTGTACGCCCGATCGCCGCCGCCGTCGATGACGTTAGAGGAACCGCCACAGCACCACGCGTCTTGCAGAAAGCGCGCGGACTATAGCACGTGGCTGTGACGACAATATATTGCAGCTCAGCGACGCTGCTTCTGTTCGCGCAAGAGCTGCACGACCGCGCGCGCGAGCTTGACGCGCGTCGGCTCGTCGATGTCCACGAACTTCACGGCGAAGCCGAAGTTCTCACGGAGGTAGAGCGTTTCAGCCTGCAGCTTGACCCAGCCCTCCTCGGGCAGGTCGATCTCGATCTGGATGCGGCGGCCGACGGAGACCTCGTGGTACGACTCGATCAGGCAGCCGCCGAGGCTGAGGTCATGGATGCGCAGCGGCAGATCGAGGGCGCCGAGGCGGCGCGCTTCGAAGGGGCCGGACACGCGCGGGGCACGTCGCTTGGACTGTCCGGCGTTGCTCTCGGCCGCGGCGGGCGGAGGCGTGGGATCGCGTGCGTCAGTCATCGGTACGCAGACATCATACCTAGCTGCACGCCGCGAATGATCACTCGATTGCAGCGGAAGACGACCGCGCCCAATTACCCGACGAAGCTTCCGCGAGGGGCCGTATCATGAGGGCCCACGGGAGGCGCTCATGTCCACGAGTCCATCGTGTGTCCGTGCGTCGCGCCGCGAGTTCCTGACGGCGACAGCCGTCGCAGGGCTCGCGGCCGTGTCGTGTGCTCCCACCCAGACTGGCGGTGCCCGCGCGGCGGCGCCGCCGCCGGCGCAGACCATTGTCGGCGACGGCCGGAAGCGCCGCATTCTGCTGCGCGGCGGCGTCGTGCTCACGCTCGACGCGAAAGTCGGTGATTTCGAGAACGCCGACGTGCTGATCGACGGGACGCGCATCGCGGAAGTGAGGCCAGGCATTTCCGCCGGTGACGCCGAAGTGATCGACTGCGCCGGCACGATTGTCATGCCCGGCTTCATCACCACGCACCACCATCAGTACGAAACGCTGCAGCGAAGCATCATCGCCGACGGTGTGCTCGCGGGAGCGTGGCCTCAGGAGACGTATGCCTCGGTGGTTCAGAACATCTGGACCGCTGGTCGCATCGCCGATCCGCAGGACCCACGCCGCGTCATCTGGGACCTCGGCCGTGTTCCATACGATCCCGAGGACTGCTACATCGCCCAGTTGGTCGCCTGCGTCAGCGAGATCACGCAGGGCATCACCACCGGAACGGACACGTCGCAGGCCAATCACACGCCTGAGCACACTGAGGCGATGATCAAGGCGTTGAAGGACTCTGGACGCCGGATGGTCTTCGCCTACAGCGGCGGGACGGACCGCAGTGCCGATGGATTCCCGTTCGAGTTTCCCGGCGCCATGAATGACACGACCAAGGGGATCGGCCGGCTCGCCAGGACTCACTTTGCCTCACGAGATCAGCTCGTGACGTTGGGCTTCGCCGGCGGCGCTGGCCCCGCGTTCGCTGGCGCGTCGTACACTGGATGGCAGCTCGGTCGTTCGTTCGGTGCATCGCATCACAATCACGTGGTCGGCAATCCGCAAGGGATCGTCAGTGCGGCCGCGGACGCACGGAACGGCACGGACTGGTCCGACGTGACGTTCATCCACGCGACCAGATGGCAGGACGCCCCGCGCGCGCAGGTCGGCATCGGAGAATCGGGCTACCCGAGCACGAGTCGATCGAAGGCCTGGGAGATTTGCCGGGATCGAGGCGCGCATGTGTCGATCGCCAACCTGATCGAGATGCAGATGCAGCACGGAATGCCCCCGTTCCAGGAGGCGCTCAATCACGGCATCCTGCCCAGCCTCAGCCCGGACGTCGACACCAACATGACCACGGATCCGTTCTCGCTGATGCGAGGCGCGTTCTGTCTGCAACGCGCTCTGGCCAACGACCTCGCGTTTCCGGAAAGCAACCCTGGCGGGCTTCCGACGCCCCAGCTCGTGACGTCGCGACAGGTGATCGAGATGGCCACCATCGCCGGTGCCGCGTCGAACCGCGTCCTGGACAAGGTCGGCACCCTGACTCCGGGGAAGGAGGCGGACATCGTCGTGCTGGACGCGCGGCACATCAATACGTGGCCGATGAACAACGTGCCCGGCACGATCGTGACCATGATGAATCCATCCCATGTTCGCGACGTGCTAATCGCCGGGCGAGTGGTGTACTGGAAACGGCAGTTGGTGGGCTGGGATGTCGATCGACTGCTCAATCAAGTGGAGCAGGCGCGTGACCGCGTGCTCGGTCGCATCAATGGGCGGGCAAAGGTCGGAACGCTTCCCAAGGGCGATAACAGCTTCAGCAATCCGTATCGGCCGAACATGCTGGGCAGCTGCTGCTTCAAGCAGCAGAATCCCAGCGCGCCTGAGTACGTGTTGAGGCCCTGACGAGAGTCGAAAGAGCGGTCATGTTCACTTCGAGGCCTGGCGTCGTTATCTCAATAAAAGACTGATGCGGCAGCAAGAGGCCTTATGGACTACGACGCCATCTTCCGGGTCAAGTTCGAGAAAGCCGAGTTCGCCATCGATGATCTGCGGCTGATGATCGCGGAACAGAGGGGCGTGTGGATCTTTCGAAGGCACGTGTACTCGAGAGAAGCGCTCTTGAAGGCGCCGCAGTTCGATCGTGTCTATACGGTGTGCGAGAAGATCGGCTCAGATGTCCTGGCCTGGCACGCGGCAAGTGCCTTTCCGCCAGCGGCCGGCGAACCGTATCGCAAGGCGAGAACTCGAATCGCCAGACGCTTGAACACGGTTCGTCAGGAAATCCGGCAGCGCCAGGCCACGAGCATCGAGCGGTTTCTCGAATTCTTCGACGGCTTCGTGACCGCTGTCGTCGATCTGCTGCCAACGCTCGGCAAGCTCGCGAAGATGGCCGTCAACGTACTGGTCGGGTATCCGGTACCGAAGTTGCTGCCGTCAGCCGATTAGAGGTGAGGCCATGCCTCGGATGAACGTCGCAACCTTCCCGAGCAACGACTGCCGGCACAATACTCGGTAGTCGTACGGAACGCCACCCAGTGATTCCTTGAATGCGATGAGAGAGTCTTTGCCCAGGCTCTCGCCGAGATTGTAGGTGTCGAATCCTTCGTCGCAGGCTTGTTTCATGCACTCGACATAGAGGAGCGTCCCCGGCTGAAACGGATTGCTTTCGGGCATCGTGAAACCGTTCCACGCCGTGACCGTGTTCTTCCAGTAGAAGTTGAAGTGCCCGCCGACGATGCGCCCATCGTGTTCGGCGACGTATAGCCTGACGCGATCACCACCTCGTTCGAGCAGCGTGGCGAACAGTTTCAACGGATGGCGAGTGTTTTCCCCCCAGCTCGTGAGCCGGCCGCAGTAGATTTCGTGGAATCGCTTCAGGTCGTCGCCTGCATCGCCGCGCCGGACCGTTACACCCAGACGCCGGGCGCGACGTGTGCGCTTCTTCCTCTGATTGTCGATGGTGTCCGTCCACAGCGATTCGAACCCGTGAGAAAGATCGATCAGGTGGGCGCTGGTGGTCCGGCTGTCCCAGCCCGCCAACGAGTCCTTGCCGTAAAAATCGATCCAGCTCGCATTGATGACCCCAGTGCTCGCCAGCACCGATGCGTAGGCGAGCCGCAACTCTTCCGCGCATCGATCGTTGGTGGCAATTGGACCTCCGTATGCACCGAACGGCATTGACCAGGCTGTCAACAATGGTCCCCGTCGAAGGACAAAATAGGGAAAGAAGCCGCAAGGCGAACCAGCCTCCCGGGCCACCAGACATCTGAACGTCATGCCGGGATACGTGTCCGCAAGGCTCTCGACCCACGCGCGCGAGTGATAGAACGTCGCGTTCCGGCATTCCGCGGCGAGGTGATCCATTTCCGGCGTGTACGTGGTCACCGTTTCGGTCTGCATCAGGAGTCGTTGCGGCGTTTCTCGACCATACACAGCACGTCGGCAGCGAGCGAAACAGCCATCCTCGCACACCGGAACGGCCGACGTATTAACCGCAGACGCAGCAAGAAGCGTGCTGAGACTTGTAAGGCTGGGGTTGGCGCGTTAGCCTGTGACCGCCGCCAGACGGCAGGGGGGATCCATGCGTACCGCTTTCTCCACCTTGTTGGTTCTGCTGCTCGCCCTGATCGGCATAACCGCGAGCCAGGTCTCCAAGCCGGTCGACACCTCACGTCTGACGGGGGCCGACGCTGACGCCAGCAATTGGCTGATGTACGGCCGCACCTACGACGACCATCGGTTCAGCCCTCTGAAGCAGATCAACGAACAGACGATCGCGCAGCTCGGCCTGGTGTGGAGCCGTGAACTCGGCACGACGCGCGGTCTCGAAGCCACGCCCCTCGTCGAGAACGGTGTCATCTACACAACGGGGTCGTGGAGCGTCGTCTACGCCCTCGATGCGAAGACGGGAAACGTCCGCTGGATGTATGACCCGGCGGTGCCCAGGACCCGCGCCTATTTCATCTGTTGTGACGTGGTGAATCGAGGGGTGGCGCTCTATCGGGGCAAGGTCTTCGTCGGCACGTTGGACGGCCGCCTGATCGCGATCGACGCGCAATCGGGGAAGCCTGTGTGGAGCGTAGCAACTACGGACCCGGCGCAACCGTACGCCGTCACTGGCTATCCACGGATCGCTAAGGACATGGTGATCATCGGCAACGCGGGAGCGGAGTACGGAGTGCGTGGCTACATCTCGGCCTACAACGCCGAGAGCGGAAAGATGGTGTGGCGGAGCTACACCGTTCCGGGCGATCCGTCGCGCGGTTTCGAGTCGAAGGCGATGGAGCAGGCAGCAAAGACGTGGAGCGGGGAGTGGTGGAAGGTGGGCGGCGGCGGAACGGTGTGGGAGGGCATCGTCTACGATCCGTCGCTCGATCTTCTCTACTTTGGAACGGGCAATGCCACCGCGTGGTACCGCGATCTTCGAGGCAAGGGTCCGCAGGACAACCTGTATGCGGCGTCGATTCTGGCCGTGCGCGCCAGCAACGGCGAGCTCGCCTGGCATTTCCAGACCGTGCCCGGCGACAACTGGGACTTCGACGCGACGCAGCCGCTGATCCAGGCCGATCTGACGATCGCCGGCAGACCGCGAAAGGTGATCATGCAGGCGTCGAAGAACGGATTCTTCTACGTGCTCGATCGCCAGAGCGGAGAATTCATCTCTGGCACACCGTTCGTGAGCGGCATCACGTGGGCCACGGGACTCAATCCCAAAACCGGCCGGCCGATCGAGTCGCCCAAAGCGTACGATGGCCTCAAACCGGTGATTGTCTCGCCCGGTCCAGGCGGTGCCCACAACTGGAACCCGATCGCGTTCAATCGCGAGACTGGCCTCGTGTATCTCGCGGCCAAGAACGGCACGCACGGGTTGCACGCCCCGGACGCGCAGTGGAAATACAACCCGAAGGATGGAAATATCGGCGGCGATGCGAAGTATGAGGGACCGCTCGTCAAGCAGCTGATCTCCCTGCCGCCTCCGAAGGGCGAGCTCCTCGCCTGGGATCCGGTAAGGCAGCGCGCAGTGTGGCGGGCGCCGTATCCGGTGGTCGAGGGCGGTGGCGTCCTCACGACCGCCGCCAACCTCGTGTTTCAGGGTCGTGCCGACGGGATTCTCGCCGCCTACCGTGCGACGGACGGGAAGCAGGTGTGGCAGTTCGATGCGGGAACCGGGATCATGGCGCCGCCGATCACGTATTCGGTCGATGGAACGCAGTACGTCTCGGTGATGGCGGGATGGGGCGGACCGTCGGCGACGTTCAATGCGCCGAACGAAGGCAAGACAAAGCCGGGATACGGTCGCATGCTGACGTTTGCCATCGGCGGCAAGGCGACGCTGACCCAGCGCACGTTTGCCCGAACCGGTCCTCCGACACCGGCCATCACGATGACGGCATCACCAC
>Ga0209382_10010527_pt1 | contig 11512 bp, 10 predicted proteins | sample SoiMetdeltSBSDD5_FD_187599 | JGI IMG/M metagenome (GOLD analysis project Ga0209382, IMG submission 187599) | Bulk soil microbial communities from a Populus tree surrounding site in Tennessee, USA - Soil MetaG P. deltoides SBSDD5 (SPAdes) (version 2) | ecosystem: Environmental > Terrestrial >...
CCAGCGATCGATGCAGTAATTGCCGTCGATCGGATCGCGATGCGGGACGGTCCGGTCTGGAGAGCTGTGGCAGACATGTCGGCGTTGGTGCGTGATATCCGGCGAAGACGTTTTGACATGGTTGTGGACTTCCATAGCTTTCGAGAGACGAATCTACTCACGTGGTTGTCCGGGGCACCACTGAGAATAGGGATGAAGAGGGATCAGGCTTCATACCTGCGGTTTTGTTTCAACCTGTCACCCGTCGTTGAGGACAAAACCCTTCATGTCGCGGATATGTTTCGGAAAGTGGTGGAGGGAATCCCGATTCCCACCGCGCAGAAGCCGCCTGTTGCGGACTCGCATTCCGGTTACGAAAGCAGATGTCTGGGGCGCCTGACCGCCACAAAAGTCGAACGACCCACCGTTGTTCTCTTTGTGGATGCACCGGTTCCCGAGAGGATCTGGCCACCGGAACGATTTGCTGAAGTGGCAGACTACGTCCTGGACCAATGGGGCGCGGACGTCATTGTTATTGCCAGCAAAGATCGGCCGGAGTTGGCAAATCGCGTGCGAGAGGCGAGCCGGAATCGAGACAGGCTGTCGGTCTTCACCGATTTGACGCTTTTGCAGCTGGCGCGCGTCATTGCGTCATCGCACTTGTTGATCAGTAATGACACGGGCCCGATGCACATCGGTCCGGCCACGGGAGTACCAACGCTAGGTTTGTTCAGCGTCGGTTATCCGGAGCATTTCAGACCTTACGGAACAGGTAACAGGTTTTTGCGGGGGAATCCGATCGATAAAATCGAAGTGGCAAAGGTGATTGAATCGGCGCGGGAAATGTGGGCTACTGTTGATCGAGATCTTCGACGCTGATCTTCAGAGAACGAAGGAATTTCAGATCCTGAGCGGTCACTTTGAGCTTCATTTCACCGCTCTTCAGGCCTCCGGAGGTGGCTTCCTCTCCCTGTTCGGTTTTCGATCTCTTGTTAAAACCGATCGTCGCTTCAAGGACTAAAAAGACATCGTAGCCGGCATTGCGAACGTTTTGGATAGCCTCACTAATCTCTTCGGAATCTGAAAGTGCGTCGTTGATAGCAGCACCCAGCTCCTTCATGAGTTGCTTCAGGTTATCGTCGAGTTGCATCTGAATCCATCCTACGCAGAATGATCGAGTTTGGTCAATTCACAATTTACCCACTGGCTTCGTCTGCCTTAGTGGTAGGCTAGCGATTTATTTGGAGCACGTTGATAACCCTGTTACGCAGTTTTACCTCCCCATGGGCCAAAAACTAAAGACGATTTTCGGTGACTTCCTGAAGTCGCTTCGCCAGCTGTGGTTGGAATGTATCGGAGGAATTTTCCTGCTGATGGGAATTCTGTTCATTCTTGCAGCGATTCAGGAATACCGAAGGTATGTCAATTCGCCTGAACTGGGCACGGGACGATTTCTTTTGGTGGTCATCTCCTCCGGTGTCCTGCTTTTTTTCGCGCTCGAGAGCTTTTGGAAGGCTAGGAAATCCCGGTAGTGAGCGCTTGTAAGTACAAGTCCTACGATGATCCCGAATTGATCTCGATGTGCCTGAAAGGCGATGGATTAGCCTGGGAGGCACTGATCGTGAGGTACCGGCGGCTGATTTATTCCGTGCCCGTACGTTTCGCTTTCGAACCAGCCGATGCTGCCGATATCTTTCAACAAGTCTGCCTGAAGCTCCTTGAGCATTTACATGAAATCAAGGACGACCGGAAGATCAGTGGCTGGTTGGTTACCACGACTACAAGGCAATGTCTGCATGTGAAGGCGTTGAAACAACGTGAAACTACAAGTGATGACGACACGATGGAAGAGCAGCCCGATCCAGGGGACAACCTGGAGGATCTGAAAATCCTCACGGAACGGGAACAGGCAATCCGCGAAGCCGTTGATGAACTGGCGACTCGTTGCCGATCGCTCATCGGGATGTTGTATTTTGATACCCGATCGCCGTCTTACGAAGAAATCGGCCAGCAAATCGAGATGCCCGTTGCAAGCATTGGACCCACTCGAGCGCGTTGTTTAGAAAAGCTTAAAATGATATTAAGACGGCGTGGTATCCGGTGAAAGTTGTTGTATTTTAACTATGGATTGAGCTCTCAATATGAGTGGGTAAGATGGACGCTGACAGTGGAGGTCAACGGCGACTAAATGCGACACGTAACTACTGAAGCGATTACAGATTACATTGATGGCCGCATGTCCCACGCTGATAGAGAAGCGCTTGGTAGCCATTTGGCAAATTGTAAAGAGTGCGCAGAACTAAAGCAGGAATTACAGCTTCTCCTGTCTGATTTGCAGCACGATGCTTCGTTTGAACCGCCTGCCGAATTATTGCGGTGGGGCATTCAACTCTTCCAGCCGATCATGCGTCCGGAAGTCAATGCTGTCCGCAGGTTCATTGCCGCCCTCGTTTTTGATACGCAAGATCAACCGATGTTCGCCGGTGTCCGCCGAGTCGGCGCGCCACCCCGCCAGTTGTTGTTTCGCGCCGGTGAAGTGGATGTCGATGTCAAGATCGAGTCCATGGAAGCCAATGACCGGATCACACTTGCCGGGCAAGTGTTGTCTACCGGCCCCAAATTCTTCGATAATACTCCAGTTAAACTGGAGTCCCACGGTACTGTGAGGTACCGCACTAAGACCAACGTGGTAGGGGAGTTCATGTTCGATGACGTTCCGAAAGACACATACCATCTTTCGGTGGATCTGCCGGAAGGGCAGATCACGCTATTTTGCGTCAATCGAGGTAACTCCTAAGTTCAAGTCTGCTTCCGGATTCCGGCAGGATGTCGGTTAACGCCTCGTAGGAAGCGATGGTGGTGGTGCCTTTTTTCGATCCCGAAAAAACGCTTCTGGCTTTGCTTAAGATCCGAAGTGTCCCAGAACAGCGGACCTTCATGTCGAATACCGGTAGTGTGCCGAGCCAGAGCCTGATCGAATCCATCTCCACGAAAATTCGTGAACTGCTTCCACGCGATCCGGATTTGGCACAAACCCTCGCCGAAACCAACCTGTACATCGCTTCTATTCTCGATACGCCACTTGCCTGGGCTTATGCCAACCGGTCTCGAGCTCAGGTGTTTTACACGATGAGAAAGTCAGCTGAGGCCGAACCGTACTTCGACAAAGCCGTACGACTGTTCGACGAAGCAGGCCTGCCTGGCGAGGTCGGACGGACACTTGTCGGCCAGATGGACAACTTAATGTACCTCAGCCGATACACCGAAGCCCTGGAGGCGGCACAACGGGCACGGTCTGCGCTCGATAAAGCGCACGATATTGGTTATGTCTCGAGACTGGAGATTGCGCTTGGCAATCTTTACTATCGACTGAATAAATACAGCGAATCGCTTGTGCATTATGACCTCGCGCAGCAGGCCCTGGAAAATACTGAGGATTTTCTGGCAATCGCCTCCATCGGGTTGAACCGGGCCTATGTGCTCACGGAGATGAATCGATTTGATGAAGCGGTTCAGTCATTCGAAGTCACCAAACAACACTGCGAACGGCACGGGATGGCGCTATGGGCCGCGCTCGCCGATCGTGGCATTTCGCAAATGCATTTCAGTCGCGGTAACTACTCGACCGCACTGCGTATCCTCGAGCAGGTACGCCGAAAACACGAGGAGTTGGGCGATGCCCGGCGGGTCGGATTGTGCGACATGGATCGCGCCGAGATCTATCTGGAACTGAATCTTTTCGACGACGCGGCGGACATTGCCAGACGGGCTCATGACACATTCGACAGGCTCGGAAACCAGTATGAAGCCGCAAAATGCCTCGCCTACGAAGGTATCGCCGAATTCAAACTTCTCAAGGACAAAGAAGCTGAGCGCGCGCTGTTGACTGCCAGAAACATGTTCGTCAAAGAAGGCAATGAAGTGTGGGTTGCGGTTATCGATCTTTGGCGCGCTCAACTTTTAATTCGTCAACAGCAGTTCTTGACTGCTCAGGAACTCGCGCAACGCGCGGCGGAAGTATTCGAAAAACAACAGTCGCCTGCACGCGCTGCCAACGCGCGTGTACTTTCCGCACAGAGTTGGCTCGAACTGGAAGAAACCGCGCCTGCGATGCGGGACGCGCAGAAAGCGCTGGATGAGATCGAAGGCTACCATGCGCCATGGGTTTCGTACCAGTGCTACAACACGCTCGGCCGACTCAAAGAAATCAATAGCGCGACAGCTGAGGCGGAGCAACTCTATCTCAAAGCCATCGATCAAATGGAATCCCTGCGCGGCAACATCCGGCTTGACGAAATGCGGATGTCGTTTGGCCGCGACAAGTATCAGGTCTATGAAAACATCGTCAACCTGAAGCTGAGCAAAGGCGACGCTCGCGCGGCATTTCACTTCGTAGAACGGTCCAAGTCGCGGACGTTGATCGATCTACTCGAAAAAAATCTCGAAACAGTGTGGGACACCGGGGTGGATGAATCGCCCCGATTGCAGCGCATCCGGAAAATTCGTGAAGAGCTGAACATCTTTTACAGCCGACTGAATGAACTGGGCACGGCGCGAGTTACAACGGATACGGGTACGAAGGACGAAATTGCGCGGCGCGAGCAGGAACTGGTCGAGTTGCTCAGAGAGGTCGGATCGGAGAAATCGGGTTGGGCCACGTTGCAAAGCCTGAAGATCGCTTCGGTCGAAGAAGTCCAGGCGATGCTGAGGTCCGACCAGGTACTGGTGGAATACTACACAGTTGGCGGCCGGTTTCAGGCGTTCATCATCAGTCGTGACAGTTTCGATGTGGTGCGTGACTTCACCACCATCGCTGAAGTACGAACCTCACTGAAGGGCTTGACGTTTCAGCTTTCAAAATTTCATCTTCAGACTGCCTACGTTCAAAGCCACGCTGCCCAACTGTTGCAGGCGACGCAATATCACCTTAGCGAGTTACACCGGCACCTGATCAAACCGATCCAGGACAAGATTAGCGCGCCGTCCTTAATCATTGTGCCGCATCAGCTGTTGCATTACGTTCCGTTTCACTCACTTTACGATGGCGGAGCCTATCTAGTGGATGCGCACGACATCTCTCGCGCCCCAAGTGCTTCGGTATTGAAGATTTGCCTGGAGAAGAAAATCCAGAGGACCGAGCAGGATCTTGTTCTGGCTGTGGCCGACGAGATGACGCCGTACATTGACGAAGAGGTACGGGCTCTGCGCAGCCTGCTTCCGAAGGGGCTTTTTTTCGTCGGGAAAGAAGCGAAAGAGGACAAGTTGCGACGGTATGGCCAGACTGCCGGCAAGTTACACATCGCCGCACACGGAATCTTTCGCGCGGACAATCCCATGTTTTCGTCTCTGAAACTGGGCGATACCTGGTTGAACCTGTTCGACATTTTCAATCTGCAACTCGGTGCTGAGCTGACGGTGTTGAGCGCCTGTGAAACGGGCATGAGCGCAGTGTGGGAAGGCGATGAACTATTGGGACTGGCGCGTGGCTTTTTTTATGCCGGAACACCGTCACTCATTGTGAGCCTCTGGACGGTCAATGACCGCTCCACCGCCCAACTGATGCGCCGGTTTTATGAGGATCTTCAGCGCGGCGTCCCCAAGGCGCGCGCTCTTCAAGCGGCCATGATCTCCGTGAAAGCGGAATTTCCACATCCTTATTACTGGGCTCCATTCATTCTGATGGGCCGGCCCTGATCTGCGGTAATCTAGCCGCATGGAGCGGCTGTACCGGCCAGAGTCTGTAAACACCAAAAACATCGGCGAGCCCGGAGAGTTTCCCTATACGCGAGGGATTCAGTCCACTATGTATCGCGGGCGGCTTTGGACGATGCGGCAGTATGCCGGATTCGGGTCCGCAACCGAGACGAACCGGCGATTCAAATATCTTCTCGAGCATGGACAGACTGGTCTGTCTGTCGCTTTTGATCTGCCAACGCAGTTGGGATTGGACTCGGATCATCCGCTGGCCGGGGGAGAGGTTGGCAAGGTGGGCGTAGCGATCGACACGTTGCGCGATATGGAAACGGTATTCGACGGTATTCCTCTGGACCGCGTTTCGACGTCCATGACCATCAATGCAACAGCTGCCATTCTGCTGGCGATGTATATTGCTGTGGCGAAGAAGCAGGGAGTCGCCCCCAAGCTCCTCAACGGCACTGTTCAGAATGACATTCTCAAGGAATACATCGCCCGCGGGCTGTACATCTATCCACCCGTTTTCTCACTCCGTTTGATCACGGATGTTTTTGCGTACTGCCAGCACGAAGTGCCGAATTGGAACACGATCTCGATCAGCGGCTACCATATACGTGAAGCCGGAGCAACGGCCACACAGGAACTCGCGTTTACGTTCGCGAATGCGATCACCTACGTGCAGGCGGCATTGGATCGGGGGCTGGACATCGATTCGTTCGCTCCCCGCATTTCGTTCTTCTTTGATACGCACAACGGATTTCTGGAAGAGATTGCGAAGTTCCGCGCCGCGCGACGTATCTGGGCGAACATGGTCCGCGGCCGGTTCGGCGCCAGGAATCCACGTTCTTGGATGTTGCGATTTCATGCGCAAACGGCAGGCTCCTCTCTTGCAGCGCAGCAACCGGACAACAATGTCGTTCGAGTGGCCATCCAGGCGTTGGCGGCAGTCCTGGGTGGAGCGCAATCACTGCATACGAATTCGAAAGATGAAGCGCTCGCAATCCCGACGGAAGAGGCCGTCCGGCTGGCACTGCGAACGCAGCAGATCATCGCGCACGAGTCGGGAGCGATTAACACGGTTGATCCGCTGGGCGGTTCATACGCAATCGAAGCGATGACGGATCGGATTGAATCCGAAGTGCTGCAATACATCGACAAGATCGAGGCTGCAGGGGGGATGCTGGCGGCCATTGAGAGCGGATGGGTTCAAAGTCAGATTCACGAATCCGCCTATGCATACCAGCGGTCGATCGAGACAAAGGAGCGCATCATCGTCGGAGTGAATGAATTTCGAGTCGATGAAGAGCAAAAGATTCCTATCCACGCCGGCGATCCTGCCATCGAGGTCGCTCAGGTCGAGAATCTTGCACGGGTCCGCTCAAATCGAGACAGTGTCATCGCTGCCGGTGCCATTCAACGTCTGGAAGATGCCGGGCGAGGCTCGGCCAACTTGATGCCGTTCATAGTGGATGCAGTCGAAGCGTATGCGACGGTCGGCGAAATCTCCGACGCGTTTCGTCGCATCCATGGCGAATACCGGGAGGTCTGGACAGTTTGACTGCCGTTCTCGAAGTCAAGAATCTCAGGACACACTTCTTCACGAGCGAGGGCATTGTCAAGGCCGTGGATGATGTGTCGTTCGTTGTGCCTAAGGGAAAGACACTTGGGCTGGTCGGCGAAAGCGGTTGCGGAAAGAGCGTGACAGCATTGTCGATCCTGCGGCTCATCAGTCCGCCCGGCCGTATTGTTGACGGCGAGATTCTGCTGAATGGGCGCAATCTAATGCGGCTTTCCGATCGAGAAATGCGGCAGGTTCGGGGCGCACAGATTGCGATGATTTTTCAGGAGCCGATGACGGCTTTAAATCCCGTTCTGACCGTCGGATTCCAGATCGCTGAAGCTGTCCAGGCGCATGAACGCGTTTCGCGGTGGGAGGCATGGTCACGCGCCGTCGAGGCCATGAAGGACGTCTCAATTCCGGATGCCGAAAAACGAGCAAAGGACTATCCGCACCAGTTTTCCGGCGGAATGCGGCAGCGCATCATGATTGCGATGGCATTGGTGTGCAATCCCGCGCTTGTTATCGCCGATGAGCCGACGACCGCATTGGACGTGACGATTCAGGCGCAGATTCTGGAAATGCTCGACAACCTGCGGCAACGATATCAATTGTCGTTAATTCTGATCTCGCATGATCTTGGCGTGATTGCTCAAGTTGCAGACACGGTCGCCGTCATGTATGCCGGCCAGATCATCGAGATTGGGCCGGCATTGGACGTATTTCACAACCCCAGGCATCCCTACACGGAAGGCCTGCTGCGTTCGGTTCCGAGGCTCGGATCCGGCAGCAGTGGCACCGAAAAAGCCAGGCTGTACTCTATCGAAGGCATGGTTCCCAGTCTTGTTCAACTGCCGGACGGCTGTCTGTTCGCGCCGCGCTGCTATAAGCGAACGACCGAATGCACAATGTCGGCCATACCGATAACGCCTCTGGGGACCGACGGCAAACGTGATCGCAGAGAGGTGCGCTGTATTCATGCCTGATATGGCGGAACCGTTGTTGAGCGTCGAGCATCTCAAGAAGTATTTTCCGATTCATCGAGGCGTTTTCGGACGTGTGGCGGATTACGTGAAGGCGGTGGATGACATCAGTTTCAACATCCACACCGGCGAGACGTTCGGTCTTGTCGGCGAGTCGGGCTGCGGAAAGACGACCGCCGGCCGTGCAATTTTGCGGCTGCTCGAACCGGATGGTGGAACAATCCGCTTCGATGGTATCGATCTTCGATCGATTGGCAGGCAAGAGTTGCGACGCAAGCGGCGTGACATGCAGATCATTTTTCAGGATCCATACGCGTCTTTGAATCCACGGATGACGATCCGCACGATTGTGGGTGAGCCGTTCGCGATTCATCACATCGCAAGCGGAAAAGAGCGAGAGAATCGTGTCGCCGAGCTGCTGTCGACGGTCGGGCTCGATCCGGGCGTCATGAACCGTTTCCCGCACGAATTCAGTGGAGGTCAACGGCAACGAATCGGGATTGCACGCGCGCTTGCGCTCAAGCCTAAACTGATCGTGGCCGATGAACCTGTATCGGCGCTGGACGTTTCGATTCAGGCACAGATCATCAACCTTCTGGCTGATCTTCAGCAACAGCTCGGTCTGACGTACCTTTTCATTTCGCACGCCATTCCAGTGATCGAACACATTTCGACGCGGATCGGAGTGATGTATCTTGGAAAACTGGTTGAAGTTGGAACGAGCAAGCAGATTTGTACAGGGCCGAAGCATCCATACACGCAAGCATTGCTGAGCGCTGTTCCGATTCCGGATCCTGCCGCGAGAAAGCAGCGTGTGGTCCTGCGAGGTGATGTGCCGACGCCCATCAATCCTCCTAAGGGTTGCCGATTCCACACTCGCTGTCCTATTGCCGTTGATCGCTGCAAAATCGACGAGCCGCCGTTGAGGCAGGTCGAAGATGGCAGAGATGTGGCATGCCACCTGGTTTGACGGCGCCCAGTTAAAGAATATGAAGTTCGAATTGCTGACCAAAGACCCGAAAACTCGTGCGCGCCGCGGCCGGTTGCAAACGGCGCATGGCGTCATTGAGACTCCGGTCTTCATGCCGGTTGGAACCCAGGCCACGGTGAAGTCCATGACGCCGGATCAACTGCGCGATTTGCAGGTCGAGATCCTGTTGTGCAATTCGTACCACCTCTTTTTGAGACCAGGTCACGAAACCGTGGCGCGCCTGGGCGGCTTGCATGGCTTTATGGCATGGGACCGGCCGATCTTGACGGACAGCGGCGGCTTTCAGGTTTTCAGTCTGAGTTCTCTGCGCGATATCAGCGACGACGGCGTCCGGTTTCAATCACATCTGGACGGCAGCACGCATTTCCTGAGTCCGGAACTGGCGGTGGACGTCCAAATGGCGCTTGGTTCGGATATCCTGATGATTCTGGATGATTGCCTCGCTTATCCCGCCGGTCACTTCGAAGCAACACGCTCCATGAAGAGATCTCTCGCGTGGGCCGAGCGTTGTCATAGACAATGGAACGCGAAGCCCGCAAACCCGCTTCCCCTTCCTACGGGAATTTCCAGGTCGCAGTCACTGTTCGGGATCGTGCAGGGCAGTATTTACGCGGATCTGCGGCGGGAGAGCGCGGAGCGGCTTGTGGCCATGGATTTCCCCGGCTATGCCATCGGTGGATTGGCGGTGGGCGAGCCTAAACCATTGATGTACGAAATTATCGAACAGACTGAACCGTATTTACCCGAAGAGAGGCCGCGCTACTTGATGGGTGTAGGTACGCCTGCCGACCTGGTCGAAGCGGTTGCGCGCGGAGTGGATATGTTCGATTGCGTCATGCCGACGCGGCATGCGCGTAATGGATGGCTGTTTACAAGAGATGGCCACATCGTGATCAAGCACGCGAAGTACAAGGAGGATCCTGAGCCGGTGGATTCGAACTGCGGCTGCGCTGTTTGTAAGACGTACTCGCGGGCTTATTTGAGGCATCTTTTCATCGCGAACGAGATCCTTTCGTCTGTGCTAAATACCATTCATAACTTGTACTTCTACCTTGACACAATGCGCAGAATCAGGCAGTTTATCGAGTTTCATCGCTTTGACGAAATCCTCGCCGAAACTAGGAGAATGGGGGCTCATTAGTGTTTCTTCAGCAGCAAGCCCAGGCACCCACCACCGGTATCGTCTCGTTTTTACCGCTCGTTTTCATTCTTGGCATCTTCTACCTGATAGTCTTCTTGCCCGCACGACGCCGTCAAAAGAAGCTCCAGGAGATGATCGACAACTTGAAGGCAGGCGATAAGGTCGTCACTTCAGGTGGGATTTACGGTACGATAGTGGGATTCAAAGACGACCGGATTCAGCTTCGCGTGGCGGAAAACGTCAAAATTGAGCTTTCCCGGAACGCCGTCACGGCATTGCAAGGGTCCGAAAAAGAATAATCCATTTAGAGAATAGAGATGAATAAGCGAGTACGTACGCGTCTACTGATCATTTTGGGTGTAACAGCCCTTTCTGTGATGTTGTTTGCCGGATTTCCTCCGAGCCTGACCAAGATGAGAGAAAAAATCAATCTTGGCCTGGATCTTCGTGGCGGGACCCACCTGGTTCTGCAGGTTGTCACAGACGACGCGATCCGCCTGAACACCGACGGGGCGATGGAAAGTTTTCGCACGTTGCTCGGACAGAACAACATCATCGTGCGTCAAACCACGCGGACGGCAGACAACGAATTTCGCGCCATCGGCGTGGATCCGACGAAGGATGCTGATGTCCGCCGTATCCTGGGCGAAAGTTTTCCAGACTGGGATCTGGTTTCCACGACAGGCGACGTCCCGAATACATACACGATTCGGCTGAAGCCAAATGTCACGCAGTTGTTGCGGGATCAGTCCGTTGATCAGGCGTTGCAAACCATCCGAAACCGCGTGGATGAATTAGGTGTTGCCGAGCCGACTCTGCAGAAACACGGCGGACCGGGGCAGTATGAGATTCTGGTTCAACTTCCCGGAATGACCGATCCCGCCCGCGTTAAGAACATCATAAAATCGACCGCTTTGCTGCAGCTGAAGCTCGTCGAAAACGGCCCCTTCTCGAGCCAGGCTGAAGCAGCGCAAAGTTTCGGCGGTGTTGTTCCAGGCAATTTGGAGGTCTTGCCCTCGAGCGAGCGTGGAGCCGCCGGCGATGCCTTCTACGTAGTGCGCCGCGAAGCAGCGGTTTCGGGACGTGATTTGAAAGGCGCGTATGCGTCGCGTGACGAAAATGGCCGTCCTGCCGTCAGCTTTAATCTGACAGCCGACGGAGCAACG
>Ga0209382_10010528_pt1 | contig 11510 bp, 9 predicted proteins | sample SoiMetdeltSBSDD5_FD_187599 | JGI IMG/M metagenome (GOLD analysis project Ga0209382, IMG submission 187599) | Bulk soil microbial communities from a Populus tree surrounding site in Tennessee, USA - Soil MetaG P. deltoides SBSDD5 (SPAdes) (version 2) | ecosystem: Environmental > Terrestrial >...
GATTCGCAGCGAGACCATCTTCGCCGGCTACTACAAGGACGAGGAGGCGACGCGCGCCGTGCTCGGCGACGACGGCTGGCTCCGCTCCGGCGACGTCGGTTCCATCGACGCGGACGGCTTCATCTCCATCACCGACCGCAAGAAGGACATCCTGATCACGGCCGGCGGCAAGAACGTCGCGCCCGCGAACCTCGAGAACGCGCTGAAGACGGCGCCGCTCGTTTCCCAGGCCCTCGTCCTCGGCGACCGGCGGCCGTACCTCGCCGCGCTGATCACCGTCGACCCCGTCGTGGGCGACGGCCTGCCGCCCGAGCAGGTCCACGAACGGGTCCAGACGATCGTCGACGGCGTCAACGCCGGGCTGTCCCGCTTCGAGCAGATCAAGCGCTTCCGCGTGCTACCGCGCGACTTCAGCGCCGAGGAGGGCGAGGTCACGCCGACGCTGAAGCTGAAGCGCCGCGTCTGCGAGGAGCACTTCGCGGCCGACATCGAAGCGCTCTACGCATAAAGAGAGCCGGACGACCTTGCGTGCCGCCCCACGTGGCACGCGTAACGAAGGGGAGGGCGTCCGGCTCCTACGAGTCAGATGCGCCCGCTGCCGAAAACCGGCGCTCGTTCTCTAGAGACGGCGGCCGCCGACGAATGTCGACGAGTACCAGCCGGAGATGCTCGAGATCTTGACCACGTCGCCGGTATGCGGTGCGTGGATGAAGCTCCCGCCCCCGATGTAGATGCCGACGTGGCCGAGCCCGTCGAAGAAGACGAGGTCGCCGGGCTGGAGGTTGCCCAGCGAGACCGCGCTGCCGTAGCCGTACTGGGCGTACGAGCTGTGCGGGAGCGAGACCCCGATCTGCGAGAAGACGTACATCACGAAGCCGGAGCAGTCGAACCCGGCCGGCGAGGCGCCGCCCCAGACGTAGGGCGTGCCGAGGTAGCGCATCGCGATTCCGACGACCCCGCCGTAGCGCGCCGGCGGTGCGGTGCTCGGCGGAGCGGGGGCCGACGGCGCGGTCACCGGCACCGTCGGCGCGAGCGACGCCTGGCGCTGGTCGGACTGCTGCTGCGCCAGCCGTGCCTCGGCCTCGCGCTGGAGCTCGGCCTGCCGCGCTGCTTCGACCTCCTTCAGGTGGGCGATCTCACCGCGGATCGAGCCCAGCAGCGCCCGGCGCTGGCCGAGCTGGCTCTCGACCGAGGCCTTGGCCGCGTTCCGCTCCGCGACGACCTGCAACTGCTCGACGTGGGCGTGCTTGAGGAACTGCTGCCGGTGCTGCACCTCGCGCCGGAAGCGTGCGACCTGACGCAGCACGAGCGTGTCCTGCTGCGACACCCGCTCGGAGGCATCCACGCGGCCGATCATGTCGTCGAGGCTCTCGGCTCCGAGAAGCACGGCGAGCCCCGCGTTCTGGTCGCCGGACGTGTAGATGTCGACGAGCCGGTTCGCAAGCTGCACCTTCGCGTGCCTGAGGCTCTTCCTCGCCGAACTCAGGGCGACCGTGTTCTCGGAGAGGTCGTGCTTGATCCTGTTGAGCTTGACGGTCGCGAGGTTGTACGCCTCGATCGCGCGCTCGAGGCTCGAGTCGAGCTGCTGGATCTGCCCCATGACACTCTGCGCCTCGGCCTCTTTCGAGGCAATCGTGCCCGGATCCGCGGTCGCGGAAGCAGCAGTCAACCCAAAGGCCATAGCCAGAGCGATGACTAGTGCCGGCGCCTTTCGTCTGGTCGAGCGGGAGGGGGGCGAGGAGCTCGACAGGCGCCCTCGTGAGAGGGGCCGGTACGTCACAAGTGCGGCACCCTAACGAACGGATCGGACGACCGCAAATTGCTTTGCTGACCCAGATGGATCATTCGCCCAAAGTCGGGTCGGCCGGTTCGAGGTCCTTTGTTAGGGTGCCGCGTCGTGCCCGGGCGGATACGCATGCTCCGGTATTGGCCGGGGATCCTTGGTGCCCTGCTGGCGCTCGTCGTGCTCCTCCCCGGGCCGGTAGCCGCAGACTCCTCGTCGAGTCTTCGCGGTCGCGCGTCCGGACTGGCCCAGCAGAACCACCATCTCGCCGCGCAGTCACGCGGTGTCGTGCTCGAGCTGTACTCGCTGGACTCGCAGCTGGCCCGCGAGCGGGCCCGGCTGGTCGACCTGCGTGTGCGAACGGCCGCGGTGAAGGCCGATCTCGGAGTCGCGCGCACGCAGCTCAAGGTCGCGCGGCACTCACTCTCGCGCGCCAGGCTCTCGCTGGCCAGACGGCTCGCGTTGCTCTACGAGCAGGGTGACTCGGATCCGCTCGCGGTCGTCCTAGGTGCCTCATCTGTCGCGGACGCGCTCGCCAACCTCGAGTCGATGAACCGGATCGCCGACCAGGACCGCGTGGTGATCGAGCAGACCCGGAAGGCGAGGTGGACGGCCACCGGCCTGACCAGGAAGCTCACCAGGAAGGAACACGACCTGCAGGCGCTGACCGACGAGGCGGCGCAATCGACGCTCGTGCTCGAGCAGTCACGCTCGCAGAAGGCCAACTATTTGGCGCGCCTCACCGGATTGCAGCAACTCAACGCCGCCTCGATCGCGTCCCTGCAGCAGCAGGCGCTGGCGGTCGAGTCGAAGGCGCGTGAGCTCGCCCTCGCCGCCTCGGCGTCCCCCGCAGCACCCACGCAGATCGGCCCGGGCGGTGGCAGCATGACCGTCGTCGCGACCGGCTATGCGATGTCCGGCACGACGGCGACCGGCGCGCCGACCGGCTGGGGCGTCGTCGCCGTCGATCCAAGCGTGATCCCGCTCGGCACGCGCATGGAGATCCCCGGCTACGGCTCCGGCGTCGCAGCGGATACGGGCGGAGCGATCCAAGGGGCGACCATCGACCTCTGGTTCCCCACGGTCGCGCAGGCGCGCCTCTGGGGCCGCCGGACTGTCACGATCACGCTGCACTGACTAGACTTCCCCTGTTCCAAGGGGGTGGCTCTGGGCGTGACCGTGGAGATCGAGGAAGAACGCACTGCGACCAGCGTCCGCGTGCTGCTGGTCGACGACCACGACCTCTTCCGGACCGGCCTGCGCAACCTCCTCGAGGAGCGCGGCGTGCAGGTTGCGGGCGAGGCCGGCCAGGGGGCAGACGCGGTCCGGCTGGTGCGCGAGCTGGCCCCCGACGTGGTCGTGATGGACCTGCACATGCCGGGCATGAGCGGGATCGAGGCGATCCGGCAGATTCACGGCTTCGCGCCTCTCACCCGCGTGCTCGTCCTGACCATCTCCGACCAGGACGACGACGTGCTGGACGCGATCCTCGCGGGCGCGTGCGGCTACCTTCTGAAGGACGCCTCCGTCGACGAGCTGATCCGCGGGATCATCGCCGCGGCCGTTGGTGAGTCACTCGTTTCCCCTGCAATTGCCGGGAAAGTGCTACAGCAGGTACGTGCGACCGCGATTTCGCCCGAGGCCGCCGACACGATCCGGACCGAGCTCTCCGACCGCGAGCTCGACGTCCTCAAGCTGATCGCAGCCGGCAACGACAACGCCATGATCGCGGCGCAGCTACACATCAGCCCGAAGACGGTCAAGAACCACATCTCGAACATCCTGATGAAGCTGCAGATCGAGAACCGCATCCAGGCCGCGGTCTACGCGGTCCGCAGCGGAATCGTCTAGGGAGCGTTCGAGCGGACGGCGCTCGAGCGGGCGCGCAGCTGCGTGAGGGTCTCGCGGAGGGCGGTGAGGATGCTGGCGTTGCTCGAGAGCCGGTCGGAGACCTGCGCGAGCTCCTTCGTCTTCAGCTCCTGGTCCCCGTCGTTCAACTCCCCCGCAAGCTCCGACATCCGCCGCTCGAGACGGTACCGCTCGGCCTCGAGCGCGAGCGCATACGCATAGCCGTCCGTGAGCGTTCGCTCGAGGCGGTCGAGCGTCGCCGGTCCTTCGGTCTGAACCGGTTCGGCGAGCAGCTCGTCGATCTGCTCGAGGAGTTCGGGGATCGCTTCGGGTGCCACGGGGTCTCGCGATCGATTATCGATCCGCTATTCGCGCCACTACAAGGGCCGCGAGTCCTATCCGTAGGGACGCCTAGACCCAGGCTTGACGCCGCTCACGGCTATCCGAACAATGCTGCGGATGACCCGCCGCCGCCTGCCGGTCGTCGTTCTCGTGGCCCTGGTGCTCGCGGCTCCGGCCGGCGCAGGCGACTCGCCGCTTGCGAAGCGTCTGGCCCGCGCGCTCACCGTGCCGCACGTCTCGCAGGCGCGCACCGGCGCGGTCGCGATCGACCTCGCGACCGGCGAGACGCTTTTCTCGGAGCACGGAAACCTCCCGCTCGTGCCCGCCTCGAACGAGAAGCTCGCGGTCGCCTACTCGGCGCTGGTCACGCTCGGACCGACGTTCCGCTTCGAGACAGACGTGCTCGGCCGCGGGGAGCAGGATGGAACGATCTGGCGCGGGAGCCTCGTCCTCGTCGGCCACGGCGACCCCACGCTCTCCAGCGCTGACCTCACGACGCTGGCGCGGCAGGTGCGGGCCGCGGGCATCCGCAGCGTCACGCGCGGCGTCTTCGGCGACGAGTCGTTCTTCGACGCGCGCCGCACCGGCGCGGGCTGGAAGTCGTGGTTCTATATCAACGAGTGCTCGCCGTTGTCGGCGCTCACCGTCGACCGCGGGCGCTACTACGGCCGCACGTCGCGCGATCCCGCGGCCGCAGCCGCGCTGCTCTTCCGCAACGCCCTGCGCCGTGCCGGAGTGGCGGTCGGCGGCGCAGGCGTCGGGAAGCAGCGCGACGACGACGTGCCGCTGGCCGTGGTCGAGTCGGCGCCGCTCTCGCAGATCGTCGCCTGGATGGGCCGCGTCAGCGACAACTTCACCGCCGAGCTCCTGCTGAAGCAGCTCGGCACCTCGGACGATGCGGTCGGTACGAGCGCCCGCGGAGCCGCGGTCGTGCGCACCGCGCTCGCCGAAGCAGGCGTGCCGCTGGCCGGGCTGCGCGTCGTCGACGGCTCGGGCCTCTCCTCGCTCGACCGCCTGACCGCCCGCTCGCTGGCAACGCTCCTGCGAGTCGCCTGGGCCGATCCCGAGGTGCGCCCCTACCTCATCGCCGCGCTTCCGGTGGCAGGGGTCAGCGGCACGCTCCACGACCGAATGCGCCGCCCACCCGCGCGCGGCAACGTCCAGGCGAAGACCGGCACGACGAGCCTCGCCTCGGCGCTTTCGGGCTACGTCAAGCGCCGCTACGTGTTCTCGGTGCTGCAGAACGGCCGGCCGGTCTCCACCTTCTGGGCGCGCAAGGCCCAGGACCGGTTCGCCACGGCGTTAGCTGCTCAGTAGCTGCTCGAACGCGGCCTCGTCGAGCACCGGCACGCCGAGCTGCTCGGCCTTGGCGAGCTTGGACCCGGGGCTCTCGCCCGCGATGACGCCGGTGGTCTTCTTCGAGACCGAGTCCGCGACCTTGGCTCCCAAGCCTTCGAGCGCCTTGCGAGCCTCGTCCCGGGTGTACCCCTCGAGCGTCCCCGTGACCACGTAGGTCGAGCCCGTGAGCGGCCCCTCGACCGGGCGCTCCTCGGCGCCGGCCTCGAAGCGCAGGCCGAGCTCCTTCAGCTCGCCGACGAGCCGGAGGTTGTCCTTGTCGGCGAACCACTCCGCGATCGCCTCGGCCCGCTCGGGGCCGATCCCCTCGACCTCCTGGATCTCTTCCGGTGCCGCGGCCGCGAGCTTCTCGACGTCGCCGAAGTGCCGCGCGAGGTTCTGCGCGGTCACCCAACCCACGTCCGGGATGTTGAGGCCGAGCAGGACGCGCGAGAACGGGGTCCGTGTCGAGCCCTGGATCGCGTCGATCGCCTTGGTCGCGCTGATCTCCGCGAAGCCGTCGAGCTCGAGCAGCTGCTCCTTCGTCAGCCGGTAGAGGTCCGGCAGCGAGCGGACGAGCCCGAGCTCCCATAGCCGGCGCATCAGCTGCTCCCCGACACCGTCGATGTCGGCCGGGCCCTGGACCCAGTTGATCAGCGTCTCGAGCCCACGGGAGGGGCAGGCTCGATTCGGGCACCGGTGCATCACCTCGCCCTCGGGTCTCACCACGTTTTCCCCGCAAAGCGGGCACTTTTTCGGCATCCTGAAGCGCTTCGTCCCCGGCTGGTGCTCGCCCGCCGGGCCGACGATCTGGGGGATCACGTCGCCGGCTCGCTGCACGATCACACGGTCGCCCTCGCGGATGTCCTTGCGGTTGATGTCCTCCTCGTTGTGCAGCGTCGCCCGCGACACGGTGACGCCGCCGACCTGCACCGGCTCGAGCATCGCCCACGGGTTGAGCGCGCCGGTGCGGCCGACGCGGATCGCGATCTTCAGCAGCGTCGTCTCCGCGGTCATCGGCGCCCACTTGAAGGCGCGCGACCAGCGCGGGCGCGAGTGGAGCGCGCCCAGCTCGCGCTGCTGCTCGAGCGAGTCGACCTTGATCACGATCCCGTCGATCTCGTAGTCGAGGTCGGCGCGCTTCTGCTCCCACTCGCGGCAGCGCTTCGCGACGTCCTCGATCGAGTCGAGCCGCTCGGCGAACGGGTTCGTCCGGAAGCCGTGCTCGCGCAACCACTCGAGCTCCTCCCAGTGCGACGCAAGCTGCACGCCCTCGAGCGCGCCGACCCCGTAGACCCAGACTGCGAGCGGGCGTGACGCGGTGATCGACGAGTCCTTCTGCCGCAACGAGCCGGCGGCCGCGTTGCGCGGGTTCGGTGCGAGCTTCTGGCCGAGCTCCGCGATCCGCGCGTTGAGCTCGCGGAAGCCCGAGATGGGCAGGTAGACCTCGCCGCGCACCTCGGCCACCGTCGGATGCTCGTCACCGCGCATCTTCAGCGGCACGGAAGGGATCGTGCGCAGGTTCACCGTCACGTCCTCACCCTGGTAGCCGTCGCCACGGGTCGCACCGCGCGTGAGCACGCCGTCCTCGTAGGTGAGATTGATCGCGAGCCCGTCGATCTTCGGCTCGATCACGAACGAGACCGCCTCGTCGGTGCCGAGCCGCTTGCGGACGTCCTCGGCCCACTTGAACAGGCTCTCGTCGTCGGTCACCTTCTCGAGCGAGCCCATCGGCGTCAGGTGCTGCACCTTCAGGAAGCGTTCGCTCGGCGGGGCGCCGACCCGCTGGGTCGGCGAGTCGGGCGTGATCAGATCGGGGTGCTCTTCCTCGAGCGCCTTCAGCTCGTCGTAGAGCCGGTCGTACTCGGCGTCCGAGATCTCCGGGTCGTCGAGGACGTGGTAGCGGTAGAGGTGATGGTCGACCTGCGTGCGCAGCTCGTCGAGCCGCTCCTGGGCGTTCTTCCGCGTCCCCGTCGCCATTGAGCCGATCCTACCCAGGCCCTAGCATGCAGCCGTGCGCGCCGTGCTCGTCGCCGTCCTGGCCCTCGCGCTGGCCGCGCCGGCGGAGGCGGTCGTCGTCCAGTTCCGGACGCCGAGCTCCAACATCGGCTGCGTCTTCAGCACGGAGGCGACGCTCGGCGGGGGGTACATCCGCTGCGACATCCTCAGCGGCCTGAAGCCGAGGCCCCCTCGCCGCGGCTGCGACCTCGACCAGACCGGCTACGAGCTCAGCCCCCGCGGCCGCGCGACGATCGTCTGCGCCGGCGACACCGCCGTGAACAGGCGCGCCCGGACGTTGCGCTACGGCGCGAAGTGGTCACGCGGCGGCTTCACCTGCACGTCGAAACAGATCGGCCTGCGCTGTCGCAACCGCAGCGGCCACGGCTTCTTCCTCAGCCGGGCCCACTCCTACAGGTTCTAACCGTCCACGACGATTCTCGCGGTCACGCTCTCGCTGGGGCTCGCGGTGCGGGTCCCGAGAACTGCGCGTGGGCGCGCCAGTGCCCGATGGGTCAAAACGCTCGATTTGCAGGCGAATTCGTCCTTCCGGGCTGAAGTTCACGGCCACGTCGATTGCAACCGACGAGCGGGCGCGGTAACTAGTAGGCGTCAGAGGAGCTCGCCGATCAGCGCTGCGGCCCGCGCGGCGCCGTCGCGCTCGACCGGGCGGTAGTCGACCTCGCGCCCGATCTCCTCGGAGATCGCGGCCGCTATCTCGGAGGGGCCGTCCGTCTCGAAGTCCATGCAGCGGCCGGCGCCGTAGCGGCCGAGCCGGTGGCGGACGTGGAGGTTCTGCTCGAAGTGGTGACGCAGGGGGAAGTAGAGGAACGGCCGCCGGTTCGCGGTCAGCTCCATCGAGGTGGTCAGCCCGCCTTGGACGACGGCGAGGTCGCACGCGGCCAGGTGGCGGTAGAGGTCGTGCACGTAGGCACGCACCTCGAGCCCGTCGTATCGCGGCAGGCTGTCAGGATCGATCCGCGGCCCGGCGACCACGATCATGCGCAGGTCGGGCACGCGCTCCTTCGCTTCCGGGAAGGACTCGATCACCCGCCGCAGCAGGTGCGCGCCCACCCCCGAGCCGCCGACGGTGACGATGCAGACGCGCTCGTCGTCTCCGTAGCCCAGCTCGCCCCGGTCGCCGAGCGCCTGCGGGTCGAAGCCGGTCACGTAGCCGGCGAAGTCGAAGTGCTGCTCAGTCCAGTCGCGGATCTGCGGGAGCTCGGGCCCGAAGGAGTCGGGCACGACGTCCTCGCGGTTGCCGACGAACACCGCCCGGTCGCGCAAGCGCGGGAAGCGGGCGATGTGCTCGATCATCTCCGCGTTGTAGTCGGCGGTCAGGAAGGCCTCGTGCGCGCCGCCGTCGTCCATCGGCAGCCAGCCGACGAAGTCGGTCAGCCAGACGTAGGCGGCGCGCTTCAGCTCCGGGTTTTCATGCAGGTAGTAGTCGAGCTCCCAGGCCTCGTCGCCGATCCAGAGGTCGTACTGCTCCTCGCGCACCAGGTCGTCGAAGACCATGAAGTTGGCCAGCAGGATCTCGTCCATGCGGCGGATCGCCTGGAAGCAGTGCAGGTCGTGCTCGGCCGACTCGCTCTCGATGTGGCCGGACTCGTTGGCAAGGTAGGCGCTGGCCGGGTGGATGCGCTCGCCGCGCGCCTCCAGCACCGCCGTGACCGGGTGCTGCGCCAGCCAGTCGATCTCGAGGTCGGGGTGGAGCTTGCGCAGCTCGTCGGCGATCGCCGCGTCGCGCTGGGCGTGCCCGAGGCCGATCGGCGAGGAGATGTAGAGGGCGCGCTTGCGGCGTGACTTGCCGCGCGTCCAGCGGCGAACCTTGGCCTCTGGCGGCGCGATGAAGTCCTGAAGCAGGTGGTTCACCTTCACCGGATCGCGTGCCTGCGGAAGGTGCCCGGAGCCCTCGAGTGTGACGAGCTGCCCACCGGTCGCCTCGGCGAGCGCCACCCCTTGCGCGTGGGGACGGATGCGGTCACCGGCGCCGTGGATGACGAGTACCGGACAGCGAACCCGTTTGCAGAGCTGGCCGAAGTCGACACCGATCGGCAGAGCGATGCCGGCGTCGTGGTCCGCAAGCACTTCGGGGGTCGTCTCGAGCCCCCAGCCGATGGCGTCCTCGATCTGTTTCGTCGAGTGCGGCTCCGTGAAGCACTTCCCGACGAAGAACGCGAGAAAGTCCCGATAGTTCCTGAGCCAGTGGTGGATGTTGTACTTCGCCCACCCTTCGTCGGTGTCGAGCGGCTCGTCGACGGGGTAGACCGTTCGCTCGGGCAGCGGCGGTGCCAGCGGAACCGCGGGCCCGATGAACGCCGCGCCGGCGACGCGCTCCGGGTGCTCGGCCGCGAGCAAGACGCCCCAGAGCGTGGCGCAGGACACGCCGACGACGACGGCGCGCTCCGTGGCGGTCGCGTCCATGACGGCGAGCGCGTCGACCGCGAACTCGCGAATCGCGTACGCCTCGCCGCCATAAGGACGATCGGATCGGCCGTTGCCCCGTCCGTCGAAGGTGATGACGCGGCAATGCCGCGCTAGGTAGGGGATCTGCATCTTCCAGTGCCGCGAGTGGATGAGGGCCCAGGTCGGCAGTAGCAGGACGGTCGGCTCGCCGGAGCCGTAGACCTCGTAGGAGATCCGGACGCCGTCGCGCTCGACCAAGCCGGACTCGTCCGGGTGGCGCGCCCGCGTCTGCTCCCGAGCCGGGGAAGCGACGATCATGGGAGCGACTCCAGGAACTCACGGATGAGCAGGTTGACCTTCACGGGATCACGGATATGCGGCGCGTGCCCCGACCCTTCGAGCACGACCAGGTTGCCACCGGTCTGCTCGGCGAAGGCCGTCCCGCGCGTGACCGAGTTGAGAGCATCCTGGTCGCCGTGGAGCACGAGCACCGGGCAGCGAACGCGGCGGCAAAGTGCCCGCGCCTCCTCCGGGCTCAGGTCCGGAGCCTCCATCGTCGCGATCATCACCTCGGCGTCCGTCTCGAGCCCCCAGCCGACAGCGTCCTCGATCGGCTTCGTCGAGTGCGGCTCCGTGAACATCTTCGAGATGAAGAACTCGACCCAGTCGCGGTAGTCGCGGAGCCAGTGGTGGCGGTTGTGCTTTGCCCAGCCCTCGGCCGTCTCGTAGTCGGTGTCGAAGTCGTAGACCGTCCGCTCCGGGAGCGGCGAGCCGCCCCCGGGGAAGTTCGGCCCGATGAACACGGCGCCCCGGATCCGCTCCGCATGCTCCGCCGCCAGCAGCAGGCCCCGCTGCCCGCCCAGCGAGAAGCCGATGATCACGGCGTGCTCGGTCTCCGTCGCATCTAGCACCGCGAGGGCGTCGGCCGCGAACTCGCGCTCGCCGTAGGCCGCCGCCTCGGTAGGCCGGTCGGAGCGGCCGTTGCCCCGCCCGTCGAACGTAACGACGCGGAAGTGGCGCGCCAGATACGGAATCTGCATCTTCCAGTGCCGCGAGTGAATGAGCGACCAGGTTGGCATGAGAAGCACCGTCGGGTCGCCGGAGCCGTAGACCTCGTAGAAGATGCGGACGCCGTCGCGCTCGACGAAGCCGGACTCGTCCGGGTAACGCGCCCGCGTCTGCTCGCGCGGGAGCGCGGTCAGCTCGACAGCCATCCGTCGATCCACTCCAGGAGCTGGTCGTGCCCCGCCTCGATGCCGCCGAGGCGCTCGACCATGATGCCCACGTTGAACGTGATCACGAGCGAGACGAGCGCCTCGAGCGGGATGCCGATCCCGAGCTGGCGATGTGGCACCTCGAACGCCTCGGTCAGCACCGCTCGCCACTCCGCGTTCACGCGCGCGAGCCGCTCGCGGACATCGGGGTTGTTCCAGCCGAGCGCCTGCAGCTCGAGCCAGACCTTCTCGTAAGTGACGTCCTCGCTGACCAGGAAGCGCATGGCCGTCCGCCACTTCTCCACGAAGGGCAGGTCGGCGGCGTACAGCTCGCGCTGGCGGGCTATCAGCCGCTCGGTGAACCGCTCGAGCGCCTGCACCATCAGGTTCTCGTTGGAGCCGAAGTAGTAGTGGACGAGGCCGTGGTTGACGCCCGCCTCCTCAGCCACGCGCCTCGTCGTTATCCGGGCGTACCCGACGTCGACGAGCAGCCGCTCAGCCGCATCCAGCAGCGCCTCCTCGGCCGCAGCGCGGCTGCTCGTCTTCGTCTCCATCAGTGTCGTCGCAAGCGGTGCAACAGG
>Ga0209382_10010531_pt1 | contig 11509 bp, 12 predicted proteins | sample SoiMetdeltSBSDD5_FD_187599 | JGI IMG/M metagenome (GOLD analysis project Ga0209382, IMG submission 187599) | Bulk soil microbial communities from a Populus tree surrounding site in Tennessee, USA - Soil MetaG P. deltoides SBSDD5 (SPAdes) (version 2) | ecosystem: Environmental > Terrestrial >...
GTGCAGGAGCTCGTTGCGCACGCGAACCGGCCGGCTGCCGGCATCACCGCGCTGGCGATGGGCTCGGTGGCCCTTTTGCTCGGCGCGAGCGCGGTCTTCGGCGAGCTGCAGAACGCGCTCGACCGCATCTGGCGCGCGCCGGCGGCGAAGCAGCAAAGCGGCTGGATGAACATCCTGCGCTCGCGGCTCCTTTCTTTCGGCATGATCCTCGCCGTCGCATTCGTGCTCATGGTGTCGCTCGTCTTGAGCGCGGTGCTAGGGGCGCTCGGCAAGTGGTGGGCGCTTGATCTTGCCGCGAGCCTCGCGGTCACCACGCTCCTATTCGCGCTCGTCTACAAGATCATCCCACGCGTGCGCATCCGCTGGAGCGACGTGTGGTTGGGCGCTGCCGTAACCGCGGCGCTCTTCGCGGTCGGCAAGGTGCTGATCGGCTTGTACCTCGGGCGCTCGAGCGTCGCGTCGACGTTCGGCGCGGCCGGGTCGCTCGTGGTGTTCATGGTCTGGGTCTACTACTCCGCGCAGGTGTTTCTGCTCGGCGCCGAATTCACGCGCGTCTACGCCGCTAGAATCCGCGCATGCGAAAAAGCGCCGAGCGCATCCTCACCACGCACGTCGGCAGCCTGATCCGGCCCGAGCCGCTGCTTCCGCTCATTCGGGCGAAGCAGTCCGGGCAGCCGTACGACGAACAGGTTTATCGAGAGCGCTTGGCGCTGTCCGTAAAGGAAGTCGTCCAAAGGCAGGCGGACGCCGGCATCGACGTGCCGAGCGACGGCGAGTTCGGCAAGTCGATCAGCTGGTCGCAGTACGCGCTCGAGCGCTTGAGCGGCTTCGAGCGGCGCCCGGTGCGCGGCCTGGGCACCATCGCGCAGGGCGCGGACCGCAAACGCTTCGCCGCGTTCTATGCCGAGCTCGACGCTGCGAGCGGACCGCCCGCGACCGCGCTTACCGTGGTCGGCGAGGCGGTCTGCGTCGGTCCGATCCGTTACACCGGGCACGCCGAGGTGCAGCGCGACATCGCCAACTTCAAGGCGGCGCTCGAGGCCGCCGGCGTAGAGGAAGGCTTCCTGCCGGTGGCGGCGCCGGCGAGCGTGATTCCCGATCGCAAGAATGAGTACTACAAGAACGACGAAGAGCTGCTGGAGGCGATCGCGGATGCGATGCGTGAAGAGTATCGCGCGATCGTCGACGCGGGGCTCCTCGTCCAGCTCGACGATGCGCGTGCCGCGGTGACCTACGACCGCATGGTGCCGCCGGCGAGCTTCGCGGACTACCGGCACTGGCTCGAGCGACAAGTCGAAGCGATCAACCGCGCCACCGAAGGCATTCCCACCGAGCGCATCCGCTACCACGTCTGCTGGGGTAGCTGGCCGGGCCCGCATACCAGCGACGTGCCACTCAAGGACATCGTCGATCTGGTGCTGCGCGTTCGTGCGGGTGCGTACCTCATCGAGGGGGCAAACCCGCGCCACGAGCATGAGTGGCGCGTTTGGGAAGGCACGCGGCTGCCGAAGGAAGCGGTTCTCGTGCCCGGCGTGATTAGTCACGCCACGAACGTGGTGGAGCACCCCGAGCTCGTCGCCGAGCGCCTGGTGCGCTTGGCACGGCTCGTCGGCCGCGAGAACGTGATCGCCGGCACCGATTGCGGCTTTGCGCAGGGACCTTTCCACCGCCGCGTGCATCCGACCATCATGTGGGCCAAGCTGGAGACGCTCGCCGAAGGCGCGCGTCTCGCTACGCAGGAGCTCTGGAAGTAGCGAGCCGGAAGTCGGCGAGGAGGGTGCGCAGCGTCGTGCGTAGCGCCGCGGCGCGGTCGCTAGCGTGGTCGGAATAGAGCTGCTTCGCGTGCTGCACCAAAGAATCGATGTACGCCTGGCAGCGGCCGTCGGGGATGAGCAGCATGAGCTCCCAGCAACGGCAGCGAAAGTCGAGCAGCGCCTCGTCGTCAGAGCGTCCGCCTTGCGCGCGCTCAAGCACCGCTTCCATCGCGGAGAGCGCTTTTTCGATTTTCTGCAGGCTCGGCTGCGTCATCGGACCGTACGCACATCGTTCCATCGAACGCGTGGCGTCCACAATATGCCTCACAGCATTTAACTCCCCGTTCGTGATCCAATTCACGACCGCAGCCGCATCGCGAGCGGCAGCGCCGCCGCGCACAATGCCGCCATGGCCCAAAAGCCAGCCGCGCCCCAGCGTTCATACAGAATGCCCGACAGAAAGGTGAGCGCCGCGGTCGCGGCGCCGATGCCAACGGTCGCATAGAAGGCCTGCGCGGTGCCTTCCAGGCCGGGCGGCACTACGCGCGCGATGATGCGCATGCACGCGAGATGGAGGAGCGCGAACGTGAAGCCGTGCAGGGGCTGCACCAGCGCGAGCGCGCCGAGGCTTGTGCTTTGCGCCATTACCGCCCAGCGCAGCATGCCGGCTGCAGCGGCAAGCGTGATCGCGCCGCGCGGCGAGAGCCGCTCGATGAGCGGCGGGCCGATCACGAAGAACACCGCGACCTCCGCGATCACGGCGAGCGACCAGAGCGCGCTCGCGGCCGGCGCGCCGATGCCGGCGCCGCTCCAGCGAATCACGGCGAAGGCGTCGTGCATCGCATGACTCCCGAGAACGAGCGCTGCGACCAAGACCATTTTGCGGTAGAGCGGGATGCGCACGAGCTCGGCGACGCGCGTCGGCCGCTCGTCGCGCGCGTGCGCAATTTCGGGGACGCGCGTCGCCGCTAACGCCGCAGCCGCGAGAAGGCTCGCCTGCGCCCAGACGATGGCTTGCAGGCCGAAAGCGCCGACGAACTGCCCCGAGACCAGCGTCGCCAGGATGAAAGCTCCCGAACCGGTGCCGCGCACGCGGCCGTATTCGAAGCGCTCGCGCTTCGCCGAGCCGAGCGCGAGCGCATCGGCGAGCACGGTCATCGGCGCGAGGAAGGCCGCGTGCAGAAGCGTGAGGAAAAGGAACGGCCATAAGCCGTGCGCGGGAAGGTAGCCGAGCGTGACCGCGGCCGCGAACGCAATGCAGATGACCAGTACGCGGCGCAGCGCCTGCAGCCGGTCGCCTACGCGGCCGGCGAGCGGCGCAGCGAGCAGCCGGATGGCGGTCCCCGCCGCGAGCACCAAGCCGAGCTCGGCGGGCGCCACGTCCCTTTCATTCAGGAAAGCCGGAAGGAAAGGCGAGGCCACCCCGTACGCCGCGTACATTCCGGCGTACAGGACGACGAACTTCGGAAACGACGTCAGGCGACCCGGCGGTTCGCTTCGCGCCCGATGTACGGCTCGCGCCGGCTATCGAAGGTGTCGAAGCTGCTGTTCGTGTCCCGAATGTAGTCGCGCACGCGGCGCAGCCTGTCTTGCTCCTGCTGCTTCCGGGCGCGCCGCGCCGCATTCTGCCGCAGCACCAGATACGTCCCCAGGCCCATCGCGGCGGCGCCCGCGCCCGCCGCGATGAGAGCGATCGGTAGATTGTCTGCCGGAAGCCACGTGCGCGCCTGCATCGAGTTCGCGATCTGCACCACGAGCACGGCCACCCCGTATAGCGCGCCGAGCGCGCCGGCCACGACGAGGATTACGCCGAGGATGATGAGGAGGGTCGACCAAACCTTCATGCAGAGCAAAGCATGCCTGCCTGAGCGCGACGCGTGCTGCGGCGCCCACTAGCTCGACAGGACTATGGCCCGGCTAGCGCCGGCGCGCGGCGAAGAAATCGCAGACGAGCTCGGTGGCGTCGAGCGAGCGCTCGTCGAAGAAAGGATAGGCGGGGTCGCCACCGCTCCATGCGTGGGCGAGTCCGGGCAGGGTTACGAGCCGCGCGGCGAGACGCCGGCCGGCGTAATAGTCGCTTGCGACGTACGCAGCCCGCCGCTGGAAAGCCGCGACCTGCGCCGGTGGCAGGGCCGGCGCCGGCGGCAAGGCGTCGGCGCCGTTCAGGATCAGGAACTGGCGCACGAGGTACGCCGCGTTGAGCGGTGCGACGGCACGGTCCTCGGTGCCCTGAAGGATGAGGGCGGGCACGCGCGCGCGTCCTCCACTTTTCGCGCGCGATTCGGCGGCGAGCTCGTCGGTGCCCCCGCGCGGTCCTTGCGCCATGACGCGCGTGGCGTCAGCAGCATCGTAAGCCGAGCCGCACGGAACCGCGGAGTGCGTCGCAGCCGCGGCGAAAAGCTGCGGCGCGCGCAGAGCGAGCATGGCCGCGAGGCTGCCGCCGGAGGAGAGCCCGGCAACGTAGACCCGACGCGCGTCGACCGCGAACTTCTCGATCGCCTCGCCAATCTGCGCCGCGACGATGGCCGCTTCGCCGGCGCCGCGGACGGTGCGCGGGTCGAACCAATTCCAGCAGCGCTCCGAATTGGCAAGCCGGCTCTGGCGCGGCAGCAGAACCACGAATCCGCGCTCGTCCGCAAAGCGTGCGATGCGCGTGCCGGCGGCGAATTCTTCCGGGTCCTGGCGGCAGCCGTGGATCCACACGACGAGCGGAAGCTTGCGCGTCGCCGTGTAGCCCCGCGGCAGATAGATGAGGTATTCGCGCCAAGGCGGCGCCGGCGACACGCTGATGAAGCCGTGCACGCTCGCCTTGCGATTCGGCGCGTAGCGCCCGGGCGCCGGCGGCGCGCGGCGCCCGACGAGCGCCCGTGCCGTCGAGCCGAGGGCGCGCCGCACCTTTCTGTAAAAGTCTTTCAGGGGCCGAATTGTGCCGCAGCCAGATTGCTGGGCCTCATGCCACCCTCACGAGCATGAACCGCAGCTACCAGGGCCTGACGCTCGCCGCGCCGACCGGCGCGCTGTGGCGCTGGATCGGCTCGGCGGTCGCGCAGCGGCGCGGCGCCGAGGTCCGCGTGGAGAGATGGCAAGCGCAGTGTCCGCGCTGCGGCGAGAGGGTCATTGTGCGCGCGCGCCTAAGCAGCGGGCTGCGCCAGCAGTTCTACAACCGCCGCGCTGGCATGGGTACGAGCAGCGTCGAGATCCGGATCGCCTTGCCGGGCGAGCACGCCGGGCGCCTGTTCGCGCTGCGCGAGTGCAGCGACCACCGCAGCGCCAGAGCTATTCGCTGACCTCGGCCTGCATGTTCATCTGCACGAAGAGCGGGATCTTCGTGTTGGCTTCGGCGCCGAGCGAAGTGAACTCGAGTCCCGCCAGATAGTCGCCGGATTGCGCGCGCACGGAGACCACGCGCGCATAGACGTCGGCCGCGCGAAACCCTAGCCTCGGCAACTCGAACGCCAGCCTGAGCTCGCTATAGAGCGGCGGCGGCTCGGCAACCTCGGCAAGCACGCCGTGGTAGCCGATGTTGCGCACCATGCCGCGCAGCGGCCGGCCGTCGACCACCTTGCCCGCCACCGCCCAGTATTCGAGGTCGACGTTGATCTCGACGCGAGGGCTCTTGCGCAAGTCTTGCCGCGGGACGGTCTTGCCGAGCTCCGGGATCGCCAGCAATTCGCGGATCGGCACGCCGTCCGCCTGCCCTTTCACGTACACGCTCATCGGCTCGCCCACGCGCACGAAATCGGCGCACTGGCGGTACGTGGTTTCGCTCATCAGCACCTGGCCGCGCAGGCTGAAGGCCTCGATGCGCGCGGCTAGATTGACCACTTCGCCCATCACGGTGAACGTGCGGTGGGCGTCCGAGCCGATAAGGCCCGCCATCACCTTGCCGCTCGCGATGCCGATGCCGACGTGGATGTCGGGCATGCCGGCCTCGCGGTGGCGCTGGCGCAGCTCGTGAATGCCGATTTGCATCTCCACCGCGCACAACGCGGCACGCTGCGCGTGATCGAACACCACCATGATGGCGTCGCCAATGAACTTGTCGATGGTGCCGAAATGCCGCGTCGCGATCTCGCTCAGCACCGTAAAGCAGCGGCCGAGGAGGCCGAGGACGACGTCGGGCGGAAAAGCCGCCGAGATGGCCGAGAAACCGCGCAGGTCCGCGAAGAGCACCGTCGCGTCGCGCTCCGAGAAACCCGAATCCGGCGCGGACGGGCGCTCGGCGGCGGCGAGGCGAGCGAGCACCGCCTCGACGCGCCGCAGCGACTCGCCGTCAAGGCGCGCGCCGCTCGCCTGCGCGACGATGTCCTGGATGAGGCGCAGCGCATCGCGCACGAGCGGGTCGGCCATCGCGGGATGGCGCGCAGCTTAACACCGACGGACCTACTGCTCGTCTTCGCGCCGCTTCGCCTCGGCGAGCAGGTCCAAGGCTCTGACGAGGACCACATCCGGGACTTCGAGGGTGCCCGCAAGGAAGCGCCGCATGAGGGTGGGCCTGACCCCGAGCCGCTCGGCCAAGGCGTTGGACCCGCCCACTTTGCGCTCCAGCCTTTGCAGCACCGATCGCCCCACACTCGCGCGGGCCATGGTGGGAACGATTGTCCCGGCCGCTGCGAAATTTCGGCAATCAGGGCAAACCTTATGCGCAATACGGGTAATGCTGTAGCCGCGCAATAATGGTGTATGGCATCGGCGCCGAGCGTCCTGATCGTCGGAGGCGGCATCGGAGGGCTCTTCGCCGCCAATGCGCTCCTCGCACACGGCATCGCCGTCTCGCTCTACGAGCAAGCGCCCGCGCTCGGCGAGGTGGGCGCCGGCGTGTACGTCACGCCGAATGCGATGCGGCAGCTGGAGCGCGTCGGCCTCGGGCCTGCCGTAGAACGCTACGGCGCGCGCGTCGGCCCGCGCTCTGCGTACTTTCGCCACGATGGCACGCCGATCGCGCCCGTCCAGGTCGCCGACGCCGCCGGCTGGAACGCGTGCTTCGGCATGCACCGCGCGGATTTTGTCGAGCTCCTTGCCGCGCACCTGCCGCCCGGAATCGTGCGCGCCGGCCACCGCGCGGTCGGATTCGAGCAGGACGAGGCGCGCGCGCGCGTGCGCTTCGCAAACGGCGCCGTCGCGGAAGCCGACGTGGTGGTCGGCGCCGACGGCATCCACTCGGAGCTGCGCCCCCACGTCTTCCCGCCGTCGACGCCGGTTTTTCACGGCACCATTTCGTACCGTGGCCTCGTGCCGCGTGCGCGGCTGCCGGACTGGCCGATGGACCGCTGGGAGATGTGGGCCGGGCCGTCGAAGCACTTCCTGGTCTTTCCAGTGTGTCACGGCACCATGGTCAACTACGTCGGCTTCGTGCCGACGGACGAAGAGATGAAGGAATCGTGGTCCGCGCCTGGCGATGCCGAGGTCCTGCGGCGCGAATTCCGCGGATGGGACCCGCGCATCCGCGCGGTACTCGACGCGGTGGACCAAACGTTTCGCTGGGCGCTTTATGACCGCGAGCCGCTACCGACCTGGACGAAGGGCCGCCTCACGTTGCTTGGCGACGCGGCGCATCCGATGCTGCCGCATCTTGGCCAGGGAGCGAACCAGTCGATCGAAGATGGCATGGCGCTCGCCACCATGCTCGCGCAGGCGCCGAGCGCCGGGGTGCCGGCTATGCTCGCCGCCTACGAGCGGCTGCGCCGCGAGCGCGTCGCCGAGGTGCAGCTTGGCGCGCGCAAGCACGGCCTGCGCGTCGATTCAGCCTACGACGATCTTCGCGTGCGCGACGCGGAGCTCGTCGCGCATGCCGAGTTTCGCAAGCAGCTCTACAGCTACGACGTCGTGCCGGCCGCGCGCGCCGCGGCGGCCGCTACCTGAGCACGCCGGTTTTCCCCATCATCTCCGTTACACGCTTCGTCTCCTCGGCGATCTCTGCGCTCTGCGCCTCGGGCCCCGCATAGCTCTGCAGGATGCCGAGCGGCGCGAGCTTCGCCGCCACGGCGGGCGCCTTGACCGCCTGCTCGACTGCGGCGACGAGCGCCTTGCGCGCGTCCTCCGGAATCCCCGCCGGCGCCAGGAAGCTGAACCAGATGCCGAAGAGCTCCTCGGGATGGCCAAGCTCGCGCAGCGTCGGGATGTCGATCTCCGCTACGCGGCTCGAGGTGGCGATACCGCGGAACGTGCCGGCCTTGAGATGCGTGCTGAGCGCGCCGAGCGCGAGCACGACGCCTTCGATGTGGCCGCCGCGCAGCGCGGTGACGGCGGGCGCGGCGCCCGTATGCGGAACCGCCACGAGCTCCGCGCCGGTGAGCGAGTTGATGAGCTGCACGCAGAAGTCGCCGACCGAGCCGATGCCCGGATGTCCGATGCGCACGCGGCCGGGATTCTTCTTCGCGTAATCGACGAGCTCTGCGAAGCTCTTGTAGGGCGCCTCGCCGCGCACCGCCAGCACGCTCGGCGTGCGCGAGCTGATGCCGAGCGGCTCGAGATCGCGCACCGGGTCGTACGAGATGCTCTGGCGGTCGAGAACGACGCGAAAGGTGAGCGCGCTGTTCTGCGCGAAAAGGATCGTCTGCCCGTCCTTGCGAGCCTGCGCCACGCTCGCCGCGGCGAGCGCGCCGCCCGCGCCGGGGCGATTCACCGCGAGCACCGGCGCATTGAGATGTTTGGACATCTCTTCCGCCATCGTGCGCGCCGAGACGTCGGCCGCGTCGCCCGGCGCCAGCGGGACGACGACGTGGATGGGGCCGTTGGGAAAGGCATGAACCGAGAGCGCCGTAAAGAAACAAAGAAGTGCAAAAGCTTTCATGAGCGCATCTTTTCATAACTCCACCCACACCGGCGCGTGGTCGCTCGGCTTCTCCCGGCCGCGATGCTCCCGATCGACGCCGGTGGCTTTCAAGCGTGGCAGCAGATCGGGCGTGAGCAGGAGGAAATCCATGCGGAAGCCCGCGTCGCGGCGAAACGCCGCATCGTTCACCCAGAAGGTGTAGATGCGCTCGGAGGGACGGAGATGCCGGGTCGCGTCAATCCATCCCTGCTCGAGCAATCGGCGAAAGGCCGCGCGCGTTTCCGGCTGCACCACGGCGTCCTCACGCCACGGCCACTCGTTGTAGATGTCGCCCTTCGTCGGCACGACGTTCAGATCGCCCGCCAGAACGACCGGCTTTCCGCTGTCGATCAAGGTCTTCGCGTGCGAAGTCAAGCGCTCGAACCACGCGAGCTTGTAATCAAACTTCGGTCCGGGCTGCGGGTTGCCGTTCGGCAAATAGACGGATGCGACGACGAGGCCCTTTACCCGCGCCTCGACGTAGCGCGCCTGCAAGTCCGTATCGTCGCCCGGCAGGCCGCGCCGGATCTCGACCGGGCGCTCGCCCTTGGCGAGGATGGCGACGCCATGATGCGAGCGCTGCCCGTGCCAGATGGAGCCGTAGCCGGCATCGGCGAGCACGCGCGCGGGGCACTTCTCGTCGGTCGTCTTGATTTCCTGCAGGCAGGCGATGTCGGGCTTGGTTTCATCGAGCCATTCCAGGAGCCGCGGCAGCCGCCCGTTCACCCCGTTGACGTTGTACGTCGCCACTTTCATAGAATGACGTCCGCGCCATGCCGAATCCCCACGTCAGGTCGTTGAAGCGGGCCATCGAAATTCTGGGCAGCAAGACGCGGCTCGCGACCGCGCTCGAGATCAGCGAAGAGGAATTGGACGGCTACCTGGAGGGCAAACCCATGCCGACCGAGATGTTCATCGAGACGCTCGACATCGTCGCGCACGGGAAATCGTAGCGCAGGCTCGTAGAATCGCGGCAAGAGGAGAGTGGATGAAGCTGGGTTACATCGGCGTTGGAAAAATGGGCGGTCCGATGGCGGGACGCCTGATGGCGGCGGGCCACGAGCTCGTGGTGTTCGATGCGCGCGAAGCGAGCGTGAAGCCCTTCGTCGAGCGCGGCGCGCGCGCCGCGGCGTCGGTGGCGGCGGTCGCGCGCGAAGTCGAAACCGTGCTCGTCTGCCTGCCTACGCCCGACGTCGTGAAAAAAGTGAGCGAGGAGATCGCCGCGGCGGGCGGCAAGGTGCGCACCTTCGTCGATCTCTCGACCACCGGCCCGCGCGTCGCCGCGGAAGTCGCGGCGGCGCTGAAAGCGAAGGGCATCACCGCTTGCGACTCGCCGGTGAGCGGCGGCGTCGCAGGCGCGCAGAAGGGCACGCTCGCGGTGATGCTCGCGTGCCCGCCCGACCGGCGCGAAATGCTCGAGGCCATCCTGCCCGCGCTCGGCAAGGTGTTCTATCTCGGCGAGCGGCCCGGCCTCGGCCAGACCATGAAGCTCGCGAACAACCTCCTGTCGGCGACCGCCATGGCGATCACCTGCGAGGCCGTGGTGATGGGAGTAAAGGCGGGCCTCGACGCGCGGCAAATGATCGACATCATCAACGCGGGCAGCGGCCGCAATACCGCCACCGACGGCAAGTTCCCCCGCTCGATTCTGCCGCGCACGTTCGATTACGGCTTCACCAACGGACACATGTACAAGGACGTGAAGCTCTGCCTCGAGGTGGCCGAGGAAGTGGGGGTGCCGATGTGGGTCGGCGCCGCGGTACGCCAGCTCTGGGCGTACAGCGCGAACCACATGGGAGCCGACACGGATTTCACAACCGTCATCAAGTGCATCGAGGAGTGGGCGGGCGTCGAGGTGCGCGGCAAGTAAGGATGGACGCAGGCACGCTCGTCACCGTTACGAATCAGTGGCTCGCGCGCTTCGAGGCCGCGCTCGCGTCCCGAGACGTCGCGCGCCTGCAAAGCCTGTTTCATCCGGATAGCCACTGGCGCGACGTGCTCGCGCTCACATGGCGCATCCAGACGGTGAGCGGCCCGGCATCGCTCGTAGCAGAGCTACTTAGAAGCGAGCAAGGCGCGGCCGGCTTCGGTGTTGCTCCGCAGCGCACGCCGCCGCGGCACGTGACGCGCGCCGGAACGAAGTGCATCGAGGCGCTGTTTCGTTTTAACACCAAAACGGCGAGCGGAAACGGCGTGGTGAGGCTCCTCGCCGACGGTTCGACCGAGCCAAAGGCATGGACGCTGCTGACTGCGCTTGATGAGCTCAAAGGCCACGAAGAACAAAGGCCGAGTGGCCAGTCGTACTCGCGCGACTTCAGCGGCCCCAATTGGCTCGATCAGCGCAAGGCTGCGATGGAGTATGAGGACCGCGACCCTACGGTGCTCGTCGTCGGTGGCGGACAAGCCGGGCTGTCGAGCGCGGCGCGCCTCACGCACCGCGGCCTCGATACGCTGATCGTCGATCGCTGGCCGCGCATTGGCGACAACTGGCGCACGCGCTACCACGCGCTCACGCTGCACAACCAGGTGCACGTGAACCACCTGCCGTACATGCCGTTCCCGCCGACCTGGCCGGTCTATATTCCGAAGGACAAGCTCGCCAACTGGTTCGAGTCCTACGCCGAGGCGATGGAGCTGAATTACTGGACCTCGACCGAGTTCGAAGGCGGCTCCTATGACGAAAGCGCGCAGCGCTGGACCGTCACGCTGAACCGGGCGGGCGAAAAGCGCGTGATTCATCCGCGCCACGTCGTCATGGCGACCGGGGTGAGCGGCATCCCGAACATTCCTGATATTCCGGCGCTCAAGGGCTTCGGCGGCCAGGTGATTCACTCGAGCGAATACGGCGACGCCGCGCCCTGGAAAGGCAGGAACGTGCTCGTCCTCGGCACGGGCACGAGCGCGCACGACATCGCGCAGGACCTCTACAGCGGCGGCGCCA
>Ga0209382_10010532_pt1 | contig 11509 bp, 10 predicted proteins | sample SoiMetdeltSBSDD5_FD_187599 | JGI IMG/M metagenome (GOLD analysis project Ga0209382, IMG submission 187599) | Bulk soil microbial communities from a Populus tree surrounding site in Tennessee, USA - Soil MetaG P. deltoides SBSDD5 (SPAdes) (version 2) | ecosystem: Environmental > Terrestrial >...
TCGAGCCGGTGCGGGGTGCGGTCACCCTGGCCCCCAACCTGCCCGGCTGGGGCCGCCAGGGGCTGCTGGCGGCGCTGCGGGAGGAGCTCGGGGACCGCATCGGGGTCGAGAACGACGTGAACCTGGCCGCCGAGGGCGAACGCTGGCGGGGCCTGGGCCGCGACGTCCGCAACTTCGGCTTCCTGTCGGTCGGGACCGGCGTCGGCATGGGCCTGGTGCTGGACGGCAGGCTGTACCGGGGCGCCGGCGGCGCCGCCGGCGAGGTCGGCTACCTGCCCGTCGGGGCCGACCCCTACGACCGCCAGGTGCGGCGCCGGGGCGCCTTCGAGGAGTCGGTCAACGGGGCCGCCGTGGTCCGCCGGGCCGCCGAGGCCGGCCTGCCCGGGTCGCTCACCGCCAAGAAGATCTTCGCCCTGGCCCGCCGGGGCGACCCGCTGGCCCGGGAGGTGGTGGAGGAAGAGGCGCGGGGCCTGGCCCTCGGCCTGGCCGTGGTGACCGCCGTGGTCGACCTGGAGCTGGTGATCCTGGGCGGCGGGGTCGGCGGCAACGCCGACCTGCTGCTCTCCCCCATCGAGCGGGAGCTGCGGGCCCTCTCGCCGATCCGGCCACGCCTGGCCGTGTCGGCCCTCGGTGAGGACGCCGTCCTCCAGGGGGCCGTGGCCACCGCCCTGGCCGTCGCCCAGAGCCGGTTGTTCGACCCGGCGACCATGCTCGACCGGAAGGAGCTCGTGGTCTGAAGGCTCAGCCGGCGGCGCACGCGCCGCCCTCGGGAAAGGAGCGTCCCATGCGACGACGGCTCATCGGTCTGCTGGCCCTGGCCCTGCTCGCCGCCGCCTGCACCGCCGGAGGCGGCGGCAGCGACAAGCCGGCGGCGACCGTCGACCCCAACGCCAACCACGCGCCGCTGACCCTCACCGTCTGGAGCGACTTCTCGGCCCGCGAGCTGGGCGTAGTCACCGCCGGGCTCAAGATGGCCACCCAGAAGTACCCGTGGATGACGGTCAAGCACGTCGGCAGCAAGAACGACCAGGACATCCAGCGGGCCGTCAACGGCGGCACCCCGCCCGACGTGGCCATCTCCTTCACCCCCGACAACGCCGCCCGGTACTGCGACACCGGCGCCTGGCAGGACCTGAACCCCTACCTGCAGTCCTCCAAGGTCGACAAGGCCAAGGTCTGGCCCGAGGGCGTGTTCAGCTACACCTCCTTCGAGGGCAAGCAGTGCGCCCTGCCCATGCTGACCGACGCCTACGGCCTCTACTACAACACCGACCTGCTCAAGAAGCACGGCATCTCGGCCCCGCCCAAGACCACCGCCGAGCTGGCCGACATGGCCAAGAAGCTGACCGAGTACAACCCCGACGGCAGCATCAAGGTGGCCGGGTTCATGCCGCTGGTCGGGTTCTACGGCTCGACCACGGCGAACACCCTCAGCCACGCCTACGGCGCCAAGTGGTACGACGAGAACCTCAAGCCCACCCTCACCTCCGACCCCAACTGGACCAAGATGTTCACCTGGCAGAAGGCCATGGTGGACGCCGTCGGCTACGACAAGCTGCAGCGGTTCGCGGCCAAGCTGGGCGGGGCCAACTCCGAGTTCTCGGCCCAGAACGGCTTCGAGACCGGCAAGATCGCCATGATGATGGACGGCGAGTGGCGCAACGCCTTCATCGAGGGCGACAAGTCCAAGGTCAACTACGCCACCGCGCCGTTCCCGGTCGACCCCGACCAGCCCGGCCTGTACGGCTCCGGGCAGATCGGCGGCACCATCGGCGGCGTCCCCAAGGGCGTCAAGCACCCGGCCGAGTCCTGGCTGCTGCTGCAGTTCATGACCACCGACAACACCTACCTGACGACCATCGCCCACGGCCTCAAGAACGTGCCCAGCACCTTCGAGTCGCTGAAGGACCAGCAGCTCCAGAACGACCCGCGCTTCAAGCCCTTCCTGGACGTCTTCGCCAACCAGCAGTCGACCTTCAAGCCCATCACCCCCATCGGCCAGACCGACACCGACCTGATGGACACCTTCACCCAGAAGTGGCAGGCCGGGAAGGTCCCCGACCTCCAGGCCGGGCTCAAGCAGGTCGAGGACCAGATCGCCAAGCAGCTCCAGCTCGGCTGAACGGGGCACGCCATGGCCACCACCGCGGAGCGGCCGGCCGCCGCCCTCGAGCAGGCCAGCACGGCCGCGCGCCGCCGGAGACGGCGGCGCGCGGCCCGGCACCGCCAGCTGGTCGCGCTCGCCTTCATGTCCCCGTGGATCATCGGGTTCTGCGCCTTCTACGTGTACCCGATGATCTCGAGCCTGTACTTCTCGTTCACCAAGTACGACATCCTGAGCCAGCCTAAGTGGGTCGGCCTGGCCAACTACCGGTTCATGTTCACCAGCGACCCGCTGTTCTGGGTGGCGATCCGCAACACCCTGTGGATCATCGCCATCATGGTGCCGCTCCAGGTGCTGTTCGGGATCGTGACGGCGACGGTCCTGACCAGGATCAAGCGCGGGCTGCCCTTCTACCGGACGGTGTTCTTCCTGCCCACCATGGTCCCGCTGGTGGCGGCTGCGCTGGGGTTCATCTACATCCTCAACCCGGCCGGGCCGGTCAACCGGGTCCTGGGCGTGCTCCACCTGCCCGAGCCGCTGTGGTTCGTGGACCCGCGCTGGACCAAACCGGGCCTGACCCTGATCGGCCTGTGGGGCATCGGCCAGGTGATGATCATCTTCCTGGCCTCGCTGCTGGACGTGCCCCGGCAGCTGTACGAGGCGGCCGAGCTGGAGGGGGCCAGGCCGTGGCAGCAGTTCCGCTATGTGACCCTGCCGATGATCTCCCCGGTGATCTTCTTCTCGGTCCTCATCGGGATGATCCAGGGCTTCCAGTACTTCACCCAGGCGTTCGTCGTCTCCAAGGCCGGCGACCGCACCAACGAGGTCGGCTACCCCCAGGACTCGCTGCTGTTCTACACCAGCCGCCTCTACCAGCAGGGCTTCGAGGGCTTCCACATGGGCTATGCGGCCGCCATGTCCTGGGTGATGTTCGTGGTCATCATGGCCTGCACCGTGGTCCTGATCCGCAGCTCGCGCCGGTGGGTCCACTACCAGGGAGGCTTCCGGTGAGCGCCACCACGGCCGCCGGGGCCGCCGCCCGGGCCCGGCGGCCGGTCCCGCCGGAGATCCGGCGGCGCCGGCTGCTGCTGTCGGTGGCCAACCACTCGGTGGCGATCGCCCTGTCGATCGCGTTCCTGCTGCCGTTCCTGTTCATCCTGGCCACCTCGCTGATGACCAACCAGCAGGCGCTGTCCCCCAACATCTGGCCGCACCCGTTCGTGTGGTCGAACTACAAGACGGTGTTCGAGTCGTTCCCGTTCGTCCGCTACACCCTGAACACCGTCACCTACGCCGGGCTGGCCACCGTCGGGGTGCTGCTGTCGTGCGTCCCGGTGGCCTACGCGCTGTCGCGGCTGCAGTGGCGCGGCCGCCAGGCCGCCTTCATCCTGGTCCTTTCCACCCTGATGCTCCCGCCCCAGGTGACGATCGTGCCGCTGTACGTGATCTTCGTGCGGCTGGGCTGGATCGGGTCGCTCAAGCCGCTGATCATCCCGCTGTTCTTCGGCGACGCGTTCACCATCTTCCTGCTGCGCCAGTTCTTCATGACCATCCCCCAGGAGCTGTCGGACGCGGCCCGGGTCGACGGGGCCAGCGAGCTCCAGATCCTGCTGCGGGTGATCGTGCCGCTGGCCAAGCCGGCGCTGGCCGCGGTGGCCCTGTTCCAGTTCCTCTACTCCTGGAACGACTTCTTCAGCCCGCTGCTGTACGCCGGCAACAACCCCGACTCCTGGACCCTGGCGGTGGCCCTGCAGCAGTTCACCACCCTGTCCCGAGGGGTGCTGTGGAACCTCCAGATGGCGGCGTCGCTGCTGTTCATGCTGCCGGTGATCGTCATCTTCTTCTTCGCCCAGAAGGTCTTCGTCGAGGGGGTCACGCTCACCGGGGTCAAGGGTTGACGCCCGGCCGGGCCCGCCTGCGGATCGCCCTGCTCGGGACCGGCTGGATCATGGACTTCCACGCCCGGGCGGTGCAGGAGCACCCGGGGGCCGAGCTGGTGGCGGCGGCCAACTGGCGCGAGCCGTCCCTGCGCCGGCTGGCCGGGCGCTACGGCATCGCCCGCATCACCACCGACTGGCGGACCCTGGCCGTCGACCCCGGGGTCGACGCGGCCGTCGTCGGCACCCCCAACGCCCTCCACGCCCCCCAGGCGGTCGCCTTCCTCGAGGCCGGCAAGCACGTGCTGGTCGAGAAGCCGATGGCCCGCACCGTGGCCGAGGCCGACGCCATGGTCGCGGCCGCCCGCCGGTCCGGGGCCTTCCTGATGGTGGCCCACTGCTGGCGGTTCCACCCCGACGTGCGGGCCCTGCGGAGCAGGGTCGAGGCCGGCGAGCTGGGCGAGATCGTCAAGACGCGCGGCTACGGCGGGCACGCCGGCTGGGGGCCGTCCGGATGGTTCACCGACCCGGAGCTGGCCGGCGGCGGGGCCCTGGTCGACATGGGGGTGCACGCCATCGACACCACCCGCTACCTGCTCGGCGACCCCGAGCCGGTGCGGGTCTGCGCCGCCGTCGGCACCCGCTACGGCGCCTCCGCCGTCGACGACGACGCGATCCTCCTGCTGACCTGGGACAACGGCGTCAGCTCTGTGGTCGAGGCGGGCTGGTGGCAACCACGCCTGGCCGGCCTGGAGGCGGACACCGAGCTGTACGGCACCGGCGGCTACGCCCGGGTCTGGGACATGACCGAGCCGCCGCCCGGCTACGAGCACTGCACCCAGCCCATGTACTCGGCCCAGCTGGCCGAGTTCGTCGACGCGGTCGCCGCCGGCCGCCAGCCCCGCCCCAGCGGCGAGGACGGCCGGGTCGTGGTGCGGGTCGTGGAGCAGGCCTACGCCTCGGCCCGGGGCGCGGCCGGCTGAGGGCCGCCCAGGTCGCCGGCGATCAGGAGGTCGTCCCCGGCCTGGTGGACGGTGCGGTTGGCCAGCCGCAGCCCGTCGGTGACCGCGCTGGCCCCGAGGTCGCCGACGGCCTCGGTGCCCTTGCCGAGCAGCAGCGGGGCCACGGCGACCACGACCCGGTCGGCCAGCCGTCCCCGCAGCATCGAGGTGATGACCCGGGCCCCGCCCTCGACCAGCAGCGACCGGACGCCCAGGCGCCGCAGCCTGGCCAGCCCGTCGGCCAGGTCGACCCCGTCCGGGCCGTCGCCGACCACGGCCACGGTGACGCCCAGCTCGGTCAGCTCGGCCCGCCGGGCGGCGGCCGAGCGGCCGGTGGTCAGGACGATGGTGCCGGCGTCGGCGCCGAAGACGTTGGCGCCTGTCGGGAGGCGGAGGGTGGAGTCCAGGACCACCCGGATGGGCGAGGCGCCCGGGACCATCCGGACCGTCAGCAGCGGGTCGTCGGCCAGGACGGTGCCGGCCCCGACCGCGACCGCGTCGCAGGCCGCCCGCAGGGCGTGGGAGATGCGCCGCTCGCTGGGCCCGCTGATCCACTTGGCGTCCCCGCTGCCGGTGGCGATCCGCCCGTCGAGGGTCTGGGCGTACTTGAGGACCACATAGGGGCGGTCGGGGCGCGGGCGGACGTGGCCGAGGAGGGTGGTGGCGTCCACGGCCTGGCCGTCGCCGCCGAGGCCGTCGCCGTCGAGGCCGTCGCCGCCGGCCAGGGGCTCCCCGCCCGGCCGGCGGTGGCCGAGCTGGTGGCGCTTGGTCTCCACATAGCCGAGGTTGCGCAGGTGGGGCGCGGTCTGGATGGGTACCAGCTCCTCGACCACGATGCCCTCGCGGGCCAGGGCGCTGGCCTTGTGCGGGTTGTTGCTGAGCAGGCGGACGCTGCGGACCCCGACCCCGGCCAGGACCTGGGCGGCCTCCTGGTAGTCGCGGCCGTCCACCGGCAGGCCGAGGCGGCGGTTGGCCTCGACGGTGTCCTGGCCCTGGTCCTGGAGCATGTAGGCCCGGAGCTTGTCGACCAGCCCGATCCCGCGGCCCTCGTGGCCGGGGACGTACAGCAGCAGCCCGCGGCCCTCGGCGGCCAGGCGCCGCATGGCCAGCCGCAGCTGGGGCCCGCAGTCGCAGCGCAGCGACCCGAGGGCGTCGCCGGTGAGGCAGCCCGAGTGCAGGCGGGTCAGGACGCCGCGGCCGTCCCCGATGTCCCCGCGGGCGAACAGGAGATACAGGTCGCCCGAGGTCCAGCGGAAGGCGCGCAGGTCGAACTCCCCGGCCCAGGTCGGCAACGAGAGGTGGGCGAGTGGCTGGGGCACGACCATGACGGCTCCTTGCGCTTGCGGTCCGTGACCGGACCACTGTCCAGGAACGACGCTAAGGTGGCACGCTACCGCGACCACCAAACCAACCGTGGATGGGGTGGTCGCTGTCACGGCGAGGGAGCGGGTCCTGGTGAAGGCGCGCGCGGTCCACTTCGTGGCCCCTCGGCGGGTCGAGGTCCGGGAGGTCGAGCTGCCCGCCCCGGCCGAGGGCCAGCTGCTGGTGGCCGCCGAGTGGTCGGGCATCTCCAGCGGGACCGAGCTGCTCGCCTACCGGGGCGAGATCGACCCCGACCTGCCCCTTGACGAGACCCTGGGCGCCCTGGCCGGCACCTTCGCCTACCCGTTCCGCTACGGCTACAGCGCCGTCGGCCGGGTGGTCCGCGCTGCCGGGTCGTTCCGGGAGGGCCAGCTGGTCTTCGCCTTCCACCCCCACCAGGACCGGTTCGTGGTCGACGCCGCCGACGTCATGGCCGTGGACGGGCCGGAGGCGCGGGTGGCCACCATGTACCCGATGGTCGAGACCGCCCTCCAGGTCTGCCTGGACGCCGCCCCCCGCCTGGGGGAGGTGGTGGTGGTGGTCGGGCTCGGCGCGGTCGGCATCCTGGCCGCGGCCCTGCTGGCCCGGACCGGGGCGGTCGTCCTCGGGTCGGAGCCGGAGCCGGCCCGGCGGGCCGCCGCCGGCCGCTTCGGGGTGCCGGCGCTGGCTCCCGAGGCCGTCACCGGGGCGGTGGCCGACGCCACCGGCGGGCGCGGCGCCGACCTGGTGGTCGAGGCCAGCGGCAACCCCGACGGCCTGGCCTGGTCGCTGCGGCTGCTGGCCCACGAGGGCACCGCGCTGGTCTGCTCCTGGTACGGCACCAGACCGGCCCCGCTCCCCCTGGGCGCCGCCTTCCACCGCCGCCGGCTGGCCATCCGCGGCACCCAGGTCTCCACCATCCCGGCCGCCCTCAGCGCCCGCTGGGACCGGGGCCGCCGCGCCGAGGTGGCCTGGCGGCTGCTGGCCGAGCTGCCGGTGGCCGTCCTCTGCACCCACGAGTTCCCGTTCGAGGCGGCCGCCGAGGCCTACGCCCGCACCGACCGCAAGCAGGACGGTCTGATCCACGCCGCCCTGGCCTACCCAGGAGGAACCGAATGAACCTCGGCTACGAGGTGGGGTCCAGCGTCACCGTCCGGGCCCTCCACCAGATGCCCATGCCCGGACCGGAGGGCGAGCTCCACGACCACGACTACCGCTTCGACGTGGTCGTCGCCCGCGGCGAGCTGGACGAGCACGGCATGGTCTGCGACCTGGACGTGCTGCGGGCGGCCATGCAGGCGATGGCGGCCAGGATCAGGGACCGGGACCTGGAGGCGATCCGCCCGCCCGAGGCCGAGGCCGTCACCGTCGAGGTCCTGGCCCGCTGGGCCCACGGGGAGCTGGGGGCCGCCCTGCGGCGGTCGGGCGCCGACACGCTGTCGGTGCGGGTGTGGGAGACGCCGGTGGACTTCGGCGGCTACGCCGGCCCGCTGCCCTGACCGGCCGCGGCGGCCTCGCGCAGCGCCGCGAAGAACCGCTCCGCCGACTCCGCCCAGGTCGGCCGGGCGGCGGCCCGCCGGACGGCGGCCGCGGCCAGGCGCCGGCGCAGGTCGTCGTCGGTGGCCAGCCGGCGCAGGGCCCGGCTCAGGCCGGCGACGTCGCCGGGGTCGGCCAGCAGCCCCTCCCGCCCGTCGCCGGCCAGGTGGGGCAGGTTGCCGGCGCGCCAGCCGACCACCGGGAGCCCGGCGGCCATCGCCTCCCCCCAGACCGTCCCGAAGGGTTCGCGCAGGCTGGGCAGGGCGAACACGTCGGCGTCGCGGTACAGGGCCGCCACCTGCTCGGCGGGCACCGGGCCGTGGACCACGACCCGGCCGGCCAGGTCGGGCCGGGCCAGCCGGGCCCGGACCCGGGCCCCGTAGCCGGGGTCGGCCCGGTCGTCGCCGGCCAGGTGCAGGGTGGCCAGCTCATCCGGGAGCCGGGCGGTGGCCTCCAGGAGCTCCAGGATGCCCTTGCGCTCGACCCAGTTGGCCACGCACAGCAGGCTGGCGCGGCGGCCTCGGCGCAGGTCGACCGGGTGATGGCCGGCGGGGGCGGGCAGGTCGCGGCCCGGGGGCACGACCCGGACCCGCCCGGGCGGGAACCCCTGGGCGGTCAGCTCGTCGCCCAGGGCCTGGCTGGCCACGACGAGCAGGCGGGCCCGGCGCCAGGCCCGCCGGTCCAGCGGGGCCTGGACGACCCGCCGGGCCGGCCCGTGGTCGATCCCGCCCGGCGGCTGGTGCAGGCTGCCCACCAACGGCATGCGTCGCCGCCCGGGCAGCCACGGGCTCAGGAAGGCGGCGGCGATGCTGTCCAGGACGACCACGTCGCCGCCGGCCCGGCCGAGCACGGCCGGGCCGGCCAGGGCCGGGAGGGGGAAGGGCCGGTCGGGGAAGGAGACGAACTCGACGCTGGCCCCGCAGGAGGGCGCCAGCTCGGCCATGCGGCGGTGGTAGCGGTAGCCGCCGGTCAGCCGGCCCGGGTCACCGAGGGTGACCAGGGAGACGGCGAGGCTGCGGGTCATCCAGGTGGCTCCGACGGTCTTCGGGCACAGATCCTGCACGCATATCGGCTCCGGGGCGCACCGGCCCGGATGGCCGCCGAGCGGCGGCCAGGGCGTCGGTGAGGCTGTCCACCACTGGTGAGCCGGTGGCCTCCAGCGCCTGGCGGTGATGGGAGCCCCCGTCGTACAGCACGCAGCCGGCCCCGACGGCCCGCGCCGCCGCCAGGTCGTCCAGGGAGTCCCCGACCAGCACCACCGCCGACGGCGCCAGCTCGAGCGCGGCCAGGTGCTTCACCAGGTGCTCGGCCTTGCCGCCGCCGTCGCTGCGGCGCAGCCCGTCCACCCGCACGAAGAACCGGCCGATCCCCAGCCGCTCGACCAGCGGCACCAGGTCGTCATGGCGCCACATCGACAGCAGCGACTGGCTCAGCCCGGCCGCCTCGGCGCCGGCCAGCGCATCCCGCGCGTCCGCCGCCAGCGCCATCCGCTCCACCCGCCCCAGGTAGCTGTCGTGGTAGGCCGCGTCCAGCGCCGCCCACTCCTCGGCCGAGATGGTCCGGCCCGCCACCTGCTCGTAGAACCGCTCCACCGGCCTGGTGAAATGCGTCCGGTACCCGTCGGTGTCGATCGCCGGCACGCCCAGCCGCGACAGCGCGTCGTTGACCGCCGCCACCACCGCCACCTGGTCGTCGAACAGGGTCCCGTTCCAGTCCCACACCAGGTGCCGGACCCCTTCACCACCGCCCATGCCGGCAGTGTAGGTCCAACCGGCGGGTCGCAGTCGCGTGCCGGAGCGGTCGACGGTGGCGGGTTGGCGGGAACGCCGGATTTCTTTTGTTTCCAATGAACAGGTGGGAAACTGCTGCCGACATGCCGATGCCGATGCCGATCCGGCTGGCCGCCAACCGGTTTCCCCGCTTCTACCGGGGTGGGTCGGCCATCGACGAGTTGCGCGGCACGACCCCCGAGGCCGGTGTGGCCTTCCTGCCCGAGGACTGGGTGGGGTCGACCACGGCCGCCTTCGGGTCGGACGGCGACGGCCTGACCCGGCTGGAGGACGGGCGCACGTTGCGCGAGGCGGTCGCGGCCGACCCGGAGGGGTTCCTCGGCCCGGCGCACGCCGAGGCGTACGGCGACAGCCCGGCCCTGCTGGTCAAGCTGCTGCACGCCGGCGAGCGCCTGCCCGTCCACTGCCACCCGGACCGCGACTTCGCCCGCCGCCATCTCGACTGCCCCTGGGGCAAGACCGAGGCCTGGGTCATCGCCGGCACCGAGGGCCCCGAGGCGGTCGTGCACCTGGGCTTCCGCGAGGCCATGGACCCCGGGCGGCTGGCCGAGCTGGTCGCCGGCCAGCGGGTCGAGGCGCTGCTGGCCAGCCTCAACGCCGTCCCGGTGGCCGCGGGCGACACCGTGCTCGTCCCGGCCGGCCTGCCGCACGCCATCGGCCAGGGGGTGCTGCTGGTCGAGCTCCAGGAGCCGACCGACTTCTCGGTGCTGCTGGAATGGGAGGGGTTCGCCATCGACGGCCGCCGCGACGGCCACCTCGGCCTCGGCTTCGAGCTGGCCCTTGACTGCGTCGACCGCTCCGGGTGGGGCCAGGAGCGCCTGGCCCGGCTGCGCGGCGGGCGCGGGCCGGACCGTCCGGGGGCGGAGCGGCTGCTCCCGGCCGAGGCCGACTCGTTCTTCCGGGCCGAGCGGCTGCGGCCCGACCCGGCCGTCCGGCTCGAGGCCGCCTTCTCGATCCTGGTCGTCACCGACGGGTCGGGCCGGCTGGAGACGGCCGGCGGCTCCCTGGAGCTGGCCCGCGGCGACACCGTGCTGGTGCCCTTCGCCGCCGGACCGGGCCAGGTCCGGGGCCGGCTGACGGCGGTCCGCTGCCTCCCCCCCGCCCCCGGGGCCGGCCCGACCCGCCGGGGCGCCCCGTGACCGGCGACCGGCTGCTGGTCGGCATCGACGTCGGCACGACCCTGTGCAAGGCGGCCGTGGTCCGGGCCGACGACGGCACCGAGCTGGCCCACGGCACGGCCCCGACCCCCTGGACCGAGGTCCCGACCGGGGCCGAGCTGGCCCCCGAGCGGCTGCTGGAGGCGGCCGTGGCCGCCACCGCGGCCGCCCTGGAGCAGGCCCCCGACGGCCCGGTGACCGGCGTCGGGGTGACCAGCATGGCCGAGACCGGCGTGCTGCTCGACCGCGGCGGCCGGCCGCTGGCGCCGGCGATCGCCTGGCACGACAGCCGGGGCGAGGCCGAGGCGGCCCGGCTCGCCGCCGACCTGGGCGCCGGGCGGTTCTCGGCCCGCACCGGCCTGGCCGTCCGCCCGCTGCTGTCGATCGCCAAGTACGCCTGGCTCAGGGACCACCAGCCGGCGGTGGCCGGCGCGGTGCGCTGGCTCGGTGTGGCCGAGTGGGTGGTCCACGGCCTGGGCGGCGAGCAGGTGGCCGAGCTGTCGCTCGCCTCCCGCACCGGCCTGCTGGACCTGGACCGGCGGGCCTGGTGGGACGAGGCCCGGGCCTGGGCCGGGGCGCCGCCGGGGCTACTGGCCGGCCTGGTCCAGGCGGGCAGCCCGGCGGGCCGGGCCGACGGCGGCCGCCTCCCCCGCCTGGCCGGGGCCACCCTCACCGTGGCCGGCCACGATCACCCCAGCGCCTC